>Ga0172376_10002039_pt1 | contig 25172 bp, 22 predicted proteins | sample Lak35m_FD_121114 | JGI IMG/M metagenome (GOLD analysis project Ga0172376, IMG submission 121114) | Freshwater microbial communities from Kabuno Bay, South-Kivu, Congo - kab_092012_35m | ecosystem: Environmental > Aquatic > Freshwater > Lake | place: Democratic Republic of the Congo: South-Kivu...
ATCCGGCGAGACGGCATGGGCAACTCCGAGTCCGCGTTGACGTGGAGTACCTTTCCACTCATCGATCCAGCTCCGCGGCGATGATGTTGAGGCTGCCGAGGACGGCGACCACGTCGGAGAGCGTGTGGCCGCGGATGAGCCGCGGGAAGATCGCGAAGTGGAGCACGGACGGCGGGCGGCAGCGGGCGCGGTAGGCGGTCTCGTTGCCGTCGCCGACGATGGAGAAGCCGAGTTCGCCGTTGGGCGCCTCGATCGCGGCGTAGATCTCCTCGCAGGGCACCTCGAAGCCGCGATTGCTCATCGAAAGCTCGAAGTGGGAGATCGTGCCCTCGATCGTGGAGTAGACCTGCTTCTTCGTGGGCAGGGCCGTGCGCTGGTCGATGCCGACGTTCACCGGCCCGGCCGGGATGTTTTCGAGGGCCTGGGCCACGATCTTCAGGCTCTCGCGCATCTCCTGCATGCGCACGAGGTAGCGGGCGTAGCAGTCGCCCGCGGTCGCGCAGCAGATCCGGAAGTCGTAGTCGGCGTAGGCGAGGTAGGGCTCGTCCTTGCGCAGGTCCCGGGTCACGCCGCTGGCCCGGGCGACCGGCCCGGTCGCGCCGCGGTTGATCGCCTCCTCCTTGCCGAGGACGCCGACCCCCTTCGTGCGGTCCACGAAGATGCGGTTGCGCGTGAGGAGCCGCTCCATGTCGTCGAGGGTCTTCGGAAACGTCTTCACGAAGGTCCGGATCTTCTCGATCACCAGCGGCGTGAAGTCCTGGGACACGCCGCCGACCCGGGTGTAGGAGTTGGTGAAGCGGGCGCCGCAGAGGGTCTCGAAGATGTCGTAGATCACCTCACGCTGGTAGAAGCCGTAGAGGAAGAAGGTGAAGGCGCCCGTGTCTAGGCCCACGGCGCCGTTGCACAGCAGGTGGTCGCTGATGCGGGCGAGCTCGGCGATGATCGTGCGGATCACCCGGCAGCGCGGCGTGAGCTCGATGCCCAGGAGCGTCTCGACCGCGTGGTGCCACGCGACGTTGTTGGCCATCGGCGAGATGTAGTTCATGCGGTCGGTGACCGTCACGTACTGGTTGAACGTGAGGTGCTCGCCGATTTTCTCGAAGCCGGAGTGGAGGTAGCCCATCTCGGGCATCGCATCGACCACCCGCTCACCCTCGAGCTTGAGCACGAGTCGCAGCGTGGTGTGCGTGGCCGGATGCTGCGGCCCGAAGTTGAGCGTCCAGAGGTAGTCCTCGCTCCGCGTGGCGGCCGCGGGAGCCTCGGGCGATTCGAACCGGGGCGGGGCGATCGACATGGCTCAGCTGTTCTCCCGCGTGATGATCGGGAAGTTGTGCCGTTCGCCGCGGCCCTGGAGCGGATAGTCCTTCCGCAGCGGATGTGCGGTGAACTCCTCGGGCATGACGAGCCGGCGCAGGTCGGGATGGCCCTCGAACCGGATGCCGAAGAGGTCCCACACCTCGCGCTCGAGCCAGTCGGCGCCCTGCCAGAGCGGCACCATGCTCGGGACGGTCGGCCAACGCTCGTCGTCCGCGACGGGGTCGTCGACGAACACGCGGATCGTCAGGCGCTGGTTGGTGACGGTGGAGGCGAGAAGGTAGACGAGCCCGTAGCGCCGTCCGGCGCACTCGGCCATCCCCATCGGGGGTTCGCGGTATTCGAGGTAATCCACGCACGAGATGTCGACGAGCAGGTCGAAACCCCGCTCCTTGAGCAGACGCATGACGGGCAAGAGCGTGCCCGCCGGCACCACGACGCGTGTCTGGCCACGGAACACCGACGACGCGAGCCCGACGAAGCGGCCGTTGAGCGCGTCGACCACGTCCACGACGGACGGCGGCTGGCCCGGCTCCTCGCGGCGTGTGGCGTGTGTCATCGTTGCGGCCATGCCCTGGGCGAATGGAATCTGCGGCTCAACGGCCGACGAGCGAACCGGCCTCGGCCGCGATCTCGCGCTGGAGCACCGGATTGCGGGAGGCATCGACCGACAGCGGCGCGGCGATCTCGACGAGGGCCCGCTTCCGCGCCTGGCGACCGGCCGTGTCGAACTCGCGGCCGGTGATCGTGCCCTCGCGCTGGATCTTGTCCTGCAGGTCGATGATCGCCTGAATGAGCTGCTCCGGCCGCGGCGGACAGCCCGGCACGTACATGTCGACCGGGATGAAGCGGTCGATGCCCTGGACGACGGCGTAGGTGTCGAACACGCCGCCCGTGCTCGCGCACGCCCCCATCGAGATGCACCACTTCGGCTCGCTCATCTGCAGCCAGATGCGCTGCAGCACCGGCAGCATCTTCATGACGACGCGGCCCGCGACGATCATGAGGTCGCACTGCCGGGGGCTGAAGCGGAAGACCTCGGCGCCGAAGCGGGCGAGGTCGTGCTTGCTCGCACCCGTCGCCATGAGCTCGATGCCGCAGCAGGCCGTCGCGAACGGCATCGGCCAGAGGCTGTTCTTGCGACACCAGTTGGCCAGCTCGTCGAGCCGGCTGACCACGACGTTTTCCGGAAGCTCGGGCCCGTTCATCGCCATCGGAACACCCCTTTCCGCCAGTCGTAGGCGAAACCGACGACCACGAGCGCGATGAACGCCATGGCTGCGCCGAACACGAGGCCGCGGGACGAGACGAGGCCGGCCGCGACCGCGGCGTCGACCCCCGCGGCGGCACCCTCCGGGGGCGAATGCCGGCTCGCCACGGCCCAGGGATAGAGGAAGAGCAGCTCCACGTCGAAGACGAGGAACGTGATCGCGACGAGATGGAACCGCACGTCGAACCGACGCCGCGTGTCGTGGATCGGGTCCATGCCGCTCTCGTACGGCATCTCCTTCACCGCCCCCGCGCGTCGCGGGCCGACGAGTTCGGCGAAGACCAGGAGGCCGACCGACACGCCCGCCGCGATCACGACGAACAGGAGGACCGGGAGGATGGAATCCATGAGGCTGCCGGGCGGTGGGCGGGAGACGGCGGCGACGAAAATGCGAATTCCGGCCGTGTGAGGGCACTTCGTGAAATTCGTCACGAAGTCGGACCGGAAAAAACCGGAGCCCAGGGCTCCGGCCTCGCGAACAGTTATATCTCCGGGAGAGGCGTTTGAGCAGGTCGCGCCCCGTCCGCGTTCCCAGCCCGCCGTGGACCGGGAAACGCGGCCGCGGAACCCGATCCGCGACCCCGCGGTGACGCGACGCCGGGCGCCGGGCCTCGGGCCAGAGCCTCAGCTCCGGCTCGCATTTCGGCGTGCATCTTGACCCCCATGCTGGTCTGGTAGGGTGCGACACCATGGTCACGCCCGCCTCTGCCGCTCTCGCCGATCTGGTCCGCCGTCCAAGCGTCAATCCGATGGGCCGCGACGTGACGGGCCCGGAGTACCTCGAAGGCAGGGTCACCGACTACCTCGCCCAGCGGCTTGCCGCGGCCGGAATCCCCTGGGCCCGTCAGCCGGTAGCCCCGGGCCGTGACAACGTCGTCGCCCGCCTCGAGGCCACGCGTCCCGGCGCCCCGATCGTGTTGTGGGATGCCCATCAGGACACCGTGCCGGCGGACGGGATGACGATCGACCCGTTCACTCCGCTGGTGCGCGACGGCCGCCTGCATGGGCGCGGTGCCTGCGACGTGAAGGGCGGCCTCGCCGCGATGCTCGTGGCGCTCGAGCGGCTCGCGGGGTCGACTGGCGGGAGAGCGGTGACGGTCATCCTCGTCGCGACGGTGAATGAGGAATGCGGCTTCAGCGGCGCCAGGGCTGCGACCCGCCTCTGGGGCGGCGAGCCGCCGACGCCGAGCGACGAACCGGCCCGCGCCCTGCTCTCGAGCCCGGCGGCGCTCGCGGTCGTCGCGGAGCCGACCGAACTTGCCCTCGTCGCGCAGCACAAAGGCGCGGTGCGCTGGCGGGTGCGCATCCACGGCCGCGCCTGCCACAGCGCCTACCCCGAGCGCGGCGACAACGCGATCTATCGCGCGGCGCCGGCCATCGCCGCCATCGAGTCGCTCGCCCTCGAGCTGCTCGACCGCGACCCAAAGCATGCGTGCGGCCCGCCCACGCTCAGCCTGGGTACGATCCGCGGCGGTGCCGGCGTGAACCTCGTGCCGGACGGCGTCGTGCTCGAGATCGACCGGCGCCTTCTGCCCGGGGAATCGCCGCGTGACGCGCGCGACGAGGTCATCGCCCGGATCAGAGCGGCCTGCGGCGGCACACGGATCGACCACGACCCGCCGTTCATCGAGAGCCTCGGGCTGCCCGACGGCACCGGCGCGCCGTCCGCCGCCCCGTGGGTCCACCGTCTCGTCACAGCCTCCCGTCGACACGGCTTCGAGGCCGCCACCACCGCGGCTCGCTACGGCACGAATGCGAGCGTCTATGCCGCCGCCGGTGTGCCCTCGATCGTGTGGGGGCCCGGCTCGATCGCCCAGGCACACACGGCCGACGAGTGGATCGACCTCGCGCAGCTCGACGCATCCGTCGATGCCCTCGTGGGCATGGTCACCGAGGCGTGACCCGTCGCAACCTGCAGACCCCCAGTGGCGCCCATCTCCAGGTGTGCGAATCGACTCCCCCCCACCCCCCAGTGGCGCACACCTCCAGGTGTGCGAATCGACTGCCCCCCACCCCCCAGTGGCGCACACCTCCAGGTGTGCGATTGGACGCCCCCCGGTGGCATACACCTCCAGGTGTGCGAATGAACGCGACCACACACCTCCGCTCCGACCGCCGTCGAACCGTGCGGTGAGATCCCTTGCGACCCTCGCTGACCCCGTCAGGCCGCGCGACGGACGGTCTCTGCCGGGCGGCGGGCCTCGACGAGCATCCGCGCGACGTCGGGCATCGTGTATCGCGCCCGCCAGGCGAGCCGTTCGGTCGTGCGCGAGGTCGCGGCGCGGCTCACGGGGATTTCGCCCGCACGCATGAGCGACTCATCCCGCGTGACGTGACGCCGCCAGTCGAGCCCGAGGCTGCGGAACACCGCGGCCACGAAGTCCTCGAGCGCGACGGTCGTGCCGGTCGCGATCACGAGGTCCTCGGGCTCGTCGAGCTGGAGCATGCGGTGCATCGCCACCACGTACTCCGGCGCCCATCCCCAGTCGCGATGCACCGAGAGATCCCCGAGGGCGACGGTGTGCCGCGTGCCGGCGGCCACCTCGCAGGCCGCGGCGACGATCTTCTGCGTCACGAACCGCTCGGGCCGGAGGGGACTTTCGTGATTGAAGAGGATGCCCGTGCACGCGGCGATGCCGAGGTCGCGTCGCGCACGCTGCACCTCCCAGAACGCCGCCGCCTTGGCGGTGGCGTAGGGGCTGCGCGGCTGTGGCGGCATGCGTTCGTCGGCGGGGCGTCCCTCGGTGTCGCCGAACATCTCGCTCGAGCCGGCGAAGAAGAGCCGGGCGGGCAGGCGCAGGAGCCGGACCGTCTCGAGCAGGTGCGTCGTCGCCATCAGGACGCTCTCGATGGTCTGCGCCGGTCGTGCGAACGAGAGCCCGACGGAGCTCTGGCAGGCCAGCGCGTAGATCTCGTCGGGACGATGGCGGGCGACGACATCGAGCGTCGAGCAGGAATCGGTCGGCCGCATCGCCTCGAGCGTCACGCGGTCCGCGATGCCGAGCCTCGCGAGGTTGCCCTCGCGGGCCGCACGAGGCTCCCGGCTCGTGCCGACGACCTGGTAGCCCAGGGTCAGGAGGTGCGCGGCGAGGTACGCGCCGTCCTGGCCGCCGATGCCGACGATGAGGGCGGATGGTCGTCGCGGGGCGAACACGTACATGGCAGGCGGCGCTCCCGTGGGGGCGGGACGATAGTCGGCCTCGTGCTCGATCGGTAGGGCAGCCACCACGCGACCCGGCACCACGCCGGCGCGGACCGCGGGGCAACCCGCCGGTCACGTCGCCCCCTGCACGACCCAGCCTGCCGAGCATGCCCACCTGCCGTGCGCTCGCGCCTCCACGCCTCAACCGTCCGCCCCTCGACGACCGATACCAACTGCCGGACCGGTTGGTCTTGCCAGGGGGGAGGGACGATGCGTATTCCGAGTTTTTTCCGTGGCGGCACCTCGCGATGGAGCGGGGGACGGCGGTTTCCGGAGCCTCCGGTCTGCGTGCTCCACATCATGAAGACCGCCGGCACGTCGCTCCGCGCGATCCTCGAGGACGACATCGGGAGCGGGTCGGTGTATCCCAACGCGCGGGACCTCGCGCGGCGGGAGCATGGCTGGTACCCCAGCGCCCGGGAGGTGCTCGCCGCACTGCCCACCACGCGGCGACACCAGATCCTCATCGGTCACTTCCCGGCCGCGATCCTCGACCATCTGCCGGCCGGATACCGGGGTGCCGTCGTGCTCAGGGATCCGGTCCAGCGCACCCTTTCGGCACTCGCGCATGTCGCCCGCATCCGCGGCAGCATGCCTGCCCGGCTCGTCGAGGACGAGCAGGTGATCGGCAGGCTCGTGCGGGACTACCAGACGAAGATTCTCGGGTGCGACGGGATCGATCAGCCCAACCACCACGACCGGGTGGACGACGCCACGCTCGACCGCGCCCTGCGACGGGTGGACGACCTGGCCTTCGTCGGCATCACGGAGCGATTCCGCGACTCGTGCCGCTTCTTTGATCACGTCTTCGGCACGACCACGCAGCGGTTCGACCGGCAGGAAAACGTCCTGCGGTCGCGTGGCACCGAGCATGCGGAGCTCGTCCCGCTCATCCTGCCGCACATCCGCCGCGACATGGTCCTCTACGAGCACGCGACGCGGCGCTTCGCGGACGACGTCGCCCGGCTCGGCCTGGAACGGCCGGTCCTTCACGAGATGCGGCGCGGCGCGTGAGCCGCGTGCCCCGACGCACCCTCGGTCCACACCACGATCGGACGACGCGATGAACGTACCCGCGACAGCCCGACCATCCCGCACGACCGAGCCGCCCGGTCGCCAGCCCGCGCTCCGCGTCGTGTCGCCGTCCTCCGCCGCGGCGTCGGCTCCGGAGGTGGCATGGTCGCTCCTCCAGAGGCTCGGGCTGGCGCGATCGCCGGCGGCGGACGGCCCCGTGCAGACGGGATTCATCATCGGCACGGGACGCTGCGGCACCACCCTCCTGGCGCAGATGCTCAACGCCCACCCGCGGATCTGCGTGCCCCACGAGCTGCAGATTCTCTTCGAGGAGCAGACGGGCAACGGGCCGCGGCTCTGGGAGGCGTTCGAGCGTGGCGACCATCTGCAGTGGAGCGCGCGGGACTTCTCCGCGGCGATCCGGCGCTGGTGCCCCTACCGGCTGCATCGCTGGTTCGCCTACGAGCGGTTCCTCCGCAGACAGACCTACCCGATCGTCGATCCCGGCCGGCTCGTCGGCGACCTCTACGCGGCGATCGCCCGCAGCGTCGGCAAGGACACGTTCCTCGAGCAGACGCCCTGGTATGGCCAGCGGCTGGACGTCGTCGAGCGGCTCGTGCCCGGCGCCGGGTACATCCACATGGTGCGCGACGGTCGGGACGTGGCGGTGTCATTCGCCCGCACGCCCTGGTGGTCCGACGACGTGGGGCACAACCTGCAGCGCTGGCACGACGAGGTGCGGGCGATCCAGCGGGCGGCCGCGGCGCTCGGCATCGGCAGCCGCCTGCTGACGGTCCGCTACGAAGACGTGGTGGACGATCCGGAGGGCCAGCTGCGTCGCGTGAGCGATTTCCTCGACCTCCCGTTCGCGGCGTCGATGCTCGATGCCCGACGCTTCACACGCTACGAGCGGTTCTACCGCGGCAGCCGCGCGGGGTTCCGCACTCTCTCGAGCGCCGCGTTCCTCCGCTGGCGCTCGTCGGGCGGCGGTCCCACGTTCTCAAGCAGTGTCGGCGCCTGGCGGCGGTGTGAGGACTTCGACTTCGCCCGGACGCCCCCGCTCGTCGCGCGGCTGCTGGGCGAGTTCGGGTACGAGCGGGCTCCGGGGCGCGTTCGCGCGGCGTGATGCCGTCGCGTGGTGCGGTCGGCCGGCGGTTCCGCACGCCGCGTCGGCCACTCACCGCTTCGTGCCCTCGACGATCAGGGCGCTCTGCAGCGGCGGCCGTGTCTCGAGGCCGCGGAGCGGCTCGTGGGGCGACTCGCCGTGAGGCCGGCGGGCCACCGCGGTGAACCCCGCGTTCGTGAGCAGACGCACGAGGTCGGTCTCGTCGTAGAGATAGGCGTGTCCCCAGCCGTACATGCACACATTGAGCCGCTCGCCGCGCGTGCCGAACGAGTCGCCGAAGAGGGCCCGCGCCTCGACGGCCGTCGGCTCGAGGACGTCGGCTGCGGCCGTCGGGGTCGCGAGAAACGACTCGTCGGCGTACATGCCGATCACGTTCGCGAGGTCGGGCACCGCGATCCGCACCGTGCCACCGGGGCGCAGCAGGCGGTGGATCTCGTCCACGATGCGCCGGCCGGTCGCGCGGGGAAAGTGCTCGAGCACATGCTCGCTGGAGGCGAAGTCGAACGTCGCGTCGGCCGCCCACACGAACGGCCTGCGCAGGTCCCAGACGAGGTCGGGCCGGCCGCCGAGGTCGACGTTGAGCCAGCCGGCGAAGGCCTGGTCGCCGCAGCCGAGGTGGACGGCGCGGACGCACCCCGCGACCATGCGGGTGCGCACGTAGTCGGCCGCGATCGTCGTGGCGTGACGGCCTGACATCGGGGGACGACGCACCTCGGTGTAGCCGGGCTTCTGGGCCGCCCGCCGCGCACGTCGGCGGACGCCCGCCACCGCCCGCGACGTGGCCTCGCCCACGGCGTGCAGGTGGTCCTGGATCTGGCCGTACACGCGACGAGTCTCGCGGCGCACGCGGTCGAACACATGGGGGCCGTCCCGACGTTCCCGCCGGCCGTCATGCACCGTCGTCGTGTCGGTGGCCGCAGCCACGGCGATGAGGTCGCGATGGGCGAAGCCGTGGACGTCGCGGAGCCGGGCGGCGACCTCGGGCCGATCCATCAGCTCGTGGAGCACCTGCACGCCGTGGGTCCGCACCGTCGGGCAGCGATGCGCGACCGCGAGCCTCGCGAAGGCGAAGTCGACATCCTCCGCCGCGCCGGCGAGCCAGGGCGCGGACTCCGGAAACGCCGTGGCGAACACGTCGGGCCGGTCGCGGAGCCGGCGCAGATGCCGTACCACGAGCGGCCACTCGTGCAGGCCGCAGTTCACGTTTGCCCGCGTCCCCGCGCTCGCGTTCGTGGCGTGGAGCCGGAACGAGAGCAGCTCGCCGTCGAGCGTGACGAAGTCGCCCGGCTCCTGCACCGCCATCCGCATCCACATCTCGAAGTCACCGAGGGAGGCCATGCGTGGGTCGTAGCCGCCCACGCGCTCGTAGGTCTCGCGCCGCGCCATGACGCTCGGATGGCAGAAGAAGTTTCCTTCGTGGAAGAGCCTCGCGAGCGCGGCGCCGCGGGACCAGCGGCCGGAGACGAACGTGCCCTCGAGCGGGTGCGCACCGGAGCGGAGCGGCCGGCCCTCGCCGTCGATGAGCCGGGGCGTGCAGAAGACCGCGGTCGGCTCGACCCCGTCGTCCCAGCACCGCAGCTGCCGCTCGAGCTTGGTCGGGGCGAAGACGTCGTCGGAGGAGATCATCGCGACGAAGGGCGCGCGGGCGAGCGCGAGGCCGTCGTTCGACCCGGCGCTCGCCCCGACGTTGCGCTCGCGGAAGACGCAGCGGAGCCGCTCGTCGCGGATTCCGCGGAGCACCTCCTGCGTGCCGTCGGTCGACCCGTCGTCGATGACGATGAGCTCGATGTCGTGCAGGGTCTGCGCGAGGACGCTCTCCACCGCGGCCCCCACGTAGCGGGCGTGGTTGTAGCTCGGCATGATCACGCTGACGATCGGCATGTCGGTTTCCTCCGTGATCCCGCGCCGCCCGGCGGCCCGGTCGTGTTCATTCCGCGACGGCCACCCCGATGCCATTCCGGCCGAAGGCGTTGCCGTTGTAGAAGAGATGCAGCCGTTCGCCCACAGCGATCACGGCCGGATACTCGATCATCTCGGCATCCCAGCCGGCGGCCGAGACGTCGATGCCCGCCTCGGCATCGCGCCGCCGCCAGGTGCGCCCGTCGGCGGACTCGGCGTAGCCGATGCGGTAGGACGACGGTCCGCCGCCCCGATAGTCGTGCCAGCCCCGCCGCGAGTACCACATCCGCCACCCGTCGGCGTCGCGGAGCACCGCGGGCCGCACGAGCCCCCCCTCGTCGGGCGACGCGAAGTCGATGGCCACCGTGCCGTCGCGGTTCCACGAGATGCCGTCGGCCGATTCCGCGTACTTGATGTGGTAGCGGGGCTCGAGGGCCTCACCGGTGCGCCGCCACTCGGTGCCGGACGCGTACCACATCCGCCACCGCGGCGCGCCATGCGGGCCGTCGGGCCAGCATCCGACGTCGGCGGTGGCGCAGAAGTAGGGATCGACCATCGAGCGGTCGAGGAGCGGCCCGGGCGAGATGCGTGCGCATGCGAGCCCTCCGTCGCGGGACACGGCGAGTCCGATCGCGTTGTGGAAGGGCACCGTGTTCCGCACGTTCCATCCGAGGTAGTAGAGATGGAGCGCGTCGCCGGCGGGCACCGCCGCGCACGCCATCGACCCGCAGTCGTCGAAGGCCCCGGGGCAGCCCGGCGTGAGCACCGGCAGCGGATGGTCCTGCACGATCCGTGTGGGATCGGCGGCGGCCACGTCGAAGCAGCCGGTCGAGGTGCGGTTGTCGGCATCGCGCGTGGAATAGAAGACCCGGATGCGGTCCCCGAGCAGGATCGGTGTCGGCACCTGGGCGTGCGAGCGGCTCCAGGGCCGGGAGCCGTCCGGGGCGAACACGAGCCCGAGTTTTCGCCACCGCACCGCGCCCATTCGCCTCTCGCTCCCCCGTCGTTCGCTGCCGCGCGACGCGGACGCTCCCGCCGGTCACCGTTCCAGTCGGTCGCTCGTGATCTTCATCACCTCGCCCGGGTTGCCCTTCACCACGGACCGCTCGGCGGTGTCCCGCGTCACGGCCGTGGCCATGCCGACGTACGTGTGGGCGCCGAGCGTGATGCCGTCGCGCAGGGTGGCGTTCACGCCGATGAACGAGTTGCGTCCCACGACGCAGTGGCCCGAGATCACGACGTGCGAGGTGACGAAGGCATGATCCTCGATCGTGGCGTGGTGGCCGACGTGGTTGCCGCTCCAGAGCACGACGTTGGAGCCGATCCGGCAGAAGGGCTGCAGCGTGTTGTCCTCGAGGACGAGGCAGTTGTCGCCGATCTCGAGTCCGGGGAAGCGGGTCGCCTTCGAACTGACGTAGGAGACGAGCTCGTAGCCGGCGCCGCGGAGGAGGCCGTAGATCCGTTCACGGAGCGTGTTCATCCGGTAGTGCGACGCCGGCGCGAACGCGAGGCACGCATCCGGCGGATAGTGACCCGGCAGTTCGTCGAGCGGCACGACGGGCAGCCCCTCGAAGCGGCCCGACTCCGGCAGGAAGTCGCGCTCCACGGTGAAGGCGACGACCTCGTGCGGGGAGTCGTGCGTGAGGTAGAAGCGGGCGAGCGACGCGAAGTCGCTCGTGCCGAAGACGACGACATCCGCCATCATTCCGGCTCCCGGTAGACGTAGGTCGTGTATTCCCAGAGCCCGTAGTCGGCGCGGAGCACGACGTGCCGGCTCACCTCCGCCTTGAGGAACGCCAGCAGCGTGTCGCAGGGGAGGTGGAAGAGATCGTCGCGCTGCCAGTCGACGTGCCAGCTCATGACGTTGAACGCCAGTCCGATCCGGGCGCGCGAGTGGAGGGCGGCGATCATCCGCCGCGTGTACTCCCACATCGCGTCCCACGACAGCGACCGCTTCTCGGTGAAGACCCCGTTCGCGACGATGAAGTCGGCGGTGGGCAGGGCGTCCGGCTCGCGGAGGACGTCGACGCAGCGGAAGTCGAGATCGGGATACTTCGTGCGGCAGAGGTCGATGAACCGCGGCGACAGGTCGGCGCCGAGATACCGCACGCGGCCCGGACCGTGCCGGCGCAGGTGATCGACGAGATGGCCCGCGCCGCAGCCGAAATCGAGGAGCGAGGCGTCGGCCGGACGCGGGCGCCCGTCGAGCAGGCCGAGCATGACGCGGTAGCGGGTCGTCGCGTCGTCGGCGTCGGGCCAGTCCACCCCGCGGTGGGTGTCGCCGTGGGCGGCGAGGCACGCCTCGTAGTGCTCGACGAGCTCGAGGTAGGAGGGGCGGCAGGCGGTCATGGCGCTCCTCAGGCGGCCCGGTAGGCGGGAAAGAAGGAGGCGTGCGCCGCCTCGGCGGGTCCGCCCAGCCGGGCATACGCGACGCGATCGAGAATGCGGCCGCAGAGGCGCACCGTCGCGGTGCCGGTGGCCCAGCCGCGCTTGAACCGCTCGAGTCCGGCCGAGGCGGCGTGCGTGCCGGCGCCCGCGCCGAGTCCGACGCGGCGGACACCTCGCGCCGCGAGCGTCCCGACGACCTCGGCGAACATCGCATACGACGCGCGCACCCGGTACCCGGTCTCGTCGTACGCGCCGAGGTGGTAGTAGGCGCGGTCGTCGTGCACCGCCCAGAGCGTCATGCCGACGACGGCGCCCTCGTGGACGGCCCGCACGGCGAGCATGCCGGGGATCGCGAGCTGCGCGCGGAGCGACTCGGCGGGGAACGCGGCGGGACCGCTGATCGCGTGACGCTCGACGAGGTGCCCGTAGAGCCGCACCCAGTCGTCGGCCCAGCCGACGGCGCGATCGAGCACCTCCACCGTCGTCTCGCGTCGGCCGAGGCGCACGTTGCGGCGATGGTGCTCGTCGAGCGGCGGCGGGCCGGCGGCGAGGTCGATCACATAGTGCGACTTGTATGGCCGGCAGAGGTCGGGAAAGGCGTTGCCGAGTGTGGCGTCGTCGATCTCGGCGAGCGGGTCGGTGACGGTCGTCACGCTCACGACGCCCGCGTCGCGATCGTCGGCCAGCGACGCGAGATCGTCGGGAAGCCGGTCCCACGCGTGACAGACGAGGAATGGATAGGGGCCAGCCGCATCGACGCGGCCGGAGTCGCCGATCGGACGGACCAGGCACCATGCGCCGGACCGCTCGAGCGCGCGTGGCGTGCCGACATGCCCGAGGGTCGCCGGGTATGCGGCACCCGCATAGCCGGCGTGCCGGCCGGTGCCACCGGCACCCCCGGCAGGCCCCGACATGGCTCCGTGCACACCGGTCGCCGAATCGCCCATGTCAGGCGGCCCGCCTTTCGCTGCCGGCGCCGCGCGGCCGGCGCGGGGGGGCGATGACCGTGGGTGCGGGGTGTGGCAGCGGACCGGCCACGAGGGAGGCCAACGCGACCCGCTTCCGTTCGCGCCACACCCGCGCGAGGCCGTCCGGCACGAACTCCGTGGGCGAGAGGTAGGGATGGAAGAAGTCGTCGCGGGCGAGGCTCGGCGCCCAGCGGGAGACGAAGAGGTCGCGCGCCGTTCCGCCGACGCGACGCGTCCGGCTCTCCCAGTGCACCGCCCGCACCCGCGGCGCGTAGACGACCTTCCAGCCGGCCCGCCGCAGCCGCAGGCAGAGGTCGATGTCGTTGTAGTCGTTCGGAAAACGCTCGTCGAAGCCGCCGAGCTGCACGAACGCGGAGCGGCGCACGAGCACGCAGGCCGCCGTCACCGCCGAGAACTCCTGCAGCGATGCGACCCGGCCGAGGTAGCCCGGATCGTCCGCCGGCCTGCCACGATGCAGGTGCAGGCACATCCGCTTGCGATCGAGGATCGCGCCGCCGTGCTGGAGATCGCCATCCGGATACCGCAGCCGCGCGCCGACGGCGGCGATCCTCGGGTCGAGTTCCGTGACCGCGACCAGGTCCGCCAGCCAGCCGGGCGAGAAGTCGGAGACGTCGTTGTTGAGGAAGAGGAGCCACGAGCCCTCGGTCGCCTTCACGGCGGCGTTGTTCATCGCGGCGAAGTTGAACGGGCCGGCGTAGGGGAACACGCGGAGGCGGGAGGCGGCCGACTCCCGCGCGAGGTAGTCGAGCAGGGCCGGCTCGTCGGACGCGTGGTCGATGACGGTCACGTCGTACGCGTCGTACCCCGCCTGCGCCCGCGCCGACTCGACGCACGTGGCCACGAGGTCGGCGCCGTTCTTCGTCGGAATGATGATCGACACCCGCGGGGTGTGGGCGGCACGCGGGGCGACGTCATGCACGCCCGGGCAGGCGTCGAGTGGACGCACGACCGCATCGATGCCACGCCGCGCGAGGGCGGCGGTGGCCACGGCGGCTCGGTCGGCCGCGATGGCGCGCTCGGCTGCGGCCGGACGCACGGGCAGCGCATTGAGCGGTTCGGCCACGTGGGCGACGTCGGCGAGCGTGAGGCCGCCGAGCGCCTCGAGCGCCATGGCGTAGAGCGCCCCGGGGCCGGTGGCCGGCTGCGGCTCCGTCGCCAGCCGCTCCACCGCGGCTGCCAGCACCTGCCGCTCGTAGACGACCATGGGCGCCACGACGTCCCGCGCGAGCAGGTGGATCGGCGAGAAGCGCGGCTTCAGATGCAGCTGCGTCGCGCCGGTGTCCCGCGTCGTGTCGTCGGTCTCGACGTGGTCGGCGTACAGCGCCTGCGGACCCGGATGGCGGGCCCAGGTGGATGCGATCCAGAGCACGGCGTCGTCGCAGGGCACGGCCGCCGCATCCCAGACCGCGATCGGCGCGCCGCGCCCGGCGGCGAGCACCGTCCGCAGGCCGCGCGCGAGCGAGCCTCCCATGGCGTCGAGGTCGAGAAGGGTCGTGTCGGCAGCCTCGGCGACGCCGTCGAACTGGGCGAGCACCGCACGGGGTGCCAGCAGCGTGACGTGCGCGCAGGGGAGCGCCTGATCGAAGAGCGCGTCGAGGCAGCGGCGACTGGCCCTTGCCGCCTCCGGCGATGGTTCGAGGCACACGGCCACCGCCTCGGGCCGCGGCAGCGGGGCGGCACGGCGGGCCAGCGCGGCCAGATCGGTGCGGCCGGCGACCGCGACGGTGCGGCCGGTGCGCAGGATGCGCAGCGCACCGCCACGCAGGCGGCGCAGCACGCGTTCGGCGCGCTTGAGCGGCGAGTCGGGCTTTCCGCGGGATGATCCTGCCATGCGTGCTCCGTCAGGCGGCGAGCCGCGCGCGGCGACCCTCGGAGAGCGCGTGACGGACGGCCCCGGCCCGCGCGCAGGCGGTGTCGAGGATGGTGCCGATCCGCGCGATGTCGGCCGCATCGACGCCCTCTCCCGTCGGGAAGGCGATGAGCCGTTCGGACAGCCGTTCGGTCACCGGCAGCACGACGGGTCGGGCGGCGTACGGGGCGCTGCGGTGGCAGCCCGGATGGAAGTAGCGGCGGGCGATCACGTTCTCCGCATGCAGCACCGCCACGAGCTCGTCACGCGCAAGCGGGCACCGCGCGGGATCGACGACCGCGATGAGGTACTGGAAGTTGTTGTCCTCGGCCTCGTCGTATTCGTAGAGCGAAAGGCCGGGAAGACCGTCGAGCGCCTCCCGGTAGGCGACGCGATTGGCCCGGTTCCGCGCCACGATCCGCTCGAGGCAGTCGAGGCTCCCGATCCCCACCGCGGCGGAGAACTCGTCGAGCTTCGCGTTCGTGCCGAGCGCCACCACATGGTCGTAGCCGGCGAAGCCGAAGTTGCGCATGAGGCGCAGGCGTGCCGCGAGGTCGCGGTCGGGCGTGAGGATCGCGCCCCCTTCGAGGCTCTGCACGAGCTTCGTGGCGTGGAAGCTCACGACCGAGGCCGTGCCGAGGCCGCCCATCGGACGACCCCGGTGGGTGCAGCCGAGCGCGTGGGCGGCATCGAAGACGAGGGGAATGCCCCGTGCCGCCGCGAGGGCCTCGAGCGCCTCGACGGGACACATGCGGCCCCACAGGTGCACGCCCACGATCGCGGCCGTGCGGTCGGACATCGTGGCCGCGACCGAGTCGGCATCGAGCACGTGCGTGTGCTCGTCCACATCGGCGAACACCGGCTCGCACCCCTCCCAGGCGCAGGCGTGCGCCGTGGCGATGAACGTGAACGACGGGAGGACCACCTCGCCTGCCACGCCGAGGGCCTTGAGCAGGAGCTGCATGCCGATCGTGGCGTTGCACACGGCCACGGCCTCGACGCCGCCGTTGAGCTCGCCGAGACGCGCCTCGAACTCGCGCGCGAACGGGCCGTCGTTCGTGAGCCGCCGCGCGTCGAGCATCGCGTCGAGCCGCGCGTGGAGCGTGGCTCGGTCGGGGATGCCGGGCGTGCCCACGTAGCGGGGGGAGGCGAAGGCGGGCGGACCGCCGCACAGGGCCAGCTCCGGCGGGGAACGCGACGCATCGGACACGGATCGGTGGTGCATGAGGGGTGTCCGGAAGTGCGGATGACGACGGGGTGACGGGGCTCCGACCGTCTCAGGCGGCGGCGCGGTGCGTGAAGGACGCGCTGCCGGCCTCACGGCGGGCGTGCTCGAGATCGGCATCCACCATCGTGTCGACGAGCCGCAGGAAACTGGTGCGGGGCGACCAGCCCAGCGCCGACCGCGCCTTCGAGGCGTCGCCGAGGAGGAGGTCGACCTCCGCGGGGCGGAAGTAGCGGGGATCCACCTCGACGTGGTCGCGATAGTCGAGGCCCACCCGGCCGAAGGCGAGTTCGCAGAAGTCGCGGACGGAGTGGAGTGTGCCCGTCGCGACGACGTAGTCGTCGGGCTCGTCCTGCTGGAGCATGAGCCACATCGCCTCGACGTAGTCGGCGGCGTGGCCCCAGTCGCGCTGCGCGTCGAGGTTGCCGAGATGGAGCTTCTCCTGAAGGCCGAGCTTGATCCGTGCGACGGCCCGCGTGATCTTCCGCGTCACGAACGTCTCACCGCGCCGCGGACTCTCGTGATTGAAGAGGATGCCGCATGAGGCGTGCAGGCCGTAGCTCTCGCGGTAGTTGACCGTGATCCAGTGCGCGTAGACCTTCGCCACGCCGTAGGGTGAACGCGGATGGAAGGGCGTCGTCTCCCGCTGCGGCGTCTCGACCACCTTCCCGAACATCTCCGAGGAGGATGCCTGGTAGAAGCGGATCTGCTCACCCGTCGAGTCCTGCACGTCGCGCACCGCCTCGAGCAGCCGCAGCGCGCCCACGGCGGTCACGTCGGCCGTGTAGGTCGGCTGGTCGAAGCTCACGCGCACGTGGCTCTGGGCGGCGAGGTTGTAGACCTCGTGGGGCCTGATCTCGCGCAAGAGCCGCGTCAGGCCGTTGCCGTCGGAGAGGTCGCCGTAGTGCAGGTGCAGCTGCGGCGGGTCCCCGAAGATGAGGTGCTCGATCCGCTGGGTGCCGAACGTGCTCGACCGGCGCCGCAGACCGTGCACCTCGTAGCCCTTGGAGAGGAGCAGTTCGGCCAGATAGGACCCGTCCTGTCCCGTCACGCCCGTGATCAATGCCCGCCGCATGTCTGGCCTCCGTGCCCGCTGCCGGCCGTCGCGCGACGTCCCACCGGAACGCGAGGGCGGAGCAAGATGGGCGGGGAGGATAGCAGCGGCCTCGGCCGGTCGAAACGCCAGTTTTGCCCGGGAGAGAGCGGGTTATGTCGGGTGCGCGCGGGGGACGGCGGGGCGGTGCGGGCACGCCCCTCTCCCGTCGCGGACGCTCAGGCGCAGGCTGCGGTCGGCTGCCGTCCGAGCAGGCCGTCGTAGATCCGGGCGTAGCCGCGCGCGGTCTCGCGCCACGAGAAGGTGGCCACGTGGGCGCGTGCGCGGTCGCCGAAGTGCGGGTCGCGTGCGGCCGCCTCCATGCCGGCACGGTACGTGGCGGCAAGCGCGGGCCCGTCGTACGAATCGAAGAAGAAGCCGTGGTCCCCGGCGATCTCCGGCAGGCTCGTCGCCCGCGACATGAAGACCGGCTTGCCGCACTGCATCGCCTCGAGCACGGGGAAGCCGAAGCCCTCGGCGCGTGACGGAAACAGGAACGCCTCGCAGTGCTCGTAGAGCCACTGGCGATCGCCGTCGGAGACCTCCCCGGGCAGGACCACGCGGTCGGCGAGGCGGCGGCGGGTCACCTCCTCGCGGAGGAAGCCGCCGTACGGGGTCGTGACCTTTCCGGCGACCACCAGCCGCGGTCCCGGCAGCTCCTCGAGCATGTCGAAGAGCACGTGGAAGTTCTTGTGGGGCAGGGCGTTGCCGATCGAGAGCAGGAAGGGACCGGCCGGCAGGAAGTCGGGCCGCCGCGGCGACGGGTCGGGGGGGGACGAGAGACCGAGTGGCACGACATGGACCGGCGTGCCGCGGAGGTCGACGTGCTCCGCCAGGTCGCGGGCGACGAACGCCGAGTCGGTGACGATCGCCGTCGCACGCCGCACCCGCGCCTCGATGTCGGCGAGCTTGCGGCGGATGCGGTCGGGAGCGCGCTCGGCGCCGTCCTCGTGCAGGAAGTTCAGGTCGTGGATGGTGAGCAGCACCGGCACCCGGTCGTCGAGCGGCAGGTACTTCGACATCTGGTTGGTGACGTGCCAGAGCGCCACGTCCGATGGCGGCAGGAAGGGACGCACCCATGGCCTGAGGTGGCGGCGCAGGTATTCCTTGCGCCAGGGCCGCACGTCGATCCGCGCGAACGACCGGCCGGGGAAGTGGCGTTCCGCACCCTGCGGCAGGAGGAACACCGGCTCGAAGCGGCCGCGGGCGTCGTCGAGCAGGCCGCGGCCGAGATGGAGCGAGAATCGTCCCAGCCCACAGTTGATGTGGCGGAGCTTCTCGAGATCGACGACGACGCGCGGCAGCGGCGATGGCATGGATGGCGCTTCCCTGCGAATGACGGGCCCGGCCGCATCTTGGCGACCGACCGACCGGCGCCCAAGAGCGGTTCCGGGCGACATGCGGGTGCTTCTGCGGCCGTGGCTCCACGGGCCCGTGGGAAGCCCGGATACGGATTGGTACAACTCCGCCGCGACGACGGTCATCGGTGAGCCCGTCGCGTCGACATCCGTGGGAGTTTGGGCATGGCAGGCACGAGCGCCGGCAAGACGGGCAGGATCACCGTGCGGGGGCCGATCGTCGACCTCGATGGCGACGAGATGACGCGGATCATCTGGCAGTTCATCAAGGACCGGCTGATCCTGCCCTACCTCGACGTCGAGCTGCGTTCGTTCGACCTCTCGATCCAGAACCGGGACGCCACGGAGGACCGCGTCACCGTGGACGCGGCGCATGCGATCCTGGCATGCGGCGTGGGGGTGAAGTGTGCGACGATCACGCCCGACGAGGCCCGCGTGAAGGAGTTCGGCCTGAGGAAGATGTGGAAGAGCCCCAACGGCACGATCCGCAACATCCTCGGGGGCGTGATCTTCCGCGAACCGATCATCATCTCGAACATCCCGCGGCTCGTGCCCGGCTGGACGAAGCCGATCGTGGTGGGCCGTCACGCCTTCGGCGACCAGTACCGGGCCACCGACACGCGCATCCCGGGGCCGGGGGCGCTCACGCTCACGTTCACGCCGGCCGACGGCTCGGCCCCCATGGAGCTCCAGGTCTACGACTTTCCGTCGAGTGGCGTGGCGCTGGCCATGTACAACCTCGACGACTCGATTCGCGACTTCGCCCGCGCAAGCTTCCGCTACGGCCTCGTCCGACGGTATCCGGTCTACCTGTCGACGAAGAACACGATCCTCAAGGCCTACGACGGCCGCTTCAAGGACATCTTCCAGGAGGTCTTCGACGCGGAGTTCCGGGCGGAGTTCACGGCCCACGGCCTGACGTACGAGCACCGCCTCATCGACGACATGGTGGCCTCGGCGCTCAAGTGGGAGGGGGGCTACGTCTGGGCCTGTAAGAACTACGACGGCGACGTGCAGAGCGACATCGTGGCCCAGGGTTTCGGGTCGCTCGGCCTCATGACGAGCGTGCTCATGACGCCCGACGGGCGGACCGTCGAGGCGGAGGCCGCGCACGGCACCGTGACGCGGCACTACCGCCAGCACCAGCAGGGCAAGCCGACCTCCACCAATCCCATTGCCTCCATCTTCGCCTGGACCCGTGGCCTCGCGCATCGCGGCACACTCGACGGGACGCCCGAGGTGACCCGGTTCGCCGAGACGCTCGAACGCGTCTGCATCGAGACGGTGGAGGCGGGGAAGATGACGAAGGACCTCGCGATCCTCGTCGGCCCCGGACAGGAGCATCTGACGACGGAGGCGTTTCTTGCCGCTGTCGATGCGGGGCTGCGCGACGCGATCGGTTGAGCCGCGAGGCGGCGGGTCCGCGCGGGCGGCGGCGCGCGTGGTGGTGGCAGGCTGGCGAGTGCCCACAGGCTGGCGCGTGAAAGCAGGCTTGCGAGCGAAGACAAGCGGGGCAAGCCCTCCGGTTTTCGATCTTGCGACGGCGTTGCCACGGCCGATATCCCCCCGCGGATGGATCCGTTCGTTCGCCCTTCGCGCCGGTCCCGGTGCGTCACCCGCCAGGAGATTTGCCATGGCCAGCCTGCCCTTCGGTCGCACCCCGGTGCCCCAGAGTCGTCGTCGCCCGTTGTCGCTCGAGTCGCTCGAGTCCCGCGCGCTCCTGTCGACCGTTCCCTTCGCCTCGCGGCCCGACCTCGTCGCGGCCAGTGACGCCGGATCCTCCGCGACCGACAACAAAACGAATGTCTCGGCCCCGACGTTCACGGGCACGGCCCGCAACGCGCAGTCGGTGAAGATCTTCGTGGGTCGCACCGAGGTCGGCACGGCGCCGGTCGTCTCGGGTGGCTGGTCGTTCACGCATCCCGGCTTCGCGGACGGTCGCCACGCCGTCTCGGCGCAGCCGGTCGGTGACGGCGGCACGCTGGGCCGGCTGACGGCGGCGCTGCCGATCGAGATTCGCACCGCGGCTCCGGCGACGCCCTCGCTCGGGATCGTGCAGGCGGGTGTCAGGCCGTCGCCGGCGGGTTCTGCCGCGACCAACCTGGCGCGGCCCGTCTTCAACGGTCTCGGCCCGACGGGCGGCACCGTCGAGGTCTTCGTGGACGGCACGTCGGTCGGCCGCGGTGTCGTCGGGAACGGTCGCCAGTTCGTCGTCCGTCCGGCCGCGGCACTGGCCAGCGGCCAGCGTGCGGTGACCGCCGTGGCGTCGGACGTCTTCGGGAACCGAAGCGCCGCGGCCACGCTCGCACTCGCGGTCGACGCCGAAGCGCCGACGATCCAGTCGCTCGTCCGCACGTCGTTCGACACGCTCACGGCGACCTTCAGCGAGGCCGTGAAGGGTGTGACGCCCGCCAACTTCCGGTTCTCCGGACGCACGTCGGACGGGTTCTCGATCTCGTCGCGGTCTCTGACCGACAGGCAGCTGCAGTTGTTCGTGGGCCGGATCACCGGCCAGCTCTCGGCGGACGGCCGCACCTACACGCTGCGGGCCCCGAATCTCGACCTTGCCGCCGGCACGTTCTCGCTGACGCTGCCGAAGGGTGCGGTGACCGACCTGGCAGGCAATCGCCTCGCCAACGCCGGAACGCTGACGGTCGAGGTCGAGGGCGCGTGAGCGTCGCCCCACAGACCATCGCTCCATGACGTCGCATCGGTTCACGCGGTCTCCCGCACGAAGGGTGCGGGAGACCGCGGTGGCCGGGCGCGGGGTGCCCCACGCCCCGGGTGTCGGTCAGCTCCCGCCCCGTTCGGCAAGCCCGAAAAACGCAGGCCTGAAAACGTTGACAGGGTTTCGCGTGTTCGTACAGTTGGGGGCGTGGCACAGGTGTGCCTCGACCCATCCCGTCATGCCAGCCATTCGGCTCGTCCCGTCGGCTGTGACGGACAGCGTGGATGAGCCCCCATGGTCGCCAAAGCGCGTCGCCAGTCGTCAGGGTCCGTATGCGGGGCCGTCGTCGCACGGACGGGCCGCCGAGCCACGCGTGGCCAGCACGCTGTCCACGGACAACTGGGTGCCAGGGGATTCACGCTGATCGAACTGATCGTCGTGATCGCGATCATCGGAACGCTCGTGGGAATGCTTCTCCCCGCGGTCCAGCGGGCCCGCGAGTCGGCCCGCCAGGCGTCGTGTCGCAACAACATGCGGAACATCGGGGTCGCCGTGCTCAATCACGAGACCGCCAAACGCGTGTTTCCGATCGGCTGTGACCACGCCACCGGACTCGATCATGCGTGGTCGTCGTTCATTCTCCCGTACCTCGAGCAGGGAAACACCGCCGCCCGCATCGACTACGCGAAGCCGTGGAACGACCAGCCGGCCGGTGGCGTCCCCGGCAATCTCGCCGCCGCCGACACGACGGTGCCGGTGTACATCTGCCCGTCAGGGATCGTGAGTTACGCGGGCAAGCAGGACTACTTCGGGATGGCCGGCATCGGTCCGGGGGCCGAGGGCGTGCCTTGGACGGGCTATGACCCGGGGCCAGCGGCGGTCAAACTGCCCGAGGAAGAGTGGACAACGTGCGGGATGCTCTATCAGACGGACTCTCGGACACCGCGGGGAGTACGGGCGGCGGCCGTGACCGACGGCCTGAGCCGGACTTTGATGGTGTCGGAATCGAGCGACCAGGGGGTGCCGGTGAGTGAACTCACCGATCCCAGGCAGGCCGCCGGATTCGGTCGGTGGGCCACGTCGTCGAGCTACCTCCTGAACAAGCGGGTGGTCAACGACAACCGGGGTGAGCCCTTCTTCAGCAACCATTCGGGCATCATTTTCGCACTTTTTGCCGACGGCCACGTGGGCATCATCAAGGACGGGGTGGATCCGGCCGCCTTGGTGGCGGTTTCCACGCGAAGCGGCGGCGAAATCCAGTCAGAGCTCTGATTCTTGTGATTCCGATTTTTTGCTTGCATGGGGGGGGCGACGCCGGTAGATTCCCCAAGTCGCCGAGATTCCGGTCTCGCGATCGTCGCTTTCGAAAAGAGACGGCAGCGAGACGGTTCAACCGATCACCAGTTCGTTTTCGATACGTCCCGATCCCTGAGTTCTCAAACGATTCCTTTCCTTTCCTGAGGAGCCTTGCTGTGGCAATTCGTCGTGTGCTTCTGTCAGTTGCGGTAATGGCCTTGATGGTCGCCGTCGCTTCCCCGGCCATGGCCGGTGGCGGTGGTGGTGGCTCGAAGTCCAAGGTCAACATCCGCGTCAAGAACTTCACCCTGGACCCGGTTGCCGTCGCCGTGGCCAACAAGAACCCGACCAGCGGGTTCCGCGGCCTGAATCCCGATCAGGTCACGCAGTTCAAGGTCAACAAAGGCAATTTCTTCGTGAACGATCAGCTCGAGTCGGCCTCGTTCAACACCGGCAGCCGGAAGACCGTGTACATCGCGATCTCCGACATCGGCATCGAAGACACGACCACCCGGTTCTAATTGGGGACGTCCCGTCTCGGGACTCGAAGCAAACAAGCCGGTCGGAGCATCAGGGGTGACCCGTGCTCCGGCTGGCTTCTCGCTTTTTGGGTGCCTTTGGGTGGGTTGTTCGTCGGTCGCACGGGGTCGTTTGTGTCCCCCCGAGACGGCAGGTAGAACCGAGGGATGCAGCCCAATCCTGCCCGTTCGACATCGCGACCGATGGGTGCGTCGGTCCCGGTCGCGTTGCTCGCCTCGGTGTCGCTCGCGGTCATCACCGCCGCGCCCTGGCTGCGGCAGGAACTGGTCGTGTGTGCGATCGGCAGCGTCGTCGCCGGACTGCTGCTCGCCCGGCATGTCCGCGGCTGGGTGGGCGAGTCGGCGGCCCTGCTGACGGCGATCCTCTCGCTCTCGATCGCCTTCCACTGGGCGCCCAAGGTGCTCGCCCATGCGATGGACACGAGTGATCGGATCGGCCTCGCCTTCACGGTGCCGATCGTGCTCTGGGACGCGCTGCGGCTCGTGGCCCCCTTTTGGTTCGTGGCCCGGCTCGTGCGGGATCCGCGCGACGCCTGGCTGCCGGCGGCGCTCGTGGCGGTGGTCACGGAGGCCGTCCTGCCGAGCGTGTTTCCCTGGAAACTCGGCTACACGCTCATCGCCTGGCCGGTGACCATCCAGGGCGTCGACGCGTTCGGCCCGGAGTGGTCGACGTTCGTGCTCTTCGCGATCGCCGGCGCGGTGATCGGCGTGCTCGCCGCGATCCTGATTCGCGCGGGTCGCGGACCACTCGTCGGGATCGACGTCGATTCCGCAGGCCGTGCGTGGACGCCGACGGGCCTGGCAGCGCTGGTTGTCGTGGCCGGCAGTCTCGTCCATGGCATTTGGGCGATGGCGTCGTGGAGCGCGGCGATCGCGGCGGCTCCGAAGCTGCGCGTGGCGCTCGTGCAGGCCGACCCGTCCGAGGAGGATGCGATCGAGGACCTGCAGCGACTCACACGCGAGGTGTGCGGTGCCGGCGATGTCGATCTCGTGTGCTGGCCGGAGTGCAGTGGCGGCTCCTACGAAGACTGTCTCCAGTCGTTCACCGACCAGGATCTGCTCGACCGCTTCTCGCGCGAGCCTCGTCAGGGCGTGCATCCGCTCGAGTCGCCAACCTGCCCGCTGCTCTTCGGCGGCCAGATCTACCGGGGCCTCAAGGAGAAGCCGAAGGAGCTCTTCCAGTCGGCGATCCTCATGGACCGGTCCGAGTCGCTCGCCGGCACCTACCACAAGCGCCACCTCATGCCCTTCGGTGAATACGTCCCGTGGGCGGAGCAGTTTCCCGAATTGCGGCTCTATTTCCCGATGGCCGAGGAGTTCAGCGTCGGCCGCGAGGCGACCGTGCTGGCCACCGACGGTCCGGCGCGGCTGGGCGTGCTCCTCTGCTACGAGGACATGGTGTCGCCGGCGGCCTCCTCGCTCGTGCGCAACTCCGCCAACGTGCTCGTGTCGTTGATCAACGGTTCGTTTTTCACCGAGCCGCTCACGCTCGTGCAGCACCGACTCCTCGCCCAGCTCCGGGCGGTCGAGAACCGACGCCCCCTCATGCGCTGCGCCGCGACGGGGGAGACGTGCGTCATCTCACCGCTCGGCACGATCGTCGATCGTCTGCCGCTGCACGCCACCGACGTGCTCACCACGGAAGTGCCTCTCGTGGAGACCGTCACGCTGGCGACGAGATTCTGGCCGGCGTTTCCCGCAGCCTGCGGGCTCGCGCTCGTGACCGTCGGCCTGCGTCGTCGACTGGCCGCCCGTGCGGCGTGAGCATCGCCGGGCTCGTGCACGACTGGGTTGTCCTGTGGCACCGGCTCGGGGTGGCGGCACAAGTCTCGTCGCTCCTGTGGCGTACGCCTCCAGGCGTGCGAAGGGCCCCGCTCCGGCGCATCCGGCTTCGCAGCGGCACCGGCTCGGGGTGGCGGCACAAGTCTCCTCGCTCCTGTGG
>Ga0172376_10002042_pt1 | contig 25162 bp, 18 predicted proteins | sample Lak35m_FD_121114 | JGI IMG/M metagenome (GOLD analysis project Ga0172376, IMG submission 121114) | Freshwater microbial communities from Kabuno Bay, South-Kivu, Congo - kab_092012_35m | ecosystem: Environmental > Aquatic > Freshwater > Lake | place: Democratic Republic of the Congo: South-Kivu...
GCTTCACGCTCGGTGCCGATCACGATCGCGCCGAGATCGACCGCATCGCAGACGTGTGCGCCGAGATCCGCCCTCACCTGTCGCTGGACCAGTGGCCGGGCGCGCGCCGCCAGGCGCAGCAGGTGGCCTGATCCCGGGCGTCAGGCCCCTCGGGCTGGGGCCTGACCGGTCCGACAGGTCGTCACGGGCCTTGCCCCGACCGGCAGTGCCCCGACGAACCCTGGCGGGGCCGGCACCCGATCGCAGACCCGATGCGGCCTCAGTGCGCGGCCGGCTGCACGGGCACTGCCCGCAGCGTGGGCGGGCCGACCAGCAGGTCGATCAGCCGGAAGACCCACTCCTCGACGTCGTTCTCGTCGTACTGGCCGGGCTCGTTCTCGGTGGACAGCATCGCCCAGCGCGTCTCGCCTTCGCTGATCGTGCATTTCAGGTGCGACAGGTGCAGTTTCAGCACGGCCTCGACCCGGCGCGGGTCCCAGGCGCTGACGTTGACGAAGATGGACCAGATCAGGTTGGGCCCTCGGCCCGACATCTCGTGGTAGTACTCGACGTTGCGGTGAGTCTGGCGTTCGGTCTGGCGCAGGTCGCTGGCGCGCGCGGCGCGTACGCCGCGGATGCGCTCGCGCGCCTGGGGCGTGTAGCGCAGGGCGTCCTCCCGGCGCAGGATCCATACATGGCCCACTCCCTCGAAGTCGCGCACGGTGGTGCCGAGCATGTCGAGCGCAACCGGCTCCAGTCCAGGCACGTTCACGTCGTCCTTGTGCAGATGCCAGGCGAAGGCCTCCGACATGACGATGCCGTTCGTGCCCATGCGTGCCTGCATGGCGGGTGACTTGTTCAGTTCCTCCAGACGCGCCGTCTGGTTGACGTTGGAGCCGATGACGGTGGGGTCGATCATGGTGTCACTCGCCAGGTTGCCGTAGGCCACATCGCCTGCATGCAGCGCGATGCCGAAGTTCAGCGCCGGGATGCCGGTGCCGGACAGCGTGTCGTTGACGCGCTCGACCGACTGCACGAACACGCAGGCCAGCGCCAGCATGTTGTGCACCGCGTCCTCGCGTTCGTGGTCGACATCACTGTAGAGGAAGATGCAGTCGCCCACGGGCTTGATCACCGCCAGGTCCTGTCCGATGGAGGTGATCTCCGAGAAGCACTGCGCCACCAGCTGCGCCACCTGCAACTCATTGTGGCGGTCGAACATCTTGCTGAAACTGCGGATGTCGGCCTGCATCAGGGCGCAGTACTTGCGCTCCAGCTGTGTCATGCGCGACAGCGCTTCGTCCAGCCCGAAACGGTCCTCGAAGCGGCGCAGGCGGTCGATGACGGTGTTGTTGAGGAAGTGGCCCAGCAGCCGGTTGCGGTCGCGCAGCAGCGCGGCGTGACGTCCGGCCATCGAGCGCACGCGTCGCTCCAGGGCCTCCTGCGCGATCCTCGCCTGCATCAGCCGCGCGTTCATCGCCCCGCCGGCCACCAGCGTGAAGATCACCACGACGACCACGTCCCATGGCAGCGCGCCCTGCGCGGCCGTCGGGCTGCCGAGCAGGAAGACCGCATAGGCCAGCGCCGCACCCACGACGAACATCCCGCCCGCCACGGCCCAATGCATGAAGAAGGTCACGAGGAAGGCGCCGGCGATCATGCTCAGCACCCACGGGGTGGAATAGCCGTTGAGCAACGTCATCAGCGTGAACATGAAGGGCACGGCGAAGAACACCGCGGCGTGCCACAGCGCCGGCAGGAAGCGACGCCACGGCGCCGGCCAGCGTGGCAGCAGCGCGAGCGGCAGGAACAGCGCGCTGGTGGCCAGGCGTAGGGGCCAGCTTTCCACCGGCTGCGGCAGCAGGTGGCGCCAGATCACATAAAAGATGGGATTGCTGACCAGGACGATCAGCGCCGCCGTCGCGATGTAAGGCTCGGCATAGCGCGTGCTGCGCGCCAGCGTCTCACCGATCGCGGCCAGGCGGGTCGACACCGGGTTGCACCTTCATCGAGCGGTGACTCCCTGGCGCGGGCGGCCGCACCGGTGCCGATGCGTTCCCTGCGATCAGGGGACGGCGGCTGATGCGAACGCCTCTTTTCATCGTGCATCTAGGCTAGCACGTCGTGATCACGGTTGGTGGATGCGAGGCGACTTCGCCATGTTTCGGCGCCTGAAAACACCCTGTCCACGGGCGTCGTTTGCCGTGTCGTGTCTCAATCGGTCGCCACCGGCCCGTGGGTGGGGGTCTGGGTGCCCACCACCCGACGGTACACCTGCAGCGTCTGCAGCACGTTGTCGTCCCAGCTGTGGCGTTGCAGGGCCTGCGCGGCCCGCGTGGCGCGGGTGTCGGCGGTCTCGTGCTGTGTGCGGGTGGCCAGCGCCACCAGCCGTGCGGCCAGTGCCTCGACGTCGCCCAGCGGGAAGCAGGCGCCTTCGGGCAGCCCCATCTCCAGGTGGGGCGCGATGTCGCTGGCCAGCACCGGCAGGCCGTGCCCCAAGGCTTCCAGCAGGGCGATCGGCAGGCCTTCGTGCGACGAGGGCAGCACGAACAGCCCGGCGTGGGCGTACAGGGCTTGCAGCGTCGGCCCGGACTGGAAGCCGGTGCACACGACGTCGGGCTGCGCGGCCGCGGCCGCACGCACCTGCGCGGCGTAGGGGTCGGCGTGGTCGGCCGCACCCACCAGGGCCAGGCGCCAGCCCGGCAGCAGCGGTCGGGCACGCGCGAAGGCCTGGATCAGGTCGAGGTGGCGCTTTTCCGGGACGAGACGGCTGACCAGCAGCACGTAGCGACGTGGCGTCAGGTCGAAGGGGGTCAGGGCCTGCGGGTCTGGAGGCCCGCCGTCCGGGGCGGTCAGCCCGTTGGCGATCCGGATGCCGCGCCGGCCGTGCGCGCGGGCGACATCCTCTTCGATCGTGCGCGAGATCACGATCAGCTCGTGCGCCCAGCGCGCGGCGGCGCGCTCGCCCAGGCGCAGCGCCGCGCGCGCCAGGGTGCCCCACTTCTGGCGCTGGTAGTCGGGCCCGTGGTGCGTGACCACGACGCGCAGACCCAGCAGCCGCGCCAGCGGCGTCCACAGCGCCGGGCCGATGGCCTGGAGGTGCAGCACGTCCGGGCGCAGCACCAGGCCGGCGTACAGCACGGCGCCCAGGGTGTGCAGCACGGCCTCGAGGTGCTTGTGGCGCGGGGCCCAGAGCCGGCGCAGCGCCACGCCCCGCCACGACGCCCCGACCGTGCGGGGCTGGTAGGGCGCGCGCGTCAGCACCGTGACCTGGCAGCCCTGCGCGGCCAGCCGCGGGCACAGCTGCTCGGCGTGCGTCTCCACCCCACCCTGCACGCCCGGCAGCCCGCGCAGGCCGGCCCAGGCGATGTGCAGCGCGGGGGCGTCGTCGGGCGCGCCAAGCCCATCGGCGGGTGACGTCATGCCGCGGTCACCGGTGCGCCCTGCGCCCTAGCCGACGGGGCGGTGCAGGCCTGCAGCACCTCCACCGCCAGTCGCCGCCAGTCGTGGCGCTGGCGCACGAGCTCGGCGCCGTGACGGCCGAGGGCCGCGGCGCGGGACGGCTCGTCGAGCAGCGTCCCGATCTGCGCGACCAGCGCCGCCACGTCGTCCACCGGCGCCGTCAGCCCCGTGTGCCCGGGCACCACCAGGCCGCGGTAGAAGGGCCGGTCCCACACCGCCGCCGGCAGGCCGCAGGCCATGGCTTCCAAGCAGGTGCCGGGCAGGCCCTCGTAGTAGGAGGTGGAGGCGTAGACACGGCTGCGCCGGTACCACTGCGGGATCTCGCCGAAGGGCACGCGCCCGGCCCAGGTGATGTGCGCGCCCAGGTCGCGCAGCGCGGCGCGCACGCGCGGGCCGTCGCCGCCGTCACCGACGATGGCGATGTGCACGCCCGGCCGCTGCGCCACCAGCGCCCGGCACACCTCTGCCATTGGCGCGCTGCCTTTCTCGGGCTCGAGCCGGCCGCAGAACAGCACGTCGATGTCGCGCGCTGCGTCGTCGGCCGGCGGGTGGAAGCGCGTGAGGTCCACCCCGTTGGGGATGACCGCGATGCCGTCGTGGCGCCCGTAGCGCGCCAGTTCCTGCCGCCCGCGCTCGGTCAGCGTGATGACGGTGCGCGCGCGCGCCAGCAGGCGGTGCTCGATCATCCGCTTCATGGCCACCGACAGCGGGTTCCAGCGGCTGCGCACCTGGTCCTGCCGGTCAAAGCGGCCGGAGATGCCCAGATATGTGCTGTGCGGCGTCAGCACCAGCGGCAGCCCGGGCGGCAGCAGCAGGCCCGGGATCAGCGGCGGCACGTGCAGCAGCACGGCCCGCGCCGGGCCACGCTCGCGCAGCAACCGCCGCAGCCGCTGGCGCGCCCCCCAGCCCCAGCGCAGCAGGCCCAGGCGGTTGTCGGCCACCGGGATCGAGACCACCTCCACCCCAGGCCAGGGCCCCAGCCCGGGCAGCAACCGCCCGGTGATCAGCACCACCGGCGGCGCATCGGCCGGCAGGTGCCCGAGAAAGCTGTCCAGGTAGCGCGCGATGCCCTGGATGGAGTCGAACTGGGGGTAGAGGAGGACGATCAAGCGCGTGCGGGGTGTGGCGATGTCGAGGGAGTGATCGTCGGGCCCCGGGCGAGGGCGGGGCTTGAGGGGGGGCAAGGGTGGGGTGTGGCGGCGCGACCGAAGGCGACGGGTGGTCGAACGGCGTCAGATGGCCGACCGATCGCCGACAGATGGCCGACAGATCGCCGACCCAAGGGCGACCGGTGCGTGACCGGTATCTGGACGAGGCGGACGCTACAGTCTGGTCCGCGGGTGGGCGCGAGAGTCGGCGACTGGTGGGTCGATCCGCCGTGGCAGGCGTCGGACGGTGGGCCGCGGCGCAGTTGAGGCGGGTGGGTGACTGCGCCGGGTGTGGTGCATTTTTTGTAGGGCGGGGTTGGGATGGCTTGGCAGGTGACGATCGACGAGCAGGACACGCTGGTCAACGGCAGCGTGACGGATGCGCCATTCAGTCTTTCGACGACGTTCCGCTTGGCCCAGGGAGGCGCGCAGGCCGCATTCGGCCTCCTGACCGCCAACGACCGCGATCTCTACAGCCTCGGCACGCTGTACAAGGGAAGCTACACCTTCACCGCGACCACATCGTCCTGGTTCTCAGGTTCCGGCTACAGCGGAAGCGGTGCGCCCCTCCTGTTGTTGTTCACGGACGCCGGTGCTCCGACATCCACCACCTTCACGTCCGCCTCGCTGACTTTTGAGGTCACCTCCCCCGGCGCCTACTTCCTGGCGGTGGCGAATGCTTCGAGCACCTCGGGCGGGCAGTACGAGGTGTCATACGAGCGTACTGCGCCGGCCAATCAGGCCGCGGCGGCCAACACCGCGATTGCGGGCATACCCGCGCCAGGGAACACCCTGCTTCTCACGGGCTCACTGTCCGACGCGAACGGCACGACGACTTCATCACTGGCCTTCCAGTGGCTTTCCGGCACCGAAGTGGTCGGCACGCGCAGCACTTACACGGTGCGCGCGGAGGATGTCGGGCGTTCGATCGACGTCGTCGTCAGCTTCGTCGACGATGCGGGATACACCGAGACCTTCAGTCCCGCGGCCGTCTCCGGTCGGGCTCGCAATGCGGCGGCCCCGACCGTTTCGGTTTCGGCAGACGATCTGAACCTGATCGCCGGTGAAACGGCTTTGGTGGAGTTCAAACTCTCGGCGGTCTCGACCAACTTCACTGCAGCTGATGTGAGCGTCAGCGGTGGGACCTTGAGTGGCTTCACTGGCAGCGGCGATCGCTACACGGCCGTCTTCACGCCGGCCGACAAGAGCACGACGGCCGCAACCCTCTTCGTCAACGGGGGCGCGTTCTCGGATGCGTCAGGCCTGTTCAACGAGGACGGCGGCGACAACGACAACCGGCTGTCCTTTTCGGTCGATACCGTGCGGCCGACCACACCGAAGCTCGTGTCCGACCCGACTCTGGAACTGGTCGCTCGTCCGCTCGTCAGAGTGGACACGACCCTGGGCGAATTCGATATCTCCTTGCGCCCGGACAAGGCGCCGGCCTCAGTGGCCAATCTGCTGGCCTACGCCGAGGATGGCTACTATGAGGGCACGCTGTTCCACCGCGTCGTCCAGGGCTTCGTGGTCCAGGGCGGGGGATACTTCACCGGCCCGCAGTACAAGACTCCGACTTACGCGCCCATCGTGCTTGAGTCGGACAACGGCTTGTCCAACGCACGCGGCACCGTCGCGATGGCTCGGACCAGTGACCCCAACTCCGCGACCAGCCAGTTCTACGTCAATCTCGTCGACAACAGCGCTTCGTTGGATTTCGATGGCATCCAGCCACCAGGCTATGCGGTTTTCGGCGAGGTCGTCTCCGGTCTGGACGTCATCGATGCGATCGCTGCTGCCAAGGTTGGCTCGGTGGCGGGCCTTACGAACGTCCCGACAACCGACATCTTCATCGAATCTGCCACCCAGACCGTCGCCGGACTGGCCCGGGGACCCTCGGCGACATTGACGCTGACCGATCTCGAGCCCGGCGGCACCTGGCAGTACAGCCTGGACGCAGGTGCCACCTGGCGCTCCGGCGTCGGCACGGCGCTGCCGGTGCCCGAGGGGCACTATGCGCTGGGGGACATCCTGGTGCGGCAGACCGACGCCGCAGGCAATCTCAGTCCCGACGTCAACCGCTTCGGGATGGCGCTGGACGTCGACGACCCGGGCACTGGGCAGGTGCAGGTGCTGGCCTGGGGCTGGCGCTCGCATGCGCTGGTGGAGGGTGTGCGCCTGTCGACCTCGCTCGAGGCGCCGCTTCTGACCGATGCGCTGGGCACGGCCACGCTGCGGGGAGGGCTCGGTCCCACCCTGGCCGTCGAGGCCACGCGGGGCCCGACACCCGCCCAGGCCGCCACCGACGCCGCCGCCGTGACCCTGCAGGACGCGGTCGCCATCCTGAAGATGATCGCCGGGCAGCCGGTGAACCCCGGCGGCGCGCCTGTGTCGCCCTACCAGTCGCTGGCGGCCGACGTCGACGCCAACGGCCAGGTGAGCCTGGGTGACGCGCTGGCGGTGCTGCGCCACGCGGTGGGACTGGGCGCGCCGGCCCCGTCCTGGGTCTTCGTCGACGAGCGCGACACCACGCTGGCCGCGCGCCCGGTACTCGAGCCCGGCACACCGCTGGCATTGCAGGTGGCAGTGGACCCGGCCGCGTCCCAGCCCGCCCACCTCGGGCTGGTGGCCGTGCTGCGGGGCGATGTCGACGGCAGCCACGCGGGTGCGCCGGGCGCGGCCGCGCTGGAGACGGCCCATCCCGGCTACCTGGACGCACTGATCGACGACCTTGGCGTCAGCGCATCTCGTTTCGGGGTGTATCCGGTCTGACGGCGGCGCCGGCAACTGCAGTGGCTGCGGTTGCGGCTGCGGTGCCGGTCGCGGCGTCAGTGTTGCGGTCCGCTTTGGGGGCGGAGCGGGCAGCCTGAGCCGTCGCCAACTCGCCGATATGCCGCAGCCACACGCTGAAGTCCATCGCCCGGGCCTGCTCGCGCGCGCGGCTGAGCAGCCGCTCTCGCAGTGCCGCATCGTCCTGCAGGCGCTGCCAGGCGCTGCGGATCGCCTGCGCGTCCCGCGGGGGGACGAGCAGGCCGGTCACGCCGTCCGTCACCACATCGCGCGTGCCATGCGCCGCGGTGGCGATGACAGGCACACGGTAGAGCATGGCGTGCGCGTACAGCAGTTGCCCGCAGCTTGAGGCGGCGCTCTTCAGCGCGACCACCACGGCGTCGGCGGCGCGCAGCAGCGCGTGATAGCGCGCCTCGTCGACCTCGCGCAGGACGGTGAAGTTGGCGCTCAGGCGCTCGGGGTGGGCGAAGGTCTGGTGGGCGCGGCAGACCAGGGTCACCGGGATGTTGCTGCCGGTGAAGGCGTCGATCACGGTGTCGAAGTCGCGGTCGCTGGAACCACCGGCGAAGACGCCGACGCGGCCAGCGCAGCCGACTTGGCCGACGGGGCTGGCAGCCAGTGCCGTGGGTGCCGGCGCTGCGTCGGGCTCGGTCGCGCCCACCAGCGGCATCGCCGTGGCGTGCACCTTGGCCGCCAGATGCGGCCAGGCCTGCCGCGCCTCGGCCGCCATCCCCTGGGAGAACCACACCAGCAGGTCGGCACGCTGCATGGCGCGGTTCAGCAGGCGGCCGCGCCACGACTGTGGCGGGGCGTTGGACGGCGCGTACAGCACCGTCGTCATGACCAGTTTCGCGCGGCTGGGCCAGCGCGGCAGCAGGCACAGCAGGTAGCCGATCAAGGGCTGCCAGACGACGATGTGGTCGTGGTCCAGCGACAGGCGGCGCAGCCGCCAGGCCATGCGCAGGTAGGCCAGGCTGCGCGACAGACGCCCGCCCGCCGCGCCCGCGCCGTGGCAGTTGAGCACCGACCAGCGGCTCTGCGGGTCGCTGGCGCTGGCGGCCAGTTGCGCGAGCTCCTGAGGGTCGGCGTGCTGCCAGTCGATGACGAACAGCAGCGTGACCGGGGATGCGGGTGTCTGGGCGGGCGCGCCTGGGCTGCCCCGCGGCGGGCCTGCCGGGGCGAGGCGGTCCGGAGCCTGCACAGCGGGCAGGGCAGGCGCGGCGGGGCGCGCGGCACCAAGGGGCAGGGGGAGGTCCACCCGGAGGCAGTCTGCCGTGCCCGGCGCCGTGGCCCTTGAGGTGGATCACCGGCGCGTGCGCCTGTCGTTTCGCGGGCCCCAGGCCTCGCCCGGGGCGAGCGCGGTCACGTCCGGTTGCGAAACGACACAGGCGCTGACGGCATTTCTTCCGACCGGGCCCTAGGATTTTTCCGACGCCTTCCTCCCTCGGGCCAGGACCGTCGCAGGCGTCTTCCATCGCATTGCGCAACCAGCCCTTCACTCACTGCAGGATTCCGAAGAATGCCCCGACCCCACCTGAACGCTGACCGCCGACTGATCGTGATCGCCGAATTGATGGCCAGTGTGGCGCTGCTCAGCGCCTGCGGCGGCGGCGCCGACCCGACCGTCGATGCCGCTGCCGGCGATGCCACGGCCGACGCTGCCGCAGCCACCGTGGCCGACGGCACGGTGCAGATCCTGGCGCGGCGCGTCCGGACCACGACGCCCACCATCGGCAGTGCCGCGTCGCTGCCCTCCGGCTATGTCGCCTGTGCTGGCGAATGGGTCGACACGACCTGCGATTACGCCGGCTCCACGGTGCTGTACTACGGCGTGGAGGGCAGTTACCGCTATGCCACCCTCAGCGGCCCCTTCGACTGCAACACCGCCAATGCCGTGCTGGGCGACCCGGCGCCAGGCGTGACCAAGGCCTGCTACATCCCGGCAGCCGTGGCGCCGGCTCCTGCCCCGGCACCGGCCCCAGCCCCAGCCCCAGCCCCAGCGCCAGCGCCAGCGCCAGCCCCAGCCCCAGTCCCAGCCATCGGGTCCGCGACCGCGCTCCCGCAGGGTTACGCCCAGTGCGCGGGCGAGTGGTCGAACACCATCTGCGACTTCACCGGTTCCCAGGTGCTGTACTACGGGGCCGATGGTGCCTACCGCTACGCCAGCGTCAACGGCCCGTTCGATTGCAACACCGGCAACACCGTCTTCGGCGACCCGGCGCCTGGGGTGGCCAAGGCCTGCTTCATCGGCAGCGCCACAGCACCCGTACCAGCGCCCGCACCAGCGCCCGCACCGGCTCCGGCTCCAGCACCTGCCCCCGCGCCGGCCCCGGCGCCGTCACCCGCCACCGGCAACACCGGCACCAGCGGCATCGACACCACCGCCACCTTCGCCCGCACCACGGCCGAGATCCCCAACCCCGACCGCGGCTTCTACGGCTGGGCCGGCAGCGACTTCGTCAACGCCTACGACGCCGCCAGCGTGCAGGGCGCCTACAACACCGGCTACCGCCTGATCTTCGCCAAGGTGCAGCTCGACGCCTACCGCACCACCGACCTGCCGTCGTCCTTCCTCAGTGCGCTGAACAGCCGCTTCGCGCAGGTGCGCTCGGCCGGGATGAAGACCACGCTGCTGTTCAACTACGACTTCGGCAGCGGCGGCAACGACGCCACGGCCACGCAGATCAAGCGCCATCTGGAGCAGCTGCGCCCGGTACTGGCCGCCAACGCCGACGTCATCCCCTACATGCGCGCCGGCTTCGTCGGCGCCTGGGGGGAGTGGCACTCGTCGAAGGCGGGCAACTCGTGCGGCTACAACTCCGGCACCACGACCTGCGCCACGGCCGACGCCAACCGCGCCATCGTGCGCGACGCGCTGATCGCCAACGTGCCGGCCACCACGCAGATCGGCTTTCGCATCCCGGCCGACCTGATCAAGTGGTACCCGTCGCCCACGCAGCAGACGCGGGTGGGCATGCACAACGACTGCTTCCAGTCCGGGCCCACCGACTCCGGCACTTACAGCAGCACCGCGCAGCGCAGCTACATCCAGGCGCTGTCGCTGAACACGGCCTTCGGCGGCGAGAACTGCGCCGATGCCGAGAAGCCGCTGCGCAACACCTGCGCCGACATCCTGTCCGAGGGGCCGGCCTACCACCTGTCGTGGTTCAACTCCAGCGACTGGGCGGGCTTCATCAGCTCGTGGCGCAACGGCGGCTGCCTCAGCCAGGTGGCGGGCTCCATGGGCTACCGCCTGCAGCTCGACGGCGTCACGCACCACACGGCGGTGACGGCGGGCGGCGCGGTGGTCGTCAATGTCGACCTGCGCAACGTCGGCTGGGCGCGCTTCTTCACCCAGCGCGCGCTGGTGGTGACGCTGCGCCACCGCAGCACCGGTGCCACCGTCAGCGCCACGGCCGCCGGCGACCTGCGCACCCTGGCGCCGCAGGCCACCACGTCGACGCGGGTGAGCGTGCCCATCGCCATCCCGGCCGGGGCCGACAAGGGCGACTACGACGTGCTGCTGAGCGTGCCCGACATCTTCGTGGCCACCGCCGGCAACCCGCGCTACGCGGTGCGCTTCGCCAACGCCGACAACGCCTCGCTCGGCCAGGTGTGGGACGCTGCCGGCGCGCGCTTCAGGGCGGGCACGACGCTGCGGGTCAACTGAGCGGCAGGCCGGCCCGGGTGCCGGGCCGGCCTGCGCTCTCGGCGCTCGACCCTGAGGTAAATTGCCGGAGATGTCTTCTTCGGCGCAGCCGTCGGGTCTCTTCTTCCCCTCTTATGCGCAGCGGCTCTGCAGGTTCAGGGCCTGCTGCTGGTGGCTCGTGCTCGTGATGTCGTGGGCGGCCCTGGTGCTGCCACTCGGCCTGTCCATGTCACACGGCGCAGCGGCTCTGTCCGCCGCCCTGCACGATACCGCTGACCGTCAGGTCGGAGGCCACGGACACGTCCACGAGGACGACGCACAGGCCGCGGGCGCCCATGCGCATCATGCGGGTGACCATTTCCACGAGACGGCCCATGTGCCGTCCAAGGGGGTCTTCCCGCCTGACGCGACGGTGGCGGGCTGGTCGGCCCAGCCGCCCGGCACGCTGCCGTGGCCGGCGCCGCACCGCCTGGAGCGACCTCCGGCAGGCTGACCTCGCGCCTGCGCCTTGGCGGCACGCCCTTGAGGCGTGCCGTCTCCGTGTCTTTTCCCATTGGAGTTTCGATGTCCAGCCCGTTTCTCACGGGGCTGTCGGCGGTGCATGGTCACGCGCCACGCCCTTTTCGGCCCGTCCTTGCGCTGCTGATCCTTGCGGCCATGCTGGTCGCCACCGATGTCCTGGCCCATGCCGTCACCCAGGGTGACAAGGGATACATCCAGGAAATCTCCGGTGTGCACCTGCTGCCCTTCGCCTACCTCGGCGCCAAGCACATGGTCACCGGTTACGACCACATCCTGTTCCTGCTCGGTGTCGTGTTCTTCCTGTACCGCCTGTCGCATGTCGCGCTGTACGTCAGCCTGTTCGCCGTCGGGCACTCCACCACCATGGTGCTCGGCGTGTACTTCGACGTTGGCATCAACGCCTACCTGATCGATGCGGTGATCGGGTTCTCCGTGGTCTACAAGGCCTTGGACAACCTGGGCGCCTTCCAGCGCTGGTTCGGCTACCAGCCCGACACGCGGATCGCCACGCTCGTCTTCGGTCTGATCCACGGCTTCGGTCTGGCCACCAAGATCCAGGAGTACGAGATGTCGCGCGATGGGCTGCTGGCCAACCTGCTGTCCTTCAACGTCGGGGTGGAGATCGGTCAGTTGCTGGCGCTGGCCTGCATCCTGATCGTGATGGGCGGCTGGCGCCGCACCGCCGGCTTCGTCCGACACGCCTACACCGCCAACGTGGCCATGATGACCGCCGGGTTCGTCCTGGTGGGCATGCAGCTCACCGGCTATGTCGTCTCCTGACACCCTCTTTCCAGATCGACTCGACATGTACAACACCGACCTGCCCACGCGCGCCGAACTGCCGACGTCGGCGCAACTCATCCGCTCCACCGTCATCGCGGCCGTGTCGGCCGTTATCCTGCTGCTGACCGTGGTCCTGCCCGCCGAATACGCCATCGACCCGACCGGCATCGGCCGGGTACTGGGCCTGACCGAGATGGGCGCGATCAAGGCCCGCCTGGCCCAGGAGGCGGCCGAGGATGCCGCGGCGAAGGGCGCGGCGGAGGCTGCATCGGCCACCGCTGCCGCCACGGTGGTGCCAACCGATGCGGCACCGGCTGCCGCGCCAGTGTCGCCGCCGACCGGCGCCGCGCCCCCACCTGAGCCCGCGCCGCAGTCGTCCGCCGCGCCCGCGCCGGTCTGGCGTGACGAGCGGGCCTTCACGCTTGCGCCGGGGCAGGGCACCGAGATCAAGCTGCGCATGAACCAGGGCGACCGTGCGCTTTACGCCTGGCGTGTGGAAGGCGGTGTCGTCAACTACGACACCCATGGCGATGCCCCGGGCCGCTCGATCAGCTACGTCAAGGGCCGCGGCGTGGCGCAGGACGAGGGCGAGCTGGTGGCGGCCTTCAACGGTCAGCACGGCTGGTTCTGGCGCAACCGTGGTGCCGCGGACGTGACCGTCGTGCTGCGCACCGGCGGCGCCTACAGCCGTCTCGAGCGGGTGAAGTAGGCACCCTGCGGGCGGGCGCGCCTTCCTCCTTCTTCAGTGCACGAACCCGATCGGGCTGCGCTTGCCGCCGGGCGCGGGCAGGTCGCGTGGCTCGATGTGGTGGCGGCCGTCCAGGCGGGCATTACCGAAGGCCGTCATCCAGGCGCGGCGCATCTCGCGCGGGGCCAGGGTGGCCATCGCCTCCAGCACCTCGTCGGCAGCCTCGGCGTCGAAGCGTCGGCCCCAGTCGTGGGCCTCGCGCAGCTTCCCATACAGGCGCTGCGCGATCGCCCGCGCCGCGTCCCGGTCGGGCATCTGCACCTGGTAGACGTTCATGCGGTTCAGGATGGGCTCGGGGATGGCGCGCTCGTCGTTGGCCGTGGCCACCCAGATCACCTGGCTGGCGTCGATCGGCACCTCGGCGAACTCGTCGGTGAAGGCGCCGGCGGTGTCGTGCTCGAGCAGGCTGTACAAGGCGCCCAGCGGGTCGTAGGCGTGCTCGCCGCGGGCCTTGTCGATCTCGTCGACGACCATCACCGGGTTGGCGTAGGCGCCCTCGACCAGGGTCTCGAAGACCTTGCCGGCGCGTGCGCCCTTCCACTGGCTGGACGCGCCGCTGAGCACCCAGCCGGCGGTCAGGCTGCTCATGCTGACGAAGCCCATGCCGGTGCCCAGCAGTTGGGCCACTTCGCGCGCGAAGTGCGTCTTGCCCACCCCGGGCGGGCCCAGCAGCAGCATCGGCGTGATCTCCATCGCGTCGCCGCTGTCCTGGCACAGCGCGAGCTGGCGCTTCAGGTCGTCCAGCGCCTCGTGGAAGTTGGGCAGCTCGTCGTACAGGTGCTCCATCGCCGGCAGTCCCGAGGGCTTGACCTGGAAGCGCTCGGGGCCCTTTTCCAGCATGCGCTCGTAGGTGTGGCGCAGGTGCTCGTGCTCGCGTGCGGGCAGCTTGTCCAGGCGCTTTTCGACGTCGGCGGCGCGGTACAGCGCGCGCATGCGGGCGATCGGCAGGCGGCCCGCGGGGGCCATCGGAACGAGGTCGCTGCAGGTGGTCATCGATCGTGTCCTTCCTCGATGCAGGGGCGGGCTCCGGCGGGCCGTGAGGGCCTGGGCTGCGCCGGCCGGCCGGAGGCCCTTGGCGGCTGACGCATCGATTCGAGCAGACCCCGCGACGGGTGCACGCGGGGAAATGAGCGCAGTTTGAAGGCTTGACGCGCCGAAGGCAAATCAGCACCCGGGGGCGGAGAGTGCTGCTGGGCACAGGGGCACAGGGGCGCGCGGGCAGAGGCCGCCTTGCGGCATCATGCAGGCTGTGTCGCAGCGGCACCCCGCGCCGGCCGACATCGCCCGACATCCCACGCCGCTCAACGCTGCCCAACGCTGCTCAGAGCCCCCCAAGCGGCACCAAGCGGCAACAAGCGGCGCGCCGTCGGTTCGTGTTGCGGCCCTCAGCAGTCCGTCTTCGATGGCCAGCACACCCCACACCTTCACCCCATCCGTCATGACCCTTGCCCCGACCGATCCCGCCCTCGCACGGCTGCGTGCCGCCTTCGCCCCAAGCGGCGTCTTGCGCCCAGCCATCAATGTCGGCAACCCGGTGCTGGCGGCCGTCGACCCCGGCCCGGAGGGTGCGCGCGGCGTGTCGGTCGACCTGGCCCGTGCCTGGGCGCAGGCGCTGGGCGTGCCGCTGCAACTGGTGGTCGTTGACAAGGCGGCCGAGTCGGTGGCGGCCGTCACCGAGGCGCGAGCCGACATCGGCTTCTTCGCCATCGATCCGGCGCGCGCGGCGACGATCGCCTTCACGGCGCCCTATGTGCTGATCGAGGGCTGGTACGCGGTGCCGCAAGCCTCGGCCATCCGCGACCTTGCACAGGTGGACCAGCCCGGCGTGCGCGTGGCGGTGGCGCACGGCAGCGCCTACGACCTGCACCTGTCGCGCGCGCTGCGCCACGCGACGCTGCGCCGCGCGCCCACCGCGCCCGAGGGCTTCGGCCTGTACCTGGCCGAGGGCCTGGAGGTGGCCGCCGGGGTGCGCCAGCAGCTCGAGTCCGACCTGCGCGCCCACCCCGGACACCGGCTGCTCGACGGACGGTTCATGGTGATCCGTCAGGCCATGGGCGTGGCGCGCGACCGCGGGGACGAGGCCGCGCGCGCCCTGGCCGACTTCGTCGAGTCGGTCAAGGCCTCGGGCGAGGTGGCCGTGGCGCTGGCGCGCCACAGCATCGACGGCGCGCAGGTAGCGAAGGCGGGTGACTGACGCAGCCCACGCTGCCAGGCCCGGACGCTTCAGCGCCGAGCCTGCGGCACCTCGTGGCGCGCCGGCCGGGCATGCCAGGCCAGGATCGCCAATACCGCCGCGCCGCCGACCAGCGTCACCACCGGGTGGCCGAAGACCAGGCTCAGGGACAGCAGGTTCAGCAGCACGAAGGCCACCGGCCCGATCGGGCGCACGCAGTGCCCGGTGTAGGCCGCACCCAGGCCCATGATGGCCACCACCGCGCCGCCGAAGGCCAGGGCAAAGCCGGTGAGCGTGAAGTCCACCAGCAGCAGCACCGGCGCGTAGACGAAGGCGAAGGGCACCAGCGCCTTGCCCATCGAAAGCCTGAAGGCCGTCATGCCGGTGCGCATGGGCTCGCTGCGCGCGATGCCGGCGGCGGCGAAGGCCGCCAGCGCCACCGGCGGGGTGACGTCGGCCAGCACGCCGAAGTAGAAGACGAAGAAGTGCGTGGCCAGTTGCGGCACGCCCAGCTGCGCCAGCGCCGGCGCGACGATGGAGGCCAGGATGATGTAGGTGGGCGTGGTGGGCACGCCCGCGCCCATGATGATGCAGGCCGCGGCCGTGAACAGCAGGCCGAACAGGATGGTCACCTGCTGCAGTTCGAACCAGCCGAAGACGTCGAAGCCGTCGACCCACAGGGCGATCACGCCCGACAGGTCCAGCACGAAGGCCGAGAACTTGAAGCCCATGCCGGTCAGCGTCGTGATGCCCAGCACGAAGCCCACGCAGGCGCAGGCCGCGCCGATGCCCAGCGCCGTCTTGGCGCCCATCTCGAACCCGCGCACCAGCGCGCGCGGCGTGACCGCCATGCCCGCCATCCCGCGGCCCCAGGGCCCGAGCAGCCGTGGGATCCAGGAACAGACGATCGTCAGCGTGATGCCCCAGAAGGCGGCCAGGAAGGGCGTGTACTGCATCAGCAGCAGCGTGACCATCACCACCAGCGGGATGAACAGATGCCACGAGCTCTTCAGCACCTTGGCCAGCGACGGGATCTCCGCCGGGTCCATCCCCGCGAGCTTCAGGCGCCGCGCCTCCAGGTGCACCATGTACAGGATGGCGAAGTAGTGCAGCGCCGCCGGCACCGCTGCCACCAGGATGAGCTGGTTGTAGGGCACGCCCAGCGTCTCGGCCATGATGAAGGCGGCCGCGCCCATGATGGGCGGCGTCACCTGCCCACCGCACGAGGCGCTGGCCTCGCCGGCCCCTGAGAAGCGCGGGCTGAAGCCCACGCGCTTCATCAGCGGGATCGTCATCACCCCGGTGGTGACGGTGTTGGCGATCGGCGAGCCCGAGATCATGCCGAACAGGCCCGAGGACACGACGCTGACCTTGGCCGGCCCGCCCGAGAAGCGCCCGGCGGCGATGGTGGCCAGGTTCACGAACAGCTGCCCCAGCCCGGTGAGCTGCGCCATGATCCCGAACAGCACGAAGTGGAAGACGAAGGTCGCCACCACCCCCACCGGGATGCCGTAGATGCCCTCGGTGCCCTTGTACAGGTGGGCCACCACGCGCGGCACGCTGTAGCCGCGGTGCGCCATGTCACCAGGCAGGTAGGGGCCGAAGATGCCGTACAGCACCGTGGCCATGGCCAGCAGCGGCAGGAAGATGCCCATGGTGCGGCGCGTGGCCTCCAGCACCATGGCGATGGCGATGACGCCGAACATCAGGTCCAGCGGCGTGTGCTGGCCCGGACGCTCGATGAAGATGCCGTCGAAGAAGACGACGAGGTACAGCGAGCAGCCCGAGGCCAGCGCCGCGAAGATCCAGTCGCGCCAGGGGATGTGCGTGTGGCTGCCGTCGTAGGCCCGCAAGGGCAGCGACAGCGCCGCGATCGAGCCCATGACAGCGTAGAACGCCGCCTTGGCCGCCAGAGGCAGGTCGGCCCCGGCCGAGGACTGCATCAGCCCCCAGCCCAGCAACAGGTGGAAGGCCGCCAGCACCAGCGACATCACCCACTCCCAGGGCCCGCTCAGCCGCTTCTGGCGCGGGAAGACCAGGAAGCACAGCCCCAGCACCACCGACAGGTGGATGGCGCGGTGCGCGATCTCGTTGTGCAGGCCGAAGCCAGCGGTGTAGTAGTGCCAGGCCGACAGACCGACGGCCACGACGGTGACGAAACCGGCCGACAGGCCGGCCAGACGCCGGAAGTTGGACTCGGGGTCGAACTGCTCGATCAGCCGGTCGACCTCGTCGGCTGGGCTGGGGGAAGAGGGGGCAGCAGCGTGGGCGGTCATCGTGTCGAAGCGGGTAGGTCTTCGGGCGGGGCCGGCGGGCAGTGCCGGACGCGCAGGTGCACGCGTGTCACGCCCAGGCTGCCCAGCAGCAGGTCGCCTTCGGGCCGCAGGATGCGCATGCGTTGTGCAGGCAAGGTCAGCACGATCAGCGGGTCCACCGGCCGATGCAGGCTCAGGCGGATGCGGCCGTCGGACCTCCCCTCCCAGCGCTCGCCGGGGCCGGGGCCGTCGGGCAGGCCGTAGCCGTGGCCTTCGAACACTTCCTCGACCAGCACGGGCTGGGGCAGGAAGCGGTAGCGGTCCACGACCTCGGTGCCGAGCACCGAGTGGACGAAGGCGATCCGGATCTCGGGCTGTGCGCCGTCCAGCGGCAGTCGGGCGAGCTCCCGCGGCTCACGCACCGCGACGATCACCAGCTCGCAGCGGCCCTTGTCCGAGGCCGAGGCCGCCGAAGGCAGGTTCAGGGCGGTGTCCGCCGGCGCCGCCGTGGCGACCGACATGGCGGCGGCCAGAAGCGCCGCCGCCACGTCGCGGCAGGTCCTGCCTGCCGCGGCGCCGGGGCCTGCGGGCGCACCGGGCGGTCGGCCAGGCGGCACGGGCGTCCCGCAGCAGCGATACGTCACGGCAGCGGGCGCGCGTCGGCCCTTGGGGCGATTACTTGATCAGGCCCTTCTCACGGAAGTAACGGGCCGCGCCCGGGTGCAGCGGCACGCTGCCCACGCCCAGCGCCGTCTTCAGGCTGATGTTCTTGCCCTGCACGTGCACCTGCCCCATGATCGCGGCGTTCTCGTACAGCGCCTTGGTCACCTCGTAGGCCTGCGCCTCGCTGACGCCGTCGTGCGTGGCCCACACCGCCATCACGGCCAGGGTGTCCACGGGGGCGGCCTGGCCCTTGTAGGTGTTGGCCGGCAGTTGCACGCGGGTGTAGTAGGGCTGCTCCTTCAGCAGTGCGTCGAGCTCGGGGCCGGCCAGCGGGACCACCTTGATCGCATGGCTCTGCGCGGCGTCGGTGATGGCGGCCACAGGCACGCCGCCGGTGATCAGCGTGGCGTGCAGGTTGCCGTCCTTGATCTTGTCCATGGCCTGCGTGAAGGACGAGCTGTCCTCCTTGACGTCGCTGCGGCTCAGGCCGTTGACCTTGAGCAGGTCGGTGACGAGCTGGTATTGGCCCGAGCCGGGCGCGCCCGAGGAGATGCTCTTGCCTTTGAGGTCCTTGATGCCGTTGATGCCGGAGTCGGCGCGGGTGACCAACTGCACCGTCTCGGGGTACAGCGCACCCAGGGCGCGCAGGTTCTTCACCGCGCCGCTGGAGAACTGCGCCTTGCCGTTGTAGGCGGCGTCCAGGATGTCGGCGGCGACGAAGGCCGATTCGATCTCCTTGCTGCCCAACAGCTTGGCATTGGCCACCGAGGCGCCCGCGGCCTCGGCCGTGGCGGCGAACTTCTTGCCGTCGACCGTGGCCTTGTTGGAGATCAGCTGCGCGAGCATGCCGCCCAGCGGGTAGTAGGTGCCGCCGGTGCCGCCGGTGGCGATGCCGAAGAACACGCGCTGCTGCGCGAAGGCGGAGGTGGTGGCGACCGCGGCCAGGGCCAGGCCGGCGACGGCATGCTTCCAGGTCAGACGCATGGGAGAACTCCAATCAACAGGTGGAAAACCCGCGATAATAACGGCGCGCGACGCGCTTGGCCAGCGAGGAATCCCGGGGGTGGGGTGGCCGCCGGGATGACCAAGTCTTCGGGCGCCAGGCGGCAGCAGGCCTGTTGACGCCTGGCGGGTGTCGTGCTTGCGCCTCGATGGTCCGGCTGCCATGTGGATCGCTGGCGCAGGCCCGCTGGCGTTTGCGCTCCGCTACGATTACCGGTTCCCTGTCCTGCCACCCCTTCCCATGGCCTCTAGCGACATCCTCGTCATCGGCGCCGGCGTCGTCGGCTGCTCGGTGGCGTTCCACCTGGCAGCGTTCGGCGCCGGTCGGGTCACGGTGCTCGAGCGCCGGCAGGTCGGCGCCGGCACCACGGCGCAGTCCAGTGGCATCCTGCGCACGCACTATTCAGTGCCGGAGAACGTCGAGCTTGCGCGGCGCTCGTGGCGGGTGTTCGAGCGTTTTCCCGAGGCTTTGGGTGACGACGAGGCTTCGGCTGGCCTGGTACGCTGCGGTTACCTGATCGTCGCCCCGGCCGAGGGGCCCAAGCGCGACGCACTGGCCGCCTCGCTGGCGCAGCAGGCGGCGATGGGCATCGAGGTGCACACCTTGTCGGCGGCCGAGGCCGCGCAGCGCCTGCCCATCGCCTGCTTCGACGAGGGCGAGCTGATCGGCTACGAGCCCGAGGCCGGCTTCGCCGACGCCTACCTGGTGGCGACCTCCTACGCCCGCGCGGCGCGGCGGCGCGGCGTGCACCTGCGCGAGGGCGTCGAGGTGCGGGGGCTGCGGCGCGAGGGCGGCCGCGTCGTCGGCGTCGACACCTCCGAGGGGCCCATCGACGCCGGCGTCGTCGTCAGCACCCAAAACATCTGGGCGCGCGAGATCGAGGCCTGGACCGGCATCGCCAGCCCGGTCGTGGCCGAGCGTCACCGCGTGCTGGCGCTGGACGCACCGCAGGCCTACACCCCGCAGATGCCGGTGTTCAAGGACCTGGCCTCGCCCGGCATGCTCTACGCCCGCAGCTATGGGGGGCGGCAGATGCTGGTCAGCGAGGGCCTGGCCGGGCAGGTGCTGGAGGGCACCGACGACCGCCAGGGCGAAGTCGACATGGATTTCGTTGCCGACATCGGCGAGCAGACGGCGCAGCGCTTCCCGGCCTGGGCCGAGGCGGGGCTGGCGTCGTCCTGGACCGGCGTCTACGACGTCACGCCCGACTGGAACCCGGTGCTCGGCCCCTTGCCCGAGGTGCCTGGCCTGGTGGTGGGCTACGGCTTCTCCGGCCACGGCTTCAAGCTGTCGCCGGCCGTCGGCCGTGTGCTGGCCCAGGCCGCGCTCGGCCTGCCTACCGACGTGTCGCTGGCGCCGTATGCGCTGGAGCGCTTTCGCGCCGGTCGGCTGCTGACGGGGCGCTACGGGGCGGGCGCGGTGTCTTAGCAGGCGCCGCCGGCGCATGCCGTTCGGGCTGAGCCCCTCGACTACGCTCAGGACGGGCTTGTCGAAGCGCCTTTGCAGGGTTTCGACAGGCTCAGCCCGAACGGCTTCTTCTCGAACGCCGGGCGCCGACTCGGGGCCTGGGAGGCTCTCAGTGGAAGGCCCGTGCCGCCTTGACCGCCGCCGCCACGTCGCCCGTCTTCGCCTCGGGCGCGAAGCGGTGGCGCATCCACGTCACCAGGTGCGTCAGGTCCTCGTCCGACATCGAGGCGAACTTCGGCATCGACTTGTCGGGGGAGCCCTCGGGCGGTTGGATGCCGTCGAGCGTGATGCGGATCAGGGTGCTGAGCTCCGGGCCGACGACGGAAGTGGTCAGCGCCAGCGGGATGTTGGGGTTGCCGGCGCGGTGGCAGTTGGCGCAGGACTTGGCGAAGACCGCCTCGCCCTTGCCGAGCACGCTGTTCGGGTCGGCCGGCGTCTGGCCGGTGACGTAATCACGCTTCGCGGCGGCTTCCAGGATCTTCGCCTCGTCCTTGACTTCCTCCAGACCGTCGGTCAGGTGCACCGCCATGGCCTGAACCAGGTCCTCGGGCACCTGCGCCAACTGGTCGACCACCGGCTTCATCGGCCCGGCGGCGATCGCGTGGTGCGGGTGGCGGCCGTCGATCAGGTAGTCGACCATGGCCGACGTCGTCCAGGGCATGACCGGCGTCGCGCGCGCGCCGATGGCCGGCGCGTGCATGCCGTCGACCTCGCCGCCGGCGAAGGTCTGATCGGCCTTCTCCGCGCCCAGCGCGTTGCGCGGCGTGTGGCAGGCGCTGCAGTGGCCCAGGGCCTGCACGTGGTAGGCGCCGGTGTTCCACTCGTCGCTCTTCCCCGCCGTGGGCGTGAAGCGCGCCGACGCGTCGTGAAACAGCATCTTCCAGCCCGCCAGCAGCGCGCGCTGGTTGAAGGGGAAGGCCAGTTCGTTGGCCTTGGCCGGCGCCTTCACCGCGTCCAGCGTCATCAGGAAGGCGTACAGCGCGGCCAGGTCCTCGTCGCGCGTCTTCGCGAAGTGGGTGTAGGGGAAGGCCGGGTAGAGGTGGCTGCCGTCGCGGCTCACGCCCTCGCGCATCGCCCGCACGAAGGCGTCCTTGGACCAGCGCCCGATGCCGGTGGCGGCGTCGGGCGTGAGATTGGTGCTGTAGAGCTTGCCGAAGGGCGTGTGCAGGGCCAGGCCGCCGGCATAGGGCTCGCCGCCCTCGGCCGTGTGGCACACCTCGCAGGCGCCGATGCGCGCCAGCACCTCGCCGCGCTCGACCAGATCAGCGGCAAAGCTCTCGGCCTTCGGCGGCTCGATCGGGACGATCTCCGGCGCCGGACGGAGCACGAAGGCGGCGGCCCCTGCAAGGGCCACCACGGGCAGGACGAACGCAAGAAGACGCATGGGTCGGATCCCTGGATCCAGTCGTGGGGAAAACGAAGGCCGGCCTGTGCACGCGGTGTGCAGTCGGTCCCGGCCGCCGGTGGCTGCAAGAGGCGCTCAGGATCGCCTCGACGCATCGGACGTCCCGAGCGCCTCCGACGCCGCTCAGGATCGTCCTGCCGAAGCCGCGCGCGCGAGTCAATACCTTGAAGGCACAAGGACTTGCGCTCCTGTCGCGCGACGCGGCGCGGGCCGGGCTGGAAGCCGCCCGGCCCTCGGGGCTTTCTCAGTCGGTCAGGCCTTCAGCCCGGCCTTGACGCGGTCCGGCGTCAGCGGCAGACGGCGGAAGCGCGTGCCGGTGGCGTCGAACACCGCGTTGCCCAGCGCGGCGCCAGCCGGGCCCTGCGAGGCCTCGCCGGTGCCGAGGTAGGGCTGCCCCGGGCGGTCGATCAGCACCACTTCCACCGGCGGGCACTCGGCGAAGGTCAGGATCGGGTAGCCGGCCCAGTCCTCCGACGTCACGCGGGTGTCGTCGAACTTGACCTCTTCCTTCAGCGTCCAGCTCAGCGACTGCACCAGTCCGCCCTCGATCTGGTTCTTCACGCCGTCGGGGTTGACCAGGTGGCCGCTGTCGGCCGCGGCCACCGCGCGCAGCACCCGCACGCGGCCGTTGCGCTTGTTGACCTCCACCTCCATCGCCACGGCGCAGTAGCCGGCCGTGTTCTTGTAGCGCGCGAAGCCGATGCCGCGCCCGCGGCCGGCCTTCTTCTGCCACTTGCTCCAGCCGAAGGCCTCGGCCGCCTTGGCCACCACGTCCCGGGCGCGCGGGTCCTTCAGGAAGCGCATCCGGTACTCGACGGGGTCGACCCCGGCCGCTGCGGCGAGTTCGTCCATGAAGCACTCGATCGCGTAGACGTTGGCGTAGGCGCCCAGACCGCGCGTGGACGACACGCGCAGCGGCATCTCGGTGATGAAGTGCGTCGTGACGTTGTGGCCCGGGAACTCGTACAACGCGATGCCGTTGCGGTCGGCCGCGTAGTTGGGCGGCCCGCCATTGGCCGGCACCGGCTGCGCGAAGGGCTTCTCGAGGTAACGCGCCGACAGCAGGTTGCCCGGGTTGCCGCCCGGGCGCGTGCCGTGCGGCGTGGAGTGGATCTGCAGGTCCCAGTCGAGGATGTTGCCGTCCTTGTCCAGCCCAGCCTTGGCACGCATCAGCATCGCCGAGCCGTAGGGCTCCCAGCGGTGCTCCTGCTCGCGGGTGTACTGCAGCTTGACCGGCTTGCCGGGCACCGCCACCGCGAGCAGCGCGGCGTCGGCCGCCGCGTCATCGGCGCCGTTGTGGCCGTAGCAGCCCGAGCCCTGCGCGTGACGGCAGTGCACCTTCTTCACGTCCATGCCCAGCATCTTGGCGATGGCTGCGCCGGTTTGGAACACCGACTGGCTGTGGGTGTCGATCGTCAGCGTGCCGTCGGCGCCCATCACCGCGATCGCGGTGGAGGTGCCGATCGAGCCGTGCATCTGGTAGGGCCGGTAGTAGCTGGCCTCCAGCGTCTTGGCGGCCGCCGGGCCGCCGGCGCGGGGCTGCTTCTTGGTCTCGATGACACGCGCCGGCTTGGTCTTCAGCAACCAGTCTTCCATGTTGTCGGCGCCGGGCATCGCCTTCTCGACGTCCCACTTCGCGGCGGCTGCCAGCGCGTTGGCCGCGGCGATGGCCTGCTCCTGCCGCTGCGCCACCACCCCGAGGAAGGAGCCGTTGCGCACGACTTTGACCACGCCGGGCATCTTCTCCACGGCCGAGGCGTCGAGCGAGGCAAGCCTGGCCTTGTACGTCGGCGGGCGCACGATCTGGCCGTAGACGACGCCGGCCGGGCGCATGTCCTGCACGAAGATCGGCTGGCCGGTCATCTTGGCCGGCAGGTCCAGCCGGGGCACGGACTTGCCGATGTAGCGGTGCGCGCTGATCGGCTTGGGCTTGACGGTGCCGGTGGCCTCGCGCTCCAGCGAAAGACCCGAGGCCAATTCCCAGTAGGTGGCCTTGGCGCCGTCGGCGCTGGCGATCGTGCCGTCGGTGACCTTCATCGATGCCGCCGGCTTGCCGAGCTTGGCCGCGGCCATGTCGATCAGCAGCGCGCGCACCTCGGCCGAGGCCTGCTGCACGGCGGGGGCGCAGTTGGGCATGGAGAAGGAGCCTGCGGTCACGCCCTCGTCGGGCACCTGCGCGGTGTCGCCGGAGATGATCTTCACGCGCTCGAGGTTGACGTCGAGCTCGTCGGCGCAGATCTGCGCCACGGCCGTCAGGATGCCCTGGCCGAGCTCGACCTTGCCCACCAGCAGCGTGACGGTGCCGTCGGCGTTGACGCGCAGCCAGGCCTGCAGCGTGCGGTGGATGTTCAGGCTGCCGGGCAGCCGGGGCTTGGCCGCGGCCGCGGCCTGGGCGAGCGCGTCGCCCATCGGGATGGCGAAGGACAGGGCGACATAGCCGCCGGCGGTCAGGAAGCCGCGGCGGGAGAGGGTGGTGGTGCTCATGGCTCAGGCCCCCTTGGCTGCACGCTGGATGGCGCGCACGACCCGGTTCTGGGTGCCGCACCGGCACAGATTGCCGTTCATCGCCGAGCGGATCTCGGCCTCACTCGGGTTGGGGTTCTGGTCGAGCAGGGCCTCGGCCTGGATGATCATCCCCGCGGTGCAGTAGCCGCACTGCGCGGCCTGCTCGTCGATGAAGGCCTGCTGCAGCTTGCTGGGCTTGCCGTTCTCGGTCAGGCCCTCGAGCGTGGTGACCGACTTGCCGGCCACGGCCGACAGCTTGGTCGCGCAGGAGCGGATGGCCTCGCCCTGGACGAGCACGCTGCACGAGCCGCATTGCGACTTGCCGCAGCCGTACTTGACCCCGTTGATGCCGAGGTCGTTGGCAAGGACGAATAGCAGCGGGGCGTCACCGGGTGCATCCACCCGCACGTCCCGACCGTTGAGCTTGAAGCTGGTGGTCACGTAGTCTCCTCATGGTGCGCTCTGGGATGGGGCGCTCTCGAAAGGTCACTCTAGTGTAGTGTTTGATTCTTGAGTGAACTTAAATGCCCAGTCCCGGTCCAATGCTCTACTTGGGCTTGAAGCGGAGTAGGGAAGTGCGAGTTGCGCCGGCGATTGTTCTGAGCGATGAGGA
>Ga0172376_10002043_pt1 | contig 25158 bp, 22 predicted proteins | sample Lak35m_FD_121114 | JGI IMG/M metagenome (GOLD analysis project Ga0172376, IMG submission 121114) | Freshwater microbial communities from Kabuno Bay, South-Kivu, Congo - kab_092012_35m | ecosystem: Environmental > Aquatic > Freshwater > Lake | place: Democratic Republic of the Congo: South-Kivu...
TCGGACTTCTACGGCACCGTGACAATTCTCGACATGAACATCATCTGATCTGAAACGCAGTTAGCATGGCAAAGCGGGAGGTCGCCGAAAGGCGGCCTTTCGCTTTTAAGCAGACGAAATGTCTTCCGAATACAAGAGCTTGGTCAGAAAAATGACAAAATATTCCTTGTATGGAAACTCAATTATTTATTGGAAAAAAGCAGACAGGACTGCTGCGATCTCAACGCCAAAATGGAGGAAGATAAATCAGCCGACGTGAGGCGCTTACTCGACATGATCCAGGAGCCGTTGCTGCAAACCAGTCATAGCTTTAAATATTGGCAAATCTTATCGTCGATAATAAATATTCGCATATGTCTATCAAGTGGCCATCTGCAGGAGAATACAACGTTCCAGCCTATCAGCTGTCTGCGTTGCCTTATGTGACGTCTTCGGTTATCAGCGTAGGTCAGGTCCACAGGTACGACTTTCCGTATGTCACACGTTTCGTAGACATTTGTAATAGAGGCGGCGGAGCAGGTGACACGCTAGCGATAGGATTTACAGAAAACGGTGTGCTGTTTTCAAGCAACTACGTCAGCATCGATCGAGGTGCTTCGGTAAACGAAGAGATTAGGACGACTGTGCTCATCGTCTCTTGCTCAGCCGGGTCAAACGTGGACTATCAGATATTTTGTGGTCTTACTTGCATCCCATCAAACAATTTTCTTCCTCTGACAGGATCGAATGGCCACCCGGGCGTCGGATGACCTTTGAGGACTAAGCAAGGTTTGTATTATGAAAATAAATGCTAGCAGGCTTCGCAGGATAATAAACGAAGAAGTCAAAAGATATTTGCTTGAAGCTGCTCTCGGGATTCAAGAGGAAGAGTCGAGGAGCATTCTACAGCAATTTCGAAACGATGTAGAAAGTGTCCTCGATGTGGGCGTAGATCAGCTTAAGCCGATGGGCGTCGGGACGAGAGGCATCGCTTTTGATGCAGGCGGAGACAGGATCCTGAAGATCACGAGAGACGAAAAGGAAGCGATGATCTCTTCTGCATTGATAGGAAATAGCAACGAAAGCCTGACGCGTTACTATGAAGTCGTACAGTTTGGAGATACAGGTATCTACGGAATTCTTCAAGAAAAACTCGAACCTTTGACGGAGCAGGAGATAAAAGACATCAACGATGCGCTGATCAAGACGCGGTTCCCCGTGTGGCTCTATAAATCCGACTACGACTTTGACAAGGCCAAACAAATGACGAAGGATTTTTTGGCACAGCAGAATCAGAAGCTCCTCGACTCCGGTGACGTTGCGGAACTTCGGCGTTGGGGCACAGAGATGAATTACCTCTGGAACCTCATATCTCGAAAATACAACATGCGCGGCCTCGCCGAGGTGTTGGAAGAGCTAGGAATTCGATTCCACGACTACCACGGAGGCAACTTCATGCGACGCGGCAATACCCTCGTGCTCATCGATGTCGGAAACGCGCGCTCGTTCGGGGGTTCGACGAACGTAAAGGTGCTAAAACCGAATGTGCAGGAAGCCAGACGCAGCATGGGAATCGTCGAGTCCACGCAAACGAGGAAACGAAGTGGGGTCGTCGTCGAGAGATGGCAAAAAATGGCCGGATTAGTCAGGTAAATGAATAAGCTTAGAGTCTTGTCAAACAGGTCGTGTGATGGCTGCGTCAAGTGCTGCGAAGGTTGGCTGGAAGGCGACGTTCGTGGGCATAAAATGAGCTCAGGCAAACCATGCTTCTATTTATCAAGTAATTCTCTAGGCTGCGCTGAGTATGACGATCGACCCAAAGACCCCTGTAGGGACTATCGCTGCGTCTGGCTGGAAGACGAGACTTTTCCGGACGAATTGAAGCCCAATGCCTCTGGGATACTCGTGACTAAGCGGCAGACATTCCTCCCCGGAGACGTCGGAATGCAAAGGGCGGACTACTATGAGGTAAAATCAGCCAGCTCGTCGATCTCTCCTGATGCATGGGATTCTGTCCTCTCGTGGTTGAAGAGCAAGCAATTCCACGTGGTCGTCGTCGACTCTGCCCAAGGATAAATGCTGTCTTTGCCGGATATATAACCGTGGTGTGAGGTGATTCGTGCCCCTTCGTAAAAATTACTTTAGAAATTTGGCAAAATCCCTGCGGGAAGTCGCCGACTTCTTGAAGTCACCTGACGAGGATAAACCCTTGCACATACGTCCTCGATACCAACAACTCAGCAATGATCGCAATCATTGGCGGAAGAATTGCCACAATGTTTAAGATCGATAAAAAAGGTGCGAGCAAGGAAAAAATTGCCAAAAAGTTTTCTGGCTCAACTCGGATACTCAATCCTGCAGTTGCTTCTGCCCTCGGAGCGGACCTACCCACAAGTGGGGGTCAATCCGCGTCTGTCAGCAAAGAATCAGTTGAGATGGATGCAAGTCTTTTGTTGGAACGTTGGCAAAAAATTTCAGGAATTGTCTAGGCCTTTATATTTAAGCTGCAGAAAAGAAGGACGCCATGAGAATTACTGTTGGACGGCTAAGAAGAATAATTAGGGAAGAACTGTTGAGAGAGTCGGTAAACCCGCGCGAACGTAGTACGTGGCGCTCAGGTATCAATTTTGAACTCTTGATGGCAAATCCCGAAGATCAAGTTGAATATGATCATATTACGATAGACAAAGAACCAGGGTACAAACAAAGACCCAATGGCCATTGGTTTTTTCTGTCTAAAAAAGAAAAATCTGTGCTAGATAACGCCAAAGGTTCGCCCGAGGTCGCGAAGGAATTGTTGAAGCTTAAGATTCTTCAATATGAATATTTCAAAAAACCTTGTATAAGAGTAGGAGATTGCGAAATTACAAAAGGTCTTCAATCTATCTTAAAAGATTTTTGGGATAGATCAGAATCAGACGTGAAAGCACTTTTTAAGGCAGCCGGCGTAAGTAAACCCGCTGAACTGGAAGAATACATTGTGAGCTCCGGCAGAGGAACAATGGGACTTACGAAGGGGCATGATGCTGAAAGAGGTTCTTTAAAGTACGAGCCCCTTCCAGTGCACAGCTCTCATCTCCGCCCCGCTTCAGGGTATTATGGGGCACGCGGTTGGACAGGCCGGCCCCATCTTTAATACAGGGGGTTGTGGCAACTGGCGTCTGTGCCCAAATAACTCAACACCACCAGCTGGGTTTCGGACCGTGAGCCCACTTGGCAAATCGTCTCTTTTCTCCTAGGTAATAAGCCCTATACGAGGACACCGCGTCACCTAAATGGTACTTGGTGTCCTTGATCGCTATTGCAAACGGCGTGAGAGGACCGCTTGGTACAGTCTGCGGTATATTTTCCGCGCACCACAGGAGGACGTCCTCAGACTTGTGGCGTTTGTGGTAGCGCTTCGTGTATTCCTCACAAAGAGCGAGACCGAGGCAGCAAAGCCACTCGTAGTTTTTTCGAGCAGATCTCGCCCACACGGTGCAGGGATGGTTGTAGTGGGTCCTCTTCCACGGTGCTTCTCCTGGTGGGTGTGCAGCGCACAGCATCTGACCGCTTTCAAGGATCATCTTGACGACGTGTTTGTCGCAGTGGTCTTCTGCCGCTTTTTTCGGGTCTGCGTTTAGAACAAAGATGTTCACAGTACGAATGTAGAACACTCGAGCTGATATGTTTTTTGCAGATGTTAAACGGGTCTATCCGCGCTTACCGAGCGTTATTCCTCCGCCGGTGCGCAGCTTGGGAACGGGTCTGTTGTACATTTGCCTAAATTTTATACCTGTAATTCCGTAGTCGAGGAGGACTACACATCCGTCGCTCGTCGCTCCCCACGAGTCGTACTTAGCGATGTCACCCGGCAGCATGTCGTCGTATCTCGACAAATAGTTCTTGATGTAGTCGAGGAATGCCTGTCCTCTCAGACAATTTCTTCCGCCTGATGCGGCTGATTGCGACGTAGCTCTCCGAACCGGGACCGCTGTCGCGTCCATGTCTTGAGCCTGCTTTAGGCCCACTGCGGTTCTGAGGTCATTCCAAGAAACTCCAACAAGTCTCTCAAACTCTCCTTCCGACTGTAGCTGAGTCACTCTTTGTGACACCAACCATGCGAATTGATCGGAGTGGTCGACTACATTCGCCACAATTTTGTCGATCTGTGGATCGGACCCAGCAAAAGCCTCTAGTTTATTCTGCTCTAGTCCTTTGTCGTTCAGCGCCAGCTTCAGCACGTTTTTCCCGTCGTTCATGTCGTAGACAATTCTTGAAGAGCCTCTTCCTAGTTCATACAAGCCGAATTCTGTGGCTGCAGAGGTCATCGCTTCATATTTATTGGTGTGACCTCGTACCCCTGCACGAACCACGACATACATCGACGGACTCTTCCACGCCGCATCCACCCAGTCTACAGGATCTTTTGAAGTCATGAGATCCTCGCGTTCTAGGTCTTCTTTTATGATCCTGCGTATGTAGTTTTTTAGAAGTCTGAGGTTCATAGCATTTCGTAGTTATAACTGCTGCTGACTAAATATTACAATCATTCAAGCTGAATTCTTCCATTTTCTCATTTGACGAATATTTAAGAAGACCACGAGGACCAAATAATGATCAACAGTAGAGAGCTCTATTACAATTTTCTGTTACTAAACAGTCTGAATGAATCTACCCAGCTTGGTGTTCTCGCTCCTACAAAGTTTTTTACTCACAAAAATTGCGGAGGAAGACTGAACTCTTTTCAGCTGCTAAAGCTGAATGAGGCGTATGCCAAATTTACAAAATTGGAATCCTTGCTGTCTGAAACATACAACAGACACGGTTCAGACAGAATCCAGGCATGGAACAAATTCATTCTTTTTGAGGATAGAGCAACACCCAACAAGGGTTATCTACTTCAAGAATTCTTAGGTGCCGCTGCCAAGTGGGTACACAAAAAGCTTGGCGGAAAGAGTCGTCTATACAAAGGCGGTTCTTTCATGGGTCTTGGATCCAAGTCGAGAGAACAGCAAGCTGAATATGGCTCGATGAAGGAAACTCAAAAAGAACTGATGGACGTCATCGAAAAGTCGGTTTCTGCCGACTATCCAAACAATGACGACGTGAAGCAGTTCGAGAAAGAGACGCAGGCCGTCCTCGACAATGCTGACAAGTTTATCAAGAACTCTCCCATAGAGATTCGCGCAGACATGTACAAAACCCTCAAGAAGTGGGTAGTGTATCAGCTTGATCAGAAGGTGAGCAGCTACTATCAGGACCACATGGAGAGCAAGCGCCATAGGCTTCCTCGTCTCGATGAAGCTGAAAAAAAGGAGGGCGAGCCCTCTGGCAAAGAGGGCGGCAAGCAAGATGAAAAGAAAAAGGCTAGCTCAGCGCTCGATGATTCAGAGACAGTGAAGCAGCTTCAGAGCAAAGTCCTTCCAAAGTTTTTGAAGATTCTTGCTGGGGCAGGTGCTCTTGTCACTGCAGGTACCCTCGCGACGCATCCTGAGATATTGACTCCTACAACTTATCAGGCAATTCAAACAGGCGATACAGCGAAGGTCGCGACCGAGGTGGACAAGGTTGTGCCTCCTGCTCAAATGACTCTAACCAAACGTTTTGGGAACGATCTTAATTCTGAATATTTTAGCGGTCTAAAATCTCAGGGATTGGACATACCGGGTGATCCTGGAAAAAATCCGCAGGATCTCTTAAAATTTTACACTGAAACAGGCAACGGAGACCCTGTGAAAGGTGCCTCATCGTGGTTTTCTCAAGTAAAAATTGACAATCCTGGTTCGCAGAACGCCGCATACGTTGTCGATAGATTGAAATCTGGAAAAAGCATTGACGATGCTTTTGCCATGCCCGGTTCAAAAGGCGGTTTCATGGAGAGGATGGGAGGAGCTGCAGGTTTACCTGTCGCTGTCAAAGTAGGTTCTTGGGTTTCAAAGGTACTCATGGTAAAAAATGTTTCGACGTCATTGACGACACTGCTGGCATCGGGAGGAATACTCTCAGCACCTGCCTGGGCTCCATTCGCCGCGGCCGCGGGTGTAGCTGTAGCTGCAGGAGGCCTCTTGTCCTCGTGGCTGATAAAGAGCAGAAGGGACAGATCACTAACCAAGAGCAGGCTTGCTTTCCTCAACGGCCTGAGGGACAAGATTGACGAGCTTGAAAAGACGCCTTCGACTGAACCGCCGCCTGCTGAGCCGCCTCCTGGCGAGCCTGCTCCTTCTACAACACCACCTCCTGACGAAAGTGACATAGAAGACAAAGAGGACAAACCGCGAAAGTGCACAGACGATGAGATTAAGCAGAAGGTCCTCGACTACCTCAAGACGACGAAGTCGATTGATCCTGACAAGCACGAGGTGATTGCAAACATACTCACAAAGGAGTTTGCCAACGACGACTTCCAACCCAAGTCAGTCGAAGACCTCGCTAAGTCCATACCAAGCATGCCGCGCCTGAAGAAGCTAAGACCTGCCACAGCAGCTGCCATCGCAAATGCTGTAGCGGATTGCTTTGACTTCTCCGGAGAAGCAGACATTGAAGACAAAGAAGAGGCACGTCCGCTGTCCGACGAAGAAATCGAGGGAATTGTCGACAAGGTCAGCTTGGACATCTTCCAGGGCTACTCGCACGGTGCGGGCAGAGTAATGGACAGAAAGTATCTAAATAAAAACTCACCTGTCGCGAGTTCAAAACAACTCAAGCCCATGCTTTCACAGCTTGTGAAGGCGCTTTCCGTCAAGGGTAAGATTACTCCTGAATATGACAAGGGTAAGAATCCCAACGACTACAGGATTCCCGACTTTTCCACAATGTCAGATAGTAAAAGAAAAAAGGCAAAGACAAAGGCTGACAATGAATTCATCAGCAAGATAGATCCTGCTCAAATGGAGCGTGCCCTCGAGTTGATGTCCGATCCCGATGTCAAAAAGATTGTAGGCAACTTTGAGCTTCCTCTGTACATGCTGGGAGGCCGGAAGGCGCTTCTTGAGATGCTTGCAATAATCCTAAAGAGAGGCGGAAACATACTTGCAGAACGTTTCCGCATACGAAACGACAAGCTCATTCTCGAGCGCTGGCAGAAGATGGCAGGTGTCCTCAACGGTTGATTTCGAGATTACGTTTTTGCTTTTGCAGGGAAGTTCGGCGTCGACTTCCCTGTTTTCATGATACTTACAAGTATGAAAGTCTCACTACACCGTCTAAGAAGAATAATTCAAGAAGAAGTCGAAAGACTTTATGAGCTCGACGCCACAGGAGCTGCTGAAAAACCCGGCGCAGAAACTGCAAAGGAAACTTCTGGAACTGTAGACGTCAACAAGTTATCTAAAGCAGCCGGTGTCGACCCACAATTGTTGAAGACGGCAATTATCAATCTAAAGTCAGGCAAGCGGACGACGAAAGACAACCAGGTTTTTGGTGATTTATTCGCAAAGCTGATGCAAGCAAGTCCTGAGAACACTCAAGCCGTCATGAATGTTCTCAAAAAAGTAGAGCTGAAACCAAAGAAAAAAACGGGAGTTTGAACTTTCTTTTAGACAAGGCATATGTTGTCAAACATGAATTTGACACTGACATCACATCAGCTCTTAACCCTGTACGTGGTGCTTGACAGGGCAAAGGGATCTTGCGATTGTAAGATGCTCGATACGATTGAAGAAATTAACTCTCAGATTGAGAAGAAGATCTTAGACACCCTTTCTGTCGTTGAAGACGCAAATAGCAAGAATCTTTTTACCGTATGGCAGAAGAAGGAGTCCGAAAAAATCCAAGAACTTGAATCAGAGCTCAATGATTTGAAGATGGCGAATGATGCTCTAAAAAATTCTCCGAATAAGTTAGGCATCTTGGGACGCAAGAAGAACAAGTTTTAGGGGTCGACAGGTTTCGACGGAGTTGGATCGAAGATTGTTGCAGGCCTGGGTGCTCGAGGTTCCCAGCTAAAAGCCAAGAGACGTATAGTTGCCAACGACAACGGCTACGCTCCAGTCGCCCTCGCGGCCTGATTGGAATGGGCGACGACAGCCTAGAAACAGAAAGTCGTAGACAAATGTAGTTACCCCCTTTGTACGGGGTGGATAGTTCGGGAGGGTGGTGCCCGGACCCTTTTTGGTTGAGAGCCCCCAGCTGAGGAATAAAAACTGGGAACTCTATAGACGAGCTTGAGGTCGATAAGCTCAAGCCAAGCCTGTGGATGAAGCATCGACGTGAAGATTTCGGACCCGGGTTCAATCCCCGGCGACTCCACCAATTATAATAGAAAAGGAGTGTTTATGTCAGCTACAACCGAGTTATTGTACGAAGAGATTAGAAGCGTAGAAAGCGAACTCTATAGAACAAAGAATCCTGAACAAGCGGAGCTGTTGAAGAACAAGCTCGCCAACCTGAGGTCTCAGTTTGTAAAGGCGAATGAGTCTCTCAATGAGAATCGTCAGGTGTTGAAGGGATGAATATGCAAAAGGTAGATCTATACCAGCCTATTGAAGCTACGCGCGTAGGCCCAGCACCGCTTGTGCTAAGAACGATCGTCACCACGACGAGCGCTTATGTTGCAGGTGGAATGCCGACTGAGGCGAAGAAAGTGGAAGACTATGTTCTTCTCTCCGCCTTGCCGAAGGAGATTCAAGAAAGAGTAAAAGTAGCAGTTCAAGCATTGCTCACAGCGATGTGAATATTTACTGCTTCGATGAAGCAGATAGGATATCGACCCTTCCACGCGACAAAGAGACTCAACAACGGCAAGGAGGATCTTGGAGAAGATCCTCAGGAAGCCATTGAGGAAACCCTTCGAAATTTTGTGCGAGAGCACGTTCGAGGGGTTTATTACTTGGGGTTTAAGAAGACGACAATTGACGACATAAGGAACAATTTCCCTGAATTGTTCAGCTATGTCAAGAAAAATTATCCCGACTTCCTCCATGGGTGTAGTGCGGCAATCAAACAGTCTGAAGCGGTACAGCAGCCTGTCCCGTATATCTTGCTTCCTAATGGAAAAATGACAGTAATTTCTTGGGACAGGGCGCGAGCAGCACCAATCTATCCAGGAAGCGAAGATCTTGCTCGATACATTGAAAAGTTAAAATAAATCTATACGATACTTAACATTGGAGTATAGTGTATGCCTAGCTTCAATGACACCTTAAATCCTACGCCGTTCGGTTTTTTTGACGGTGACGCTGTCTTTCAGGTCGAAGCTGACGCCATGGTCAACTTTGTCAAGAGGAAGCTAGGAGACGACGTCCTCAGCGTTGAATTGACCCGCAAGGAGATTTGGGCGTGCTTTGAAGAGGCTTCGTGCGAATACAGTCGGCTCATTCATGAGACTAAAATTAAGTCCGATTTGACCACGGTGATGGGAATCAATACAAGCACGGACTTTACGAATAAGTATCTGAGACAGTCTCTTGAATATCAGCTTCGTATGGCTGAACCGTATGCGACGGAAGCGTTCGTGGGAGGTTCTTACAATGCGAAGCTTGGATATTTTGAGCTTCAGAGCGGCAGGCAGGACTACGACATATACACGGAGTTAAAAGACGTAGTCTCAGGAACCCTGATCTACGACAGCCTTCCCTCCGGTTCCAAGGGTAAGCTCAAGGTCGTGGAACTGTTCCACTTTGAACCGTTGGCGGCGCAGACGTTCCTACTCAACGCGAGCAACATCACCAACTTCCTGGCGACAAACTTCAACTATGAGTCATACGTCAACTCGACGGTGTTCTACGTATTGCCGATCTTCGAGGACGTGCTCCGCCGCAGCATGTTGGAGTCTGCTTTCAGGGTCAGACGTTCCAACTACAGTTACGAAATACTTGGTTCGAAGCTGAGGATCTATCCGATCCCCACGACGGACCTGCAAACGGGTCGTTTGTATATGAAAGTCATGCCTCCGCACGATCCCCTCAATCCATCGGCCTACACCGATAACTCCATAAACGGTGTCTCGGGTCCAAACAATATGTTGTTGGGCAACCTACCGTATAATACCATAAACCAACCGGGGCGTCAGTGGATACGCCAGTATACCTTGGCGTCGTGCAAGGAACTGCTTGGTTTGATCAGATCTAAGTTTTCCAGCATACCCATTCCGAATGCGGAACTTCAGCTCAATGGCGGTGATTTGGTCACACAAGGTCGCGACGACAAGGAAAAGCTGCAGACGCAGATGAAGGAGTTTTTGGAAAATATGACGCGTGCCAAGCTCCTGGAAAACGATGCTTTGGCGGCTGAAAATCTAAACAAGCAACTCAAGTACATACCGATGCCGCTTGGCAAGAGCATCACAATAGGGTGAGGTGAAACATGGCTCGCCTATTCATAACACCGAGAGAGATCAACTTCATCTCTGACATCACGAAGGAGATAATGAAGGATGTAATTGGTCAAAAGATCTACTATTATCCTATCTCCGAGATAAAGACAAAATCTCACGAAATCTACAACGAGTCTCTAAAAAAGATTTTTGACAGTCCCATCGAGCTCGATGCACTTGTGAACAATGAGTTTCAGGTCGAGACAAAAATCGATAAGTTTGGCATCGATGCTCAGTATAAAGTCGAAGCCTACATTCAGTACAGAGACCTTGTGGAGAAAGGCATTTCCGTCAACATCGGTGACTACTTCTCCTACGGTGAAATTTTCTATGAAATAACAGAGAGATCCTTCATGCGTAACATCTACGGCATGCCTGAGCACAAGGACGGAGTAAAAATTGCCGGAACAAAAGCGCGTCAAGGCGCATTCAATGCAAAACCCATCGGACCGACAGACATTTCTTACACCGACCCCGACGCAGTGCAGGAGAAGTTCGTACAGCAGCGGGGCATCGACGCAGATCCAGAGAATCCGAACGGCGACGTCAGAGACCTCGTCAAGAGAGGCGTCCTCGATCCGCCTCTCAGCGGTCAACGAGAAGTCTCAAAGGACGGCGATGAAACCGGTGCTGGTTCTGCATTCTACGATGAGTGAGGCTGAATATGACCACTAGGTTCAATGCAAAAGATGAGATCAACTACGGCGTCCGCGGCGTCAGGTCGGGCTACGACGGAATAAGAAGCGACTTCTCGATCCCATCCTGCGGAATTGAGGACGTGGATATTTCGCTCTTCAACCTCTTCGACAAGGAAATTGTGGCGTCTGTGGCCGGTCAGGACTCCGCTGACCTTAAGAAGGTGCCTGTAGTATTTGCAGCAGGTGAAAAATGGGCCTTGCTGAAAAAAGGAAAGCCGCTCAGAGACAAAGTAAACACGCTCATCATACCACTCATCACCATCACTCGTGTGTCTGTGACTCAGGATCCTTCGGGCGACACGGTCGGTCGCGGTATAAATCAGCAGACCGGCGAAATTATCATCAAGAGACGTCTCAGTGACGCGGATAGAAACTACCAAAATTTGGTAAATAAAACGCTCATTGAAAATCAAAAGAATGCTGCTGTGTCACCCAGCGATCCCCACGTGCTGAATCAGTTGACTACGGAAAGAGACGTCGGCAGCGAAATCACTTCGGAATTTGCGATCTCAGGCGCCCTCTTGAAGGCAAGCAGAAAGAACAACATCTACGAGACGATCGTAGTCCCCTCGCCGCAGTTCTACAGCATCACCTACGAGGTGTCGGTCTGGACCCAGTACATGCAGCATTCAAATCAGATCATGGAGAAGATAGTCTCTTCTCTCCTCCCACAAGGCAAGGCATGGAAGCTTACGACTCCCAAGGGATACTGGTTCGTCGCCAGCCTCGAGTCGGACTTCTCGATGGAGACCAACTTTGAAGACATGTCGACTGCGGAGCGGTTCATAAAACAGAAGTTTACCGTGAAGGTCCCGGCGTACTTTTGGGCGTCCGCCGCACCAGGCGCACCAATTCCTGTAAAAAAATACATTTCGTCACCCATAATAAATTTCGAAATAAATCCTATAACAAGCCTCGACATTCAGGCGCCTACGACCGTAGAGGACGAAAAAACGCTTCCTGACGAGGTCAACAACAACATGATACTCGGCAGCGACGATCCTACTCTTCCCCTCGAGACCGAAAAGAATTCGAGAGACGATCAGCGATACCCAGGCTGGAATGTCAAGAAGATAGTTCCCAACAACTCAAACGACGTCATCGACATGAACGACCCTGCTTTGAAGAGCTACCCACGTGGACACAAACCAGGCGTCTACAAGAAGTTGTCCTTGGGCAACGGTAAGTTCAAGTATGTGAGGATCGTGAAGACGAATGAAGCCACAGGTGAAACAGTCTATTCGGCCTCAGATTTGTCGGGCCTTTAAAGATATATTCACTTTTGCGTGATACTTATCAAAGTACTAAATTCCTCGTGAAGGAGAACAGTGATGACCGAGCAGATTTTTAGATCTCCTAATTTTTATGAACGTGAAATTGACCTATCCGGCCCCTCACAGGGAGGCCCCGTAGGCGTCCCTGCAGGTGTGATCGGTCCTGCGGTGAAGGGTCCAGCCTTTGTTCCTGTGACCGTCGCAAATTTCAACGACTTCATAGAAAAGTTTGGAAATCTTGACACGAAGTACTTTGGCCCCTATGCTGTAAATGAATTCTTGAAGAATCGTAGCGCTCTCACCTACCTCAGGGTGCTCGGAGCCGGAGCCAATTCATCTCTCGCGCATATTTCCGACACTCTCGCAAAGGGGACTGTTCTCAATGCAGGCTTCAGCCTTGCCGGTGTGGACCTTGTGGAGTATTCACCGGGACGACACACACAGGTCGTGCAGTTCATCTCTGCGGAGCACGACATACAGTCGAACGAGCAGTACGGAATGCCGATGTTCTCCGACAACGATACATTCCCAGGTGCGTCGACAGTAAACCTGATCCGCGGTCTTGTGATGGTGCCGACAGGATCGAGAGTGATGATTCTCGACGGAAACCAGGACGTTCCTGCAAACTTTGCCAACGGCCAAGACGATGAAGCACAGGCGTTCGACGTCAACGGAAAGCCGGTCTTCAAGCTGATCATCTCCTCGTCGTTAGGCTCGGCATTCGCTTCCGACGATGGTTTGCCAGGACTTTTGATCTATACTGCCTCGTTCGATCCTTCTTCCGAAAATTATTTTGGAAAGTTGATGAACTCTGACCCCGACAAGTTCTATGACATGCAGCACTACCTCGCAGGAGATTTTGCTGTGGACGAGCAGGTCGCCAAGGTCGCAAACGGAAATCCTGTCGCAGTCCTGTCAGGCTCCTCAAACACGAGCGCCATTTCCGGAGATCCTGCCCTTCCCTTCAGGTCGATGTTTGGTTCGTACAATACGAGATTCACCGCACCTCAAACGCCGTGGTTTATATCACAGCCCTACGGCAAGACGGAATTTGATCTCTTTAAGTTTGAAGCAATCGACGACGGTGAGTACGCGAACAGCCTCTACAAGATCTCCATTTCCAACGTCAAGGCTTCTCCTGATGTCGCTGACACCTTTGGAACTTTCAACGTACAGATAAGGCGCTGGAACGACACAGACATCAACCCAAACATCATCGAAGAGTTTACAAACTGTAACTTGAATCCTGACTCTGGCAACTACATCGGTAAGTTGATCGGCGACAGAAAGCTGTATTACAATTTCGACGCAGTCGATCCCATGGAACGCAGACTCGTCGCGACCGGCACTTATCCCAATCAGTCGAAGTATGTGCGAGTGATTGTGGCTGACCTTGTCAAGAACAAGAAGCTTCCTACAAATGTGCTTCCTTTCGGTTTCCAGGGCCCAAAGCTTCTCAAGACCAACGACAATCTCGACGCAACCGCTGCGTTGGTACCGGGCGACGGACGTCTAAGCAGCTTTACTACGACCGCGCTCACCGCTTCGGTCATTCCTCCTCTACCATACCGCTACAAGGTCACACGCGGCGAGGTGGCTCAATCATTGATACCTGGCACACCCGGGCCTAAAGAAGTCTCTCTTCCTTCGCTGTACTGGGGCGTAAAGTTTGAGAGAAACGCACTCACCGATGCGAACGACGTGCTAAACAACAACGTCATAACTGAGAAAAATCCTCTCGTCGAGACGCTGACAAAGTTTATGGGCATCGAAAAGCTCGATGCCTTGTTGACTGGTTCGGGCGCGGATTCTTTCAATAACAACAAGTTTACTCTCGCCAAGGTCGCATTCGGAAATTCATCCGTGTCTGACGTGACAGGTTCTACAGGCCAGCACATGAGGGAGACGGCATATCTGAGGAACGGCAAGCCAGATCCTACAGACTACAGAATAAACGACGGATACAGCAATAGAATAACCCTCGCTTCTCTTCTCTCTGCTGCAACTTCTTCTGCAGGAGCTGCGAATTTCAATAGATTCTCGACGTATGCCAAGTTCACTACTTTCATGTACGGCGGCTTCGACGGCACCAACTACCTCGACAGAGACGCACGCAGGTTGAACGACAAATCGACGTCCTTTGAAGCCGATGCCCTTGCTCTCGGCGGCGCCTCCTCGAACTTTGTGCCGCCTGGATTCGGAACCGCGGTGCCTTCAGGCGTAGGCAAGGAAAACAACGGCGTCGCATCGTACCTCACCGCAGCCGACATAATGACAGATCCCGTCGGAATTGGACTCAATATCCTCACAATCCCGGGAATTAGAGAACCGTATGTCATGGAACTCACGTCCAAGAAGGTGAAGGATTACGGTCTTTCGATCCACCTAATGGACATTCCTGCGTACGATGACGACGGCAACAGGTTGTACGACGATTCCACGACAAAGCCGAACATCAAGAAGACGACGTCCACGTTCGACACACGCGGCATAGACAACAACTATGTTGCGACATACTTCCCAGACGTGTTCATCGACGACTCGGCGAACGGACGCAGGGTGAAGGTCCCAGCGACTGTAGCAGCTCTCGGCGCGCTTGGATTCAACGACCGCGTCTCGTATCCGTGGTTCGCTCCTGCCGGCTTCAACAGAGCATCTCTCGACTTCGTGACGAACGTCGGTGTGCGTCTCAACGTCGGCGACAGAGACCGTCTCTACGATTCACGCATCAACCCAATCGCGACGTTCCCCCGTCTTGGCTACGTGATCTACGGACAGAAGACCCTTCAGGTCAAGAAGTCGGCTCTCGACCGTGTCAACGTGCGTCGTCTCCTCCTCGAGATCAAGAGGATAATCATCGGAATTGCGAACAGGATCGTGTTCGAGCAGAACACGCCCGCAGTCCGCAATAGGTTCGTTTCGGAGTCAGTATTCCAGCTCGGTCTGATCCAGACGCAGGCGGGTGTGGAAGCCTTCCAGGTCGTGATGAACGAGACCAACAACACGCAGGCAGACATCGACCTCAACAAGTTGAACGGTCGCATAGTCGTCGTACCGACAAGGGCGATCGAATACATCGCAATCGACTTCATCGTGACGAATGCCGGCGTGCAGTTTGTTTGATGAATTAATGAGGAATTGGATAGTTAGCATCTAGGTAGGAGCTAAAATGGCACAGCTAAAATTAGGAGCAGCAGGCGTAACAGCCAACGAAATTGATCTCACAGGTCCCGTTGCGGTTCAACCAGTGGGAGTTCCAGCAGGTGTAATTGGAACATCAAACAAGGGACCGGCTTTCGTTCCCGTCACGGTGGGTTTGCTGTCCGATTTTCAGGCCAAGTTTGGCACCGTGGACAGCAGACATTTCGGTCCAATAGCTGTTTATGAGTGGCTGAGGAATGCGAGGGCAGTAACTTATCTCCGCGTCCTCGGTGTTGGCGACGGCAAGCAACGAGAGGACAATGCCGGGACGTATCCCGGCCGCGTGATCAACTCAGGATTCGTCGTCGGTGAGCAATTGCCCAGCGGGACCTTAGGCGCTCTCGACTTAAACACGTTCGCAAATGCAAACGGTGAGCTAGGCAGGACCTACTTTCTCGGCTGCTATATGTCGGAGTCTTTAGGCTCAACTTACTTTAGCGACGCAGGAATTCAAGGCTCGTCCAAGTCGATTCCTGTGCTGAGAGGCGTCTTGATGGCGCCTTCAGGCGTCTTAATAAGTCTATCGTCTTCTCTCGCAGGAGCTTCAAGCGATGCTCCTCTTTCCACAACCGTAGGCTCGACGACTGCTGCGACATTCGGGTCGACTTTCGGCACCGTCGACCTCAACAACACGAAGCAGGAATTCGTGATGCTTCTAAACGGTCACAAGGGTCTCGATTCAAACAGCCCTAATGTGATAACTGCTTCGTTCAATGTGACGAAGGACGCCTACTTCGCAAACATCTTCAATACCGACCCATATAAGATCAAAGAGAAGGGTCACTACCTGTACACACACTGGGACATCCATCCTGCAGTCGCTGCCCTCACAGGAACAAGCATCCTCTCGGGAACACACGGAGCCGATGCAGGAGGCGCAGCTTACGGTGGAAAGATCGGTGTGGAAGCATCGGCATTTATCCTCACTTCGTCGCAGGCGAGAAATACATCGACATCGACGGTTCCTAACTTTGAATCCTTCGAGGATAGATTTAGGTATGCAAAGTCACCGTGGGTCATCTCTCAGAAGTTCGGCGGCAAGCCGCAGAACCTCTTCAAGTTCCACGCACTGGACGCGGGCGCTGACATATCATCGCTCTATAAGATATCGATCACTGACATCACGCCGTCATCGGATCCAAACAGCAAGTACGGCAGCTTCACGGTCCACATCAGGCAGTGGGGCGACACAGACACAAGCATCCGCGCCTTTGAGAAGTTCATTGTGGACCTAAATCCCACTTCGCCCAACTACATCGCGAAGAGGATCGGTGACGCAAACATCTACTACGACTTCGACAGAGACGAAGACGAACAGAAGATTGTGCTTGAGGGCGAATATCCGCTTCAGTCGAACTACGTGAGGGTGGAGCTTCACCCCGACGTCGTGAATGGATTTGTGGATGAGTCCGCACTTCCCGTGGGCGTCAGAGGCGTCGCGCACTTGGTCACATCAGGCAGCGCGATCTTCCCGCTCGTGCAAGACGCAGGAGACTATTCAGGCGGCGGCGTAAATGGTGATCTAAGCGTCCTCCGGCGGTCAGTGACACCTCCGCTTCCGCTCCGCAAGAAGATTACTTCAGGCCTGATCGGATCTCAATTTGAGATCGCAAGCACAGACTACTTCTGGGGAGCCCACTTCGAAAGAGTGGACAATCCTCTGAATCCGAATGGCATTCCGACGCCCGCAAACAGGTCGATGGTCGCATTCGCCAAGTACTACCCAGACTTTGCGACGAACAACCTTATGACCTTCGTCGCTGGCGACAACGAGGGTGTAGCTGACACCGCAGCGAACGGCATCCTCGATTCTGATAGGTTCTGCAACAACATATTCAGCCTCGAGAACATCCAGGTGACGACAGGTTCATCTGGCCTCGCCGACCCCACCAAGTGGGTGAATGCTGTGTACGTCAGAAACGGTTCGATCAGCGACAACTCCGCTAATAAGACCAGAGCATTCAAGGTGAGCGACCTCGCAGGCAACGGAACACAGAACCGTCGCTATGCGAAGTTCACCTTCCTCGTGCAGGGTGGATTCAATGGAGTGAATATCTTCGACGAGGACGAATCGAAGCTCAACAACAATGCGGTCAGCAGCGACATGGTGTCAGGAAACGGTCGCCTCCTCAACAACGGGCCGAACGTCAAGGCCTATACAAAGGCCGTCGACATCATGAGGAACACCACAAACCTCGACATCCAGCTCCTCGCCATCCCCGGCATCCGCAATCCAATCGTCACTGACTACGCGACCGTGGCGACGGAGGAGAGGTTCGACGCACTATATCTCATGGACATCGAGCAGTACACCGAGGACGGATACGACGAGTACGCAGAAGTGAGGACCGACGACAAGATCGTATCAGTATCGAATACGCTGGAAAGTTTTGTGAACAGGAGCATGGACTCGTCCTTTGCGGCGGCATACTTCCCCGACGTCCTCTACTCCGCCCCGGACGGAAAGAACGTATTCGTTCCTCCGTCGACGCTCGTCCTAGGCGCCCTCGCGCTGAACGACGCTGTAGGTCACCCGTGGTTCGCGCCTGCAGGATTCACACGCGGCGCTCTTCCGACGGCTGCTCTTGAAGGCAGAGTGAAGCTCAAGGAAGAGGACCTCGACGCCCTGTATAACCAACGTCTAAACCCACTTCTTGCGTTCGCCGGCACAAAATCGGGAATCAATCCTGCATCCGGCCTCGTGGTGTGGGGACAGAAGACGCTTCAGGCGGCAGCCTCCGCCCTCGACCGCGTCAACGTCCGTCGCCTCCTCATCGAGATCCGTCGCCAGGTGCGCGAGATCGCACAGACGATCATCTTCGAGCCTAACAGAGAAGCGACCCTCGCGGCATTCTCCGCAGCCGTCACCCCGCGCCTGCAGAGGATTCAGGCCCTCGCCGGCCTCGAGAGGTTCCGCGTCATCATCGACTCTTCGACGACGACCCAGGTCGACGTCGAGAACAACACGGTCCGCGGCAAGATCTTCGTGCAGCCGACCAAGAGCATCGAGTTCGTCAGCCTCGACTTCGTCGTGGCCAACAACCTACAGCAGGTTACGTGATGGTAGGTCGAGGTTGTACTCAGCCAATTTTTCGGAAATGGTGCGGGTATAACCTCGATCGAATTTTTGGATTTATTCAGTAAATTTTGGACGTTTGAGATAATTAGAAAAGGTAACAGGAGAACAAAACAATGGCCGAGACACTTGATGTTGCGTCAATGATTCCTAACAAGTTCGAGCCGAAGCGCAAGAATCGGTGGGTGCTGATGATAGAAGGCATCGACGCCTACATCGTGAAGACGGCGGCACGTCCGCAGATTTCGACGGAAGAAGTCGAAATTCCCTTCATCAACAGCCGCCGCTACCTCGCAGGCAAGACCTCTTTCGGTACGATGTCTGTGACCCTGCACGATCCGATCGCCCCCAGCGGCGCTCAGCAGGTGATGGAGTGGGTGAGGACTCACTTTGAGTCTGTGTCGGGCCGCAGCGGCTACGCCGACTTCTACAAGAGAGATGTTCAGCTAAAGATGCTCGATCCCGTGGGAACGGTCGTGGAGCTCTGGGACATCAAGGGCGCATTCATCACAGAAGCGAACTTCAACGAAGTTTCGTACGAAGGCGCGGATCCTACCGAAATCAGCCTTACGCTCCGCTTCGACAACTGCGTGCTGCAGTTCTGATTCAATAAAAAAACGAGTTTGCGTTTTTGTCCCCGCCGTAGCAGCGGGGATTTTTTCTTTAATGCCTCGAGTATTTACAATCTGTTCGCAGTTAATAAAATCACGCAAGGAGTTAACAACAAAAATGTCAGATCAGCGCGAGCAACGTAACGCAGTTTTTTCCTCAAACCTTCCTCAAGGCGTCGACCCGAGGATGCCCACCACGACCGCTGCGGACAAGGTAAAGGCGGAATTTGGTTTGGATGTTCCTCTCGAGACAGTCCCCCTTCCGTCCTCGGGCAAGGTCTATTCGCCTGAGTCCTCGTTGCACGGCGCTGAGACAGTAGAGATTCGTGCGATGACAGCGAGGGAGGAAGACATCCTCACGTCTCGCGCTCTCCTCAAGAAGGGAACCGTAATCTCCGAGCTGATCCGATCTTGCTTGATCGACAAGACGATCAATCCAAATGAACTCCTCGGCGGCGACAGGAACGCGCTAATGGTCGCAATCCGCATTACCGGCTACGGTCCTGAGTACAAGGCAGAGATTGAATGCACGGAGTGCGGTGCTAAGACTCCCCACGACTTCGACCTCGGAGGTCTACCGATCCAACGTCTCAACATCGATCCTGTTAGAGCAGGAATGAATTTATTTCAGTTTCAACTTCCCTACAGCAAGAAGGTCGTCAACTTCAGGTTCCTCACAGGACGAGACGAAGAGGAGATCGTCGCTCTCGGAGAGAAGCAGAAGAAGCTCGGTCTAGGCGGAGAGTCCAACGTGACGACAAGCCTCATGCATTCCATCGTCTCAATCGACGGCGTGGAGGACAGGGTGAAGATTTCTAACTTCATCAAGCTGATGCCTGCTAGGGATTCTCTCGCTTTACGCAATTACATGAAGGACAACGAACCAGGCGTCCTGATGAAGCAGGAGACCACGTGCTCCGCGTGTGGTTTTTCTGCGGAGGTGACGATGCCCCTTGGGGTCAGCTTTCTTTGGCCTTCAGCCGGAAGATAAGGAACAGCTAATACTGGAACCCGCCTTCCTGCTGATGTACTACGGCGGGTTCCTGTGGAAGGAGGTGCTGCACCTACCTGTCTCCTACAAGCGCTGGTTCATTGAAAGGATCAGCAATGAGCTGAAGAGGACCTCGGACGAAGGGAACACCCAGTCGCGCGCGCTGCACCAGAATGCGCCCGACGTCAGAGCGATGCAGAATAAGGCCAGGGCACAGACCCCATCGCGGCTTCGACGTTTCACTTAGAAGTATTTCTTTTTTGTCTTGTTATTACTTATCTCGTCAATTCAAGACAATTTTTGTGAGGTCTCCGTGGACAACGATCGCAAGCCCCTAAACGAACTACGCATCAACTTCATCGGTAAGCTATTTTTTGCCACTTTGGGAGCGTGGCTCCTCGGCCGAGCCGTAAATACGAAGTTGAAAGGCTCACAGGAGCAGATACAGGCAGTCGCGAACGCGCTGTCCGCCTCAAAAAAGTTTCAGGACGAGCTGAGCAGGCCCGGCGCGACCGTGGACTCCGTCGTGCAGAAACTCGGAGTGAAGCATATGTCTGCTACTGAGTTTGAACGCGTGCTCGGCGTTCCTTGGCCCCTTTGACGTTAGGATGATGCTCAATGGCTAAGCCCCCTAGTCCGACAGGCCCCGGAGCGGCCAACGTCGATGCCGCGAAGCAGTTGAAGGACGCGATGACCGCGATGGCGGGAGTGTCGGCAGCCCTCGAACGTTCATTCCAGAATCAAGCTAAAGCGATGCAGGACATTGCCAAGGCCGTGTCGAGCATGGAGTCGACTGGCATCGCAGGTCAGATGACGCAGATGAGCGAATCGATAAAGCAGGCGCTCGACGCGATCAACAAGCTCGCCGGGACGACGACCGCAGCGTTGACTGCGACCGGCACTGCTGCAGCAGGGACTTCAGCTGCAGTCGGAAAGACTGCTGCCGACATAAAGGCGGCCGGCGACGCCGCCGCCCGAGCTGCCGATTCTACGGAGGACTTTGGAGACATCCTGGGAGACCTTACCGAGACGACCGACGACTTCGGAACAAAAATTCAGAAGGTCGGCAAATACCTCAAGAAGGAATTCCCGATTGCTACCGGTGCTGTCCTCGGCGCGCTGTCCGGCCTCGCTCAGGGATTTAGGAACGTCATGGCGGTGGGCAAGGGCGTCATAGGCATCTTTGAAACTGTGGCAAACACTGCGTTCGAGTTGGCCACTGCGATCATTGCCATTCCGTTCTCCATCTACAACGGCCTCATCGACATGGCGAAGAAACACGCCGCTACGATGTCGGAATATGCCCAGGCCGTCGAGAAGGTGAGGGAAAACTTTGGTTCTCTCTCCAACAAAACACCGAAGGCAATCTTTGGAACCGCTCGGGCCCTCGGCACCCTCAAGCTTTCCGGAGTCAGCGCTCTACAGGTGTTTGGAAATCTTGCAGAAAGAGTCGAAAAGCTAAACGCCCTGTTCATGGCAGGCGGCCCTGCGATAAGAAACTTGAGTCAAGAATTTGTTGATTCAGGTGGGGCTCTAATGGGCTATCAGAAGGGCCTCGGCCTGTCCGACGAGATGATGGGAAGCATTGCTCAACAAGCCCAGTCAATGGGAAAACCGATGGGCAAAATTCTCAACGACATGACGAAGCAGGCCCTTTCAATGGGCAAGGCATTCTCTCTCGATTCAAAGATCATCTCGAGAGAGATGGGCAAGGCGATGATGGACATGAAGCACTTCGGCGACATGTCCGTCAAGCAGATCGGTCAGGCCGTCGTCTACGCTGAGAAGCTCGGTGTCAGCCTTGAAAAAATCACAGGCGCGATGGACTCCTTCTCGACGTTCGACTCTGCAGCCGAGGGAGTGAGCAAGCTCAACGAGGCCTTTGGCACAAATATCAGCTCCATGCAGCTGCTGGAGGCGGAGAGCCCAGCGGAGACCCTCGAGATCCTCCGCAAGGAAATGGCGAGGGTCGGAGTCGACGGAGAGAAGCTCAACAGACACTATAGGTCGCTGATCACGCAGGTGACTAGCTACGACGACGCGACAATCAAGTCTGTCTTTTCTTCAAAGAATCAAGGCGTCAGCCTCAAGGAGATACAGAAACAGTCCGAAAAAGCCGAGAAGAAGACGCTGTCGCAGGCCGAAGCGATGTCAAAGCTGTCCGACTCGATGGAAAGAATGATCAAGGCGATGGACCTCGGCGAAGGTGGATTCTTTGCTGCATTCTTAAAGGGGATCACTGAAGGCATCATGAAGTCCCCTGCCATGATCAAGATTCTCAGCAACATTGCAACTGCTCTGTCGGGAGTCATTCAGGAAGGAAGGGCACTCGGCACTTTTCTAATGAAGACATTTCCCGGAATTCAGGACTTCACCGACGGTCTTGCTGATTTATTCAATCCCGCGAGGATCAGAAGACTTTTCGCCGACATACGAACTGCAATTCAGGACTTTGTGCTTGCACTGTCGGATCCCAAGAAGAAGTTTTCCTTCGGCGACATGATGGATCGGATCAAGAAGGCATTCCTCGACTTCTTCAACAAGGAAGAGCCTGCTGGACAAAAGACGCTCAAGGGCTTCAACGTGATGTTCATGGCGATCTCCAAGATCCTGGCGGAAGGAATAAAGTGGGCCTTGCTGGAGATGGCGGGCCTCGTCAGGGGCCTGATCGACTTTATCAAGAACCCAAAGAAGATACCCGGCGTGGGTGCCGCTGGCGACGCGATGGTTTCGTTCTTCGACCCGATCATCGCTGCGATAGTCGAGGTCGGACCCATCCTGTGGAGCGCTCTAGTCGAGCTCTTTGAGCTTGCATTTAGCATGCTGTTCAATTGGATCAAGACCAGCCTGTGGGGCGTCATCGAGCCGTATGTTCCCTACATTGTGGGAGGCCTTGCGCTCATCTTCTTTGGTCCCGCTTTCATGCAGTCGATGCTGGGTGCCTTCATCGGTGCGATGACGTCTGTATTTATAAAAGGTGTCGGAGTCGCCGCCACCCGCGCCGCTGCATCCGGCATGCTTGGGAAGGCAGCGCAGGCATTGGCCACTGCGGCGAAGTCCGCACCTGCATCTGCACCTGACGTTGGCGGTCCTGTGAAGGCTGCGGGTGCTGCAATCGACGGTGCTCCTGGCCCCGGTAAAGTAGGTAAAGCTCAAGCGACAGGTTCCATCATTAGTGGCCCACTGATCATCAAACTCCTCCTTGCATTGGCAGGCATCATCGCAATTGGTTTGGTCACCTTCTATCTTGCTGCAAAGATGGTAGAAGGAATGTCTATCGAAACAATTGTGAAAGCTCTTGCAGTTATCGGAATAATGGCTGTCAACTTGGCAATTACTTCGGCTGCTCTTTTTGTTCTGAGTAAAATTCCAAAGCCAAGTGCGGATTTATTAATTACTTTAGGTCTTGTCGGGTTGGTTGTGATTGCGCTTGCTGCGTTGGCCTACGTTGCAGTTTCAATGCTTGGAGGATTTACGATAGAGCAAGCAGCTTCAGCGATGTTAATTGTTGCTGGCATTGCGATTGCAACAATTCCCGTTGCTCTTTCTCTTGGCATTCTCATGGGCGTAGGAGCAATTATATCAGCGTCGGGTGGTTCTGCATTGGCAGCAGCCGCTGTAGGCCTCGCGGGCCTCGCAATCATGATGGTTGCAATTGTTGCGCTTGGAATACATGTTGTTAAAGCAGCTTCAGCTGCTAAATTTAGTAGGTCACAAATCTCTGACGCGATGCTATTACTTATGGTTTCTATAACCGCGCTAGGAACCATTTTAGCAGGTATTGCCGTAATGACAGTTGCTAGTACTGTAGGTCTCGTTGCAGGCGTTATCTCAGCCATTGTGAGTGTATTTACAGGCGACAATATGCTGATGACCTTTCTCAAGTTGACACTTTCGCTGGGCGAAGAAGTCATAAAAAGATCTTCCGCGTTGTCTGAAGCTTCAATTTCAAAAGCAACAACACTTATGGTTGCTTCTCTTGCTGCGCTGGGTCTAATACTCGCAGCTGTCGCTGTGATGGCAGTCGCCAGTACAGTTGGTGCAGTTGCAATGGTTATTTCATCGCTTACGAGCCTCTTTACAGGCGACAATATACTGATGAAATTCCTCAAGATAGCAATTGAGCTTGGTGAATTTGTCATCAGTAGAGCAGCAGAGCTAAAAAATAAAGACGCAGTAGACAATGCTTCTAAGCTCACTGTTGTTGCAATACAAGCCTTAGGACTAATTTTAACAGCAGTCTTAACAATGTCTATCGCAGGCACAGTAGGAATGCTGGGGACTTTGATGGGTGTCTTTGGTGGGTCCCTATTGAAGTCTTTGCTGACAAGCCTTATTGATCTTGCCGACCTAATAGTCGATAAAGCAAAAAATCTGCCTACTGACATCGATAAAAAAGCTAATGCAATCATAAAAGCGATCGATGCGATTGTTGGAATTATCACTGCTATTCCTGCCGTCATCGAGTCGACTAAAAAGACGACTCGTGTAGGAGGTTTGTCGACAGTAGAGCCGCAAGTAAAAGAGCTCACCGACTTCGTTGATAAGCTCTTTGGAAAGTCAGGTACAGGCCTCATCGGCCTCGTCGAGAAGGTCATAGAAGCGGTTAGAACGATCGGAGCAAGTGAACAAACTCTAAAAGCTGCATCCGCTCTCGCGTCTGTCATGGCTGCCATAGGTGAAATACTCAAAGGACTTTCACCGTCGCCTGGCTTTTCGGAAGCACTCAAAGAAGCAGCGGACACGTGGGGAGGCGACGAAGTCGGTCTCATGGACTCCTTCTCCGCCAATGCGGAGAAGCTCCTCCTCATCATCGCTCCTCCCGGTGGAGGAGGTCTCATTGGAACCATTGTCGATGTCCTGACAAGCCCACAAGTGCAGTCAGGCTTCAATGAGTCAAGCATAAAAGGTATCGAGGCGATAGCATCCTTCATGAAGGTGCTGCCAGAGCTGACAAAGGCAATAACGCCGCCTGATTCCGTCATGCAGGCTGCTAAAGAAGCAGAGGCAGCATGGACGGGCAACGGTGCGGCA
>Ga0172376_10002045_pt1 | contig 25148 bp, 19 predicted proteins | sample Lak35m_FD_121114 | JGI IMG/M metagenome (GOLD analysis project Ga0172376, IMG submission 121114) | Freshwater microbial communities from Kabuno Bay, South-Kivu, Congo - kab_092012_35m | ecosystem: Environmental > Aquatic > Freshwater > Lake | place: Democratic Republic of the Congo: South-Kivu...
TCCGTGGCTGAAGGAGCGCGAGCGCGAGGCCTTCGCCACGAAGCTCGCCGCCGGCGCGCCGCCGCGTCCGGCCAACATGGACGCGCTCTTGCGCCTGAACAAGGAAGGCGTCGCGATCCCGAGCGTGCGTCCGGCCGCCGAGCTCGCCCACGAGCTCGCGCAGGGTTCAGCCGCGAGCGTGATCGACGTGCGCACCGGAGGCGAGTACGAGGCCGAGCACGTGCCGGGCTCGCGCCTCGTGCCGCTGCACGAGCTCGCTGCGCGCGCCGACGAGGTGCGCGCCACGGCCGCGCCGCGCTTCCTGCTGTGCCGGACGGGCGCGCGCGCCGCCGACGCGCAGCGCACGCTCGAGGGCCTCGGGATCGGCGGCCTGACCGTGATCGAGGGCGGAATCGAGGCCCTGCGCGCGGCCGGCTTCCCGACCGAGCGCGGCCGCGCGCGGCTCTCGATCGAGCGCCAGACGCGCATCGCGGCGGGCGGACTCGCGCTCGCCGGCGCGCTGCTCGGCTTCCTCGTGCACCCCGCCTTCCACGCGCTCCCGGGTTTCATCGGTGCGGGCCTCGTCTTCGCCGGCGTGACCGACTGGTGCGGCATGGGCCTCCTGCTCGCGCGCGCACCCTGGAACCGCGGGCCTGCCGTGGCCCCCGTGGCGAGCGGCGGCGGCTGCGCGACCAGCGGATGCTCGGCCGGCGGTTGCGCAGCGAGCGCGGCGCCCGCACCGTCCCGCGCGCAGGACTGACGCATGCTCGCGGCCTGGATCGGTGCGGCGCTGGTCGGCTTGAGTCTCGGACTGCTCGGCTCGGGCGGATCGATCCTGACCGTGCCGGTGCTCGTCTACCTGGCCGGTCGCGACGAGCGCACGGCGGTGCTCGAGTCGCTCGTGATCGTGGGCGCGATCGCGGCCACCGGCGCGCTCGTGCAGTTCCGGCGCGGACGCGTCGACCTGCGCTGGGCGGCCTACCTGGTCGGCCCCGGTCTGGTGGGAGCGTGGTTCGGAGCCGCGCTCCACCGCCGCGTTCCGGCGCACGTCACGGCGCTCGCCTTCGCGCTGCTCGTACTGCTGGCGGCCTTCGAACTCCTGCGCCGGGCCGGGCGACGTGTGGAGCCATCCGGCAGCGTGCGCGCGAGCTCGGCCCTGCTCGCGGGAGCGGGCGTCGGCCTGCTGACCGGCTTCCTGGGCGTCGGCGGCGGCTTCCTGATCGTGCCGGTGCTCGTGCTCTTCGCGCGCCTCCCGCTCGAGCGCGCCACGGGCACGAGCCTGGTCGTGATCGCAGCCAACGCGTTCGCCGGCTTCGTCGCCCACGGCCTCGCGCCCGATGCGCCGCCGCTCGATCTCGAGCTCGTGGGCGTGTTCACCGCGCTCGGCATCGCCGGCTCGCTGGTCGGGCTCGAGCTCGCACCGCGCCTGCCGGCCGCGCGCCTGCAGCGCGTCTTTGCCCTGCTCCTCGCGCTCGTCGGCTGCGGCGTCGCCTACGACGCGCTGCGCTGAAGCCGCTACGGCTTCTTGCGACGCTCGGACGGCGGCGGAGGCGGCGGTTCCTCGGGCAGGCCCTCGAACGGGTTGGCGACCGGCGCGTCCTGGGTCTTCGCCTGGGCCGCCTTCTTCTTGTTCATCGAGAGGAACAGCCCGACGGCGGCGACCAGCACCACCAGCACGAGGATCAGGCCGACGGGGCTCGGGCCGGCCTTCCGCGCGGGGCGGCGCGGGCGCTTCTCGTCGTCGGATTCCTCGGGCTTCGGGCGGGGCGACATGCTCCCGATCCTAGCCGCCGGGCACGAACCCGGGTCAGTCGACTTCGAGCTTCTCGACGCGCGCGCGCACCTCGCCGTCCTCGTCCATGACGCGCAGGCGGTAGGTATCGGGCACGAGCAGGAAGTGCGGCACGCTCGCGCCGGTGACGAACACGAACTGGTCGCTCGGGATGGCCGTGTCGGGCTCGTCGGCGCGGAAGGCCTGGGCGAGGAAGCGCGTGCCCTCCGGGAGTCCCTGGACGAGCGCGGCGGGCGGCGCGAGTGACTTCCGTCCGCGCGCGAGCCAGTCGGGGCGGCCGTGGAGCTCGCCGAGCGGCGGATGGAAGACCTGCAGGTCGACCTGACCGGCATATTGCCCGACCACGAGCGGCGCGCCGTCGCGCGTGCGGAAAACGCGCGGCGTGGCGAGCTTCCCGGCCTCGGCCGCACGGCGCCAGTGCGGATCCGAGGTCTCGAGCGTCGAGCGCGGGCTCGTCACGGTCTGGTCGATCGTGAGCGGGTCGTGACCGGTCAGCGCGTCGAGGCGTGCGGCCATCCAGGCCGTCTCGCCCGGGCCGTCGCGATCGGTCCAGTTCTCGGTCGCGTGCGAGTAGCCGACGTACAGGAACACGCGCGCTTCGGGATCGACCTCGAAGCAGCGCTGGACGATGTTGCGCGCCTGGTGCGTCTCGCGGTGGTTGATGCGCGTCCGCGCGTCGGCGCCGGGCGGCAGGCGCTCCTCGACCTCGTAGGGGAAGGCGCGGTAGCCGAGCTCGAGCACCGTGCGCACGAGTTCGCCGAAGACGGGCTCCTGCACGTAGTAGCCGCTCGTTGCCGTCGGATGGCCGCGCTCGACCGTGCCGGCGATGTCGGCGAAGGCCTCGGCACCGAACCACGTGAAGCCCTCGGCGCGCAGCGCGCGCGCGAGCTCGGCCGCGAAGGCGCGGTGGCGCGGCATGTGGTGCGACTCGTTCAGGATCACGATGCGGCGGCCCTTCGCGGCCGCGACGATGGCGGCGAGCGCTTCTTCGGACTCGGCCTCATCGAGCGGCGAACTCGCCAGGACCGCTTTCGTGCCCGCGCTCCCCATCCTGTCGAAGACCTCGAGCGTCTCGCGCTCCAGCGACAGGAAGGACAGCACGAGGCCGTAGGTGTCGGCCAGGAGCGAGCCCGGCGCGTCGATCCCCTCGGTCAGCTCGGCCTCGGCCAGGGCCGAGAGATAGCGGCCCTGTTCGAGATGGGCGTAAATCGGGGCCCCGGGCATGGCCGGCGGAGCGGAGTGCTGGAGGAGAAACAGGAGGGCCGTGAGCATGGTGAGCAGTAGGGACGGGATCACGGTAGGTTCCGACGCGCCGTGGGCCTTGCAGGACGAAGTTATTTTTCGGGCGCGCGCTATCCTGTTTCGCATGGGAGGGACCCTGCTCGTCGCCGTGTGCCTAGCCTGGATTGCGCAGGGCGCGCGCGATAAGCGCATCGAGGAGTTCAAGGAAGAGCGCGCGCAGGTGCTGCTCGAGTGCGGGAAACGCCACCTCGATTACGCGCTCGAGCTACGCGACAAGGGGCTCGTGGTGCAGTCGGCGGCGCAGCTCGTGCAGGCCGTCGAGGTCTCCGAGGGCACGCACGACGGTGCGAACCTGGTGCTCTCGCTGATGCGCCACTACGACGACGCCTTCTGGAAGCGGCGCGTGACGAAGGTGCCCGAGACGCGCCTCGCAGCCTACGAGAAGAAGGCGCGAAAACTGCGGATCGAGGACCAGGCCGAGCGCCTCGCACTGGTGAAGCGCGCGGCGGCGCGCGAGCTCGAGGCGCAGGCCCACGAGGAGCTGCGGCGGCTCCTCCTGGCGCTGGACGAGCCGCTCGAGTTCGACGCGAAGGGCGCGCTCGTCTTGCCGGGCGGGACGGTCGGCAGCGGGCTCGCCACGCGCGTGCGCGACGAGTCGATCCGCATCAACGGGAAGCCTTATGTGCGCGACCGCATGCTCGAGCGCCTGCCGGACCTCGGGCTCGTGTACGAGGCCGTTTCGCCGCTCTTGCGCGTGCGCTCGACGACGAGCCTGGCGGAGGCCGAGGAGCTGCTCGCGGCGGGCACGCTGCTCTTCGAGCAGCTTGCGCGCGACCTCGGCGCGCTGCCCGACCGGCGCCTGCAGCTCTTCGTGACGGCCGAGCGCGGGCTGTACGAGCGTTACCTCGACCTCGCCGGGCTCTCCTCGCACAAGGCGACCGACGGCTTCGCGGACCGCGTGACCGATGCGGCGCTCGTGTGCAAGCAGGGCAGCGACGAGGCCCACGTGCTCGGTCTCGCGCTGCACGAGCTCGTGCACCTCTATCAGCTGGCCGTGACCGCGGCGACGCTGCCGAGCTGGTTCCTCGAGGGCAGTGCCGAGCGCTTCGGCGGCGAGGGCGCCTTCACCTGGGACGGAACGACGCTGACGACCGGGCGCGCGCTCGACGCGGCGCGCCTCGACGAGGTGCGTGCCGAGCCCCTGGCGCTGCGCGAGTTCCTGGGCACCGATGCGCTCGAGCTGTTCCGTGCCCCGGACCGGACGCTCCAGCGGCGCTTCTACGCGCAGGCCTGGGCCTTCGTCACGTTCCTCGAAAGCGAGGCCTCCGGCAAGCTGGGCGAGCGCTACTCCGGCTGGCGCGCGATGTGCTTCGGCTCGGCCATCGGCACGAACTTCATGGATCCCTACCGCAGCGATGCGCGCACGAGCTCCGAGCTCTTCCTGCGCGAGTTCGAGCCCGATCTGGCCGAGCTCGAGCGCGCCTTCCTGGCCTGGCTCGCGCCGGCAACAGAGCCGGCGAAGCGCTGAGGCGCGCAGCGCCGAATCAACGCGGCGCGCCGAGCACCGCGCCCGGTGCGAGGCGCGCGCCGCGCAGCCAGTCGGAGGCCGGCAGGGCGCGCTTGCCCGGGAGCTGCAGCTCGAGCACCTCGAGCGCGCCCGCGCCGGTCGCGACGACCAGACGCTTCTGGCTCTCGAGCACCGTGCCGGGCGCCCCCTGGGCCGTATCGAGTGCGCGCGCGCGCCACACGGCAAGTGGCGTCCCGTCCGGCAGCGCCGTTCCGGCCCCCGGCCAGGGGTTCATCGCGCGCACGAGGTGCTCGAGCTCGCGCGCGCCCTTGGTCCAGTCGATGCGCCCGCTCTCCTTCGTGAGCTTCCGGCAGTGCGTCGCGCGCGCGTGGTCCTGGGGCGTGTAGACCGCGCGCCCCGCCTCGACCGCCGCCAGCGCCTCGAGCACGAGCTCGCCCGACCATTCCGCCAGGCGCGCCAGCAGCTCGCCCGCCGTCTCGAGCTCGCACACGGGGGTCTCGCGCACCAGCAGGAGGTCGCCCGCGTCGAGCTCACGCGCGACCTTCTGGATCGCGACGCCGGTGAGCGCGTCGCCGGCCAAGAGGGTCGCCGGCACGGGCGTCGCGCCGCGCCAGCGCGGCAGCAAGCTCGGGTGCACGTTGAGCGAGACCGTGCGCGGGATCGCCAGGAACTCCTCGCGCAGGATCTCGCCGTAGCTCACCACCAGGAACACGTCCGGCGCGAGCGCGCGCAGGCGCTCGAGAACGGCCGGCTCGCGCACGCTCTCCGGCTCGAGCAGCTCGAGCCCCTGCTCCTTCGCCAGGGCCGCGACACTCGATTCGGCCACTTTCCGCCCGCGCCCCTGGGCGCGCGCCGGCTGCGTCACGACCGCCACGGGGCGGAAGGGCGAAGCGACCAGCCGCGTCAGGACGGGTGTCGCGAAGGGCGGCGAGCCGAGGAAGACGACGCGCACGCGGAGCGGAGGGCGGCGGACGCTACTTCAGCGCCGCGTCGACGGCCTTCTTGAGCGAGTCGTAGGGCTGGCTGCCGACCATCTGCTTCACGACCTCGCCCTTCTTCAGCAGCAGGAAGGTCGGGATGGCCGTGATCCCGTAGCGCGAGGGCACCTCGGGGTTGTCCTGGGTGTTGATCTTCAGGACCTTGAGCTTGCCCTTGTACTCGGCCGCCAGCTTGTCGACGTAGGGCCCCATGGCCCGGCAGGGGGCGCACCACTCGGCCCAGAAATCGACGAACACGGGCACGTCGCTCTCGAGGACGGCGCTCTCCCACTGACTGTCGGTGACTTCGGCGGCTTGGCTCATGTTGGATGCTCCGGGCAGGGTCCGCGGCGCCCCGTGGGCCCGCAGTGGATCGCAGATGATGCGCTGGCGCGGCGACGGCGTCCAGCGGACAGGCCTCATAGGCCACGCTCCAAGGGGCGCTTCAGCGCCGCCGGCGCGCGGGGCGCAGCTCGCCGGGCGGGGGGGCGTCGGGGCGGGGAGCCTCGGGCTGGGGCTCGCTGTCGAGCTCACCGTCGAGCTCGATCGGGAGCTTCTGCTGGACGGGCTCGGGCGGTTTCGGCTCGGCGGGCGGCTCTTCCTCGTCGAAGCGGGTCTTGCGCACCACGTCGTCGAGCTCGGCGGCGCGCTCGGCGCGCAGGCGGATCTCGATGTCGGCGCGGTGGTCGCCCTGGGTCACCTCGATCACCTCGAGGCGCACGAGCTCGAGCAGCGCGCAGAAGGAGCCGATCAGGGCCTCGCGCGAGTCGTGCGCGAAGCCGTGGGCCACGGATTTGAGCGAGAGCGTCGGGTTGGCCTTCAGGCGCTCGACCACCTGCTGCACGTAGTAGCGCAGCGGGCGCTCGTCGATCAGCACGCGGTGCGGGCGATCGGCCTGGGTCTCGCGCATCAGGCGCGAGAAGGTCGAGAGCAGGTCGAAGGCGGTCAGCTCGCCGAGGTCGAACTCGCGCTCGACCTTCTCGTCGCCGAGCTCGGGGAAGGCGCCGCGGCGGTGCAGGCGCTCGCGCAGGCGGCGCGATTCCTCGAGCACGTCGGCCGAGTGCTTGAAGCGGCGGAACTCGATCAGGCGCTGGATCAGCTCGTCGCGCGGGTCGAGCTCCTTCTCGAGGTCGATCTCGTCGCCCGACAGGAGCGAGCGGCTCTTGATGGCCATGAGCGTCGCCGCCATGACCAGGAAATCGGCCGCATATTCGATGTCGAGCGCCTCCAGCGACTGGAGGTAGCCCATGTAGCCCTGCAGGATGCGCGCGATCTGGATCTCGTGGATCTCGACCTCTTGCTCGCGCACGAGGTGCAGCAAGAGGTCCATCGGGCCCTGGAAGACGCGCTCGAGATGGATCGTGTAGTCGCTTCTCACCAGGTGCCTCCCAGGGTCACGATCGCCTCCACCCAGCCCTCCATGGCCAGCATCGTGGCCCCCACCGCGTGGTTGACCGGGGGGACGAACAGGATCAGGCCGAAAACGAGCAGGATCCCGAAGCGCTCGAGGGCGGCGTAACCCTCGCGCAGGGCCCCGGGCAAGAGCCAGGTCATCACGCGCGAGCCGTCCAGGGGCGGGATCGGCAGCAGGTTGAAGGCCGCCAGGAGCAGGTTGAAGTCGACCGCGCTCTTCAGGATGAGCTGGCCGACGGTGCCCCTGTGCCAGAGGCCGAGCTCCTCGACCATCAGCTTCTCGCAGAGGAAGAAGAAGGCCGCCAGGAAGAAGTTCGAGACCGGGCCCGCCAGGGCCACGAGCGCCATGTCGCGCAGCGGGCTGCGCAGGTTGTGGTAATTGACCGGGACGGGCTTGGCGCCGCCGAAGAAGAAACCGCCCGAGACGACCATCAGGACCGGCAGGATCACGGTCATGAAGGGGTCGATGTGCGGGATCGGGTTGAGCGTGATGCGCCCGAGGTCGCGCGCCGTCGTGTCGCCGCACTTCAGGGCCACCCAGGCGTGGGCCGCCTCGTGGATCCCGAGCGAGATCACGAGCAGGGCCAGGGCGACCGCGATGCCGATCGGCGGCAGGCCGCTGAAGAAGGCCAGGCTGAGGGTGTCGATCGTGATGCTCCTTCCGCGCGTCCGGACGGCGCTCCGCGGGCCCGGCGTTATAGCGCGCCGGAGGCGGGCCTTCACGCCCGCGGGCCGCGAACCGTTGAAGGGCTTCCGGACGGAGGAATACAATGGCCCCCTTCCCCGCTCCTTGCTGCCAGAACGGCCGGAAAACCGGCCCGATCCCTCTGAACGCCCAGACGACACTCCCGAGGACACGCACCGCGATGGCTGGACCCCAGAGGGGCGACCGACTCGCCCGCGCCGCCGAGGTGATCCGCCTCGAGGCGAGCACCATTGCCGGCCTGATCGAGCGCCTCGACGGTCGCTTCGAGGAGGCGGTCGAGCGCATCCTGGCCTGCAAGGGCCAGGTGGTCGTGACCGGCATGGGCAAGGCGGGCCTGGTCGGCGCGAAGATCTCGGCCACGCTGGCCTCGACCGGGACCCCTTCGCTCGCGCTGCACCCGACCGAGGCGATGCACGGCGACCTCGGGCGCATCCGCCCGGACGACGTCGTGCTCGTGCTGACGAACTCGGGTGAGACCGACGAGCTGAAGCAGCTCCTGCCGCACGTGCGCCGCATCGGCGCGGCGATCCTGTCGATGACGAGCGCGCCCGAGAGCTCGGTCGCGCGGCTCTCCGACTGCGTGCTCGACCTCGGGCCGGTCGACGAGGCTTGCCCGCTCGGCCTCGCGCCGACGGCCTCGACCTCGGCCATGATCGCCATGGGCGATGCGCTGGCGATGGTGGTCTCGGCCGAGCGCGGCTTCTCGCGCGAGGACTACGCGCGCTACCACCCGTCGGGCTCGCTCGGGCGCAAGCTGATGAAGGTGCACGAGATCATGCGCACGGGGGCCGAGCTGCCGCTCGTGCCGGTCGGCACGCGCGTGATCGAGGTCGTGATGACGATGTCGCGCACGAAGGGCCGCCCGGGGGCCGCGTTGATCGTCGAGCGCGGCCAGAAATTGGCCGGGATCTTCACCGACGGCGACCTGCGCCGCGCGCTCGAGCAGGGCAGCCCGCAGATGGAGCTCGCCGTCGACGGCTTCATGGGCCGCAACCCGAAGACGATCCGCCCCGAGGCCTTCGTCGACGACGCCGAGCGCCTGCTGCGCGAGCACAAGATCGACCAGATCGCGGTCGTCGACGCCGAGGGGCGCGCGGTCGGCCTGGTCGACGTCCGGGACCTGCTCGACACGCGCGTGGGGTGACGCAGTGGCCGCCTCTCCCTCCAGAGCGGCCGGGGCGAGCGCGGAGACGGACGGCGTCCGACACGCTTTCGACGCGCGCCTGGCCGCGCTGCGGCTCGTGGTGCTCGACGTCGACGGCACGCTGACCGACGGCAGCGTGAACTATCTCGGCGCCCAGGAGCTCGTGCGCTTCGACGTGCACGACGGTCTCGGGCTCGTGTGGCTGCGACGTGCGGGGCTCACGCTGGCGTGGATCACCGGGCGCGGCTCGCCCGCGGTCGAGGCGCGCGCGGCCGAGCTCGGCGTCGGCGAGCTCTTCCAGCACGTCAGCGACAAGGAAGGCTGCCTCGCGGCGCTGCAGCAGCGGCTCGCGATCGCGCCCGAGCACACGCTCGCGATGGGCGACGACGTGATCGATCTCTCGCTGCGTCCGCGCTGCGCGTTGCTCGTCGCGCCGGCCGGCGCGCGGCCCGAGGTACGCGCGCGCGTCGACTGGGTCACGCACGCGCACGGCGGACGCGGTGCGGTGCGCGAGCTCGCCGACCGGATCCTGGCGGCGCGTGGCGCCGTACCGCATCCCTACGGGGCGAGCGAGGCCGCTCGGTGAAGAAGCTGTTCGTCTTCCTGCTCCTGTTCGCGGCCGGGGTCGCGCTGCTCCTGTGGCTCGACCGCCGCAGCCGGCCGGAGCCCGAGCGGCCGCCCGAGCGGCCCACGCCGCGGCCCACGGAGCCCGAGCCCGAGCAGGGCGGCGTGCGCTTCGGAGGCCGCACGACCTGGGCCCAGTACGACGAGACGACCAAGAACCTCGTGTGGCGTCTGGCGATGCGCGACGTGCGCTACGAGACCGAGTCGGACGTGCTGCTCGACGTCACGCTCGAGCTGTACGACCCGCAGGTCCCCGAGCGCCTGCAGGCCCGGCTGCAGGCCGCGCGCGCGCGTGTGAAGCGCGTGCCGTCGCCGGCCGGAGAGGTCGACGCGCCCGCCACCGAGCTGCAGCCCCTGTGGGAGATGAAGGTCGAGCTCGAGGAAGTCCAGGTGCAACTCGTCGAGGGCTTGCCGCTCGCACCGATCACCTTCCAGGCGCCCAGCGCGACGGTCGACGCGACCGATCCCTCGAACCGCGTGCTCTCCAGTGACGCGCTCTTCGTGGCGCGCTCGCAGGAGCTCGCCATCGACGGCCGCGGTCTGCGCGCCGAGCTCGACCGGGGCTGGCTCGAGATCCGTCGCGAGGGCCAGGTCGAGCTGCGCCGCGCGCAGGGTGAGTCGGCCACCTTCGCGGCGACGGGTCCCGGCCCCGTGCAGGTGCGCCGCGGCACGGACGAGAGCGAGCCGCTCGTGCTCGAGGCCTGGGAAGGCGTGCGGCTCGCGCTCGTGAGCGGTACGCCCGGCACGATGACCGCGCGGCACCTGGCCCTGCGCGCGCGCGAGAATGCGCGCGGTGAGTTCACGGTCGAGCGCCTCGACGCCGACGGCGAGGTGGACTGGACCTCGCCCGAGGCACACCTGCGCGGCGCACGGCTCGGCGCGGATTTCGATCCGCAGGGCGTGCTCGTGAAGGCGCGCCTCGAGGAAGGCCCCAGCGCCGAGCTGACGCTCGAGCTCGAGGCCGGCGCTCTGCCCGAGGTGCGCGAGGGTGGCACGCGCGTGGTGCGCCTCGAGGGCCGCGACCTGCTCTCGATCGAGCGCGACGGCGACGGCCACCGCCTCGCGATCGAGGGCCTGCCGAGCGTCGTGCTGGACGACTTCCGCCTGCGCACGGCGAACCGCATCGATGGCCGCCTGGCCGGCGATCGCCGCAGCGGCTCGTTCGTGGCCGCGGGTGGCGTCGTGGTCGAAGGCGGACTCGCCACGCTCGAAACCGCGCGCTTCGAGCTCGAATTCGAGGGCCGCGAGGGCGCGCTCGGTCTGCGCGGGACGGCCTCCGACGGTGCGCGACTCTCCGGCAACCTGCTGCGCACCGGGCAGGACCCGGCCAGCGCGCGCGAGTTCACCTTGACCACGCCCGAGACGCTGGTGATCGAGCGCGGCGCGCGCGGCTGGCGCGTCGTCGAGAGCACGCGCGTCGAGGTCGCGCTGGGGGGCGCGGCCGGCTTCCGCGCGCGCGCGGCGCGCGTCTTCGACGTCGACATCGAGGCGCTCTCCTTCCGGGCCGAAGGCGACGTCGAGTTCGAGGGCGAGCTCGGGCGCCTGGGCGGTGACGAGCTCGAGGTCTTCGCGCTCGCGCCCGTGCCGCACTTCGTGCTGCGCGGCTCGTCGGCCACGCCGGCGTACTTCGAGGGTGAGCTCGGGCGCGCGACGGCGCGTGAGGTCGAGGTCACGGGTGGCTCGCTGGTGGCGCGCGGCGAGGTGGCCGGTTCGGCGCGCCTGGCGGGTGGCGGAGGCGAGCGGGGCGAGTACCGCTTCCGGGGCGACGAGGTCCGGCTCGAGCGCGACGACGAGACCGAGCTCGTGCGCGGCGAGCGCCTGCGCCGGCTGCGCCTCGTGGTCGAGGGCAACGTGGATGTGACCGCCGTGTCGGAGGGCGAGACGGTGGTCGTGAAGAGCGCGCGGCTTTACACCGAGTACCGCGCGCGGCGCGTCGAGAAGGACGGCCAGAGCGAGGAGCTCGAGCTCGGCTCGCTGCTGATCGCCGAGGGCGGCGTGCACGCCGACGTGCTGGCCGCGGACGGCGATTTCACGCTCGATTGCGAGCGCCTCGAGCTCGAGCGCGCGGGCTCCGAGGCGCGCGGCTTCCGCCAGCTGACGGCCGCGGGCGACGTGCGCTTCCAGGGCCTCGAGGACTTCGACGTGGCGGGCGAGTGCGAGCTGCTCGTGTTCGACGGCGAGCGCAGCGGCACGCTGGAGGCGGGCGCGGGCGGGCGCGTGGTGCTGCGCGGGCTGGATCCGGTCAGTCGCCAGCCCTACCGCCTGGGCGCCGAGCGCGTCGACTTCGAGCTCGCGGGTGAACGCGACGTGCGCATCCGTGCGCAAGCGCCCGAGCTGCGCATGCTCGGCCTGCGCGCGCGCGCGGACTCGTTCCGCGCCGACCTCGAGCAAGGCGTGGTGCTCTCCGGCAACGCGCGCCTGGGCGGCACGACTGCCAACCAGGTGCCGTTCGTGCTCGCAGCCGACAGCGTGGTGCTCGTCGGACGTGCCGAGCGGAACACGCCGGCCGTGACGGGCGAAGGCGCAGAAGCCTCGCCCGATGCGCTGCACTCGGACCAGCTCGACCACCTGACGGCCGAGGGCTCGGTCGACTTCCGCTTCGGGGATTCGCTGCGGGCGCGCGGCGAACGCCTCGTGGCCCGCCGCAGCGACGGGTTGCTGCGCTTCGAGGGTGCGCCGGTGGTCTTCGACTTCGCCGGGGCACACCTCGAGTCGGACTGGATCGAGTACGACTGGAAGCTCGAGGTGCTGGTGGCCACCGGGCGCGGACGCCTGGTCGGCGGCGCAGCCGAGACGGGCGCCACGACGCTCGACTGGAGCGTGGATTTCCTGTCGGCCTCGACCCTGCTCGAGCTCGACTCGGTCGTGCTGGTGGTGCAAGAGCCGGTGTTCTCGACCGCGCAGGGTTCGAGCTCGCTGCGCTCGACCTGGGCCATCCTGTGGCTCGGACGCGAGGCCTTCTCGGACAAGGAGCGCCGTGACGAGCTGCTGGGCGGTGTGCAGGCCGTGTTCCAGCGTCTGGCCGCGCTGCCCGAGGACGCGCCGATCATGCAGAAGCTCGCGCTGCTGCAGACGGCCGAGATGTCGGGGCTGCTGCGCGAGGTCTACTTCGAGGGTCCGGTCGAGGTCGTCTCCGAGGGCGAGCTCCTGGCGCGTGCGAACGCGATCTACCTCGACTCGAAGCAGCAGCGGGGCTGGCTCTCGGGCGCGACCGTCAACCTGGGCGGACAGTTCGTCGGACAGCGCCACGAGAAGCTCATCATCCGCACCGACTGGTTGCGGCTCTCGGCCGACGGCACCCTGCGTGCCGACAGCGCCACGGTGACGCCCTGCACGTTCGACGAGCCGCACGTGCGCGTCGTGACCGGTGACCTGCGCATCGAGCCGCTGGGAAAGGGCGGCAAGGAGAACTACCGGCTGCTCCTGAAGGACAACCGCATCGAGTTCTACGACCTGTTCTCGGTGCCGCTGCCGACGATCGACGTCGCCACCGACGAGGAACTGAAGCCGGTCTGGCGCACGCTCAGCCTGGCGAACTCGGCGCGCTTCGGAACGCTGCTCTCGTTCGGCTTCTCGCGCCCGGCCGACAAGGTCGGCGAAGTCGTCAACAAGCAGCTCGGCAACGAGTCGACCGAGGTCGATGCGAACTACAAGGTCGACGGCTCGTACTTCGGCTCGCGCGGCGGACTGCTCGACTTCGGCGTCGAGGTCGAGGGCAAGGAGGAGTACTGGCTCGATCTCTTCCTCGGGGTCGCGATCGACAGCGGACGCGACCGCGGCTTCGTGCGCGTCGACGAGGACGACCGCCCCACGCTGCGCCGCTGGCTGCGCTCGCAGGGGTACTTCCACAACGGGAAGTCCGAGTGGACCTTCGCCCTGAGCGACCAGAGCGACGCCGGGGTGCAGTCGGAGTTCTTCGAGGGTCAGTTCCTGCGCTACGAGCGGGCCGAGACCTTCCTGCAGTGGCACACGAGCGACGGGCCGTCCTTCACGCAAGCCACGGCCGAGGTGCGCATCGACGACTTCCGCTCGGAGGTAGAGGAGCTTCCGAGCGCGTCCACCTACCGCGGCCGGGCGCCGCTCGCGCGCCTCGGGCGCTTCTCGCTGGTCCACACCGGCGACCTCGAGGCCGCCTACCTGCGCCGGCGCGAGGGCGAGGATCCGCGCAGCCCGTTCGCGCTGCCGACCGTGTTCCCCGACGGCTTCGGCGAGCGCGAGGTGCTGCGCGTCGACACCGAGCAGAGGCTCGAGCTGCCGATGCCGCTCGGCGCGGGCGTGCGCCTGACGCCTTTCGTCACGGCGCGCGGCACGGCCTGGAACGAGGGTGAGGACGAGGACGATTCGCCCACGCGCCTCCTGGCCGACGGCGGTCTGCGGCTCGGCGCGACCTTCTGGAAGCCGGCCGGGCGCGGCAACGTGCACCAGCTCGCGCCGTTCATCGAGTACCGCAGCGAGCTCGAGCGCCAGGATTCGGACGGCGTGCCGCTCGTCTACGATCCGGTCGACCGCGCGCTGAGCGGCGACTTCCTGCGCCTCGGCCTGCGTCAGCGCTACTCGACCGACGCCGAGGGTTCACTGCTCGATCTCGACCTGGTCGGAACGCACGCGCGCGACCGCTCCGACGGACGTCCCGACGGCTGGATGCCGCTCGAGGTCTTCGCGCGCTTCGTCCTCTCGCCGTTCGGGCACGAGGTCGAGATCTTCCACGACGGGCGCTACGACCTCGAGAACAGCCGCACGGACTACTCGCTGCTCTCGTTCGGCACGCGCTTCGGCGCCGAGTGGGGCGTGCAGTTCTCGCACCAGCGCGGGCTCGACGCGGCCAACCAGCCGCTGTTCGAGGCGGCCTCGGTCTCGGGCCTCTATCGCTGGACGGAGAAGTGGGAGTTCGAGGGGCGCCAGTCGTTCTCGCTGCTGGAGGACGAGGGCCTGGACACGCGCTTCCTGGTGCGCCGCTACGGGCACGACCTCGTGTTCGAACTCGAGTCGGCCGTGCGCGAGGGAGAGGGATCCTCGCTCGGCATCAGCGTGAAACCGCGCTTCGGGTATTCCCCGCCGCGCGTCGGCTACGTTCCCTGGTAGCGCTGCTGGCGGCCCGGCGCGGCCCGGCATAGGATCGGCGCTGCCATGGCCCCGCCCGCCGCGCTCGCCCTGTTCGGCAACATCGGGATGATGGAGATGATCCTCATCCTGGTGGTGGCCGTGCTCATCTTCGGCAAGGATCTGCCGCAGGCCGCCAGCAAGGCCTACCTGCAGGCGCGCAAGCTGCGCAACGCGGTCGATGACCTGCGCCGCGATTCGGGCATCGATCAGGAGCTGCGCAACATCGAGCGCAACGTGCGTGAGGCCGAGTGGGAAGCGCGTCGGACCGAAGCGCGCGCGACGGGCAGCGAGCCGCGGCGCTTGACGCCGGTTCCGCCCGTCAGCCAGGTGCCGCGCCCGCCGGCCGGATCCGCCGCCGTGAGCGCCGGCGTGCCGGAGACTCCGGCCGAGCCCGCGCCGCCTACGGACGCGGCTTCTTGAGGTCGAGCTGCACGGCTTCCTCGCCCGCGTCGAAGAGACTGCCCCAGTCCTCGTCGGGCGACAGCGGCTGAACGAGCTCGATCTCCTCGCTCGCAGCGGGAATCGCGGGCGGCACTTCCTTGCCCTTGGCCGACTCCTGCGGGAGCGACATCGAGATCGTCTTGAGCGGCGACGCGCCGCCTTTGGTCGCGCCGGCGGTCTTCGGGCCCGGTGCAGGCGCCAGGCGCTCCTCGAGCCACTTGCGGTTGCTCGCCACCGAGCCGACGACCGCCAGCACGCGCCCGTTCTGGCCGGGGCGCAGACCCTCGAGGATGTCGGAGGGAACGAGGCCCGGCATCGCGACGGTCACGAGCCCGCCGAAGCGGTCGAGCGGAACCAGCGCGTAGTGGCGCAGGTAGCCGAGGTCGTAGCCGTCCAGGGCCGTGGCCGAGGGCGGGTACTGTTCGACCGTCAGGAACGGCAGGTGGTAGAGCTCGCACGCGACGCGCGAGAGTTCCCAGTCCGACACGAGGTTCTCGCGCACCAGGAGCTCGGTCAGGAGCGAGCGGGTCGTCGTGCATTGCTGCAGGACGTGCGTGAGGACATTCCGGTCGAGGAGACCGCGCTCGACCAGGGCTTCACCGAAGCGGGTGTAGTCGAAACGATGGGCACTCTTCACGTGTGGCGACGGATCGGTGGACGAGGTGCGCACGTCCCCGGGGCGGGGCCGGACGGTCCTCTATCGACCCGGACCTCGACGTGACTGCACGGAAAGGACGGGTAGTTCTTTCCGGGTCGCCGGCGCCCAAGCGCAGGCGGTCCCGGAGTCGTTACGGCCCGCAAGACTCCGGGAGGGCCGGGCTCAAACGTCCAGGTTGGTGGCCTCGAGCGCGTGGCGCTCGATGTACTCGCGCCGCGACTCGACGCCCTCGCTCATCAGGATCGTGAAGATCTGGTCGGCCCGCAGCTCGTCGTCGAGCTGCACGCGGTAGAGGCGCCGGCGCGTGGGATCCATCGTGGACTCCCACAGCTGCTCGGGGTTCATCTCGCCGAGACCCTTGTAGCGCTGCACCTCGACCTCGGACTGGGCCGCGCGGCGGAGCGACTTCGAGAGCCCGATCAGATCCTCGACCACGAGGCTCTCCTTGCCGTTGCGCACTTCCCAGTGCGCGCCGCCGCGGAAGCGTAGCCCCTTCGTCTCGAGGCCACGCAGGCTCTCGGCCACCTCGAGCCGCTTGGCGATGTGGCTCGTGATGACATCGGCATCGTCACGCGGGACGCTGCTGTCCGGACCGGTGTGGATCTTGATCTCGCCCTTCACGCGTAGCTTCTCGAGCTCGAGGAAGTCGCGCAGCTCGCGCGCCGTGGCGAAGAACGCGTCCGTGCCGCCCGACTGGGCCCAGTGCTCGGGGATCGCGCTGCCGTCCCAGCCGACCAGCAGCTTGGCCGACTCGACCCCGGTCCAGCGCGGCATCATCTGGTCGGCCAGGCCCTCGAGGCGCCGCAGGTCATCGGCCAGCTGGCGCAGCTCGACGCCGCTCCAGCGCCGCACCTCGGCCGGTTCGCCGGGGCGCGGAAGCTGCACGACCTCGAGTCCGCCCAGCCCGTACTCGACCAGGAAGTGCCGCAGGTCCTGGTCCGAAGCGAGGTAGCGCTCCTGCTTCTTCGTGGTGGCCTTGTAGAGCGGCGGCTGGGCGATGAAGAGCCGCCCGGCGTCGATCAGCGGCTTCATGTGCCGGAAGAAGAACGTCAGGAGCAGCGTGCGGATGTGGGAGCCGTCCACATCGGCGTCGGTCATGATGATCGTCTTGCCGTAGCGCAGCTTCGTGAGGTCGAACTCCTCGGCGATGCCGCAGCCCAGGGCCGAGATGATCGTCTGGATCTCGCTGTGCCCGAGCATCTTGTCGAGGCGCGCCTTCTCGACGTTCAGGATCTTGCCCTTCAGGGGCAAGATGGCCTGGTATCGACGGTCGCGGCCTTCCTTGGCCGAGCCACCGGCCGAATCACCCTCGACCAGGTAGATCTCGGATTCCTCGAAGTCGCGGCTCTGACAGTCGGCCAGCTTGCCGGGCATCGCGCCGCTGGCGAGGGCCGACTTGCGGCGCACGAGATCGCGCGCCTTGCGCGCCGCCTCACGCGCCTGCTGCGCGTTGATGGCCTTCTGGACGATGGTCTTGGCGGGAGCGGGATGTTCCTCGAGGTACGCGCTGAAGCAGTCGGCCACGACCGACTCGACCAGGCCCTGGGCCTCGCGGTTACCGAGCTTGTCCTTCGTCTGACCCTCGAACTGCAGATCGGGCACGCCCAGCGAGAGCACGGCCGTCAGGCCCTCGCGGAAGTCGTCGCCGCTCGGCACGTCGTCCGAGTCCTTCAGCAGCTTGGCCTGCTTGATGTAGTGGTTGAGGGTGCGTGTGAGCGCTGCACGCAGACCGGCGAGGTGCGTTCCGCCGCCGTGCGTGTTGATGTTGTTGACGAAGGTATGCACGGACTCCTGGTAGGCGTCCGTGTACTGCAGCGCGCACTCGATCACGTACTCCTGCCCCGGCTGCTCGATCGAGGGCACGGTGCGCACGAAGTGCACGACGTCCGGGTGCAGCGCGGTCTTCGTCTTGTTGACGTGCTCGACGAAGGTGCGCAGACCTTCGGGGAAGGCGAAGTCCTCGTGGGCGCCCGTGCGCTCGTCGACGAGCTCGATCGTCATGCCACGCGAGCCCATGAGGTAGGCCGTCTCGCGCAGGCGCTTCGAGACGGTCTCGTAGGCGAACTCGGTGACGGAGAAGATCTTCGGGTCGGGCTTGAAGCGCACGATGGTGCCGCGCTTCGTGGTCGGACCGAGCACCGTGAGCTTCGTGACCGGCGCACCGCGCTCGAGGCGCATATGGTGGATCTGACCGTCACGGTGGACCCAGACCTCGAGCCACTCGGCCAGGGCGTTCACGCACGACAGACCGACGCCGTGCAGACCGCCCGAGACCTTGTAGCTGTTCTTGTCGAACTTGCCGCCGGCGTGCAGGCGCGTGAGCACGATCTCGACCGCGGGCAAGCCCTCGGTCGGGTGCAAAGCGACCGGGATGCCGCGGCCGTCGTCCTCGACCTCGCAGGAGCCGTCGACGTGGATCACGACGCGCACCTTGCGCGCGTGACCGGCCAGCGCCTCGTCGACCGAGTTGTCGACCACTTCCCAGATCAGGTGGTGCAGGCCGCGTACGTCGGTGTCCCCGATGTACATGGCCGGGCGCATGCGCACGGCCTCGAGGCCCTCGAGGATCGTGATCGACTGGGCGCCGTAGTCGCTCGGCGGGGCGGGTGTCTCGGTCATGGTCATCGGCTCCTCAACTTGAAGGCGAGCTTGTGGATCAGGGTCTGGCCGAGGTTGCGGTTGGCGCGCAGCCGGATGTCTTCCGCGCGGAAGCTCTTCAGCTCCGAGAGGTCGATCGAGTTCGTGACCTCGAGCGTCAGCTGACCGCCGCGGAACAGGACGGGCACGGCGCGCTTGCGCCAGGTCGCACCGGCCGCGTCGGTCCAGGCCTCGAGCACGCGCTCGTCGCCCGTGCTGCGCTGCACCCCGTGCTGGCGCAGGAAACCGCGCACGAGCTCGGACAGCGGCTGCGGTCCCTTGGACTCCTTGCGCTCCAACGGGGCGAGCTCAGGTCTGCGGAGTGTCGATCGTGATGGGCATCACGATGTAGGTGTACTTCTCGCCCAGCGTGAACTTGCCGGGATTGTTGCGCTCGTTGTATTCGAAGCGCACGGTCGGCAGCTCGCAGTTCTTGAGCCCGTCGACCAGGTAGTCGGGGTTGAAGGCGATCTCCATGGTCTTGCCCTCGAACTTGATGTCGAGGTGTGCCGTGGCCTCGCCCATCGCGGCCGAACGACCGTGGATAGTGAGCTTGTCGTTGCCGATCGCGAGCTTGACGGCGCGCGTGTCCTGGCTCGTGACGTTGGCGACGAGCTTGAGCTTCTGGTGCAGGCTGGCGGCGTCGGCCTCGAACATGTTCTGGGTCGAGGGCGGGATCACGGCCTGGTAGCGCGGGAAATCCCCGTCGATCAGGCGTGCGAAGACCTCGGCCTTCGAGGTCTTGAGACCGAACTGGCTCTCGCCGAAGTGCAGCTGCACGCGCTCGAGCGGATCGTCGATCACCTTGCAGAACATCTGCATGCCCTTGGTCGGCACGATCGCGCGCAGCAGCGTGGCCGCGGGCGCTTCCAGGGCGGCCGAGGCCAGCACGAGACGCCGGCCATCGGTGGCGACCATCTTCATCTCGTCGCCCTCGACCTCGGTCAGCAGGCCGTGCATCGCGTAGCGCCCGGCCTCGCGCGCGGCGGCGAAGGCGGTGCGTCCGACGAGGCGCGTGAACTGGCCGGCCTGGATCGGCATCGAGCCCGAGTCCGGGAAGCGCGCGACGACCGGGAACTCGTCGGGGTCGATGGTCGGGAGCTCGCAGCGGTCGTCGCCACCCTCGACCACGAACAGGTTCGTGCCCTTGGTGCGCAGCTTGACCGTTTCGCCGGCCAGGTCGCGCACGAAGTCGGCCGTGACGCGTGCGGGAACGAGCGCCGTGCCGGGCTCCTCGACCTTCACGTCGGACAGGCGGTAGCGCACCGCCACGTCGAGGTCGGTGCCGACGAGTTCGAGCGCATCGTCCTGGGCGACGAGGTAGACGTTCTCGATCGCCGGACGGGTGCTCTTCAGGGGGATGACGCTCGTGACGACGGCGAGTCCTTCACGGAGCTGTTCACGATCGCAGAGGACCTTCATGCCAGGACTGTGCAGGTGTCGGACGAGGTGGAGGGGATCTGATTCTGTATGAAGAGAAGAGATAGAATCTCGTCGTCTTCATAAGGGGACGACCAAGCTGTGGAGAAGGCACCCGCGGAGCGGACGTATCTCCCTTCCTGGTCGAGAGTTGAGTGACGTGCGGCGGAGCACGTGAGCGTGCGGAGAGCTGTGGAGTCGTGCGGGAACCGGGCGGCGGCTTTCCACGCGATCCGACAGAGGTCGCCGCGGGCGTCGGCGCGCTCGGCCGAGAGCTGCGCAAGACGGCTTCGTTCTCCGCAGCGCATGCGGCGCGTCTCCACGGGTTCTCCAGCGCTCGAAACGGCGCTCGAAGGGCTCGGGATGGAGGTCGGCAAGGACATCGAGAGGGGCGCGCCGGAGGCGGCGCGGAGGGCCTGGAATACTACCAAAAACAGGGGCTCGGACCGGCCAGGAAGGAGCGCCGAAACAAGCCGGAAAACAGGGCTGGAACGCGGCCGGGCGCGGGCCAGCGGAGGCCGGGCGGTCAGAGGCCGTCGGGACCCGACAGCTCGACCAGGAGCTGGGTCACCGCGGCGCGCAGCTCTTCGTTCTCGCGGGTCAGCTTGCCGACCTTCTCGATCGCGTAGAGGACGGTCGAGTGGTCGCGGCCGCCGAAGTAGTGCCCAATCTCCTCGAGCGACATGCGGGTCACCCGGCGGGCCAGGTACATGCCCACCTGACGCGGCAGGACGATCGCGTTCGTGCGGCGACGGGACTGCAGATCGGAGAGCTTGACCCCGAAGCGGGCCGTCACGGCACGCAGGATGTCGTCGATGGAGGGCGCGCCGCGCTGGCTGGTGAAGAGCTCGCGCAGGCACTGGCGAGCCAGCTGGAGCGAGAGCTCCTGCCCCGACAGGCTGGCGAAGCCGAGCAGCTTGTTCACGGCCCCCTCGAGCTCGCGCACGTTGGTCTCGATGCGCTCGGCCAGGAAGCGCGCCAGGTCGTCGGGCAGCTCGCGCCCGCGCTCGCGGCTCTTGCGCTTCAGGATCGCGACCCGAGTCTCGTAGCAGGGCGTCTCGAGCAGGGTCACGAGACCCCAGGAGAAGCGCGAAATCAGGCGTTCCTGCAGGGTCGGGATCTCGACCGGCGGGCTGTCGGAGGACAGCACGATCTGCGCCCCGGCGTTGTAGAGCGTGTTGAACGTGTGGAAGAACTCCTCCTGGGTCTTCTCCTTGTTCGCCAGGAGGTGGATGTCGTCCACGACCAGCACGTTCACGTTGCGGTACTTGTCGCGGAACTTCGTCAGGTTGCCCGTCTCGAGCGCGCTGATGAAGTGGTTCACGAAGGTCTCGCAGGAGAGGTACAGGATGCGCGTGCGCGGCGCCCGCTCGAGGACCGAGTGGCACAGGCTCTGCATCAGGTGGGTCTTGCCCAGCCCGGAGGAGCCGTGGATGAAGAGCGGGTTGTAGGTCTTCCCGGGTTGCTCGCCGACCCCGACGCAGGCGGCGTGGGCGAAGCGGTTGCACGGCCCGACGACGAAGTTGTCGAAGCGGTAGTAGGGGTTGAGCGTGACGTCCGAGCCCCCGAGCAGCGCGCCCGGGCGTTGCTCGTCGGGCGCGTCCACGAGCGGCGGAGTGCGGCGCGTGGAGGCCAGGGGGGCCGCGGGGGGGGTCGGAGCCGGGGTCGGCAGCGTTTCGCTGCGCGGCGGGGTCACGCGCGCGACGCGCTCGGGGTCGACGCGGATCTCGAGCGAGCGCTTGCCACCCAGGGCCTTCTCGGCGGCCGACAGGAGCTCGTCCTTGTAGTAGTCGAGCAGCCACTCGCGGGCGAAGGCGTTGTGGACCGCGAGCGTCAGGCGCTGGTCGTCGAGCTCGAGCGGCGCCACGCGCCGGAACCAGGTCTCGAACTGCTCGCGCCGGATCGAGCTGCGTAGCACCTCGAGGACGCGCTCCCAGCGCTCGAGGAGCGCGGGGTCCGCGGCCCGCGGTTCGCGGGACGCCCCGGGGTCTCCGGGGGGCAGCGGGATGGCGCTGTCCAAGGTCGGCATGCGGCTCTCTCAGAACCCCCGAACGGAGGCCGGATGACGTGGGGAGGTGACGGACACGGACGGTGGTGGACGACGTGCAGGGCGCGCGGCGCGGCGTTCGTCGCGGTGGCGGCGGTGGCGCGCGAGGCTCCGTTCCGATCGGTCGCGGCGAGGCGTGTGAGCGCGTCCCCTCGTTCGAGCGGGCGGGCATTACACGGCGACCTACCCACGTGGTCAACGGAGTTGTCCCCAAAGTTGCGCGCGATGTGCGCAACGATGTGGCCACGACTCAGGTTGCGTGCGACGACGAGAATTCCTCGTGGAATACTGCGAGCGCGCGCTTGCAATCCTCCTCGCTCGTGTTCCATCCGAGCGAGAGGCGCAGCGCCGAGCGCGCTTCGTCGCGCGTCAGTCCGAGCGCGAGCAGCACGTGCGACGGTTCGAGCGCGCCGCTGGCGCAGGCCGAGCCCGCGCTGACCTCGAGTCCGGCGAGATCGAGGCGCGTGACGAGTACCTTTCCGTCCGTGCCGGGGACGAGCACGCACAAGGTGTTGGGGAGGCGCCGCGCTGAGTCGAGCGGCGGACCCACGAGGCGCACGCCCGGCAAGCGCGTGACGAGCCCGTCCCACAGGTCGCGGGCGAGTGCGGCGCAGCGGGCAGCCTGCTCGGCCTGCTCGCGCACGGCGAGCTCGAGCGCCACCGCCAGGGCGGCGATCGCCGGTACGTTCTCGGTGCCGGGCCGCAGATCGAGCTCCTGCCCGCCGCCGAAGCTGCGCGCTTCGAGCGCGAGTCCGCGCCGCTTCCACAGCACCCCCGCCCCCATCCCGGCCCCCACCTTGTGCCCCGAGAAGGACGCGAGGTCGACGCCCAAGTCCTTCAGCCGCAAGGGGATGCGTCCGAGGGCCTGGACCCCATCGGTGTGCAGGAGCGGAGCCTTGCCCGGGCGCGCGCGCAGGCCCGCTGCGAGGGCCGCGAGGTCGGGCGCGGCGCCGGTCTCGTTGTTGGCCGTCGCGACCGAGACGAGCGCGACTTCGGGCGCGGCCGCGAGCTCGAGCAGCGCTTCGCTGTGCACCAGGCCCGCGCCATCGACCGGGGCCAGCGCGAGCGGATGGCCGCGCGTGGCGAGGCGCCGCGCGGCCTCGAGCACGCTGGCATGTTCGACCGCGCTGGTGACCAGCCCGGAGCCCGCGCCGCGCGCCTCGAGCACGCCGAAGAGCGCCAAGTTGTTGGCCTCCGTGGCACCCGATGTGAAGAAGATCTCGTCCTCGTGCACCCCCAGCGCGGCGCCCACCTGGGCGCGCGCATCGTCCACGATGGCGCGCGCGCGACGCCCGGCCGCGTGCAGACTCGAAGGGTTGCCGAGCGCGAGCTCCTCGAGTGCGTGCCTCCGCCGCCGCGCCGCGGGACGCTCCGGCGTGGTCGAGTTGTGGTCGAGATAGATGCGCGGGCTCACGCCGGCGCACCTCCGCAGGGTCTCCGCGTGGCGAGCACGCGCCGGTAGACGGCCTCGTAGAGGTCGACGATCGGTTCCTGCGCGAAGCGCACGAGCACGTCGGCGCGCGCCGCCGCACCCATCGCGCGTGCCCGCTCGCGGTCGAGCAGGAGCTCGCGCAGGCGCGCGGCGAAGTGCTCCTGGTCATCGGCGGGGCTCAGCAGGCCGGTCTCGCCATCGCGCAGCACCTCGGGCACGCCACCGACCGCCGTGGCCACCACCGGGACGCCGCAGGAGAGGGCTTCGAGGGCCGACAGGCCGAAGGACTCCTCCGAGGAAGTCAGCAGGAAGATATCCGCCGGTGCGAGCAACTCTGGCAGGGCGTCACGCTCCCCGAGGAAGCGCACGCGCTTGCTCAGACCGAGGGCCCGGGAGCGCTGCTCGGCCTCGGCCCGATCGGGGCCATCGCCGACCAGCACGAGCTCGGCCCGCGTGCCTTCGCTGGCGCGCGCGAAGGCTTCCACCAGCCAGGGCACGCGCTTCACCTTGCGGAAGTTCGAGACGTGCACGGCCAGCGGGTGCGGCGAGCGGCGCAGCTCGGGCCGCGGCCGGAAGCGTTCGGTGTCGACGAAGTTCGGGATCACGTCGATCCCGCAGGGCCGGCCCTCGAAGCAGAAGTGCCGGCGCGTGTCGCGCGCGAGGGATTCGGACACGGCCGTCGCGGCGTCGCTGGTCGAGATCAGGTACTGGGTCAGCGGCGCGTAGGACGGGTCGCTGCCGACGATCGTGATGTCGGTGCCGTGCAGGGTCGTCACCACGCGCGGCGCGGGGCGGCCGGGATCGTTCTCGGCCGCGGCCCGCGCCAGCACGGCCGAGACGGCGTGCGGCAGGGCATAGTGCGCGTGCAGGAGATCGAGCCCCTCGTCGCGGTGCACGCGCAGGATCGAGGAGGTGATCGCCAGGTCGTGCGGCGTCGAGGGGAAGAGCGGGTAGGGCAAGCCCTGCGAGACGTGCATCTGCACCGGGCCCCCGGAGGCCGCCAGCCGGGGCGGCACCTGATGCGAGAAGAGGTGCACGGAGTGGCCGCGCGCGGCGAGGGCCAGGGCGAGCTCGCTGGCCACGACACCCGAGCCCCCGTAGGTCGGGTGGCACAGGACCCCGATCGAGAGCCGCTGCGGTTGCATGGAGCTGCGCGCGCGCTCAGGAGGAGGGTGTCGGGCGCGTCCGGGCCCGTCGCGCGGGGGCCGGGGCGGGCGTGCTGCCGTGGGCCGCCGCACTGCCGTTGGGCGGGGTGCGGGCGGGCGGCGGCGCCGTGGGTGCGGGTGCTGCGGCCGGGCGTCGGGGCGCGTCGACGACGGGCGGCGGGGTCGCGGGCGGAGCGCTCGCCTTGCGCGTGCGGGGCGCCGGCCGCGGCTCGGCCTGGGCCGGCGTGACCTTGGGCGCGGGCGCGGGCTGGGGCGTGGCCTCGGGGGGCCGCGCGTCCGGCTTTTCCTTCGGCGTCGCGCGCGCCGTGGCGGGCCGGGGGGCTTCCGGACTCGGGCGGAGCGGCGCTGCGCTCGGCGCCGGCGTCGGCGCGGGGGCCCGCGTCGGAACCGGCAGCGGCACGGACGGGGTGCTCTGGACGGGCGGAGTCGGCGGACGGATCGGCTCGATCGCGGCGGCCACGCGCTGCACCACGGCGGCGAGCGACGGACGCGTCGCGCGGCGCGGCACCTCGGCCTCGACCGGCCGGGCGAGCACCTCCTGCATCATCACCTCGTGGGCCAGCGAGGCGAAGTCGCGCGCCCCGATCGAATCGGGCGCGTACTCGAAGATCGTCTTCCCGAAGCTCGGCGACTCGGCCAGCTTGACGTTCGAGGTGATCGGCGTGCGGAAGACCTTGGTGGGAAAATAGCGCCTGAGCTCGCTCAGCACCTCGCGCGCGAGGCGCATGCGGCTGTCGTACATGCACGGCACGATGCCGCCGAGCTCGAGGCCGGGGTGCAGCTCCTTCTTCACGAGCTCGATGACCTCGACCAGCTTGCTCATGCCCTGCAGCGCGAGGA
>Ga0172376_10002046_pt1 | contig 25133 bp, 13 predicted proteins | sample Lak35m_FD_121114 | JGI IMG/M metagenome (GOLD analysis project Ga0172376, IMG submission 121114) | Freshwater microbial communities from Kabuno Bay, South-Kivu, Congo - kab_092012_35m | ecosystem: Environmental > Aquatic > Freshwater > Lake | place: Democratic Republic of the Congo: South-Kivu...
AAGCTCCGCCGCAGTCCTTGCCCATCGACGTCGGCGTCTTCACCGACTTCCGCGCCGTCGCGACGCGCGGCAGTCACGTGTGGATTGCCGGCAGTCCCGGTGGTCGCGTTTGGCACTCGCCAGACAACGGATTGAGCTGGAACGCTCAGCCAACCGGTGAGACTCAGCCCATCAACGCGCTGACGTTTCTCTCGGAGCAAGTCGGTGTTGCTGTCGGAGCCTTCGGGACGATCCTGCGCACCGAAGATGGCGGTGCAAGTTGGTCTCCAGTGCGCGGAGGTGCGCGCCGTGCAGCCGTCTTGTCCCTGCATGCTCGACCCGAGCGTGTGCCGTTCAATGCGCTGGCCAAGTACGCCGGTGAGAATGGTTACCGCGCGGTGAGTCTCATCGTGCCGCGTTGGGAGTCGCTCGACCGCGATCGCGATGCCGCCGGACCACTCGAACGCCGTGCGAACGATGCATTACTGGCGGTCGGCGGACAGAGTGCTGAAGTTGGTTGGCGCTTGCCGATCACTCTGCCCGAAGTCGATCGCAGCGTCGATCGACTGACCGAGGAATGGCAGAAGCACACCGAAGGTCGCATGGTCGAGATCGTGATGTCGGACTTCGTCGCGCAACTGAGACAGTGGCGTCCGAGCATCGTGGTGCTCGATCGACCGGCGAACGATGACGCTGTCGGCAAGCTGGTCTTCTCAGCAGCACAACGGGCGATCTCTGCGGCTGCTAACCCGACGCGCTATCCCGAGCACGAGCAACTGGGCGGATTGGGACCGTGGCGGGTCGAACGAGTGTGCGTCCAAGTCAGCTCGAAGGACTCGGCAAAAGTAACGATCGACCCATTCGAACCGTTGCCGCGCCTCAAGAGCATCGTGCATGAGTTCGCGACATCAGGACGCTCGATGCTCTTTCCGACAATTCACCGAGTGCCACAACGCGAGTGTTTCGAACTCGATCTGCCGCCGGAAGCTTCCGAGCCCACCGGCAGCAAGAACGCAGTCATTCAGCTCACTGCAGGACGTGAGTTTTGGACGGGCATTTCATTACCGACAAACTCCGAGGCGCGACGAGCCTTGCTGTCGATGTCCGAAACAGAGATCGAGAAACAACGCGAACTCGCCATCCGGCAACGCAACTTCCGAGGCATCGTCGATCGGCATCTCGATCAACCGGACCGCGCGGCTCAGTTGTTGGCCGAGTTGCGCGGAGCGCTGCAAGGCTTGCCGAAGTCGCAGGCGGTTCTGCAACTGGTGCAACTGGCTGACGATCATCGACGTCGCGGCCAATGGGAACTCGCAGAAGCGACGCAGATCGAAATCATTAATCGCTATCCCGATGAGCCAGCGGCGGCCGAGTCGATGTTGTGGTTGCTGCGGTTTTGGAGCAGCGAAGAAATGAGTTGGCAGCGTTCGCGGCACGTCGGCCTGCAAGCCGGTCAAATCACGACCGATCGCACCGCGCTGCTCAACAAGTTGCAACAACTCGTCGAGTCCGCCGGACAGCAACTCGACGATCCGCTCGCTGTCGCCCGCGCGACGACGCCAGATCTGAAGAACGATGTGACCGCGCTGTCGTCGTTGCCTTCGCAGGACTCGATGCAATGGAGGCAGCAGGCCGAACAAGTTTGGTTGCGACAAGCCGTGCAACTCGCGCGACTGATTCGGCAACGCAATCGCACGCTCTTCGATACGCCGCACGTGCAGTTCCCGCTCGCATCGGCCTTACGTCGCTCGGGAATGAACACCGTGCTCATGCAACTCGCTCAAGACGACCCAACGAGCCCGTTGACCGAACTGATCTCGAAGGAAACGCTCCTCGCTCAAGCGGGCACCGAGCAGCCGCCGACTCAATTCGCGACTTGCATGCGTGCCGCATCTCGCCCCCAGCTCGATGGTCTCCTGAGCGACGATTGCTGGCGCGCGGCGAAAGAGATTCGGCTCGTCGCTGACTCGCGCACACCGACTGAGTTCAACGGCAGTTACTCGTTCGTACTGCTGACCTACGACCATCAATTCTTGTACATCGCCGCTAACATTCCGCGCGTCGCCGGACTTCCAACCGACGGTCCACGGTATCCCGGTCGCAAGCACGATGCCGATCTCACGGGTTTCGATCGGCTGACGTTCTCACTCGATGTGAACCGCGACTTTGCAACGAGTTATCACATTCACGTCGATCAACGCGGTCAAGTCGCCGAGCAATGTTGGGAAGACGCGTTGTGGAATCCCCAACTCTTCGTCGCCGTTGACGCCGAGGATTCGCGTTGGCGTCTCGAAATGGCCATCCCACTTCAAGAACTCACCAACGCGGTCCCCAACGGCACGACGAACTGGGCAGTCTCCATCACGCGCACGATTCCGCTGACCTCTACCGAGACATGGCCAGCGCGTCAGGAAGTCACTGCGCAAGTTGGACCGGGCATCATGCGTTTTCGCTGAGTCCAGTTCACTCGCGTTGCGCGGCTTACTTCCCTTGAGCAGCACCGAAGATGCTCGGTTGTCGCAAGCCACAACCCACCCACATCACGATTCCTAAAATGATCGGGAAGGCAAAAGAATCCGCGACTCGCAGGTGTGTGACGGTCGCCCCGCCGAGGTAACCGGTCAACAGGATGGCCCCCAGAAACGACGTGCGCGGAATCAGAAGCAGCAGCGCAAGCACAACTTCGAGAACGCCGATTTTGAACATCAGGTCGGTCGTGAAGCCCATCTTGGCAAAGGCCTCTTCTTTGCCTTCCCACTCCATAAACTTGCCCATCGCACTCGGGCCAATCAGCATCGCGGCGACAAGCCCACACAAAACCCAACCGACCATGCGCTGTTTCTTCGAAGCCATAAAGTTGCTTTCTGAGATAAGAGTTGAGGTTAGGCCCCGGGCCTGAAATTTAATCAGCAGTGGCCGTCCCTGAGTGAAGTTCATGCGTCGAATCGATCCCCATCAGATCGCAGCTTGAAGCGTACTTAAGAGGGGTTCGCGGCGGCTCGTTGCAACGTCGCAATGTCGATCTTCGACATTTGCAGCATCGCGCCCATCACCCGCTGCGCGACGCCCGGTTCGGGGCTCGATAGCAGTTGTGGCAAGGCGCGCGGAACAATTTGCCAGGACAAGCCCCATCGATCTTTCAGCCACGCACAACGGCTGGGGGTTCCCCCTTCCGTGAGCTTCTCCCACAGGAAGTCAACTTCGGCTTGATCCTCGCAGTCGACCGTCAGCGAAATCGCTTCTGTGAACTGGAAGACAGGACCTCCGTTGAGTGCCACGAACTCGATACCAGCCAGCTTAAAAACGACGGTCATCACGGTGCCGGCTGGGGCTGGTCCGCCGTCAGGATAGCGCGTCACACTGACAACTTCCGAGTCCTTGAAGAGCGAGCAGTAAAATCGAGCGGCCTCATCGGCGGCGTGATCGAACCACAAAAACGTGCGAACCTTTTGCGGAGTCATGAACGATCCTTAAGGTGGGAGAGAATTGCCAATCGCGCAGAAGTGTGACGTCTGAAATCTGCTCGTGAATGGAACACTTTCGTCCCTGGATTTGATGGAGCGATCTGCCCTGATCAGTTCCTTGAGACATTACTTGCCTTCACTCTCGTGAGTTCGAGCGCATGCATATTGCCATCATCACTGCCGGTGGAGCCGGAATGTTTTGCGGCTCGTGCATGCACGACAATACATGGGCTCGCGCTCTGATGAATGCGGGACATCAAGTCACCCTCATCCCGACTTACACTCCCGTTCGCGTTGACGAAGAGAATCTCAGCACGCAGCGAGTATTCTTTGGCGGGATCAACGTGTACCTCGACCATCAGTGGCGACTGTGGCGCGCACTTCCCCCATGGATGAAATCCTGGCTCGATCATCCGAGCATCATCCGTTGGGCTACAAGTTTTGGAATCAGCAATAATGCCAAGCAGCTTGGCGAGTTGACGCTGACCATGCTGCAAGGTGAGTCCGGTGCGCATTCGCAGCAGGTCGACGAATTGGCGGACTTCATGAGCCGAGACTTGCAGCCCGATGTGGTCTGCTTCAGCAACGCGTTACTCGTTGGAGCGCTGCGCAGACTCAAAGCCAGCTACTCGGGGCCCGTCTTCTGCACGTTGCAAGGCGACGACATCTTCTTGGAAAGCCTCGCTCCGCAGTACCGCGCACCAGCGATCGCAGCGATCTCGGAACGAGCGGCCCAGTTCGATGGATACCTCGTCCATAGCGACTACTACCGCGACTTTATGGCGGACTATTTGCAGTTGCCGCGTGACCGGTTTCATCGAGTACCGCTGGGGATCGATTTCACCGGACACGATGGCTTACCTGACAAGCCCCATCGCGAGGCTGTCACCATCGGCTATTTCGCGCGGATCTGCCCGGAAAAAGGACTGCATCTGCTCGTCGATGCCTTTCGAGAGTTACGACAGCGGCAGCCCCAAACACGACTCGTCGCGGGCGGTTACCTCGGACCGCGTGATCAACAATATCTCAAGGATCTCATGCAATCCGCGGCGACACTCGGCGACGCATTCCGGTACGTCGGTAGCCCACCTGATCATGCCAGTAAGGTCGCATTGTTGAAGTCGTTCGATCTGCTGTGTGTCCCGGCTCCGTATCAAGAACCGAAAGGAATCTATGTGCTGGAGGCACTCGCCAACGGAGTCCCTGTCGTTGAGCCTGATCACGGTGCATTTCCAGAACTCGTCCATGCAACTGGCGGCGGATTGCTGTACCGAGCTGCCGACCCGACCGATTTGACTCGCACTCTCGAGGAATTGGTAACGCAGCGAGAACGGCGGCTCGAACTTGGTCGGCGCGGATATGCCGGTGTGCGCGAACATTTCGCACCGCATGTGATGGCGGCCCGGACACTTGAAGTCTTACAGTCAGCAGTCGAGAGATGAACCGACTCTCAACGAAAGAGCTTCGCTGTCGTGACAACCCGCGCACGTGGGACTTTTCTCGCGGACTTATGCAGGCTCGACAGTCACTGCTTGACGCCCCAAGGGAGCCCCGGCTAGCGTCACTCCCGCCTTCACGTGAGTCGCGCCCCTATCACCACATCCCTTCTCCATGCGGCATGACTCGTCAGATTTTTGTCCCGTCGTCCACCTCTCGGAACGACGGAACTAGCCTTGTTTTTCCTCTCTTGCCGCTCTCCTCAGGGCGGTAGCAATTCCCCCATGACCGGATTACCGTTTCGCCCGCGCTTCGTCAGGTAAGCTGATCTCACATCGCCCGTTGACGTGCTCCGCGCGGCATTCTTGTCTCCAGACTCGTGAGGATTGAGCGTGTCTTTCATCCACGTTGCAACCCGGCGTCGTTCACTTCGCTGTTTGTGCTTGTCTATTGCGGTCGGGTTACTCGCCAACGCGTCAATGGCGAGCGCTCAAGGGTCGGCACCTGCGACAACCAAGGATGGCCTACCCGCGAATTTCCGGCCGCCTCGCGCGGTCGCTGATGTCATCAATACTGAAGAGGAATTGACGACCGAGGACTCTTACACGCAGTGGAAACGCAAGGAGTTGGCAAAATTTGTCGAAGCCCTGAAGCAACCCAAGCCGACCCCCGCGCACATCAAGCTGATTGAAGATGCCTGTCGCATGCGTGTTGATCGGCTGTCACTGAAACAGCACCGCAACAATCTGAAACCGGTTCGCGTCGAGATTTACCGCGACGTGCACTTGCAGGCGACAACTGCCACTCGCGAAATCGCTCTGAAAGTCATGACGTCCGAAGCCGAACGGCTACTCGCAGGTAACTTGAGCGTACGTTTGCAGGCATTGATCTTACTGGCCGAGTTGGAAACCGTTCCTGCCAATCCCGCCAAGAATGCACCCGCCGTACTGTACCCCGAAGCCATTAACGTGTGTCTCAAAGTCCTGAACGACAAATCACAACCCGAGGCCGTGCGTTTATTGGCAGCGTCGCAAACCGAAAAGCTAGTCCGCGAGTCTGGGTTGTCGACGAATCCACCGGCCAAGTTACGTGTTGAGGCCGGACGTGCCCTAGTGCCACTGGTCCTGCAAAGTGGTGGTAGCGATTGGTACCAAAAAGCGTTAATCGGAGCCGTGCAGGCGGTGAATTTGCCAACCCTGCCCGATGCCGCCAACACACAGCAACCGTTGATTGCCACCTCTCTCCATAAAGTCTTGAGCGATTCAAAACGGTCTTTGCCGGTACGCGTTCGGGCAGCCAATGCTCTCGGCCTAGTGACTCTTCCCGCATCGGGCGTCGACGTCGGCACGATGACGAAAGACTGTTTGAAACTCGGGCGGGAAGTCGTCGCGGATTACAACTCCGCCGCACTCAATCGCACGAAAGACGCCTTCCTCCTGCAAGACATCTACCTGGGGCTGAAAGCTTGGAGAAACGCGGCACCGAACGACAAGAATGTGGGAGCTGCCTACACAGCCATCCTGAAACCAACCAGTGCAGCCTTACTTGCCCTGAATACTCCACAACCAGGACCACTTCCAAACACGGTGCTCGACGACATCAATGGCCTCGTCGGAGCCGACAAATCGCCCACATCGGCTGACAAGCAGGGAGTGCTGGCGACTCCCAACAAGAATTAGCCGTTCGCTCGCCATCACCACGTTGGCCCTTCGTGATCATCATGTATCGCCCCAAAGTTGTGGCACATGGTCGCCATGACTTCGGGGCGTTTCATGGAAAACAGGCGGAACGTCACTCGCAACAACACCTGTGGCGTTGTCAAGAGGCAGCCTGCGTTCCCCAGAGTGGGCCAGTCTCCGAAGTCCTTGAACCTCGGAATACCTGACGTCTTTCATCCGACTCGATTTGCGGACTTGTTGCTGACGCCAATTGAGCAACCGCCCAGTGTTTGTCCGTCGGAACAATCCGCGCGAGCGTCGCAGTCAGCGCTGGTGCCGGAGGTGAAGCACTGCTGGTCGAGGCACGCTCTGATTTCAACATTGAGTGCGGTCGATGTTTGAAACGAGATGCCGGGAAAACCGCGCGAGAAGCGTCCTGCTGACACCTCGCTGCGACCGGCCAAACTTCGGGACCACCGCACCATGATCGTCATCGTTGGGTACATTGTCGTGATCGGCTCCGTTGTCGGCGGCTTCACTTGGGCTGGCGGCAACGTGCTCAATCTGTGGCACCCTTCGGAAGTCGTGACCATCGGCGGAGCAATGCTTGGCGCAGCGATCATCATGTCGCCAGGAAAAGTATTGAAAGACACGGTCACCGGACTCATCGGGACCTTCAAGTCGGCTCCATTTTCAAAGGCTTGCTACGAACAGTTGTTTCAGGTCATGTATCTGCTCTTCAAGATGGCACGACAAGAAGGCGTGCTGGTGCTCGAATCGCATGTCTCAGATCCACATAGCAGCCCAGTCTTCAGCAAGTTCCCGCTGATTCATCATAACCATCATGCGATGGAATTTATCTGCGGAGCCATCGCTCCATTGATTGACGGTTCGGTGACTCCCGATCGCATCGGCGGCATGCTGGAGGAAGAGATCCATGTGATGGAGGAAGAGCATCACGGGCCAATCTCAACGGTCCAAAAAGCGGCCGACGGCTTACCAGGATTCGGGATTGTGGCCGCTGTGCTCGGTATTGTGATCACGATGGGCCACATCGATGGACCCGTCGAAGAAATTGGTCACATGGTCGGTGCGGCGCTGGTCGGAACGTTCCTCGGAATTTTGGCGTCGTATGGATTCCTCGCCCCCATGGCGGTGAAAATGGAGTTCAACGGGCACGAAGAAATGATGTTCTTCAGAACGGTCGCGACGATGATTCAAGGCTTCGCGAACGACCTCTCGCCCAAAGTGGCGATCGAGATGGCGCGGCGCAAGTTGGGATCAGGAATCCGACCGACGCGCGAGTACGTCGAAGAACTGCTCAAGAAAGCAGAGTCCGGTGGCTAAATGTGACTGCGGCCTTCTCGTTGGCTGCCGTAGGAAAGGACATCAGTCATGGCGGGTGGAGGCGGAGCTTGGAAAGTGGCCTACGCGGACTTCGTGACCGCGATGATGGCCTTCTTCTTGGTGATGTGGATCGTTGGTCAAAGCCAAGAAGTGAAGAAGCACGTCGCGCAGCACTTCAAAGACCCGTTCCACATGGCAGAGGACGGCTTGGATTCCAGTTCGGGCAACACCGACTTACCTTACGAGGGATATGGCTCGTCACCCAAGAAATCGAAGAACAAAGCCGAAAAGCTGTCGACCGGGCCCAAGACCGGGTTGCCGGGTGCTCAATTGCCGCCGTCTCCTGATGACAAGTCGCAACTCGGTAAAAAGCCGCATGTGATCCAGTTACACGACGGCCAAAAGTCTGCCGTCGGTTCGATGATCGTGTTTGATGAGACCAGCGTTGAACTCGATGACTTTGCCAAAGAGCAACTTCGACAATTCGTCGCGCTGGTGGTTGGCAAGCCCAACAAGATCGAGATCCGCGGGCACACGTCGCGACGGCGATTGCCCGAGGACAGTCCCTATAAGGATTCATGGCAACTGAGCTATGAACGATGCCAGAAGGTCTTGCAATACGTCGAAGACGCTGGAGTCGAACCGCGTCGCGTGCGTCTGAGTCAAGCCGCAGGCTTCGAGCCTTACACCGCCAAAAAAGAAGCCGAGCGACAACAAAAGAACTCGCGCGTCGAGATCTACATGCTCAACGAGTACGTCAATCAACTCGTTGGTAGTGATGACGAACGCGGTGAGCGCATGCGATGACACCCCTTCATCTCATAGTTTTAGGCTCTCAACTGGAGTGCCGTTCCCCACCAAGCATCCCGACGTTCCTATAGATAGACGTCACGCGAGGGCGAAACTGCACTAAACCTTGATCGCTGGCACCACCGCGCGACAGCCGGGAAGAGAGGTGACACACGGAACTCCATCAGCAACTGCTGCGACTCTGGTGCCATTCGAGTCAGTTCCATGTGCAGAATACAAACACGTCATCTTGTCTTTCCCTAGACCTATCGCAACAGCCTCGCACCGTGAATGACGGTCAGAATCCAAATCATTGCACCGGCTGCTTCGACGTCGTAGATGACGCGATAGCAGCCAACCAAAACCTCTCGTGAGCCGACGTAACACTCTGCTTATACGGATCGCGGGAAATACCTGCGCTCCGACTGAGTCGAACGCGCTAGCGTCGGGCGAGAAAACCAAGGCCCGCAGCTAGTGCCGGCGACTTACATTCAGCGCAACTGATTTCTGCAATCCTTATGAGACGAAGCCCCTGACTCAGGCTGATCGGACAAGAGTTCAACGCGATCCAAAACTCGCTCGCCGAACCGACGCGCATTCGCCCGAGAATCTGACGCGATGTAGGTCAGGATCACATCCAGATCACCGAGTGAGGTCCGCGATCAAATTACGCGAGCCACTTCGCAAGTTTCCGTTTGGCTTCCTCATGGGGGATGCCTTTGCCTGCGTCGATTTCCCACCGCCCTGCCTCGATCTTCTCAAGCACATTATGTGCGTTCGGTGAATTCATCGAGATCGACATCGCCATCGGTGTCACCGAGTACTGCCAGCATTTCTTTGGTCATAACTGCGCCATTTTCAAGATGGATAATTCACCAAAGTATCTTCCGATGCTGTCTTGATTCCAACGCCTGTCTTGAAACTTGTGGGATCTTCACTTTGAACCTTACTCCTGCATCCAATCTTGCAGGGCCTTCACGCGTGGGATGGGGCATTGCTTGATGGCTTGCAGGGCTTGGACGACGGCGTGACAGCCGGGGAGAGTGGTGACGCAGGGGACTCCGTGAGCGACGGCGGCGGCTCGGATTTTGCCTTCGTCGGTGCGGGCGCCTTTACCGCTCGGGGTGTTGAAGATGTAGGCGATCTCGCCGTTCGTCATGTAGTCGAGCAGGTTCGGACGGCCTTCTTGCAGCTTCTTCACGATGCCGCATTCGATGCCCGCTTCGGTCAGGACTCGCGCGGTTCCGGGGGTTGCGACGAGGCTGAAGCCCAGTGAGCACAAGGTTCGGGCGGGCTCGATCATGTCGTATTTGTGCTGCTTCGACATGCTAATGAAGACCTTGCCCTCTTGCGGCAATGTCGCGCCGGCACCGACTTGACTCTTCGCAAACGCCATCGGGAAGGACTCGTCCGCGCCCATCACTTCGCCGGTCGATTTCATCTCGGGGCCGAGCACGATGTCGACGCCTAAGAAGCGGTTGAACGGGAAGACCGACTCTTTGACCGAGAAGTGCTTCGGCCAGACTTCGGCGGTCACGCCTTGCTCTTTCAAGGTGACGCCGACCATCGTCTTCGCAGCGATCTTCGCGAGCGAACGGCCCGTTGCTTTTGAAACGAACGGCGATGTGCGACTGGCTCGCGGATTTACCTCAAGGACGTAGAGCGTGAATTCGTCGCCGTGCCGCTTAATCGCATATTGGATATTCATCAGACCGCAGACCTGCAGCGCGGTCGCGAGTTTATGAGTCGCCGTGCGGATCTCGTCGATCATGCTTTGCGGCAACGAGTGCGGCGGCAGGACGCAGGCGGAATCGCCCGAATGCACGCCGGCTTCTTCGATATGTTCCATAATACCGCCGACGACGGTCGTCTCGCGGTCACTCACGGCGTCGACATCGACTTCGATCGCGTCTTCCAGGAATTTGTCGATTAATACCGGATGCCCCGGCGAGACCTCGACGGCGATATTCACAAATTTGACGAGCGACTCTTCGTCGTAGCAGATCTCCATCGCGCGACCGCCCAGCACATAGCTCGGACGAACGAGCACCGGATAACCGATGCGCGACGCGACTTGCCGCGCGCCTTCGATGTTGATCGCCGTGCCGTTTGGCGGCTGCAACAGGCCGTTGTCTTCGAGGATTTGCTGGAAGCGTTTGCGGTCTTCGGCAGCGTCGATCATGTCCGGGCTCGTACCGATGATCGGGACGCCGGCGGCTTCGAGTCCTCGCGCGAGGTTCAGCGGTGTCTGACCGCCGAATTGCACGATCACACCGTCAGGCTGCATGCGGTCGCAGATATTAAGCACATCTTCGATCGTCAGCGGTTCGAAGAATAAGAGGTCCGAAGTGTCGTAGTCGGTCGAAACGGTCTCGGGGTTCGAGTTCACCATAATACTCTCGATGCCCAAATCTTCGAGAGCATAAGACGCCTGACAGCAGCAGTAGTCGAACTCGATACCTTGACCAATACGATTCGGGCCGCCGCCGAGTATCATGACTCGTTTCTTGCCCGGTTGCTTTGCGGGGGTCTCGTCTTCTTGCTCGTAGGTCGAGTAGTAATAAGGAGTGTAAGCCTCAAACTCGGCCGCGCAGGTATCAACTTGTTTGAAGGTCGCGACGATGCCTCGACGCTTCCGGTCGGCTCGCACATCGGCTTCGGTCGAATCCCACCAATAAGCCAACTGACGGTCGGAGAAGCCCGCTTGCTTCGCGCGCTTCATCAAGTCATTCGAGGCATTCGACAACGAGCCTGCGGCGCGGATCTCTTCTTCAAGATCGACGATCGCTCGCAACTGCCACAAGAACCACGGATCAATGTGCGTGAGCGAGAAGATCTGATCGACCGACATCCCGGCCTTCATCGCATAGCGGATATACGAAACGCGTTGATCGTTCGGGACGGAGAGCTTCGCGTCGATCTCGTCCTCATGTGGTTGACGATCCGTGCCCCACAAATCCTTCGGGCCGCCGCCGAGTCCAAAGAGGCCGATCTCCAATCCGCGCAGTGCTTTTTGGAAGGACTCTTTGAAGGTGCGGCCAATCGCCATCGTCTCACCGACGGACTTCATTTGAATGGTCAGAGTCGGGTCGGCCTCGGGGAATTTCTCGAAGGTCCAACGCGGGATCTTCGTGACGACATAATCGATCGTCGGTTCGAAGCAGGCGAGTGTTTCGCGGGTGATGTCGTTCGCGATTTCGTCGAGTCGATACCCGACGGCCAACTTCGCAGCGATCTTCGCGATCGGGAAGCCGGTCGCTTTCGACGCCAACGCCGACGACCGACTGACGCGCGGATTCATCTCGACAATGATCATTCGCCCGGTCTTCGGGTTGATGGCGAATTGCACATTCGAGCCGCCGGTCTCAACACCGATCTCGCGCATGCAAGCGATCGTTGCATCGCGCATGCGCTGATATTCCTTGTCGGTCAGTGTCTGAGCCGGAGCGACGGTGATCGAGTCGCCGGTATGCACGCCCATCGGGTCGAAGTTCTCGATGGCGCAGATGATGACGACGTTGTCTGCGCGGTCGCGCATGACTTCCATTTCATACTCTTTCCAACCGATGACGGACTCTTCGATGAGCACCTCAGTGACCGGCGAAAGAGTGAGACCTTTGCGGACTTTCTCTTCGAACTCGTCGCGGTTGTAAGCAATGCCGCCGCCCGTCCCGCCGAGCGTAAAGCTCGCGCGAATGATGGCCGGTAGACCGACGAGCTTGAGGGCTTCGCGCGCCTCTTCCATCGAATGCACGACGGCTGACTTCGGCACGTCGAGCCCGATCTTGACCATCGCTTGCTTGAACTGATCGCGCTCTTCGGCTTTCGCGATGACGTCGGCCTTCGCTCCGATGAGTTCGCAACCGAACTTCTCAAGGATGCCGCGCTTAAACAGAGCCATCGCCGTATTGAGCCCCGTCTGCCCGCCGAGCGTCGGCAGCAGCGCATCGGGCCGCTCCTTCTCGATGATCTTGGCGACGTACTCCCAAGTGATGGGCTCGATGTAAGTGCGATCGGCCATCCCCGGATCGGTCATGATCGTCGCGGGGTTCGAGTTGACGAGCACAACCTCGTACCCCTCTTCCCGCAGCGACTTACAAGCCTGCGCCCCCGAGTAGTCAAACTCGCAAGCCTGACCAATGACGATAGGACCAGAACCGATGATGAGAATTTTCTTAATGTCGTTACGACGCGGCACGATGAAGGCTTCTGGCTGAAGGACAGAATCAGGTGAGATGACTTTCAGAGGCGACAGTCGAAAGTCGGCTCCGAGGCACAGAGCTGTAAGCTCTTAAAGCACATTCGTCGGCGTACCCAGCGAGGTAATACGCCCCGGCCCACTTGCCGTAGCATGGGATTCCATCCCGTGCCTGTTTGGCTCTGACGGCGGGTCGCGAATCAAACGTCCGTCGGCACGGGATGGAATCCCATGCTACTTGGAGAGCCAATAAGAGCTGCGCTTCCGAGAGTCGTTCGTCGGACAAGCGTTGAAAGTCACCGCGATTCAATGCTCGAACTCCATGCGTTCGCGATGGAGCCGAGAGTCAGCGGTTTGCAGCGGCTATTCCAGAGGCGGAGTGCTCAGGACCGAGCCTCGACACGCTCCAACAAGCTTGTTGAGCACGCGCAAGACCTTCAGTCCCCAGACGCGAAACGGGCGAACGGTAACAAGCTGAGGATGAGTTTCAAGCCGCCTCTAGACCACTCGAAAACCATCCCGTCAGGCTGCAATTCTGTGCGACGTCCGACTCTTGATGCCTTCTTTCAAACCACGACTTGCGTTTGAATCCCATCTCACTCACAGAGTCGTTTCATCCATGTCACGTCAATGTAACAGGACCACTTCATGACGGACGAGTTCGACAATTTTCCCGACGTACGGCAACTTCTGCCCGCCCAGCGACGAGTGCTCGGCGTGCTCTTAGAGAAAGGGAAGACCACTCCCGAGTACTACCCGATGACACTCAAGGGACTGACTGCAGGTTGCAATCAAAAGAACAACCGCGATCCAGTCGTGGAGTATTCCGACGAGCACGTTGAGGACACACTGGAATCCTTGCAAAAGCTCGGGCTCACCAGCCCGATCTATCCCTCGTCAGGCCGAGCCCTCAAGTACCGACATAACTTCCGACTACGTTATCAGCAGTTCAACGAACGCCAAGTCGCGATTATGACCGAGTTACTCTGCCGAGGCCGACAAACACTGGGCGAACTGCGGACACGAGCGAGTCGCCTCGAACCGATCGACGATCTCGACACGCTGCGGGCTGAAGTTAAAGGTTTGATCGAACAAGGCTTTATGCGAGCGAACGGCCCCCTTGAGTCGCGCGGAGTAGAAGTCGATCACACTTTTTATTTGCCACACGAGAAATCGACGATGACCGAGTTCTCGCCGTGCGCCGTACCCGACATGCCCACGGCGGCTGTTAGTTCACTCGCCAGCCCCGCCGTGCAAACTGAGATCGCGCAATTGACCGGGGCTCACGACGCGCTGCGCGAGGAAGTTGTCGCCTTGCGTGCGACCGTCGAGCAATTGCGAGACAGGCTCGATAAGTTGGCCTCGGATCTCGGTGTGAATTAGAGCTCATGCGATCCGCTTCAAGCACCTCGACCGCAGCGACGCCACTCACACTCCCCAAACAGAGGAATCCGCGATGTCGAACGTCGAACGCCCCTCGTCCGTGCGATTGCTGATCGTTGCTGCGGCGACATTGATGTCGTTCTTGCTGTATGTGGATCGCTTCTGTGTGTCGTTCGCTGAACCCTATATCAAACAAGACCTCGGCCTGACCTACGGTCAAATTGCTTGGTTTACAAGCGGCTTCTTTTGGACTTACGCCTTGGCTCAAGTGCCGTCTGGTTGGCTGAGTGACCGCTACGGCGCGCGGATCATGCTGACACTCTACATCCTCACCTGGTCCGTCTTCACGGCGGTGATCGGCGCGGCTGAAGGATTTGCGCTGCTCATCATCGCTCGCTTGGGTTGCGGGATCGGACAAGCCGGTGCGTATCCGACAGCCGCTTCTGTCATCTCGCGCTGGATGCCCCTGACCTCACGTGGTTTTGCGAGTTCCTTCGTCGGCAACGGAGGTCGCGTCGGTGCGGCCGTGGTGCCGATCATGACCGCGTTCTTGATCGTGCAATTCGTGCCTGTCGGGACTCCGATTGAAGTGCAGCCGACGGAGATCGTCGACGCTCAAGCCATCGTCGAGAAGCTTGCCAGACGATTTGAGAACCGCGAATTTCGTGAGCATTTCGATTCAGAAGAACGCGAGAAAGTGGAGAGATCCTCCCCTTCTCTGGACGCAGTGCCGTCCGAACTCAAGTCGCGAGTCGCGCTCATGCTCAATGATTTGATGAAGCCTGACGGGCTGATTGAAGTGGCTCAAGCCGATAAGCGATTGAAGTTCGAACGTGAATCCATCGCGACGCTCGCGCGACTCCGCAACAAAGAAGCCGTCTCTGAACTCGAACGAGCACGACTCAAACGCATGACGCTCGAAGCGTTGTTCCCAACCGAGTTGATGAAGCTTTATCGGCTTGGTTGGCGGAAAGTGCTCGCGGTCTATGGCCTCTCGGGCTTCTTAGTGGCCGCGTTTTTTTGGTACGTCTTCCGAGAGCGGCCCGAATTGCATCCGCGCGTCAATCGGGCCGAGTGCGAACTCATACATCTCGGCAAGCCGACGGACTCGGGCACTCCCCAAAAACTCGACGGCATCCCCGCGAAGAAGCTACTGACGAGCAGCAATTTATGGGCGAACTCCTTTATGCAATTCGGCACGAATGTCGGATGGCTCTTTATCTTTACTTGGCTGCCACGCTATCTACTCGAAGAACGACATGTGCCAATCATCGAACGCAGTTTTATGACCATGCTGCCCGTCGTGATTGGAGTGCTGGGCGGATTCATGGGCGGCAAGCTGACTGACGTTTGGGCCGCGCGCTTCGGCGTTCTCTGGGGGCGCCGTCTCCCGATCCTCGCATCGCGCGTGCTAGCAATTACGGGCTATCTCGGTTGTATCGGAGTATCATTTTTACCAAGCGATCATGTCTTAAATTCTGCTTGGACCGTAACACTACTCTGTGGAGTCGCAGCCTTCGCGACAGATTTCGGCGCACCCGCCACATGGGCCTTTGCGCAAGACATTGGAGGCCGGCACGTCGCGTCAGTCCTCGGCTGGGGCAACATGTGGGGCAACATCGGCGCAGCCGTAGGGCCACTCATTTACGACTTCGTGCTGGGGGAAACTCCGAAAACAACACACTGGAATTGGCTCTTCGCAACCTGCGCCGCAGCATTTGCAATCTCGGGATGCAGCGCCTTTGTGATGGATGCCACGAAGCCACTCTTCCGTGAAGGCGAATAATTCAGCCAGAGTGAGTAGCACTCAGTTCTCGGCGCAGGAGCGTGCGGTACTCAGATCCGCAACAAACTTAGATAACTAACATCGCAGCTACATTAAACCAGCCATGTTACTCATACCAAATCAACGCCGACAATTTGCAGCAACGCTTAAAGGAGAGCCCGCCAACTCAAGATATTCTCCAGTATCATTAAACGCAGAAACCACAGCGAGCGATCACAGTCGTGATGCATCAAAGTGCTTGATGGTGCATCTCGCAGCCTGTTGAGAACACCTGGAATAAGAATCTATCGCGCTGAACGCTCGGTGAATTCGGGGACTTTGAGAACTGCTCCACGAAGGTCAGCAGATTGCCAAGCCGAATGGCATGAGTGGGCTTCCGATGACGACGAACTCACTCGCACGGCAGGCTGCGACAAGGATCGTGTCCGGCAGCGATGCCGTGCCGCACTGCAGAGCGGCTTGTCTTCTCGCCGGGGTGCCGCCATGTTCCTGTGACATTCACCATCGCCATTTCGGCACGGACACTCGTCCATTTCTCTCTGCCTCACTTCGGGAACCGACGTTGGACGATTACCAGCGACGCATCATCGAAGATCTCTCAGGACTCTTCAGCGGCGAAGTGCGCTGCGATGAGTTGGCGGTGGCGATGTATGCGACCGATGCGAGCTTGTTCGAGGTGAAGCCTCTGGGTGTCGCTTATCCCCGCCATCATGAGGACGTGGTAACTCTCGCTCGCTATGCCGGTGAAATGAAACTGCCGCTGATTCCACGCGGGGCCGGGTCCAATGTGAGTGGCGGAGCGCTGGGAGCGGGATTGATTGTTGACTTCTCGCGGCACATGCACGCGATTGAGCACGTCGGCGAAAAGACGGTCACCGTTCAAGCGGGCGTGGTGCATGAGCGGCTCAATCAAGAATTGCATAAAATCGGCCGCTACTTCGCACCCGATCCATCGTCGACATCAACAACCACCATTGGCGGGATGCTAGGAGTCGATGCAGCGGGATCACGAGCGGTGCGTGTTGGTTCGACTCGCGATCACGTTGTCTCGATCAATCTGGTCCTCGCGGGCGGACAGGCCATTGAATGCGGTATCGAGCCGTCTCTGGTCCCTGGCGATCTGGATGACACGAACAACTCACACATCGATCAGCCGCCAGAAGTCTTCAAGAAGTCGCTAGTCGCACAACTACACCGATTGCTGGCGGCCCATCACGACTTGATTCTGCGTCAGCAACCGCCGCTGTTCCGCAATTCCAGCGGCTATTACTTGCGCGGCATTCTTGCCAATCGGCATGTCAATCTGCCGCGTATGTTGGTCGGATCCGAAGGCACTTTGGGGCTCTTCACGTCCGCAAAGCTACACACGTCACCGCTGCCCGAGTTCCGCGGTGTGGTACTGCTGTTGTTTGGACAAATGGATCAAGCGATCGAGTCCGTGCCACTGGTCATGCCGCAACAACCGAGTGCGTGCGACTTGCTCGACCGTCGTTTGCTAAGCCTCGGACGCGAAAACGATTCAAGGTTTGAAAGCATCATCCCACTAACAGCCGAAGCCGCACTCCTTATCGAACAAACTGGCTTCAGTCGTCAGCAGACTCAAGACCGCATCGCGATGGCCATCGCCGCCGTGCAAGAACGATTCCGCGATGTGATCATCGCTCTGGAAGCTTACGACTTTGATGACGTTGAGTTCTTGTGGGAGTTGCCACGCAAAGTGGTGCCGATGCTCGCTCGAATGAAGGGGGATATCCGACCGCTGCCATTCATCGAGGATGTCGCCATTCCGCCCGAAGCGCTCAAAGACTTCTACTCGCAAGCGCAACGAGCGTTGCAGAGAAACGAAGTGACCGCGTCGCTGTATTCGCATGCGGCCTCGGGACAGATTCACATGCGACCGTTCTTACCGTTCCCGCGTCATGTCGATCCCACGCGTATGGCCACGATTAGCCGCGACATCTTTGAAATCGCAATCTCCGTAGGCGGAACAATCAGCGGTGAGCACGGTGACGGCCTCGCTCGATCAGGTTTCGTCGAGAAGCAATACGGTGCGCTGTACCCGGTGTTTCAGCACATCAAAGCTCTCTTTGATCCAGCGGGACTGATGAACCCGGGCAAAATTGTGAGCCATGTACTGGCTGACGAGGCGCCACCTTACGCCACCGTCAACGCGAACTCATGGGCTGCGAAACGCACATCGGAAGCAACGATTGCAGGTGAGTCGACCGTCACTCATGGCTTCACGTTTCCCGCCACACAACTGCGACCGACCACACAGACAAACTCGGATCTCGTGCAACTTCAGATGCACTGGGATGCCACTCAGGTAGCTGCGGCAGTCGAAGCCTGTAATGGCTGCGGTCAGTGTCGTACACAAAAAGAAGAACTGCGGATGTGTCCGTTCTTCCGAGTGCATCTCAATGAGGAAGCCAGCCCCCGCGCTAAGGCGAATGTCATGCGGGCATGGCTCAACGACAACTTGCCGCGGACCGCCCCGTCGTCCGTGGAAATGGAACGGCTCGCAGCTTTGTGCTTCAACTGCAAGCAATGCGATCTTGAGTGCCCAACGAACACACCGATCTCGCACTTGATGACCGAAATGAAGGCACAGGTCGTCGAAGCCAACGGACTTTCACGCTCTAACTGGTTCTTAGCACGAGCCCACGAACTGGGAGCCCTGGCCTGCCGCTTTTCATGGCTCATCAATCCACTGCTGAAGAACCGAGCGACACGCTGGTTGATGGAAGCAATGCTCGGCATTCATCGCGACCGCGGCTTGCCCGAGTTCGCACGGCGTTCGTTCTTGAGTTCACATGGCCGCGAAGAACGAGATGTGGGCGGCAAAGCCGAACGCACAGTCGTCTACTTCGTCGATCACTTTGCCAACTTTCATGACCCAGAACTCGCGCGCGCTTTTGTGTCGATCATGCAAAAGCATGGCATCCGAGTGCAGGTGCCTTCCGGACAAAGTAGTTCAGGGATGGCTATGGTTTCGGCCGGCGATGTCGGGGCCGCGCGCCGCATTGCCGAAGCCAACATCCGCGAACTGGCAGAGTTCGCACGCGATGGTGTCCCGATCGTCTGCACAGAGCCATCAGCAGCGCTGTGCCTGCGCGAAGAGTATCCGGCGCTACTCGATCATCCCGATACGCAATTAGTCGCTGATCGTGTGATCGAAGTTGGGGCATACTTGAAGCAACTGCATGCCGCTGGCCAGTTGCAAATGGACTTCACCGAGTTACCGATTCGTGTCGGCTATCACACTCCTTGTCACTTGAAAGCTTTGAAGTCGGGTACGCCGCTCCAAGAACTGCTGCACTTGATTCCTGGCCTCGACCTCGTGCCGCTGGAGCATGGATGCTCGGGAATGGCCGGTGCCTTCGGTCTCGCGACGGAGAACTTTGAGTTATCGCTAATGATCGGACGAGACCTGCTGCAACGCCTGCGACATCCCGACTTTGTGATCGGCTCGACCGAATGCAGCAGTTGCAAACTTCAAATGGAGCACCGCACGAGCGTGCCCACAATTCATCCGTTGAAGTTGCTCGCCGCTGCTTATGGACTCCTGCCACGTGTCAAGCAGCAGGTCCTCGAACGTGTGTAATGGAAGGCACATCTCCAGCCTGCCACAGCGTCCATAACGCCTGTTTCCTGGCTCAACCTGCAATGTGAGACGGAGAACTCAAACTCATGCTGACAAGCCAGGGGCTTATCCCACAAATTCTCGAACGTCTGCCGAATGTATCCGGCCACGCGATGTCAGAATCGACCTCTTGCTCGCGCCGGTTATCAGCGTTGCCTCTCACTGCGGAACGACTAAAGCAGTCCTCAAACACAGGCGCCGCACTCGCCACAATTTCGAGCACAGACATCCCGTTAGGATCTCTCAGCTTCTCAAAGGATTGACGAATGACAGAACGGATTTTGAGCATCTCAGGCTTGCGTGGCGTCATCGGGAATGGCCTCGATCCCGAGTACCTCACGCGCTTTGCCGCGGCCGTGGGAACGATGTGTGGCGGTGGCACAATCGTACTTAGCCGCGATGGCCGTTCGACGGGTGAAATGGTACGACGAGCTGTGGTCGCCGGCTTGACTGCGACGGGTTGCAAAGTACTCGATGCGGGAATCGCCACGACGCCCACCTGCGGCGTGCTGGTACAACATCATCATGCGGCCGGAGGAGTGCAGATCACTGCGAGCCATAACCCAATCCAATGGAATGGCCTCAAACCGTTCTCACCACTCGGCTCGGTGTTTGATCGACCAACCGGAGAGCGACTGCTGCATTTGCTCGAATCTGGTCAGTTCAATTACCTCAGTTGGGACAAGCTCGGCACGGTAGAAACTCTGGATGATCCGGCTGCACCGCACATTCAGCGTGTCTTACGACTCGTTGATGTTCCGACCATTCGAGCCCGCAAGTTCAAAGTGGTGCTCGACTGCAATCACGGTTCAGGCGCGATTTCGACTCCAAAGCTGCTGGAACATCTGGGATGCGAGGTCACCGTGTTGGGAGGCAGTGCTGATGGTCATTTCGAACACATCCCCGAGCCGCTCAAAGAGAATCTCACCGGACTCTCGGAAGCCGTCCGTCAGCGCGGCGCGGATGCTGGATTCGCTCAAGATCCTGATGCTGACCGATTGGCGATTGTCGACAATCACGGCCGCTACATTGGTGAAGAACTAACGCTCGCCCTGTGTGCTGATTGGGTCTTATCCAGAACCCCCGGCCCGTTCGTCGTGAATGGCTCAACAAGCCGCATCAACGCCGACATCGCGGCGAGGTACGGTTGTGAATTTCATCGTTCATGGGTTGGAGAAGCGAATGTCGTGGCGCTCATGCGTGAAAAGCACGCCATCCTCGGCGGTGAAGGAAATGGTGGAGTGATTGAGCCCCAAGTGGGCTTCGTGCGCGACAGCTTTGTGTCGATGGCATACGTGCTCGACGGACTAGCTCACGGAAATCGTTCGCTCGGTGAATGGGCCGACTCGCTGCCCGCCTACACCATCGTGAAAGACAAAATCGAATGCCCGCGTGAACGAGTCGACGCCGCTTGTACCGCACTACAAACCACCTTCGGAGACGCGACAGCGACCGCTGGCGACGGTCTACGTTTGGACTGGTCAGACCGGTGGGTCCAAGTCCGTGCCAGCAATACCGAGCCCATCATTCGAGTGATCGCTGAAGCTCCCGATGCCACGCTCGCAACAGCCCTCTGTCAGCAAGCCATGCAGATCGTGCGTTCTGTGTTGAAGTGACGATCGACGTCCTGCCTCGGACAATCACTCGTCCTCAATACCGCTGAGCGAGTTCACATCTTCAGCGCAACCTGGGAATATCGACGGAGCCCGCAATGACCGACTTCGTCGTGTCGTTTGCGAGGATTGCTATGCCTCCAACCCCTAAAGGAGTTGCTCATGCGAAACTGCCTGCGATCGGTCGTGCGTTGGGCTGGTTACTGGTCTGTGATTGTTGCGGTTTGGTTGAACCTCGCTGCTTCGCCAGCACAGACAGCTGAACTCGTGAAAGTCGGCATCTTGGGCATCGATAACTATGGCTCGGTTGCTTACACGGAATGGCTGAATCGCCCACAGAAGGACGCGGTCTTCGAGGGTATTCGCGTGGTGGCAGCCTATCCCATTGGTAGCGACGATTACCCTGAGAGTGCGGCGTTGGGAGCTCGTTGGAAAGATCAACTCAGCAAGATGTTCCAAAACCCAAAGGATCCTAAGGACGCCGTCCCGCCGATCGAGTTTGTGGATTCACTGGAAGAACTCTTCAAACGAGTCGACTGCGTGATGATCTTCAGCCTCGACGGACGTCTGCATCGTCAACAAGCCGAAGCGGTGCTCCGCGCTAAGAAGCGACTCTTCATCGGTCGTCCGGTAGCGTCGTCGCTTGCGGATGCCATCGCGATTTTCAAGATCGCCGAAGAAACCAAGACGCCGATGTGGAGTAGTTCACAACATCGCTTCAGTGCCGGTTTCAGTGGGATGCGCAATCATCCTGAAGTGGGGCGCGTGATTGGCGTTGATGTTTATGGAGGCTGGGACGTCAAGGCTCCGGTCGCGGACCAGTTCATCCGACCGCTGCACAGCATCGAAACGCTCTACACAATCATGGGTGAGCCTGGTGTTGTATCGGTGTCATGCACATCGACGCCCAGTGCCGAATCCATCACCTGTGTCTGGAAAGACGGTCGCGTCGGCACTTATCGCGGCATCAAAGAGGGCGCAGTCAAGTACAGCGCCACGGTCTTCGGTGACAAAGGCGTCTCAACGGCGGGCATCTACGGCCACGGCGTTCCTACAAAGGGAGTCGTGCCCACGAACGATCGTTATGTCGGCTATGAAGGTCTCGCGATCGAAATCGCCAAGTTCTTCAAAGGCGGCCCCGCACCGGTCACTCCCGCAGAAACGATCGAGATCTTCTCCGTTATCCAGGCGGCAGAGCAGAGCAAAGCTCAAGGCGGCTCAGTGGTGACCCTGAAATAACCGGACCGCGATTTGGAAGCGGCCCACTTTCGAGTCACACAAACTTCGCCGTCGCGCCTTGCGGGTCGATCAACTTCAAACCCTTCTTTTCGGTCAGGACGCGGTAGCAGTCCGGCAAGTCGAAGACCTTCAGCACGCCCGGTGCGAAGCTTGAGAGCGGCCAGTTGTAGTCTTCGCTTTCGGCGATCGCGGCATAGGACTGCGGGGCTTGCTTGAGTGTCACTTGAACTACAGCCTTCGAGAGCATCGCGGCAAAGGTCGCGGGCAGCGTGCCCCAGCCTTTGGCAGCGATGTGAATCTCGCGATGCCCGAGCGACGTCAGCCAGTCGAGCACGCGCACGATGTCGAGCGTCTTCTGACCGACATACGGGCGGTCGAGCATGATGCCGTGCGCCGAGTAGAAGAAGTCGCTGCCATACGGCGACCCGAATGAATCGCTGCCGCAGGTATCGGGACGAGACTCGCCGACGCCGCGCGGGTCGCAGGCATAGAGCGTCCCGCCTTGCGTCAGCAGTTCCTTCACGAGCGGTTCGGTCCGCAGTTCAACATCCGCCGAGTGATGCGAGACATACAAGACCGCGCGTTGAGCGTCCTCCGGCGGTCGCGAGTAATGAGCCTTCTCACTCAGCCGCGTGACGACAGTGTGAATGCCTTTTTCGGTCTCAACCGCGTAGCACGTCGCCGTCGGCAGCGGGTATTGGCGCGGCTTGAGCACTCGCAGGATGCGGTAGTCCGGCGGAGTCGTCGGCAGCGTTGTAATTCGCAGTACACTCTCGATCGCGACCGGCAGTTGATCGGGGCCGAGTCGTTTGACGTCCGTTGCGAAGCGCTTCGAAGACTCCGAGGTGAAGTCGAAGACGGTCTTCGATTTCAGCTCGGCCACTTGCCCGTGCGGAGTCGCCCAAAGATCGGGGTCTTTCTCGATCGTGATCTCGGGCTCTTTGTCGCCGCCTTTGATGCCGGTGACTTTGTTGAAGAAGCGGTACATCGCCTCGCGGTTTTCGATCGAATAGCCGTGCTCGGTCGGACCGATCTGCAACGCGACGTTCTCCGGTGCTCCGAGCAATGTGTAGAGATGCTTGAGCCGCTCGTAAGCCTCGATTGCTCCGCGCACGTCGAAGTAGTCCTTCTCCTTCGCGAGGATGATCACCGGCTTCGGCGCCATCGCCGCGAGGAAGTCCGCATGATCGAGCCCGAGCGCCAGCACGCGCGGCGGACATTGCTCGGTATCGGCGGGGAGTTCGTTCTCGGCATTGCGACGGAAGGTTGTGACGAAGCAACCCGGTGCTCCCATCGTCCAGCGCGACTCCACTCCGCAAAGCCATGTAGTAAGTGTTCCTCCGCCGGAGTTGCCCGTGATGCCGACATGCTGCGGATCGACCTCGGGCCGAGTCAGCAGATAGTCGAGCGCCCGCACTCCGTCCCAGGCGCGCCATGCTCCGAAGAATTCGCCGACGAGATACTGCTGATTGCCCGCATGCAGGTGCTCGCCGACCCCGACGCCGCGCTTCGGTTTGAGTTGCTCGGTGACGTACTGCAACCGCTCACCCTGCCCGATCGGGTCGAAGATGAAGACGACATAGCCGAGCTTCGCGAGCCCTTGAGCAAAGCTCTGATAAGTGTCGCCCGCCTTTCCATTCGCCGAGTGCCCGCAACTCCCGACGACCGCCGGGAACGGACCTTTGCCCTTCGGCACATAGAGGTTCGCGGTGACGAGCATTCCCGGACGGCTTTCGAACATGACCTTCTCGACGCGATAGGCATCGCGTTCGAGCACGCTCGTGACCTTTGCGTTGAGCGGCGTCTTCTCGGGTTCAGGCCCGAACGCCTGCCGGATCTTCTCTTTCACCGAGCGGACATAGCGTTCGGCATCGGCCTTCGTCTTGAGTGCCGCGCGTAACGCATTGCCGCGCGCCTCAGCTTCGCGCACATGCTCGACGAGCCACTCCTGCACCATCCGCGAGAACCGATTCAGCGGCGGCAAATCAACGGCCTTGGCGACCGGAGCGTCGGCGCCGAATACCGTCCGGTGCGTGGTTCCGAGCAAACTCTCCCAATCGGGGCTCAACAACGTCGGCGCTGCCGCCAATCCCAATATCTCACGCCGCGAAGGACGAAATTCAGAACTCATGCGAAGCCTCTTGGGAGTGACGTAAAGAGTCGAAACGCGAAGCCAGGTAGCAATTACTCCACCATTGGGCGGCTAATTGTCTGTTGAATTGCGTGGGACACGTTTCAACGTACTCGCATTCATTGGCTTTCGAGCACGATAAAATCGTGCTCCACGTGCTTTCAACGGGCCGCTAAGTCGAGCGATTCAGTTCAGCAAACAAGGAGCGATAATAGCGCATGACCTTTAAGGGGTCCGTGGTGGCCGGACTCTCCGAGAGGCAATAGCCACGATAATTCATCCCGCGCAACAAGCTGAAAAGTTCACGGTAGGGATAGTCATCGAAGAGGTCGTGGATATGAACCGTTTGCCCAAAGCGTTCCTTCAGAAGATCAAAGCTCGTCTTTACCGAACCGTTGATGGTCTCGCCGGGGTTTGAATTCCAACAGACCTTGACGTTGGGATGCTGAGCCGCGTCCATGATCTC
>Ga0172376_10002050_pt1 | contig 25111 bp, 15 predicted proteins | sample Lak35m_FD_121114 | JGI IMG/M metagenome (GOLD analysis project Ga0172376, IMG submission 121114) | Freshwater microbial communities from Kabuno Bay, South-Kivu, Congo - kab_092012_35m | ecosystem: Environmental > Aquatic > Freshwater > Lake | place: Democratic Republic of the Congo: South-Kivu...
AAGAACGCCGACCCGGTCACGCACAACGTCCACTCCTTCGCCAAGAAGAACAAGGCCTTCAACACGAGCCAGCAGTCGGGCGGCAAGGACATCGAGCAGGTCTTCGAGAAGGAGGAAGTGCTGATGCAGATCAAGTGCGACATCCACGGCTGGATGAGCACCTACGTCGGCGTGGTCGAGCACCCCTTCTTCGCCGTGACGAAGGCCGACGGCACGTTCGAGATCCCGAACCTGCCGGTCGGCGAGTACACGCTCTCCGCCAAGCACGAGGCCCTCGGCCTGCAGAAGACGCAGATCAAGGTGGTCGAGGGCGGCGCGATCGAGACGTCCTTCACGTTCGCCGAGCAGTAACTCCTCCCGCGAGGCCACACGCATGTCCCCTGCCCCGTCCGGCCGTCCGGCCGATCCCCCCGTCTCGACCGCGAGCGGGCTCGCGAAGCCGCTCGCGGCCCTCTTCGTGGCGATGACGATCCTCGTCGCCTACGGCTTCTGGGCCAAGGGCCGCCTGCCCGAGCTCGCCAGCCAGCACGGCAAGTACATCGACAACACGATCTACTACCTGCTGGTGGCGACCGGCCTCTTGTTCCTGGCCGGCCACGCGGTCCTGACCTGGTTCGTGCTGCGCTACGCCGGCGCGAACGACTCGGGCTCGCCCCACGCGGGCGCGAAGCTCGAGAAGCGCTGGGCGCTCGTGCCGGTGCTGGTGATGTGCGTCGTGGCCGAGGGAGGCGTGCTCGGGATCGGCCTGCCGGCCTTCGCCGAGGTCTACGGCGAGCCGGCCGCCGACGCCGTGACGGTCGAGGTGGTCGGCAAGCAGTTCGAGTGGATCGTGCGCTATCCGGGCCCGGACGGGGTCTTCGGCGCGGTCGACCACACGCTCGTCCATGACGTGCGCAACCCGGTCGGCCTCGACAAGAAGGACCCGGCCTCGAAGGACGACATCGTCCTGCGCGGCCAGCTCACGCTGCCCGTCGGGCGCCAGGTCGTCATCCGCCTGCGCGCGCTCGACGTGATCCACAGCTTCACCGTGCCGCAGTTCCGCGTGAAGCAGGACCTGATCCCGGGCTTCCTGGGCCGGACGCAGTTCGTGCCCACCAAGGTCGGCCAGTACGAGCTCGCCTGCGCCGAGCTGTGCGGCCTCGGTCATTACCGCATGCGCGGGTTCGTGAACATCAAGGAAGAGGCCGAGTTCCAGCAATGGCTGAGCGAGGAAGAGCCGTGGTTCTAGAGACACAAGCCCGACCCGCCGGCGCACATGCGTCGGCCCACGACCACGCGCCGCAGAGCTTCCTGCGCCGCTACGTCTTCAGCCTCGACCACAAGGTCATCGGGCTGCAGTACATCCTGACGGCCATGTTCATGGCCCTGATCGGCGGCGGGCTCTCCGCCCTGATCCGCTACCAGGTCGCCTGGCCCGAGAAGGCCGTGGTGTCGCCCGAGACGTACCTCTCGGTCGTGACCATGCACGGCACGATCATGGTGTTCTTCGTGGTGTCGCTCGCACTGGTGAGCGGCTTCGGGAACTTCCTGATCCCGCTGCAGATCGGCGCGCGGGACATGGCCTACCCGCTGCTCAACGCGCTGTCCTACTGGACGATCGTGCCGGGCTGCCTGCTCATGATCCTGGCCTTCTTCGTGGAGGGTGGCGCCGCCGCGGCCGGCTGGACGGCCTACCCGCCGCTCTCGGCCCTGGCCGAGGCCGTGCCCGGCTCGGGCCTGGGGCAGACGCTGTGGCTGCTCGCGATGGCGCTCTTCATCGCCAGCTTCACGATGGGCGGGCTCAACTACATCACGACCATCCTGAACTGCCGCGCGAAGGGCATGGGCTTGCTGCGCATGCCGCTCTCGGTGTGGATGTTCTTCGTCTCGGCCATCCTCGGCGTGCTGGCCTTCCCGCCGCTCACCGCCGCGGCCCTGATGCTGCTCGGCGACCGCCACCTCGGCACGAGCTTCTTCCTGCCCGGCGGAATGGTCTTCGGCGAAGAGGTCCTGGCACACGAGGGCGGCACGCCGCTCCTGTTCCAGCACCTCTTCTGGTTCCTCGGCCATCCCGAGGTCTACGTGATCGTGCTGCCCGCGATCGGCATCGCCTTCGACGTGATCGCGACCTACGCGCGCCGCCCGCCCTTCGGCTACCGCATGTCGGTCTGGGCCACGCTCCTGATCGCGTTCCTCTCGATGATCGTGTGGGGCCACCACATGTACGTCAGCGGCATGAATCCGCTGGTGGGCGAGTACTTCTCGATCGCCACGGTCTCGATCACGGCACCCTTCTCGATCCTCGGCGTGAACCTGCTGGCGAGCCTGTGGCGCGGGAAGATCCGCTTCACGACCGCGATGGTGTTCGCGCTCGGGATCATCTCGGTGATCGGCCTCGGCGGCCTCGGCGGCCTGTACCTCGGCACCTCGACCTCGGACATCTACTTCCACGACTCCTACTTCGTGGTCGGTCACTTCCACCTGATGATCGGGGTGGTGACGCTGATGGGCACGTATGCCGCGTGCTACCACTGGTTCCCGAAGATGTTCGGGCGCGCGATGAACGAGCGCCTCGGGTACCTGCACTTCGCGCTGACCTACGTGCCGATGATGGCCGTGTTCGTGCTGATGCACTACCAGGGCCTGTCGGGCATGCTGCGGCGCTACTACGACCACTCGATCTACGACTTCCAGACGGTCGGACGCGAGCTCTCGAAGCCGATCAGCTACTGGGCCTTCGCGGCCTTCGCCGGGCAGTTCGTGTTCCTGGCCAACTTCCTGTGGAGCGCGCTGCGCGGCCGCAAGGTCGGCTCGAACCCCTGGGAGGCCACTTCGATGGAATGGAACACCGAGTCGCCGGCGCCGCACGGCAACTTCGGCGCGGCCGATCCGGTCGCCGTGCGCGGTCCCTACGACTACGCCCCCGAGGGCTCGAGCAAGGAGTACGCCCCGCAATGGACGCAATGACCTCCACGCTCGCGCCCCGCACGAGCCGGCGCTCGGCCGAGACGATGCTGGTCGCCTTCCTGGCGACGATCGTGATGCTCTTCGCAGGCTTCACCTCGGCCTTCCTGATCCGCCGCACGGGCTCGGACTGGCAGCCGGTCGAGCTGCCGCGGCTCGCCTACGCGAACACGCTCGTGCTCGCCGCGGCGAGCGTGCTGCTCGAGCTGGCGCGACGGCGCGCGAGCCCGGGCGCGGCGCGCGCGGCGCTGGCCCTCGGCCTGATCTTCCTGGGCGGCCAGGTGCAGGTCTGGCGCATGCTCTCGGCCGGCGGGATGTTCCTCTCCGACACCCCGGAGGGCGCCTTCTTCTTCCTGCTCTCCGCCGTGCACGGCCTGCACCTCGTCGGCGGGGTCGGCGCGCTCGTGTGGCTGATCGCGCGCGCGCGCGCGCCGCGCCTCGTGGCGGCCTACTGGCACTTCCTCGGACTCGTCTGGCTGTACGTCCTCCTCCTCCTGCACTTCCAATGAGCACCGTCCACACCCACACCGTGTCGGCCACGGAGGCCCCGTTCTACGGAGCCGAGTGGCGCAAGCTGATGATGTGGCTGTTCCTCGTGACGGACGCCCTGCTCTTCGCGGGCTTCCTGGGCGGCTACGCCTTCGCGCGCCTGGCGAGCGACACGCCCTGGCCCGATCGCGAGGCGATCTTCAGCCTGAACTTCATCACGGCCATGACCTTCCTGCTCATCACGAGCAGCACGACCATGGCGAGCGCCGTGCTGGCCGCGCGCAACCGCGACCTCGGCAAGGCGAAGCTCCTCCTGCTCGTCACCGCCCTGATGGGCCTCGTGTTCCTCGGCATGCAAGCCGTCGAGTGGACGCACTTCATCGGCGACGGCGCGCGCCTCGACGGCAACCCCTGGGGCGTGCCGGCCTTCTCGGCCTACTTCTTCCTGATCACGGGCTTCCACGGCACGCACGTGCTGATCGGCGTGCTCGTACTGGTGCTCACCGCCGCGCGTTCGATGAAGCGCGAGAATGCGAGCGAGATGGTCGAGGTGGGCGGGCTCTACTGGCACTTCGTCGACCTGGTCTGGGTCTTCGTCTTCGGCTGCTTCTACCTCGTCTAGCTCGTCCAGCTCGTCTAGCCATGACCACCACGCACGCTTCCCCCACCTACAAGACGTACTGGGTCATCTGGTTCATCCTGCTGGCCCTGACGGTCGCGATGGTGTTCGTCGGCGCGAAGCCGATCCTGATCGGCGGCATGCTCGTCAAGGCGAGCCTGATCACGCTGGTCTACATGCACCTCGCGCACGAGAAGAAGAACCTGATCTGGACGGTGATGCTCGGCATCTTCCTGACCTCGGCCGTGCTGGTCGTGCTGATGATCCCCGACGGAAAGGCGATGTAGCCGTGCGCTGGCTACGCGTGCTCGTCGCCGCCGGCGCGCTGTGGGCCTTCAGCGCCCCGCTGCCGGCGCAATCCTGTTGACCGCGCTTCGGGGACACCCCCGAAACGGCCCGCCTGGGAGGCGGGTTCCAGAAGGCGACCCTGGTGCTCTTGATCGTGCCCTGGGCCCTCGTCGGCACGGGCGTGTGGTGGTTCGCGCGGCGCACGCGCGAACGCGGCTGAGCCGCTACCGGCGGATGGCATGCCGGTCCATGGGAGTGCGCGGCAAGCGCATCGAGAAGAGCTCGGTCGAATAGCTCACATATCCGTCCTGGACGCCCTGGTAGATCACGTGGCGGCCGTCGAGCGAGAGGTCGAAGAAGGTAGCCCCGGCACCGAGAAGCGGCGGATTCAAGCGCAACGGACGGAAAGCGTCCGTCAGCGAGGCGAGGTAGAGGTCGAACACCCCGTCGATGTCCGCGTCGGCCCGGTACACGACCGCCGAGCCGTCGGGCGTGATCCTGAAGGCGGGCTCGAACCCGGCACCGCGGACCTCTCCTTCGAGTCCCAGCGGACCGCTCAGGCGTCGACGTGCACCGGAAACGAGGGAGGTCATCCACAGTTCGTCGACGCCGATGCTCGCCGTGACGTAGAGGACGGATTGACCGTCCGGCGTGAGGGTGACGTCTATCCGCGGCCACTCCCGGATCGTCAACTGCCGACGACTCAGCAACTCCGGCGCAGAGCTGCCATCGAGACCCACGCGGTAGAGGTCACCGGAAGAGATGTAGAGGAGGCTCAGTCCGTCGGGCGTGAAGGTGACCAGCCTCGGAACTTCCACACTCGCGAGCGCAACCGGCGCTGAGCCGCCGTCCGCCGGAGCTCGCCAGAGGCTGCCCTCAGCCGCGTAGAGCACGTACGTCCCCGATGGATCGAACAGGTCCGCGCGCAGCTCGTAGTCCGGGTCGATCTCGCCCGGCAGCACGACCGGCGGCAGGCTGCCATCCACGGACACGACCGAGAGCCCCCAGGAAGGCTGCCCGCTGCGGATCGCCACGCAGGCCCGCTGTCCGTCCGGAGACAGAGACCGGAGCATCACACTGTTCGACTGAGCGAGCGTGATCGGCGCCGCGCTACCGTCGAGCGGCACGCTCTTCAGCTGCGCGAAGTTCAGAACGTAGAGCGCGCGCGAGTCCGCGATCACGAAAGCCAAGAGGGCGGTCGACTCCGAGGCAAGCACCAGAGGAGCCTCGGTCGTGATCGGCGTCACCTCGAGGCGGACGCCCGTGGCCGTCTGCCGGCGATAGACGACGCGCTGGCCGTCTCCGGTGAGCGCGAAGTCGAGCACGAGCGCGCCCTGGCCCCCGTTTGCAATGGGCACGGGCACCGGACTGGCGTCGGTGGTGGAGAACGACCACAGGGACGAATCGCTGCCCGTGCTTCTCTGGAAAACGATGCGCGAGCGGTCCGGCGTGGCGCGCAGCACTCTCAGCCCCGGATTCCCGCTCTCGAGCAGCGTCGCGGCGGTCGTGCCGTCCGCGCGATTGCGCCAAAGCTCGCTGCCATTCAACGCGAAGACGAGGTCGGTACCCGCGCCACGCACGAAGGCCGGTTCGTCGTCGCTGTCCAGGTAGACGTGATCGCTCGAGCCCGGCGCGAGCCGGTTGCTCAAGAGGACCGGAGTCCCGCCCGTCGTCGCCGCGGAGAAGAGCTCGGGTACGCTCGGGCCCGTGTCCCTCTCGGCCAGGAACAGGATGTGCGCGCCGCTCGCGTCGAAACCGAATCCGCTGACCACGCGCCTCTCCCGAACGGCAAGCTGGGCCGCACTGCCATCGATCGGCGCGCGATAGAGTCCTTGGCCGGAATAACCGGGCTGGAACGGTTCCCCGAAGGCGAAGAGCACCGTTCTCGAGTCAGGACTGATGACGATCGGGGAAACCCCCGAGGAAGCCGCCACGGGCGTCGGGACGGCCACGCCGCCGTCCTCGTCATCGAGGCGCACGGGAAGCCTGCTGCCGTCGACGGGAACGCTGTGGATCTCGTTCCGCTGGAACAGGAAGTACACGGCGTGCGCACTGTCCGGGCTCAAGGTGATCCAGCCCAGGGTGTTGGGGAGATCGCCCTCGAGCAACACCAGCCCACCCACACCATCCGAACGCGTGCTGAACAGGCGGTTGCTGCGGGCCACGCTGTCGGTCAAGGCGAAGACGACCCTCGAACCGTCCGGCGTGAGCTGGTAGTCGTTCACGTACTCGTTCGCGCCGAGGGGCGGATTCAGGCGCTGCGCAGGCGTACTGGCATCCGCAGGTACGGTGAAGGCCTCGAGTCCGGCCTGAGTCTGAACCGTGAAGACGACGCGCGCTCCGGCCGCGAGGTCGAATGAAGACGTGTAGGGGGCGGTCGTCGCGACTCCTCCGTCCAGTCGCACGGCAGGATGACTTCCATCGGTGTCCACACGATAGAGCCGGGCCTCACTGCGGTTCTTGAACACGACGAAACCACCGCCCGCCGAGATGCGCGCATCGAAGCCGGCTTCCAGCCCGACCGGGACCCCCGCGCTGAGCATCAGCGGCGGTCCTCCCGCGACCGGCACTGAATAGAGATCGACCCGCTCGCCAGGGCCCGCCGTGAAGACGACTCGCTGGGTCGCGAGGGCCACGGAGAAGCCGAACGCAGAGCCTCCACCCGACTCCGCGTCGAGGCGTAGAGGCTCGAGCGAACCGTCCAGCGGCACGCTGTAGAGTTGCCCGGGCCCGCCTTGGACCGTGCTCTCGAGGAACACGACTCGATCGCCGGCGAACTCGAACGACTGCACGTCGCCCGGGGGCCCGACAGCGCTCAGCCGCCGCGACCCCGGCGTTCCGACGCGATGTGCGTACAGCTCGAAGACGTCGTGCTGCTCGAGATCCGCCCGGAACACGACCCACTGGCCGTTCGGACTGAAGGCGTAGTCCAGGATGCGCTCGCGCGGACCGAGCGCGACGACCGGCAGCGAACCGCGCGAACCGTCGAGCGGCGCGCGGTAGAGCTCGTATCGAGTCTGCTCGCGCGCCTCGACGCGGAAGAGCACCTCCGGAAGGGCGATGTGGGTGCGGAAGTCCGCCACCTTGCCGATCTTCTGGTTGAAGTCGAAAGGCGGGTTCAGGGGCGTCGCCTGGGCCGAAGCGACGCCGGTGGTCACGAAGACGACGAGGAGCGCGGTAGGGAGGTGGGCGGGCATGCCGACTCCATGCAGCCCGCGTCCGGGGTGTTGATGGAATCCCAGGAATCTCGCCTTCCCCCTAGCCCCGGGCTAGGCCTGCGCCAAGGCAACCCGTGCTCTGGATCGTCCCCTGGACGCCGGTGGGAGCCGGCCTCGGGTGGTCCGGGTTGCGCCCGGGTGCCCCGGACGCCGTCTCAACGCTGAAGCTGCAGGCGCACGAAGATCTCGTACAGCGTGTCGGCCTCGTCGGCGAAGAAGTCGCCCAATTCGGCGCCGGCCACGCCGGTGTCGAGCACGAGCGGCCCGCCGATGCGCGTGCTCAGCATCGCGGCCAACTCGAAGCCCATGTCGCGGCTGTCGTTGCGTTCTTCAGCGGCCTGGAAGTATCCGCCCGCCAGGGTGAGACCCACGCGCTCGGAGAGAGGCCAGGCGGCCTGGGCCTGGAGCGTGACGAGGCCGGCACCACCGTTGCCGATCTCGAGCCCGAGGTCGTTGGTGTCCGACGGCCCGTTGGCCGTGAAGATGTGCGTGTAACCCCAGTAGCCCGAGGTCCCGAACAGCCCCTGCGGCGTGACGAAGCGTCCGTCGATCTCGCCATCCTCGTCCCCGCTCGTGTACACGAGCTGCGCCTTCAGCTCGACCTCGCCGAGCGGCTGACCGGCCTCGACGCGCAGCGCGTAGCCGGTGTGGGACTCGGCCGTGTCGTCGGTGAAGCCCGAGGCCACGGTGCCGTCCGGATCGAGCGTGCCGACGCCGAGGTTGCCCGTGTTGAGCAGCGCGAAGGCCGAGAGGCTGCGCGTGCCCTCGCGCAGAGCGAGCGAAGGCCCGAACCAGAACTCGGTCGTGCCGCCGAGCGGCAGATCCTCCTCGACGAAGAGCGTCAGGGCGTGCAGGCCGAAGCCGAGTCCCTCGTCCGCCGTGCGGCTCCAGTCGGCGACCAGCATCGTCCCGTCGTTGTCGATCGTGGTCTCGTCGTTCGCGCCGACACCCTCGACCAGGTTCAAGAGAGCCAGCCGTGAGCGCGAGTCCGCGTCACCGGCGAGCCAGGCGAGCCCGCCCACGTTCCAGTCCCAGTCGGCACTGAAGAGCGTGTCGCCGAGCTCGTCCGAGAGCGGCAGGACGCCCGCCATCCACAGGTCCTCGGGCTCCGGCTGCCAGTAGAGGTACCCGTAACGCAGCCCGCGGAAGTCGATGCGGTTGAAGGGATTGAGCGTCGGCTCCTGGTCGCGCGGGTCGGACGAGCCCGGCGCGGTGCCCCCACTTCCGCCGCGGAATTCGACCTGCACGAACGCTCCCACGTCGGTGTCGCGCGGAGCCACGCCGAGATTCAAGCGCAGACGCTGGCGCGCATAGTCGTACCCCTCGGCATCGTCGAAGATCGTCCCGCCGGGCCCCGGGATGTTCGCGGCCTCGTACATCATCCGGTACTGGAGCCCGAAGGTGAACTCGAAGTCACCCAGCGGAGCGACGCCGGTATCGCCGCGCTGCGCCCAGGTGCCGGGCAACGCGCCGGGTAGTTCCTCCTGCGCCACGAGCGATACGGAGAACGCGAAGAGCAGGCAGGGAACGAGCGGAATGCGGGTCATGGGGTGGTGCAGAGGCAGGGACGAAGGGGCGTGACTCAGGCCTTGCGCACGCGGCAGGCGAAGCACTTGTAGGCCTGCTGGCCCGAGAGGCTGTCGAAGTGGGCGTCGTCGACCAGCGTGTTGGCCGGCTCGGCATAGCGCGGCGTGCCGAGCGAGTCGCCGACCGATTGCTCCCAGCCGAAACCGTTGGGCACGAAGATCGTGTCGCGCCGGATGCCTTCCCAGGGCAAGGCCGAGCCGCGGATCGCTCCGCGCGGACTCTCGACGATCACCTCGTCGCCCGCCGCCAGTCCGGCCGCGCGCGCGACCTCGGGATGCATCTGGATATGGCGCGTCCCGTCGAGGTGCTTGCCGCTCGGGGCCCAGTGCGTGACGCCGGCGAAGTGCACCACGCTCGAGCGTCCGATCATGCCCATCAGCGGGAAGTCCGGCAGTGGCTTCGGCGCGACGCCGAGCTCGACGCGCGGCGTCCAGTTGTTCGGGTGGAGCGGGTTGCGCACGGGCTCGTGGTAGCGCAACGACTCCTTCGCACCGGCGACCTCGGGGTGCGTGAAGTAGGTCGGCAGAGCCGAGTGACCACCCGCGGCGAGCGTCGCCTCGAGCTCCGGCGTGTAGATTTCGACCTTCCCGCTCCCGGTGAGGAAGCGCTTGCCCTCGTGCCCGAGTGCGCGCGCGGCTTCGTACCAGCTCGGGTGATCGAGGTAGAGCGTGCTGACCCCGGGGTGGCGCTCGTCCGGGCACGGCCAGCGCAGCGGCTCGTCGCGCTTCCTCAGGCGCGCTTCGCCCATGCCTCCCACGCCGGGCGTGCGCGCCGCGAACTCCGCCCACAGAGCGCGGTAGTCGTTCCATTCGCGCGGGAAGTTCCCGGCCCAGTACTCGGGCGTGTGCTTCGCATCGAGCTTCGCCATCGCGTGCGCGAGCCCGACCCAGATCTCCCAGTCCGTGCGGCTCTCGCCGACGCGCGGCACGGCCTGGTCCTGCCAGCGGATCGCGCGATCGTCGCGCCGCATGTAGACACCGTCGGTCTCGAGGCCACTCGCGATCGGCAGGATCACGTCGGCGTAGTTCGCGGGCTCCTCGCGGAAGAGGCCGGTGTAGACGTAGAACTCGAGCTCTTCGAAGGCGCGCCGCACCTTGGCGCTGTTGGCGGAGGCGAGCAAGAGGTTCCCGACGGTGAAGAGCGCGCGCAGACGGTAGGGCTTCGCCTCGAGGATCGAGGTCGCGAAGGAGTCCGGCCCGACCGGCAGACCGTCGCGCAGGACCGGCAGCTCGCCCACGAGCGGCGGTAGCTCGAGACCGCCCGGCCAGGTGTTGTGCATGAAGTTGCAGCCGCCGCCCGGCACGCCGATGTTGCCCGTGACCGCGGCCAGGATCGCCAACGTGCGGTAGGTCGTGAAGGCGTTGAGCTGGTGCGAGATGCCGGCGTTGCAGAAGATCGCGGCCGGCTTCGCGCGCGCGTAGTCCTCGGCCAGCGCACGGATCTGCGCGGCCGGCACGTCGCAGCGCTCGGCGGCCCATTCAGGCGAGTAGCCGTGGCGCATCACGTGCGCGACGAGCTCGTCGAAGCCCGCCACCCAGCGCTGCACGAAGGCGCGGTCGTACAGACCCGCCGAGAGGATGTGCCCGAGCATGCCGAGCGCCAGGGCGAGGTCGGTGTGCGGCTTCGGCGCCAGCCACGCGTCGCAGTGCGCCGCCGTGGGCGTGCGCCGCGGATCGATGCACACGAAGCGGCTGCCGCGCTGTTCCTTCTGGCGCAGGAGGTGCGCGAAGGTGACCGGGTGCGTCTCGGCCTGGTTCGTGCCGAAGAACAGCGTCAGACGCGCGCTGCCGAGGTCCTCGCGGCCCGTGGCCGGATCGACGCCGTAGCCGTTCGTGAAGTTCCCCAGGCCGAAGGTGCGCGCCAGGGCATCGCCGCCCGCGTCGTTGCACACCGGACCGACGTCGGTCGCGTTGGGCGAGCCGAGCAGCGCGAAGAAGCGCCCGATCAAGGCCCCCGCGCCGCGCGGCATGCGCCCGGCGGTCTTGCTGGCCACCGTGTGGGCCTCACCGTCGTCGCGGATCGCGAGCAGCTTCCGCGCGATGATCTCCTCGGCCTCGGCCCAGGAAATCTCCTCGAAGCGCGAGTCCTTCGAGCCCTTCTTGCCGCCAACGCGCTTCATCGGCCGCCGGATCCGGTTCGGGCTGTACACGAACTCGGTCATCATCTGCGCCTTGACGCACAGCTCGCCCTGCTGGACAGGATCCTGCTTGACGCCGCGCACGGCCAGGATGCGCTCGCCCTTCAGGTCGACCTCGAGCGCGCACAGCGAATTGCAGAACTGGCAGGCACTGCGCACCGTCCGGTCGGGTTGAAGTGCACCCGAGGAGGCCGTGAAGTCGAAGGTCGTCGTGCCGTCGGCTTCCTTGCGCACCTTGGGCGTGGTGCAGCCCAGCGAAAGGGCGCCCCCGGCTGCGGCCCCGAAGAGGGCCTCGTGGAGGAAGCGGCGACGATCGGGAGCGGAACTCGAATCGACCAAGGGGAATCTCCTTTGCGTGGGAACGCCCCACACTCGGGCAACTCGAGAACCGGCCCTCATCAAGATCGGGCAAATCAGGGCCTGGGCTGGCGCTCGCAACCGGGGTCCTGTGCGCTCCGTCGTGAGCTGCACGGAACCACTTCGGTCCGGTACTGGCTCCGGTGCACGGAGCATGGGTCCCGCAACTCCCCGCCGAAGCGCTGCGTCGCACCAAGGAGCCCGAACTCCTGACTCTCCGGGTCCGAACGGTCGACGCCGACCATGGCCGCATACTGCGACGCATGGAGACCCGTGTTTCGAACCTGTCATCGCCGGCACCAGCAACCAGCGCTGTTCCGAAGTGGTTGCACGACTGCAACGCCGGCGACCGAGTTGCGTCTCGCGGTCGCGACGTTCCGGTCGCTTCAGGGGCGCGCTACAGTCGCTCCATGGAGCGCTTCGCGATCGTCAGCCTGCTCGTGCTCCTCGGCGCGGCGAGCACGATGCACGCGCAGGAAGAGCCGCTGCAGGTTCCGCCGGACGCGGTGCCCTTCGCGCGACGCAGCTGGAACAGCGGCACGGGGCTGCCGCAGAACACGGCCGCGGCAATCCACGAGACGCGCGACGGGTACCTCTGGGTCGCGACCTTCGGCGGGCTGTGCCGCTTCGACGGCGAACGCTTCGAGGTCTTCGACAGCGTCACGAGCCCGGACCTGCGCACGAACCGCTTCAACTGCCTGCACGAGGACGCCGAGGGCACGCTGTGGATCGGCAGCGACGGGAGCGGACTCTCCAGCCGGACGGCCGGGGACTTCCGCGCCTGGCCGGAGTTCCCGCGCGCGATCGTCACCACCCTGGCCAGCGATGCGGGCGGCCGGCTCCTGATCGGCACGCCGCAGGAGCTCTGGCGCCGCGAGGGCGAGAGCTTCGTTCCCGTGCACGCCCAGCGCCTGCGCAACGTGCGCCGCATCCTGGCGCGGGCCTCCGGCGAGCTCTTGCTCGCGGCCGACGGCGGCCTGTGGCGCTGCGACGACGCGCGGGTCGAGCTCCTGGCGCAGGTCAGCGTCCTCAGCCTGGCGGAGATCGACGCGCGCCTCCTGGTCGGCACCGACCGCGGGTTGTTCGAGCTCGACGCCCACGGGCTCCGCCCTTTCCCGCTGCTGGCGGAGGTCGAGACCGGCGTGCACGCGATCCTGCGCACGCGGGACGACGCCCTGTGGCTCGGCACGAACCTGGGCATCGTGCGCGTGGATCCCGGCGAGTACGAGAGTCCGTCCGCGCGCGCGGCCCACCTGCGTGGACGGCCGCCGGGCACGCCCGCGCGCGTCCTGTGCGAGGACCGCGCGGGCGGCCTGTGGGTCGGCCATTCGGGCAGCGGACTGACACGCCTCTGCACGGCCGAGCTGCGCGCCTTCCGCGGCGAGAGCGGCCTGCCCCCGCGCGGCATCGTGGCGGTCCTGGACGACGGCGCGGGGGGCGCCTTCGTCGGTACCAACGAGGGGCTCCTGCACGGTCGTCCGGGACGTTTCGAGCCGGTCCCCGGAGCGCGCGAGCTCGGCAGCTGCCGCGGGATGGTGCGTACCCCCGACGGCACGCTGTGGTTCGCGACGCGCACCGGCCTCGCAACCCTGGACGAGCACGGCGTGCGCCTGGTGCTCGGCACCGAGCCCTTCCCGAGCCACACGGTGCGCGCCCTGCTGCACGAGCCGGGTGTCGGCCTGTGGCTGGCCAGCGCCAAGGGGCTTGCCCTCCTCGAGAACGGTGTGCTCGTCCAGCCCCCCGTCGCCGCTCCCCTGCTGCAGGAATCCCTGCGCTCCCTGGCCCTGGCCGAGGATGGTGCGCTGTGGATCGGTGGAGCCACGCTGCTCGCGCGCCTCGCACCGGATCGCGCCTCGCTGCGCCTGTGGCATGCCGGACGCGAGCTGCCCTTCGGCGAGGTGCGCGCCATCCTGGCCGAGCGCGGCGAGCGCGCCTGGATCGCGACCTACGGCGGCGGCCTCGTGCTGGTCGAGGGCGAGCGCTGTGTGCGCGTGGACGAGCGCCATGGCCTGCAGGACCAGTCGCTGTGCTCGGTGCTGCCCTTCGGCACGGGGCTGATCCTGTGCAGCAACAGCGGTTTCGGGCTACTCGAGCGCGCGGCGCTCGAGGACGTGGCTGCGGGGCGCGCACGCAACCTGCCCTGTCGGCCACTGCGCACGCAGGGCGCGCTACCGGCGGAGGGCGAAGGCGGCATCCAGCCCTGCGCGGCGAAGGTCGGCGAGGCCTTGCTCTTCTGCGGGATCGACGCCCTCTACGCATTCGAGCCGGCCCGGCTCGACCCCCTGGAGCCCACGCTCGAACCGCGCCTCGAGCACGTGTTCGTCGGTGACGAGCCGTGGCCCACCGGACCCCGGCTGGTGCTTCCACGCGGCGCGCGCACGCTCGCGCTGCGCCTCGCCTGCACGTCCCTCGACCATCCGAGCGAGACGCGCTTCCGCTGGCGCCTGCTCGGGCGCTCCGCCGAGTGGAGCGAGGCCTTGCCCGAGCGCGACGTGCGGCTCGTGGATCTGCCCGCGGGCGAGCTCGTGTTCGAGGCCGAGAGCATCGACCTCGCCGGGCGCAGCAGCACCCGACCACTGCGCCTCGAGCTGTACGTGCCCCCGCTGGCGTGGGAGCAGCCGCTGTGGCGGGTCGCAGCGCTGGCCTCGGTCGTGCTGCTCGCGTCCCTGCTCGTGCGCCTCGGTGCCCGCCGCGCCGCGCACCGTGCCGCGCGCCTCGAGGCCCTGGTCGAGGAGCGCACCGGGGCCCTGCGTAGCGCCCAGGCCGAGCTCGAGCAGCGCGTGGAGGAGCGCACCCTGGCCCTGCGCAACGCGCTCCAGCGCCAGGCCGAGGAGGAACTCGAGCGCCGACGCCTCGAAGAGCAGCTGGCCAAGCTCGAGCGCATGGAGAGCATCGGCCTCCTGGCGGGCGGGGTGGCGCACGACTTCAACAACCTGCTGATGGTGGCCGCCGGGGCGGGCGAGCTCCTGGCCCTGGGCGCGAAGAGCGAGCGCGAGACCGCCCTGTGCAGCAGCCTGCTCGAGGCCTGCGAGCGCGGGCGCAGCTTGACGCACCATCTCCTGGCCCTTGCCAGCCGCCAGATGGTCACGACCGAGCGTCTCGGCCTGGGTGAAGTCGTGCGCGAGCTCCGGCCGATGCTGCACTCGCTCCTCGGCGACGACATCGAGCTCCGCCTCGAGACGGGCACCGACCCGCTGCCCGTGCGCGCGGCCAAGACCCAGATCGAGCAGATCCTGATGAACCTGGCGGCCAACGCGCGCGACGCGCTGCCGCGCGGCGGGCGCATGACGATCCGTCTCGCGGGCCGGGCGCGGCACGTCGAGCTCGAGGTCGAGGACACGGGCGAGGGCATGCCGCCGGAGGTCGCGCGGCGCGTGTTCGAGCCCTTCTACAGCACGCGCAAGGGCCCGGGACGCGGCCTGGGACTGGCGACGGTGTACGGCGTCACGAAGCAGCTCGGCGGCGAGATCACGCTCGACAGCGAGCCCGGGCGCGGCACGCGCATCCGCATCGTGCTGCCGCGCTCGGAGGAACCGGCCGAGCCCGTGGTCGAGGTTCCCCGCCCCGTCCCGCCGGCCCGGGAGCGGACGATCCTCCTGATCGAGGACGAGACGGCCGTACGCCGCGTCCTCGAGCTCCTGCTGGCGAGCCTGGGTTGCCGCGTGCTTGCCGCGCGCGACGGCGAGCACGCGCTCGAGCTCCTGCGCACCCACACCACCTCGATCGACGCCGTCGTGAGCGACGTGGTCATGCCGGGCCTGCAGGGGCTGGCGCTGGTCGTGGCCCTGCGCGCCGTGCGGCCCGACCTCCCGATCGTGTTCGTGAGCGGCTACCCGGCCGACCGCCTCACGCACCGCGACCTGCTCGACCACGGACTCGAGATCCTGGCCAAGCCGATCGACCGCAGCCTGCTGGCCGAGGTGCTCGAGCGCCTCGCGCCCGCCGGAACGGCCCTCCAGCGCGCCAGCGACGGCGCGCGGCACGAGACCAGCCGACGTTGAGCGAGGATCCGCGGCGAACGAGCCGGCGGACAGCGCCCAGCGCGCGCGGCGCGCGCACGATTTGCGCTGCCCCGCCGCCGCTCGAGCAGCGGCAAGGGGCTCAGTAGCCGCGCTTCTTGCGGAACTCTTCGAGCGCCGGATCGATCGTCACGGCCGGCTTCTTCGGCAAGGGCGGCGTCGGCGCGGGCAGACCGGAGCCGGCCGGAGTGGCGGGGCCCGGCGTGGCGCCCGCGGCAGGCATCGTGCTGGCCGGAGCGGCCGCGCCGTGAGCGGCGCTCTCGCCCGCCTCGGCGTCGCCGAGCTGCGCCGGGTCGAGCTTGATGCCGAGGTGCTGGAACTGCGCCAGGAGCGCCTCCTTCTCGACCGCCTTGAGATAGGCCTCGTGCGGATCGACGAGCCCCTTCTGCACGAGCTCGCCGAGGGCGTCGTTCAGGAGCCGCATGCCGTACTTGCCGCCCATCTGCATCTGCGACATGAGCTGGTGCGTCTTGCCCTCGCGGATCAGCGCCGACACGGCCTTGGTCGCGATCAGGACCTCGAGCGCGGCCACGCGGCCCTTGGGCTTCTTCTTGCACAGCGTCTGGGCCACGACGCCCTTGAGCGACGAGGCCAGCATCGTGCGGATCTGCGCCTGACGGTCGGCGGGGAACTGGTCGATGATGCGATCGACCGTGCTCATCGCGGTCGTCGTGTGCAGGGTCCCGAACACGAGGTGGCCGGTCTCGGCCGTCTCGATCGCGATCGAGATCGTCTCGAGGTCGCGCATCTCGCCCACCAGGATGATGTCCGGGTCCTCGCGCAGCGCGGCACGCAGGGCGCGCTTGAAGCTCTCCGTGTGGTGCCCGACCTCGCGCTGGTGCACGAGGCAGCGCTGGCTCTTGTGCACGAACTCGATCGGGTCCTCGATCGTGATGATGTGGTCCGAGCGGCTCTTGTTGATGAGGTCGATCATCGCGGCCAGCGTGGTCGACTTGCCGGAGCCCGTCGGACCTGTGACGAGCACGAGGCCCTTCGAGAGGAAGCACAGGTCGCGGATCGCCTTCGGCAGCCCGAGCTGATCGCAGGTCAGGATCGTGCTCGGGATCGTGCGGAACACGGCGCCCGGACCGTTGTGGTCCATGAACAGGTTGGCGCGGAAGCGCGCCTTGCCGGGCAGCTCGTAGGCGAAGTCGGTGTCGTGCTCGCGCTCGAACTGCTCGCGGTTCGCCGGCGGAGCGATCTCGAGCAGGCAGCGCAGCATCTCCTCCCTGTCGAAGGGCGGCACGCCCGTCACGGCCACCATCTCGCCGTGCACGCGGAAGTAGGGCGGAAGCCCGGTCGTCAGGTGCAGGTCGGAGCCCTGGACTTCGACCAGTTTCGAGAAGAACGCGTCGAGCTTGGCCATCGGAGGAGTGCGCGGGGTTACGGGGACGTCCCGGGCTTTTCGGCAGGATCCCGGGCGTCCTGTAGGCCCCGGCACGGACCGCGCGACGCACCCCGCTCGCGGCCTCGAGCAGGGCCCGCCGGCCATCGCTGTACGCATGCATCCGGAGCGCGAGCCGGCGCATAGGATCCGGCCCATGCGCCTCGCCCTCGCCACCTTCTCCGGCATGCCGCCCGACTTCGACGACGACCGCGAGCTGGTCGAGCTCCTGCGGGAGCGCGGGGCCGAGATCGAGCTGTGGGCCTGGGATGGGCCGCACGACTGGCGCTCGCGCGACCTCGTGGTCGTGCGCACGACCTGGGACTACACCTGGAAGCTCGCGGCCTTCCAGGAGTGGCTGCGCACGCTCCCCGTGCCGCTCGAGAACGCGCCGGCCTTGCAGCTCTGGAACTCCGACAAGCGCTACCTCGCCGACCTCGCCGCGGCCGGGATCCCGACCGTGCCGACGCGCTTCGTCGCGCCGGGCGAGGCGCCGCCCGCGCTCTCCGGCGAGCTCGTGGTCAAGCCGAGCGTCTCGGCCGGCGGCCGGCACACGGGCCGCTTCGGTCCCACCGCCCACGAAGCCGCGCGCGCGCTCGTGGCCGAGATCACCGCCTCGGGCCGCACGGCGATGGTGCAGCCCTACGTGGCGAACGTCGAGCGCGCGGGCGAGACCGCGATCGTCGTGATCGACGGCGCGGTGAGCCACGTCCTGCGCAAGGGCGCGATCCTGGCGCCCGACGAGGTCGCGCCCGTGCGCGCCGACGCGCTCGGCGCGGCCGAGCGCATGTACGACCCGGACCTCGTGCGCGCCAGCACGGCGCAAGCCGACGAGCTCGCCCTCGCCGAGCGCGTGCTGGCCTTCGTCGAGCGCCGCTTCGCGACGCGCCCGCTGTTCGCGCGCGTCGACCTCCTGCGCGGCGCGGACGGCGCCCCGGTCCTGCTCGAGCTCGAGGCGATCGAGCCGAGCCTGTACACCGGCGAGGCCCCCGGCTCGGCCGCGCGCCTCGCGGACGCGATCCTGCGCCGCGCGCGCACCGCCTCCCGTCGGGCCTGAGCCCGCCCCTCAGCGCCGTGGCCGGAGCCGGATCGCGCGCACGTTGCCCACGGCCTCGCCCGGCTTCGTGCGCGCGCGCAGGAGGCAGTCCTGCGGGCCGGACGCGAGCGTCACGCGGCCCGCCTCGAGCGTGCGGTACTGCTGCCAGCCGCCGGTCGCCGGCATGGTGAAGGCGAGCGTCGTGCCGGCGAGCACGAGTTCCACCTCGGCCCCGGCCGAGGCGTCCGCGCAGGCGAGCTCGAGCGCGACCGCGAACTCCCCCGCCTCGCCCGCCTCCAGCGCGAGCGGCCAGCGCGCCGTCTCGCTCACATCGAGCCAGTAGCCGAGGTTGTAGCGGATCTCGAGCTGCGCGCCGACCTGCTCGACGCGCAGGTTCGGTCCCGCGAGCGTCGCATCATGGGGCGCGAGCTCGAAGCTCCCGTCCGCGCCGCTCGTGACGGCGAACGGCAACGGCTCGACAGCGCCCTCGAGCTCGAGCGCGACGACCGAGCAGGCCGGATCGACCGCTCCGCCCGCGAGCTGGAGCTCGAGCCCGCCGCGCTTCCCCTTCCCGGGCAAGAGCTCGACCTGCGCCTCACTTCCGAGCACGCGCGCCGCCTTCACGCGCCCGCGCATCGGCACCGCGAGCCGTCCGTCCGCCGGCCAGTCGAAGACCATCAGGTACAGCAGTCCGCTCTTCTGCGTCGCGCGCCCCCACGCGAGCTGCGTGAACGGACTCGCGCTCGTCCCGTGGATCGCCTCGCCGTTCTTCCGCATCCACGCGCCGACGCCGCGCAGCGTGCGCTGGGCCTCGTCGGGCACGTGGCCGCGCGCATCGGGCCCGATGTTCAGCAAGAGGTTCCCGCCCTTCGAGACGATGTCGCACAGGAGCCGCACGACCGTGCCCGTATCCTTCCAGCCAACGTCGTGCGCGCTGAAGCCGTAGGACTCGTTCAGCGTGTGGTTCACCTCCCAGTCCATGCCCGGCAGCCCCGTCGGCGGCACGTACTTCTCCGGCGTACCGTAGTCGCCGAGCTTGTTCTCGAGCCCGTTGTAGAGCCGGTTGTTCACGAGGATCTCCGGCTGCTTCGCGCGCAGGTCGCCGAGCAGCTCGGCCGCGCCCCAGGCCTCGCCCTGGTGCACCGGATCCGAGTAGTCGAACCACAGCGTCGCGAGCTCGCCGTAGTGCGCGACGAGCTCCTGCACGTGCGCGCGCACGTAGGCCCGGTAGCGCGCGTGCTCGCGCGGCGTCGGACCGGCCGGCACCGGCAACGCCATCTCGAACGCGTCCGGATGCTGCCAGTCGAGCAGCGAGTAATAGAACCCCGGCCGCAGGCCGTGATTCCGCATCGATTCGGCGAATTCGCGCGCCAGATCACGCCCCTCGGGCGAGAGGTTCGTTCCCCCCGTGATCGCGTTGTCGCGCGAGTACGCCTCGCCCGAGCGGAACAGCGTGAACCCGTCGTGGTGCTTCGACGTCATCACCGCGTAGCGCATGCCCGCCTCCGCCGCGAGCTTCGCCCACTCCTCCGTGCAGCCCGCCTCCGGCCGGAAGAGCGGTTTCATCGCCCGCCCATACTCCCCGCTCGGCACCGCCGCCCAGTGCTGGATCCACTCCGCGTAGTGCTGCGGATAGACCTTCCCCTCCCACACCCCACCCGCCGCCGAGTACAGCCCCCAGTGCACGAACATCCCGAAGCGCGCCTCGCGCCACCAGCCCATCCGCTCCTCGCGCGTCGCCGCCCAGCGCGCGAGCTCCTCGGCCTCGTCCTGGCGAGACGAAGCAGCGGGCGTGGACGGGAGCGTGAGAACAGTCAGGAGCGCAGAGAGCCACATGCCCGCGAGCCTACCCGATAGCGCCTCTGGCCCATGGGGCCTGCTATCGTGGCTCCATGCGCATCGCCCTCGCCCAGATCGCTCCTGTGTTCCTCGATCGTGCGCGCACGCTCGCGAAGGTCGTCTCGGCCGTCGACGAGGCGGCGCGGGCCGGGGCCGGGCTCGTGGCCTTCGGCGAGGCGCTCGTGCCGGGGTATCCGATCTGGCTCGAGCGCACCGAGGGGGCACGGTTTGATTCGGCGGTGCAAAAGGGGTTGCACGCGCGCTATCTGGAGCAAGCGCTCGTGCCCGAGCGCGACCTCGGGGAGGTGTGCGCGGCGGCGAAGCGGGGCTCGATCGAGGTGCTGCTCGGGGCGATGGAGCGGGCGAGCGACCGGGGCGGGCACAGCCTGTACTGCTCGTCGCTGTGGATCGACGCGCGCGGCGCGCTCGTCTCGATCCATCGCAAGCTGATGCCGACCTACGACGAGCGCCTCGCGTGGGCCATCGGTGACGGCGCCGGGCTCGTGACGCGGCCGGTCGGCGGCTTCACGGTCGGGCGGTTGCTGTGCTGGGAGAACTGGATGCCGCTCGCGCGCGCGGCGCTCTCGGCTCAGGGCGAGGACCTGCACGTCGCGCAGTGGCCCGGCAGCGTGCGCCTGACGGGCGAGCTGACGCGCTTCGCGGCGCGCGAGGGACGGAGCTACGTGGCCAGCGTCAGCGCGCTGCTGCGGCCGGGCGATCTGCCGGCCGACGTGCCCGAGCGCGCGCGCATCGTCGCGGCGGGCGAGGAGTTCTTCCAGGACGGCGGCTCGTGCGTGGCCGGGCCCGACGGCGCGTGGGTGAAGGAGCCGCTCGCGCGCGAGGAGGCGCTCGTCACGGCCGAGCTCGAGCCACGGCGCGTGCTCGAGGAGCGCCAGAACTTCGATCCGGTCGGGCACTACTCGCGACCGGACGTACTCCGGCTCGTCGTCGATCGCCGTCGGCAGGGCGTGGCGGAGTTCGTGGACGGCGGAGCGGCGCGGTGAGCCTGCTCCTCGCCGTTCTCGCTCTCGCGCAGGCCCCGTCCGCGGCCGACCTGCCCTACGCGCCGGCCGCGCTCGGCTTCCGTCCGCTCCTCGCCGGGCCCGGGCTCACCGGCTGGCACCCCTTCGGCAAGCCGGGCACGCCGGTCGAGGGCTGGGAGCTCGTCGACGGCGTCCTGCATCTCCCGAAGGGCGCCGGCGCGGGCGACCTCGTCAGCGACGAGCACTTCGGCGATTTCGAGCTCGTCTTCGAGTGGCGCGTCGCGCCCGGCGGGAACAGCGGAATCAAGTACCGCTTCCGCGACGAGCGCGCGCTCGGGCGCGTGCTCGGGCCCGAGTACCAGGTGCTCGACGACGCCGCGCATCCCGACGCGGCGCGCCCCGAGACCTCGGCCGGCGCGCTCTACGCGCTGTGCGAGCCCGCAGCCGAGAAACCGGTGCGCAAGGCCGGCGAATGGAACGAAGGGCGCGTGATCGCGCGCGGCGGACGCCTCGAGCACTGGCTCAACGGAAAGCGCCTGCTAGCCATCGAGCTCGACAGCACGCAGTGGAACGAGCGCAAGGCCGCCAGCAAGTTCGCCGCGGTCGAGGACTTCGGCCGGCCCACGCCGGGCCCGCTCGCGCTGCAGGACCACGGCGACGAGGTCTGGTACCGGAACCTCCTCGTGCGCGAGCTCGCGCCGCTCGGCCCCGAGGCCCGCGTGCTCTTCGACGGCACGACCACGGCCGGCTGGACGCTGGTCGGGGCCGGCTCGGTGCAGGTCGAGGCGGGCGAGCTCGTCGGCCTCGGCGGCGAGGGCAAGGGCTTCCTCGTGCACGACCTGCGCCCGGCCGACTTCGTGCTCGAGCTCGAGCTCCGGAACGACGCCCCCGCCAACTCCGGCGTGCAGATCCGCAGCCGCCTCGAGGGCTCCGCGGTCTTCGGCTACCAGATCGAGGTCGATCCCTCGCCGCGCGCCTGGTCGGGCGGGCTCTACGAGGAGGGCAAGGCCTGGCTCGCGAACCTCGAGCACGATCCGCTCGCGCGCGGCGCCTTCCGCCCCGGCGAGTGGAACCACTACCGCATCGAGTGCGCCGGCCCGCTGATCCGCGCCTGGGTCAACGGCGTCCTGACCTGCGACTACCGCACGGCGCGCCCGGAGGCCGGCGTGATCGCGCTCCAGCTCCACGATCCCGCCACCAAGATGCGCTGGCGCAGCCTGAAGCTGCGGGAACTCTCGAGCGCGCGCTAGCGCGGAGCCTGCGGCACGAGTTCCTCCAGCGTCCACGGCCGCGTGCGGGCGGCGCTCGCCTCGCGCGCGGCGCGCACCACGTCGAGCGTGACCGGCTCGGCGCCGTGCCCCCACTCGCGGCGCAGGTAGGTCGTCAGCGCGGCGAGCTCGGCGTCGCTCGCCACGAGCGCCGGCATCTCCGCGGCCGTGCCGCCGGTGAAGCCCGGCACGGGCCCCGTCAGGCCGTGCACAAGCAGCGCGACGAGCGGCGCGGGCGCGCCGAGCACGCGCGCCGAGCCGCGTAGCGTCGGAGCCTTGCCCGGCTCGCCGCGCCCGGAGGGCTGGTGGCAGCTCGCGCAGCGCTCGAGGTACAGCGCGCGCCCGGCCTCGAAGCGCGCGAGCTCGTCGGGCGCGAGTGGTCGCACGGGCGTCTCGCCCGCGGCCGGATGGCCGGGCCAGGAGAGGGCCGCGAGCAGAGGCGCGGCCGCGCGCCGAGCGGCGAGCTCTGCGAGCACGGACGGCTCGGCCGGAAGATGGATCGGCGCGGGGGCGTCGGCGCTTACCGCAGGAAGGGCCGTGCTCGCGCCGCGCACGAGGGCGGCGTCCTGCCAGGGCACGGGGGCAGCGGCGACGAGCTCGATCAGGCGCGCGCGGCGCTCGAGACGACCCTCGCGCACGATGCAGGCGGCGAGGAGTTCGAGGAGGCGCGCGCGACCGTCGCGCTCCTCGTGCCAGGCCGCATCGGCGAGCAGCGCGGCCAGGAACTCGAGCTCGCGCCCGGCCAGGCCGGAAACGGCGGTGGTACGGCGCTCCTCGCTGGCGCAGTCGAGCGCGAGCAGTTCGGCGATGGCCGCGTCGCCCGCCGGCGTCCCCGCTTCGCCGAGCGAGAGCAGCGCCTGGTGCGCGAGGCGCGCGTCGGAAGACTTCCCGCGGCCCAGCGCGCGCCGGACCAGCGTCTCGTCCGTGCCGAGCCGCCGCTCGACGCGCCGCAGCACGGCGAGGATGACCTCGGGGTCGCGATCGTCGAGCAGCGTCTTCACAAGCTCCGCATCGAGGGTCGTGAGCTCCGCCAGGGCCGACAGCGCCTGCAACCGTCCGGAGCGGCCATAGGGCTCGAGAACGCGCTCGCGCAGTCGCCTCACCAGGCCCTCGCTCGCCGGGCCCTCGAGCAGGAGCTCGCGCGCTCGGTCGCGCGTCCAGCCGTTCGGGTGGTCGAGCAGGCGCACGAGCTCCTCGTCGCTCTCGGCGCGCGCGGGCAGGCGCGCGCCCCGGCTCTTCGCGCGCACGCGCCAGATGCGCCCGAGGCCGGTCGGCTGTGCCAGCGCGCGCGCCTCGACCTGCTTGCGCAGGTAGCTCGTTACGAACAGGCGGTGCTGGATCACGCCGCGGTACAGATCCACGACGTAGAGCGCGCCATCTGGACCGCCGGTGAGGTTCACCGGCCGGAAGCGCTCGTCGGTCGAGGTCAGGAACTCGCGCTCGCCGTCCGCGCGGCGCGCGCGCAGCGCGAGGCCGTCCTCCTCGAGCGCGTAGCGCAGCACGAGGTTGCCGGCCGGCTCGCACACGAAGACGTTCCCCTCGTACCCGGCGGATAGCGCATCGCCGCGAAAGAAGTGCGGCGCACAGGCGGCCGTCACGACCGCGAGCGTCCCGTCCGCGCGCAGCGTGCCCGCGCGGTAGCCGCGGTTGACCCCCGGCGTCACGCGCGCGGGGAAGGTGCGCGGGTCGTCGCACAGGCTGACGTTGGCGCCGGCGGCGAAGCCCAGGTTCGGGTTGCGCGCGGCGTAGCGCGAGGGGAAGAGGTCGCCGCGCAACGGCTCCCAGTTCGTGTTGAAGAAGGCGCGCCCGAGCTCGTCCTGCGAGAGCCCCCACTGCCCGCCGCCGGCCGTGGCGAAGGTCACCCAGGCACCGCGCTCACGGCGCAGAGCGAGCGGCGCGTTCGCGCAGCGCCAGGCGTTGTCGAGCCCGAAGTCGAGCGCGTTGATCGCGTGCTCGGGGCTCGTGATCCCGCCGAGGTCGCGCAGCACGACCTCGCGCTCGTCGGCGCGCCCGTCGCCGTCCGTGTCGCGGCAGAAGAGGAGCTCGGGCGGCGCCAGGACGAGCGCTCCGCCGTGGCACGGCGCGATGGCGCGCGGCAGGACGAGCCCGTCCAGGAACACGGTGCGCGCATCCATGCGCCCGTCGCCGTCCGTGTCGCGCAGGACCGCGATCGCACCCACCTGCGCGCTCTCGTTCGCGCCGTCGATGTCGGGCATGTAGCCGCGCATCTCGCACACCCACAGCGCGCCCTCGGCGTCGAACACGGCCTGCACCGGATCGCCGAGTAGCGGCTCGGCCGCCACGAGCTCGATCTCGAGCTCCGGCGCGAGCGCGAAGGTGCCGCGCTGCTCCTCCGACGAGCGCACGGGCGCGGGCGGCACGAAGAGCTCGGCCGGCGGATCGGGCTGGGTTTCGCCGGCCACGTCGCCCGCCTGGAACAGCCACAGCAGGATCGCGAGCACGCGCGTAGACTGCCGCAGGCCGCCTCGACCCGCCAGCACGAGTTTTTCACCGCGCGCGCGCGCGCGTTTCTCCCCCCCGGCCCGTCCCCGGGCCGGGGGCGAGCCCCGGGCCGACTCCGCGCTAGGGACCGAAGCTCTGGCGCTCGACCTTCGCGACGCGCAGCGCGAAATCGGCGTACCAGCGTGATTTGCCGAGCTCCTGGGCGGCCCGGTGCTCGGCCACGGCCTTCCAGCGCCGAATCGAGTCCTCGTCGCGCCAGTAGGAGATCGTGATGCCGAGTCCCGTGTGATCGCGCACGGATTCGACGCCGAGGAAGCCGGGTTGCTCGCGCGCGAGGGCGACCATGCGCTCGGCCATGGCGCCGTAGCCCTGGTCGCCGTCCGTGCGCTGGCTGGTGAAGAGCGCGGCCCAGTAGGGCGGCTCGGGAGTGTCGTGTTCGATGCCGGAGCTCATGCCGGGGAGCATGACATCGGAGCGAGCG
>Ga0172376_10002051_pt1 | contig 25103 bp, 18 predicted proteins | sample Lak35m_FD_121114 | JGI IMG/M metagenome (GOLD analysis project Ga0172376, IMG submission 121114) | Freshwater microbial communities from Kabuno Bay, South-Kivu, Congo - kab_092012_35m | ecosystem: Environmental > Aquatic > Freshwater > Lake | place: Democratic Republic of the Congo: South-Kivu...
GGCATCTCCCGCCGGTGTCCCGCCCACGGCCGCCGGGACGGGCGCGAGCGCCTTGATCGAGAGCGACATGCGCTGGCCTTCCGGATCGACCGCGAGCACGCGACATTCGACCTGCTCCCCCTCCCGCACGACATCGGTCACGCTGCGCACATGACGCGTGGCGAGTTCCGACACGTGCACGAGGCCCTCGATTCCCGGTTCGAGCCGCACAAAGGCGCCGAACTGGGCGATGCGACTGACAGTGCCGCGCACGATCGCGCCGAGGTGGTACTTCTCCTCCGCCCGCCGCCACGGGCTCTCGACGAGATCCTTGGCGGAGAGGCCGATCTTCCCGGTCTGCCGGTCGACCTTCTTGACGACGACGCGGATCTTCTCGCCCGCCTTGAGGAGGTCGGTCGGCGTGGTCACGCGTTCCCACGACAGGTCGCTCACGTGCACGAGCCCTTCGACGCCGTCACCGATGTCGACGAACGCGCCGAAGTCCCGCACGCTCCGCACGATCCCCTCGAGCACCGTCCCGGGCTCGAGCGATTCCAGCAGCTTCGCCCGCGCGTCGGCCGCCTGCCGTTCGATGACCGCACGCCGCGAGAGCACGAGCCGCCGTGCCGCGGGCACCAGTTCCGTGACGAGCGCCTCGAGCGTCTGTCCGACGAGCTCCTCGAGGTTCTCGATCCGCCAGGTGCTCACGAGGCTCGCCGGCATGAAGCCGCGGAGACCGCCGACGTCGCACTCGAGACCGCCCTTGTTGGCGGCGGTGACCCGGACGGCGACGACCATGCCCGCCTCGAGCTGCGACCAGTTCTCGACGGCGACGGCCCGATTCGCCGGGGCGACGTCGTAGAGGTTGTCCTCGGGGTTGCGTCCGCCGACGGCGACGTCGAGCGACTGCCCGACCTCGGGGATGTCACGTCCCTCCTCGAGCCAGCCGGTCAGCTTGAGCGCGCCCTGACGCCGACCGCCGAGGTCGATGAAGGCGGTATCTCCGCCGATCGACAGGACGGTGCCCGTGAGCCGCGTGCCCGGCTCGATCGGTGCCTCGTCGCGACGGTCGCCGGTCGCGGCAAGCAGGCGATCCACCTCGAGTCCGGCGAGCGCCGCCTCGTAGTCGGCCTCCAGGTCGTCATCGAGGTCGCCACGGGTACTGGGCACGGCGACGCGTTTGGCCGGCGGCAGGACGTCGGCGGGCGTCGGACGAGCGGCGGCATCCCGGCCGCGGCGGCGACCGTCACCGCGACCGCCTCGTCCACCCGGTGCGTGTGGGGCGGCGTGGCCCGCTGTTGAAGCGTCGCCGGGTGTCGCCTGGTGGCCGGCCTCGCCCGAGGAAACCGAGTCGAGCGGTGTGGCGGCCGCGTAGGCACCGGCGTCCGCACGGCGTTCGTCCGACCGTGGTGCGGAGGACTCGACCGGCAGCGGACCGCCAGCCGGTCCGCCGGGGCTCTGGTCCACCCCGCCGACGTATCGGTAGTTCGTCCCGAGCGACGGTGGCTTCACGCCGGGACGCTGCGTGCCGATCGCGATGCGGCGTCGGGCCGCATGCGCAGCGTCAGCCGACGCGGCAGCGGAGGATGCCTCGCTCGGCGGCTCATGCGAGGACTCGTCGCGAGCCTCGGTCGACTCAGGGTCGGTCATGACTCACGATCGGTCATGTCGGTCTCGGAAGTGCGGGAAACAGGACTTGAACCTGCACGGTATTACTACCACCAGGCCCTCAACCTGGCGCGTCTGCCAATTCCGCCATTCCCGCGGGCGATGCGATCCGCAGCACCGTCGAGCCGGCCTGCGGACCCATCAAACTCATTCTCAGGCCGTTTCCGCCGCAGTCAAGGCGACACGCACTCTCGAGACGAGTGCCATGCCTGCGAACACGAGAGCCGTCCACGCGAGATCGCCGGCAGGCATCCAGCGGTAGAACGGCAGAGCGGCCGTGAAGCAGGCGGTCAGACCGGCTGCCGTGTGCGGGTAGAGGCCGTCGGGCATGGCCCAGCACGCGAAGTTCGTCGAGAGGAAGAAGACGAGGGAACTGGCGAGCGATCCACCTCCCAAGGCGGCATAGCGCGCCGTACCGCCCCGTGCAGCGGCACGGCGGATGAGGCCGCCCATCAACACGGGCCAGGCCAACGCCGCATAGACGACGACGGCCATGACGATGCTGCCGTACGCCGGCAGGAAGAGGTTGGAGATCACCGCTCCCGCGAGCGGCACGCTCGCCGCGACGAGCGGCCGCGCAAAGACCGTCCCGGCCGCGAGCGCCACGGCCGCCAGCGGGGTGACGTTCCAGAGCGGTTCGCCATTCCATGTCGGCTGCCAGAGGCGGCCCACGACGGCGACACCCACCAACCCGCACCACGCGGCCACGGAGACGGACGAGAGTCGCTCGAACGGGCGATCGAACGGGGCGGCCGCAGCGGCGTCACCCGCTCCTCCACGCTCGGGGTTCTTCGACATCATCGACACCACCTCGCGGCAGGCATCCTCGGGAACGGCTCAACGACTCCGATACACTACCGGTTTTCCCGATTGCGGCAAGCAAAACCCGGAAGCTGACCATGCCGGCGACCGTCCGCGACGATGCGACACTGGCCGTGGAGCGGCATGCGGACGGGCTCGTGGTGCTCTCGTTCTGGGTGCCCGGCCACCGCCAGAACGTCCTCACGGAGCGTGTGGTCACCGATCTTGCGGCCGCCCTCGACGAGATCGACGGGCGGGGACGCGGGTGGACGCCGCGTGGCGTGGTCATCCGCTCGGGCCGGGACGGATCGTTCTTCGCCGGGGCGGACATCTCCCGCATCGATCGCCTCTGGGATCGGACGGACGCGGAGATCGAGGCGCTCTGCGATGCCGGCCGCGCGCTCTTCGGCCGCCTTTCGGCCCGACCCTGGCCGAGCGTGGCGATCATCGACGGTGCCTGTCTTGGTGGCGGCCTCGAGCTCGCCCTCGGCTGCGACCTCCGGGTGGCGACGACCGACGCCCGCACCCTGCTCGGCCTCCCGGAGGTGAAGCTCGGCCTGCTGCCGGGATGGGGCGGCACGGTGCGGCTGCCGCGCCTGGTGGGGCCGGGGCCGGCCATCGAGATGGCCGTCGCGGGGGAGAGCATCACGGGTCGGATGGCGGAGCGCATCGGTCTCGTCGACGCGCTCGTGCCGGCCGAGCACGCCCTCGAGGCGGCGCGACGACTGATCGACCGGTGCGGCTCGAACGGCGACGTGCAGGCACGTCGACGACGCCTGGCCGAGCCCGTGGCGATCGATCCTCTCGAACGTGACTTTCTCGAGTCGTCCGCTTCCGCGGTGATCCTCGGCCGCACCGCCGGCCATTATCCGGCACCGCCGGCGATCCTCGCGACCATGCTCCGTGGCTGTGAGGCCCCGGCCGACGAGGCCGGCCGGATCGAGTCGTCCGCCTTCGCCGCGCTCGTGCGGACGCCGGTGGCCCGGCAGCTCGTGCGCGTCTTCCGGATCGGCGAGCGCAATCGGCACGATTCCGGCGTGGGCGGGGATGGCGCGACGGGGGAAGCGTTCGGCGGTGCGGCCGAACGGGGCTCGCGTTCGCTCCCCGACGATGCGGCCGGCGGGGTCCGATCGCCCGCGGTGGTCGGCGCCGGCATCATGGGCGCCGGGATCGCCGCCAGCCACCTGCGGGCTGGATGTGCGGTGACGCTCGTGGATGTCGACGAACGCGTGCTCGGCGCCAGCATCGCCGGCGTGCTCGACGAGGCGGCCTGGGATCGCACGACGAAGCGCACCGACGCCGATGCGGCCCTCGCGCTCGCGGGCCGGCTGCGGTCGTCGTCACGGCTCGCCGCGCTGGCCGGTGCCGATTTCGTCGTCGAGAGCGTCGTCGAGCGGCCCGACGTCAAGCACCGCGTGCTCGCCGAGATCGAGTCGATCGTCGGACCCGCGGCCGTCATCACGACCAATACGTCCACGAACCCGATCGCCCGCCTCGCCGACGCCTTCGTCGATGCATCCCGGTTCTGCGGACTCCACTTCTTCAACCCGGTGCGCCGCATGACGCTCGTCGAGGTCGTGCGCGGCCCGGCGACGAGCGATGCCACCGTGGCCCGGGCCGTCGCACATGCCAAGCGGCTCGGCAAGTGTCCCGTCGTGGTGCGGGACAGCCCCGGCTTTCTCGTGAACCGCGTCCTCATGCCCTACCTCCACGAGGCGGTGGAGATGGTGCGCGAGGGCGTCGACTGCCGGCGGATCGACCGGGTGGCGCGGCAGTTCGGCATGCCCATGGGACCGATCGAACTGTACGACATGATCGGCCTCGACACCGCCTTCTACGCCGGCCTCGTGCTCGGCGCCGCCTTCGGTGACCGCATCGAGCCCTCGCCGGTGATTCCCGCGCTCGTGAAATCCGGGCGGCTCGGTCGCAAGAGCGGCGCGGGCTTCTACGCCTACGCCTCGGGTGGTCAGCGGGCGCGGATCACCGCTCCGGACGAGGCGGCGGCGGCGCTCGTCATGCGGTATCGGGTCGATGCCCCCGCCGCGCCCCCGTCCGAGGCCACCATCGCCGACCGCCTCCTCCTGCCGATGCTGCTCGAGTCGCTCCGCGTGCTCGACGAGGGGATCGTGCGGGATCCTCGCGACGTCGATCTCGCGGTCATCCACGCGCTCGGGTTTCCGGCGTTCCGCGGCGGACTGCTCGCGTGGGCCGATACGCTCGGGGCCGCGGAGGTCGTGCGTCGGCTCGAACCGCTCGCGGCGCTCGGGCCACGCATGCTCCCGACCGACGGACTGCTCGCCCTGGCGCGCGCCGGCGGCGCCTTCACGAACTGACTCCCCGACGCACGCCTCCGCATGCACACGCGCACCCCCGACATCACCCCCGTCATCGTCGCCTGCTGTCGCACCGCGATCGGCCGGGCTCATGCGGAGCGCGGTTTCTTCCGTCACGTCCGTGGCGACGACCTCGCCGTGGCGGTCGTGCGGGGCGTCGTCGAGCGTGCCGGTGTCGATCCCGGCACCGTGGAGGACGTGGTCCTCGGCGCGACGCAGCAGCGCGGCGAACTCGGCGGCAACGTCGCCCGCGCCGTGGCGATCATGGCCGGACTGCCGTTCACGACGGCCGGGACCACGGTCAACAGGCTCTGCGGATCATCGCTCCAGGCGCTCGCGCAGGCATGCCACGCGATCGGCGCCCGCGCCGCCGACGTGCAGGTCGTCGGCGGCGTCGAGCACATGCACCACCTGCCGATGGAGTCGGCGATCGACATGCATCCGCGGGCGTTCGCTCGATCCAGCCGGGGCATGCTCTCCATGGGACTCACGGCCGAGCACCTCGCGGCGACCCATGGCATCTCCCGCCGCGCGCAGGAGGACTTCGCGCTCGAGAGCCACGCCAGGGCGGCACGCGCCGACGACGCCGGCCTCTTCGAGGACGAGATCGTGCGCGTGCTGGGGCACGACGAGGCGGGCTGCATCGTCGAGGTCTGTGCCGATCAGGGGATCCGTCGCGACACGTCCGGCGAGTCGATGGCGGCACTCGAACCGGTCTTCCTGCCGAAGGTGGGCACGATCACCGCGGCGACGAGCGCGCCCTTGAGCGACGGGGCCGCGGCCCTCCTCGTGATGTCGGAGGCGGAGGCGACCAGGCAGGGCCTCGAGCCGCTTGCGCGGGTCGTCGCCACGGCCGTCGTCGGCGTACCCCCGTCGGCGATGGGGACCGGTCCCGTGGCCGCCACGAGGAAGCTCCTCGCCGACGCCCGCCCCCTGGGGATCACGCTCGCCGACATCGATCTCGTGGAACTGAGCGAGGCCTTCGCCGCCCAGGCGATCCACTGCATCGACGCGCTGGGGCTCGACCCGGCGCGGGTGAACGTCCGCGGCGGCGGCCTTGCGATCGGACACCCGCTGGGTGCCAGCGGTGCGAGGCTGACGACGACGCTCGTGCACGCGCTGCGGGACGAACCGTCGGCACGGCTCGGGCTGGCGACGATGTGCATCGGGCTGGGGCAGGGGATCGCGGTGCTCGTCGAGCGGACGTGACGTCGGGCGGAGGCGGTCAGCGCCCCAGCGACACCGTCTCGACGCGCGTCGCACCGCTTCCCGCGTCGGCGCCCGCAGTCTGCGAGACGCGGACGACGCTCGCGCCACCGGGGAGCGCGTCCTTGGCCCGCCAGCTCGCGGCGATCCAGCCGTCACGACGCGCGACGAGGTCGGCGAGAGGCAGCGGTCCCATCGCGGCGAGCTCGCCCTCCAGCGGGAGGTCGGGGATCTCGACCTCCGACTTGAAGACCTGCTCGAAGCGTTTTTGCAGGATCCTGCGGATCGACGTCTCCTTGATCGACAGCTTCGCCTCGCCTCCCGGCTCGAATCCCGGCGGATAGATCTGCACGTCCCCCTCGCGGAGGAGCAGCCAGCCGTGCGGGGCCTTGCCGATGGCATACGTGGCCCAGATGTCCATGCCCGGGTAATCCCGGTCACCCGACATGAACTTGTCCCCGCGCACCATCACCTTCACACGGCCGTCCGCCACGGAGACCGTGATCGGCCTGTACCGGGAGAACGTCACCTCCCAGGGCGGCTGCTCCTTGTCGGTGCCGAGGGACTGCGGCATGTCCCGGCCCGATTCCCGTGCCAGCCGTTCGACGTCCGCCTGCCGCACGATGGCGCCACCGAACTTCTCCTCGAGCACGTTGTTGACCACCGATTCGTGCACCTGTGCCGTGATGACCGCCCGGGACGAGACGGACGGCGGCATGCTCGCCGCCGCGAGCTGCGCGGGGAGGGCCTTCCGCGCGGTCACGTGCAGCTGGGAGTCGGTCGTGCTCAGGTGGAGCATCTCGGGATAGAGACCACGGGACACGAGCGGACCGCGCACCCGGCTCTCGAACTCCTTGCGGATCTGATCGACCGCCGGATCGGTCTGCTCGGCGAACTGGCGGCGGACCCGGTCGCGGGCACGCTCCTCGGCGACGGCCTGCGCCTTCGGCTTCGTCTCCGCGATCTTCTTCGAGGCGATCCGCTGAATGAGTCGGCGGCCGACCCGCGAACTGATCCCGATGCCGGTGACGGTCGAATCGGTGTGGGCCGATGCGTCGACGGGGGTCGCCGTGACGGACTGGCCGTCGAGCAGGATGCGCCGGCGGGCCCCGAGGTCGGTGACGCCGCGCGTGTGGACGGTCACCGGGCCCTGCGTGCCCCGCGTGCTCGAGATGTTGCGAGCGGCCAGCACGATCTCGAAGGCGGCCCGGTCGGACGACGGCACGAAGTCGAGCCGCACGGATCCCGTCGTGTGCCCGCTGCCTCGCACCCGCGTGCCGAGGATGTTTTCATCCACCGGCTGAGCCTGGTCGACGGGCCGGTTGACCGCCCGTGCGAAGAGATCCTCGTGGATGCCGAGAATGACGTTCGGTCGGCTGAAACTGCCGCGCACGCGCTCGACGAGCGCCACGGCCTGGCCCGACTCGCCGAGGCGTTCGAGGATCGGAGGCACAGGGGCGAGCGTCTCGGCCGAGCCCGACGCCGCGGCTCGCTGCAACGCGGCGGCCAGTGACTCGAGCCGCCGGGCGTAGAGGCGTGCGCCCCCCTCGCCGCGGGCCGCGTCGGTCGCCTCGGCGAAGCGGGTCACCGCCCTGCGCACCCGGGCGAACTCCGGCCGCTCGAGTCCCGTTTCGGCCGCGCCGAAGAGATCCTCCAGATCGCGGAGGGTCGCCGCATCCGCGGCCGGCCCGGCGGCCGCCTGCGCCTCGAGCTTCGGCCACTGCAGATAGGTTCGCCAATCGGGGCCGCTCTTGCTCCGAGCGAGCAGGGCGTCGAGCGGACGCAGGGCGTTGCGCACGCCGACGGCGGCCGACTCGAGCGTGCCCGTGCCGGGAGGCGAGAAGGTCGCTTCCGCCTGGACGGCGTCGGCAGCGAGGCGCTCGAGCTGGGCCGAGGGCAGCTGCCCCATGGCGGGAGCCGCGAACGCACCGACGGCGATGAGCGTGAGGAGGGGACGAAGGTGCATGGCAGGGTTCCGCCTGGGGGGTTTGGGAAGGCCTTGCGGCGTGGGCCGGGATTCTAGCAGCCCGTGGAACAAGCCCTCCATGCCCATTTCCCTGCGGTTGGCCGGTCGAGATGCGCCCTGGATTCGCCGACCCCCTTTGCCGAACCGCCTTGGGCTGCTCCGGCGTCGCTCCACCTAGGCGAGACATGCTTTAGCGGCGCCACGACAGCTGCAGCGAGACGGCCGGACCCGCCTCGAGTTCCACGACATCGGTGCGGCCGGACGTGAAGTTCGTGCCCTGAAACAGCTCGCGGTCGAAGAGCCAGGATCCCAGTAATTCGAGCGTGAGCCCTCTGCCGAGCGACCGCTCCAGCCCGCAGGCCGCCCGCTGATCGAAGACGAAGAAGCGCTCATCGTTGCGCGCCCGGTCGGCGAGAAAATAGATCTGCGTGTCGGTGCGGTAGAAGGCGACGAGTGAGAACGACTCGTCGAGGCGGCGGCGCACGGTCGCGTTGAGGTTCACCAGCGGAAACCAGTTCACCGACACGGTCCAGTCGTCGTCGGGCCGCCACTCGATCGCGGGCGGCACACCGATGCGGGCCTCGAGCGTGGCGTCCGGACGCCACACGTACGCCACCCCGGGCAGCGGATAGGGCAGCTGCGACGTGGGGGAGTAGAAGGCGCTGAAGCTCCACTCGTCACGGTCGTTGGCGGCGGGAGTCTGCAGGAAGGCGACCGCGACGAGCGTCAGGTCACGACCGGCGGCATAGGGGCGGTCGCTCGCCGATCCGAAGAGGAACGTGCCTCCGAGCGTCGATCCGTCGTCCCGGGGACGCACGTGCGTGACGCCCGTCTCGATGAGCCACAGCTGGTCGGGGATCGGCCGGCCCGAGTCCGGCAGGACCGCGTCGGTCGCGAGCTCGAGCCGCCCGAATCGGCCGACCCCGATCCAGAGCGGTCGTCCCTCGGACGGCGGCACGAGCGGCATCGCCACGCGGGCGAACTGCGCGTTCATCGCGAGACTCGGTCCCTGACGCACGACGTCGGCGGCGGGAGCCCAGAACGCGCCGAGCGAGACCGGCGCGGCCGACCCGTACGGCGACTCGAAGCGGCGGCGTGGCGGTCCGGCCCCGAGGCCCGGACCCGGCGCGGGCTCCGTGGCGAACGCGTCCTGCTCGAGGTTGAACTCGACGGGGGGCAGCAGCGCGACCCGGTCATCGGCGTGGGCACCGTCGCGCGGTCGCAGCGGTGGGAGGCTGCCGGAAGCGAGCGCCGTGGCGTCGTCGACGGGCGGCAGCGCCGTCACGTCGAGCGCACTGCGAGGCGTCGGTTCGCCGGCCGACGGTCCCGCGACGGCGAGGGCGAGCGCGACGGCGATGGGTGTCGTGAGCAATCGCATGCGGATCGCACGGCGCGGGTCGAGGGCCCGCGCGCACGCCGGGCGGGCGTCGGCAGGTCGCGGGCCGCTAGGGATCGTCACGGTCGCCCCGCGGCGGGTCTGTAGCAGGTGGCGAGGCCCGCGGTAAGTCGAACGGCCGCCGTGGTCAGGCGCCGCGACGCTTCTCCTGCGGCGTGCGCGCGACTTCGGGGAGCGGCCCGGCGAGCGCGGTAGACTGCGGCGAGTCGGCCCTGCCCCTCGTCGGCCCTGCCCCTCCCGCCCCGCCTTTTCGGGAACGCGTGCCCATGGATGCCGCCGCCCTGGCCGTAAAGTCGCTCGGTCCCTGCCGCATCGACTCGCCGCTCAAGTCGCTCGTCGAGTCACGTCGCACGACCGTCCACTACGTCGCCGAGGACGATCGCGTGCTCTTCCACGACACCGTCGGGCTCGTCACCGCCACCGGGCTGTCCCCGGACCAGCTGCCGGGCTTCGAGCCCGCGGGTCCCCGGCGGAAGATCTTCTTCGAGCCGGCGAAACTCCGCGTCGGCATCGTCACCTGCGGCGGTCTCTGCCCGGGCATCAACGACGTCATCCGCGGCATCGTGATGGAACTCTCGTTCCACTACGGGGTGCAGAAGATCCACGGGTTCCGCAACGGCTTCCAGGGCTTCATCCCGAAGTACGGCCACGACGTGCTCGACCTCACTCCGGACATCGTCACGGAGATCGACGAGGGGGGCGGCACGGTGCTCGGAACGTCGCGCGGCGGGCAGGATCCGGGCGAAATCGTCGACTGCCTCGAGCGGATGAACATCCGCATCCTCTTCGTCATCGGCGGGGACGGCACGCTTCGCGGTGCGATGGACATCGCCCGCGTGATCGCCGAGCGCGGGCTCGCGATCGCCGTCGTGGGGGTGCCGAAGACGATCGACAACGACATCCCCTACGTCGACCAGTCGTTCGGCTTCCAGACGGCCTTCGGCGAGGCGACCCGATCGATCCGGGCGGCGCACGTGGAGGCGAAGGCGTCTCCCAACGGGGTCGGACTCGTCAGGCTCATGGGCCGGCACTCGGGCTTCATCGCCTGCTATGCGGCGCTGGCGGAGCCGGACGCCAACTACGTGCTCATCCCCGAGGTGCCATTCGCGCTCGACGGGCCGGGCGGACTGCTCGATCATCTGCTCGAGCGGGTGAGGCTGCGGGGGCACGCCGTCATCGTGGTCGCCGAGGGGGCCGGACAGGACCTGTGCGGCGACGGCAGCGATGCCCGTGACGCCTCGGGCAACGTCAAGCTCGACGACATCGGGCTGTTCCTGAAGGACCGGATCGCGCGGCACTTCGCGGCGGCCGGGCAGGAGATCAGCCTCAAGTACATCGACCCGAGCTACAACATCCGCAGCGTCGCCGCCAATCCCTACGACAGCGTCTACTGCCTGCGGCTCGCGCAGAATGCCGTGCATGCGGCGCTCGCCGGCCGGACGGAGTGCGTCGTGGGCCGCTGGCACGGTCGCTTCGTCCACATTCCGATGCCGCTCGCCGTCAGCCACCGCAACGAGGTCGCTCCGGACGGCGACCTCTGGCTGGCCGTGCTCGAGGCGACCGGGCAGCCGAGGGTGTTCGGCACCGAGGTCCGCTGAAGGGGACGCCCGACGGGTGCCTCACTCCTCGCGGGCCGGCGGCTTCGGGCGTTCGTGGTCGCGACGCGTCACGTCGCCGAGCGCCACCGCGTCGGCGATCCGGTCGGCGGCCGGACCGAGCAGGATTTCCCGGTTCTCGAAGAGCGACTCCGGATTCTGGTCGAGCATCCGGATCCGCCGCTGGCGAAAGGAGAAAAAGGCGATGACGGCGATCGCCACCGCGACGGCGATGAGCACGAAGGCCGTGAGGCCCCGTTCCGCCTTCTGGATGAGCACCGTGATCCGGTCCCCGAAAAGGTACGCGAGCCCGAAGAAGCCGCCGATGACGATGGAGGCGCAGACGAAGTCGGCGAAGAGAAACCAGCGGTAGTTCACCCGCAGGATGCCCGCGGTCAGGTAGAAGGGGCTCCGCAGCCCCACGAGAAAGCGGGCGACGAAGAAGGCCTTGATGCCGTGCTTCTGGATGAGCTGCTCGATCGTGCGCTCGCGCTCCGGGGTGAGGAAGCCCGACCACCATGGATGCTCGCGGAGGACGCGGGCGCCGAAGAATCGCCCGATGAAGTACATGAGGCTGTCGCCGAGCAGGGCCCCGACGAGGCACGCCGGCAGGGCGTAGTACCACTTGAGCGCCTGCGCGCGGCTGGCCACGCCCGCGGCGACGATGGGCACCTCCTCGGGGATGGGCAGCCCGAGGCCGGTCAGCGTGAGGAACAGGATGATCCCGAGATAGGAACCCCGCTCGAACCAGTCGAACATGATGCGGCGCGCGACGGCGGGATCGGGACCGAAAACTCCGAGTCTTGGAGTGTACCGTCACGCCGACCGCAGCGCAGTCCACGCGGCGAAACCGCCTGAATCACGACGGCGCGGGCGCATCCGCCCGCGTGGTCGTGGTGTCCTCGACCGTCACGCCCCCGGCGTCCTCGAGGGCGATGATGCCGTGCGGGAGGTTCGCCGTGACGACCCGCACGCCGCCCCCGTCGTCCGGCACGACGAGCACCGCACCGATCGGACCGTCGCGCGGCGCGATCCGGGCGAGGCCGTCCCGGCCGAGGACGTAGAGCGCCGTGGCCAGGGCGTCCGCGTCGGCCGCGGAGGGGGCGACGACCGTGGCACAGTGCACGCCCTCCGCCGGTCTGCCGGTGCGCGGATCGAGGATGTGGCCGAGCCTCCGTCCGCGATCGATGAAGAACTGCGTGCCCGAGCCGCTCGTGCCGAGCGCGCGATCGACGAGGGTGAAGGTGGCGAGGCGGCGGCCCGGTCGCAGCGGGTGCGCGAGACCGACGCGCCAGCCCCGTCGGCCCGGGGTCGCGGGCCCCTGGATCCCCGCGGCGCGCACGCTGCTCTGGCCGCCGTGCACGAGCGCGCTGTGCACGCCGGCGTCCCTCAGTCGTGACATCGCGGCATCGATCGCCCAGCCCTTCCCGATCGCGCCGGGATTGATCTCGACGCCGGGCCGTGTGAACCGCACGCGGCGGCCCGCCGCGTCGAGCTCCACCAGGTGCATGCCCGACGCCGCGCGGGCGGCGGCCAGCACGTCGTCGTCGGGCGTGCGCCCCTGCCGGCGCAGGAAGCCCCAGGTGCGCACGAGCGATCCGGCGGCGATGTCGTAGGCACCGAGCGTGGCGTCGTGGAGCTCGCGCGATCGTGCGAGCAGCGTGAAGAGATCCTCCGACACCGTCTTCCAGCCGGAGGCGGCGGCGGCGTTGAGGCGGGCGAGCTCGCTCGTGTCGCGGTAGACGGTGAGCCGGTCCTCGATCGCATCGACCACGTCGAGCGCGTCGATGCCGAGCTCCGTGGCGTCGGCATGCTCGCCGGCATTGAAGGCGACCTCGAAGCGGCAGCCCATCGCCTCGCGCCCCACGACGATCGTGTGCAGATCGGATGCCATCGTCCGCGACGGGGGGGCCGGGTGGTCCCGCCGCTGCCGCGCGGCGGAGTGGGGAGGCGACTCGCGACGGGGTCCGCCGGTCGCTACCGAGGTGCGAGGCCGCGGTCGAACGCCTCCTGATCGCGGCGAAACAGGGCGAGCTCGCGCTCGAAGCGCTCCACGGGGATGCGGAACGACGGCGCCTCGTCGGTGTGGGCGTGGCAGTGCGCGACGAGCAGACGGTAGAGGAATTTGAAGAGCTGCCGCGGCACCCGCAGGCCGCGCAGGCCCTCGATCAGCCGACGCTGATCGACCGTGTCGTCGAAGAGGTCGGCCAGCGTGGCGGGCGGATCACCCACGCTCGCGGCCTTCACTCGCATCGAGGCGATGTCGTAGAGCGTCTCGCCGGACCATTCGAGCGACGGCACGAGGTTCTGCTTGTCGAGCCGCGCGCGCTGGTTGAACGACTCGTCCTCCCGCTCGATGAAGCGGTAGAGCTCGAGCGGAAGCAGCAGCTTGAAACCGAGTCCCGGCGACTTGAGGAACTTGTTGTCGAGCAGGGGCCAGAGCACGAGCCGCATCCGGTCGGCCGAGCCGTTGATGAGATGCGGCTCGTCGAGCCGGTCCACGATCACCACCATGCCGGTGTGGCCCAGGGCGGCGAGCACGCCCTGGAACTTCGCGAGCAGCTCGTACCGGTCGTCGCTGCGCGCGAACGCCGGCAGCGGCTGGCCGGCGAGGTCGACCTCCGGGAACCGCACGAGCGCCCGGGCGAGCTGGGCGACGGTGCGGTTGCCCGAGCGCATGCCGCGGACGATCCGCCAGGCGCGCCAGGTCGCTCGGGCCCGACGCAGCGCGGCGGGCAGCCACGCGGCGGCGAGGAGCAGCCACGGCCACCACTGCCTCGTCCATCCGAGCGAGCCGCTCATCGCGCCCCAGGCGAGCGCGCCGGAGAACGCGAGCGTGGCACCGATCGCGAGCGCGGGAGCGAGCAGCGCCATCCACCCATGATGCCCGATGCGGCCGCGCAGCCGCCGCCATCGTGACGGGAACGACTCCGCGGTCGACTGGTCGTAGCAGGCGGCCAGGAGGGCGAGATCGCGCGCCTGCGGCTGGGTGAGCGGAGGCCGCGGCCCCTTGCCCTCGAGGAGCCTGGTGACGAGCTGGGTCACCGCCAGCGACAGGATGGCGTCGATGTGATCCCAGAGCTTCCAGCGGGCGAGCACCCGGTCGACGGGCCGATGCGGGCCGAGACGGCTGACGAACCGGTCAAGAAACGGGTTGAAGTCGTCGTAGAGCACGACGAAGGTGGCGGCGTCGGGGTGCTCGGACGCATGCCGCTCGAACTGCCTGACCATCTGCAGCTTGAGCGCCGTCTTCCCCGCCCCCTTCTCGCCGAACACGATCGCCGTGCTCGGATCGGCCGGATCGCCGTAGATCTTGTCCCATGCGGGGTGGAACGTCGTCTCGAGGCACGTGCGCTTGAAGACCGTGTCGTTCTGCGCATCCTCCTCGGCGAACGGGTTTCCCGCGATGCCGTGGTGCTCGAGGAATGCGTGGACCTTCATCGATCGGTGCGTCGGGCGTCAGTTGCCCTTGGCGACCATGCCCTCCAGCATCTTCATGAAGCCGTCGGCATGGGCCGCGACGGTGGCCGCCGGTCCGTAGAACTTGAGGAAGTAGTTCCCCCCCTGCGATTCGACGATGGCGGCGAGCATGCGGTACCCGGGCCGCTGGATGGTCTGTCCGCCCGCGAACGGGCCTCCCGGCATGTCCTTGTAGGTGCCGGCGACGTCCACGATCGTCACCTGGCAGCCGGCGATCTTGAGCGCCTTCGTGGTCGCGTGGTCCTTGGTCGCGCTGCCGTCCGGCTGCGTGAACTGTCCGTACCAGCGATCGATGTTCATCTCGACCGTGCCGCCGGCGCCCATCACCGTCATCCGGCCGGCGTCGTCCGGTCCGGCGCCGGGAATCTGGAATTCCGCATCCACGATCCGCGACTTGGGGGGCACCTGCTTCCACGCCTGCGGCGCCTCGAGCGACAGGCCGCCATCGGCGATCGTGAAGGCGCCGGCCGCGGGTGCGGCGGCCTGGGCCCGCGCGTCGCGGGGGGCGACGAGCACGCACGCGATGACCGCGATGCCCGCCGGGACCACGAGCGAGGCTGCATGCACCATCCGGCGACCGAGCAGCCGGGGAGAGGCGAGGCCGCGTGCGAGCATCCGATGCCGCGGGGACACGACGAGGGCGTTCATGGACGGGGTCTCCGATCCGGGGGAGTGATCCCCGGAAATGATCCGGGGAAATGGTGCTCGGGCCGTGGTTCACCCCGAAATGTATCAGATCACCGGGAAGGCTGGCGGCACCGTTCAGCCCGCCGACGGCGGCACGTGCTCGGGAAACACGAGGCGGATCGGGACCCAGTCGGGCCAGTCCTGGCGCCAGACCAGTTCACTGCCGGTGGCTCCGCCGGCATCGAGCCATTCCTGGAGCATGTCGGCCGACAGGGGCTCCGACGGATCGCCGCCGGGAAGCGCCACGTTCCATTCGACATCGGTGGCTTCGGCGATGACGGGGTGGAACCGCCGCTCCACGGGGATCTCCTCGGGCGGCGGTTCCGCCGCGATGGCCGGGGTGACCGGCGCGCGAGGTTCGCGACGGGCCGCCGCCGGCGCCTCCGTTGACGCGACGGGGGCCGCGGCCTCGAGCGTGCCGAGCGCCGTGGCTCGTGGCAGGCTGGCCGAGTAGTCGCCGTCGAGCGACACGATCGTCGCGACGGGCAGTTCCGGCGGCGTGGTCGCGTGTGCATCGGACGAGATCGATTTCGGCAGCGGCACCCGAAACGTCGCGCCGCACTCCGGACAGTACGCCTTCTTGCCGGCGAAGCGATCCTTCACGCGAACATCGTGCCCGTTCGGACAGCGGGCCTCGATTCCCATGCCGGCGATCCTCCTCGTACGTGTCGTGGACGTGGCGTCGACGGGCGGAAAGGCCGGTCCGCGGCTTGTCGCGACGCCGCGCCCATCTTAGGCTCTCACGCTCGTTGCTTCACGACGTGCCCGGCACCGGTCCGGGCGTGCGGTCGGCAGCGCTTCCCGAGGTACCGATGGCCCGACGCGACGACCCTCCGTCCCGCAGCCGCCGTGGCGCCGGACCGTCCGGCGACGACGATCGCGAGGAGGGACCCCTCGAGATCGCGATCGTCGGCGACCTGACCGATCACGAGGCCGACCTCACCGACCGCCTGCTCGGCGTCGAACCCGGCGGCACCTGCACGATCTACTTCGACTCGCCCGGAGGCAGCCCGTACTGCGCGATGTCGCTCACCGCCCTCCTGCGGCTGCGGGGCATCAGCGCGACCGCCGTCGTGACCGGGGAATGCTCGTCGGCCGCGCTCTGGCCCTTCGCGGCGTGTGCCCGCCGGCTGGTGACCGCCTACAGCGTGTTCCTCTTCCATCCGATGAAGTGGCAAAGCGAGGAGCACATCGGGCTGCGCGAGGCTGCGGAGTGGTCCCGGCACTTCGGCGACCTCGAGCGAGACATGGACGTGTTCCTCTGCGACCTGTTCGGCCGCGAGGCGGACCGCATCAACGCCTGGATCCGCGCCCACCGCTACGTGTCCGGCCGCGAGATGGTGGAGGCCGGACTGGCGGAACTCGTGCCGCTCGAGCCGCTTCCGCACCTGACCGCGCGGTGATCGACCGGTGATCGACGGGTGATTCGCGGCGATCCCGGGCCGCGATCGGATCAGCCGCGGTAGTCGCCGTGGCACGCGTTGCACGACTTCTCGATGCGGCCGGCCGCCTCCCGCGCCGCCTCGTAGGTGCCGTCGTTGCACGCCTGCCGCAGGGCGGCCGCCGCATCGCGCATCTCCGACGAGTACCCGACGTAGGTCTGGTCGTCGTGGTACTCGTAGTCGCGCCGCTGGATGATCTCGCCGATCATGGCCACGACCTCGGCGGCGTGGAGCGCGGCCTCCATGTTGCGCTTGAAGTCGGCCGCCGACGCGGCGGCCGGACGCAGCGCGGCCTGCGCCTCCTCGAGGCGACTCATGAGCGCCGGACGGCCCGCCACCTGGCTCCACGCGAACTCCTCTTCGCGTTCCGGCCGGCTCTCGGGCGAGCTGCCCTGCAGCATGCGATTCAGATCGTCGATGCGGGCCTTGGCCTCCGCGAACGACTGGTCGGTGCCGACCTTGCAGTTGAACCCCGCCCGCGCGAACAGGTCGCGTGCCGTCACGGCATCCTTCTTCCAGCGGACGTCACCGTCGTAATCGGCGACGACCGCGAAGGCGAGCGCGATCGCGCTGAATCCCTTCCGAGCCTTGTCGTAGCCGCCGCCCTTGAAGGCCGAGGGCGTGGCGCATGCCTCGACGACGACGTCCTTCATGTTCTTGATCTCGTCGGTGAGCGTGTCCTCCGAGACCAGCCCCGACCAGCGAAACCCGCCCCCCTGTGGCGCCGTCTGGCCATCCGAGCCCCCGGACGATCCTCCCGTGGAGCCGCCACCACTCGGGCGGGCGGTGAAGTCGGGCCGCGGCCCGTCGAGCGTCGTGAAAGCGTCGGGGAAGAACGTGCCTTCGACGGACCGGTCCCACGGCCCCTTCGGCGGGGTCGCGCGACGGACCTGCGTGGCGCCGCGGCGCAGGGTCTGGGCCTCGGTCACGATCGTCGCGGCTGCAGCCATCACCGCGCAGACGACGACGGCGAAGCCTTTGACGACGGGGAAGCGGCGTGGAGGACGTGCAGGCCGCGCGACGGCCTGATGGGCGTGTGGAGGACGCGGCTCGTCCGAGCCTTTCGCGCGACGTTTCATGATCGCTCCCTTTCGACTCATCGGGTCCGATTTCAGGCCGAAATGACGGACGATTCCATCTTGACCCGCGAACGTGGCCCCGTCACCCTCCGCCACTCACCGAGTCCTGCCGGCGCCCATGTCGGATGGCGCGGGCATTCCCGTCGAAGGAGCGGACACCCTCATGATACTGCGAAACGTGTGCGAGGCGGTGGCGAGCGCCGCGGCCACGGTGACGAGCCGCCGTGGTCGAACAGGGATCGTCGCGGGCCTGGCACTGATCGGCGTCGGCACGGTGTTCGCCGGCCGGGTCGAGGCGGCGGGCGACCCTGCCGTGACGGGACCTGCCCAGGCGACGGTCGTGGCGTTCCTCGACGCGATCAAGCGGGGTGACGACGCGACGGCACGAGGTCTCCTCACGCAGGTGGCCCGGGCCAAAACCAAGGAGCTCGGTATTTCCGTCGCGCCGCCGGTCAACGACAACGCCACGTACTCGGTCCGGGCATGCGAAGTGGTCGGTGAAGCGGGGGACGTCGTGCACGTCGCCACCATCTGGACCGACGTCGATGCCGACGGGTTCAAGTCGACGGACAACGTGATCTGGGTCACCCGGCTCGATCCGGAGGGGTGGCGGATCGTGGGCATGGCGATGAAGGTCTTCGACGACCTCCCGCCGCTCCTGCTCGACTTCGAGGATCCCGAGGACATGCTGGCCAAGCAGCAGTTGGTAGCGACCGAACTGCAAAAGCGGGCGGCGAAGGCGGCCGGGGCACCTCCTCAGCCGCGGACCGCCCAGGGCCAGCCGTCCCAGCCGCAGCCGAAACCACGCTGAAGGCTCACGGCACCGGCCGGGAGCGGCATGACCGGGAACGCCTGAATTCAGCCAACAGGCGCCCGCGCTGCGAAGAAAAACGGATCTTTCGGGCGGCACATCTTTGCCAGATTGCCCACTTTTCTTGACAGTGGGCATCCCGCTGCTAGCCTAGCAGCCTGGTTTGCCCCACCCGCAAACTCTGTCTGATCCGTACAAGGACCCGTCCTTCTGCCATGCGTGCTGACGGGGCTTGAAGCGGCTCGGCTGGAGCCCGGGCGGGGTGTCCCATCGTTATCCGTTTTCTGCTGCGGTCCGGTGGCCGTCCCGGATCGGGGTTCCACTCGTGACGGCCGTCGGGCGCACGTCGCGTCTCGTGTTTTCAACCGGAGGTCAGTAATGAAGCGTTTCCTCGGCTTTGCGTTCGCGATGTTCTTCGCGCTCGTCGGCATCGCGCTCGTCGGCGGTGATTCGGGTGCGGTGGCCGGTCACGGCTGCCATGGTCGTTGTCATGGCGGTCTTCTCGCCCGCCTGCACCGCTGCCACGGCGAGCGTGAGCGTTGCCACGGCGGCCTGTTTGCTCGTCATCGCCGTGGCTGCCACGGTGCTGCCGAAGCCGCTCCGGCGTGCGAGTCGGCCGCGAGCGACTGCGGCTCGTGCGGTGGCGGTGAGGTCGTGGTGGAAGGCGGCTGCGCCGGTGGTGCTTGCGGTGGTGAGAGCGTCATCTCGGAGGGTGCGGTCGAGCAGGCCGTGCCGACCGAGGCCGCTCCGGCCGCTCCCGCTGCTCCGGCTGCTCCGGCTGCCCCCGAGGCACCGGCCGCTCCGAAGGCCACCTGATCGACGCACGCCGCCAGTGGCGGCACGCGTCAGGTCAGGCATCGATGCTACGAAACGAGCCGGGTCTCCTTCGGGAGGCCCGGCTTTTTTCATGGCCCGCCGTTCCCTCCGCTGGCCCAAGCAAGAGCCGGCTCGGCCGTTCACGCGGCGAGTGTCGCGATCACTCGGCGGGAGGCTCGGGCGTCGCCGCGGGTGGTGTCGGGACCGGGACCAGTTTCCGGAACCTGCCTCGGAGGAGTCCTCCTGGACGGGCGGGCTCGGTCGCCCCTTCACCGGTTGCTGCGGCCGCCCGACGTTCCGCCCGGCGACGGGCAACCTCGTCGAGCACCCCACCGACCAGGTCGATCACGTCTCCCGCCTGGGGCCCGTTGGGGTTTGGCTGAGCCGTTGGTGCCGCTGCGCCCGGGGTCGCGGCCTCTCGTCCAGAGGGGGCTTCCGCCTGGGGATCCTCGCGCGAACCGGTCGGCGGGCGCGGGGCGGGGAACGGTCGCGGCGCACCCGGCGCGCGGGGCCCGGATCCACCCGCCGCATCGGCTCGCAGCCGATCCAGAAGATCGGCGACGAACTCCCCGGCCGTTGCCCGGATCGATCCGTCGAAGTTGACCCGCGGCTTCCCCAGCTCGCCCCCAATGCCGACAGAGATCGTCTTGCCGGCAAGGGCCGCGATGAGCGGCCGATCCTGTGGCAGGTCTGCCGGAATCGGCAGGCTGAGCGTGAGGTCCATGGCCCCGTCGCGCAGACTCACCCAGCCCCGCGATGCCACGTCGAGCCGCTGCCCCGGCTTCGCGAGCGGCACGCCGAATTCGAGGCCGTCGTGCCACATGCGCTGGTTCTCGAGGCGGAAGGTGACGTGTGACTCGTCGGCGATGCGCACCGTGGGCGGTGCGGGAAGCCGTCCGGGCAGGGCCGCGAACACGCCCACCACCAGCGGTCCCGGTCCGAGCACCACCTCGTGCATCGCGAGCTTCCCGGCCAGCGTCGCGCCGCCCGGGTCCCCCACCGGGAACGTCGCGCCGTCGATTCGGAGCGAGAACCGGCCTGCCGTGCGCGTCGAGTCGGCGAGCACCGGGGCGACGTACGCCAGCACACCCTGCGCGACGCCCGGCTCCATTCGCGCGTCGGTGAACACGTCCACCGGTTCGATCGTCCACGCGCTCGTGGTGGCGTCATCATTGTGAGCCAGCCGTGCCCGGAGCCGGATCGGCTCGCTGACCCAGGGTTCGGCCGTCCACGGGCCCGTGATCCGCAGCACGGCATCGTCCGCCTCCAGCCGCACGCGCACCGCCGAGCGCCTCGGCCCGGCTGCGGGGGACGCGCCGGCGTTCTCCCGCGGCACGACGAGATCGACCAGGTTCGAACGCCGCTGCTCGTCGAACGCGAGGTGTCCCTCGACGCCGACGAGCCGCATGCGCCCCACGTCGCCCCAAGAGAGCAGCATCGCCAGGAGGCCATGACTCCCCTCGATGCGGGCGATTCGGAGCGGCTCGACGGCACCGTTTCTGGGGACGACGCGCACGTCCTCGAGGATCAGCGGCCCCAGCCACCCGACCCGTGCCTTGCCGATGGTGACGTCGGCATCCAGCCCCGGCACCGCCGCCGCCACGAGTCGCGACAGCCGCCCCGCGTCGGACAGAAGGAGCGGCACGGCGCCGAGCCCCACGAGCGCGACCGCCGCCCCCGTGGCGAAGAGAAGCCGGAGCGGCGAAGGAAACCATCCGCGTGCCGCCCCGGCGGCCGGTGCGGCGGGCTCGATCGTGGAAATCTCGTCTGCCATGTGCCTCTGCATCCGGGCCCACGGGAAACCTCCGGGCCGTTCGCCCATCGGACGTCGTCGGCATCGCCTGGGCCGCGGGCCCCACGGCCTGGCGATGAGAACGGATTCTACGCCGCCGCGTGCGTCGAAGCCGTGCCGGTCTCGGAAACCAAAGGAGTCGTGTCGACTCCCGGGCGACGGGGGCGTCTGGGACACGCTTTTCGGTGACACGGTTCGCGCGCCGGTAGACTGTGGTCTATCGCGGGCGTAGCTCAGTTGGTAGAGCGCTAGCTTCCCAAGCTGGATGTCGCCGGTTCGAGTCCGGTCGCCCGCTTTTCTGGTCCATGCGGGAGTCGGTGACGGAACCATGCGCGACGTCGGGCTTGGGTCACGCGCGGCGTGAGGCCATCGCGCGTCATCCATGCTCGGCCCCATGAACGAACCGGCCACTTCGTCGCTCGATGCTGGCGAGCCCGTGCTCGTGACCGGTGCCACGGGCTACGTCGGCGGGAGGCTGGTGCCCGCGCTGCTCGCGGCGGGCTACCGCGTGCGCTGTCTGGTGCGCGAGCCGCGCAAGCTCGATGCCCGCCCCTGGCGGCATGATCCGCGCGTCGAGGTGATCTCCGGCGACCTCGGCGACCGCGCGGCCGTGGCGCACGCGCTCCGCGGGTGCCGGGCGGCCTACTACCTCGTCCACTCCATGGTGGCCACCGCCGGCGCGTATGCCGACAAGGATCGGCAGCTCGCGGCCGCGTTCGCGGCCGCCGCCAGCGATGCCGGACTGCCCCGCATCATCTACCTCGGTGGTCTCGGCGAGATGGGGGCGGATCTCAGCGAGCACCTGCGCTCGCGGCGGCAGGTCGAGCAGGAACTCGCCGCGACGGGCGTGCCCGTGACCACCTTCCGGGCGGCGATGATCATCGGCTCGGGTTCGGCGTCGTTCGAGATCCTGCGCTACCTCGTCGAGCGGCTGCCGATCATGGTGACGCCGCGGTGGGTCACCACCGCCTGCCAGCCGGTCGCCATCGCCGACGTGCTCCATTGGCTGGTCCGCTGCCTCGCGGTGCCCGAGACCGTCGGGCGGACGCTCGAGATCGGCGGCTCCGACGTGATGCCGTACCGGGACCTGATGCGGGTGATGGCGGAGGAACTCGGCCTGCCCCGCCGGGTCATCATCCCCGTGCCGGTGCTCACGCCGCGGCTCAGCTCGCTGTGGATCAACATCGTCACCCCCGTCTCCTACCGCATCGCGCGGCCGCTGGCCGAAGGACTCAAGAATCGCGTCGTCGTGTCGGACGACACCACGCAGCGGCTGATGCCCCACGACGCGCTCTCGATCCGTGAGGCGATCCGCCGCGCGCTGGCCAAGATCGACCGGCACGCCGTCGAGACCCGCTGGAGCGTCGCGGGGCCGGTGCCAGGTGATCCGGTGTGGGCCGGCGGCACGGTGTTCACGGACGAACGCACCGTGGACATCGAGGCCGATCCGGCGAGCGTGTACGCGGCGATCTGCAGGATCGGTGGCGGCAACGGATGGTATGCGGGCGACCTGCTCTGGCGGCTGCGCGGATGGATGGACACGCTCCTCGGCGGTCCCGGACTGCGGCGCGGACGTCGCGACTCCGAGACCGTGGAGTTTGGCGAGACGCTCGACTTCTGGAGGGTGGTCGGAATCGAACGGAATCGCGCGCTGGCGCTGAGGGCCGAGATGAAGATGCCCGGCGAGGCCCAGCTCGATTTCCGCATCGACACGCTCGACGGCGACCGCGACGGCTCCTCCGGGCGCGCGGCCGATCCGACCGGATCCGTCACGCCCCTCCCGCCGCCCCGACCTCTCACCCGCCTGGTGATGACGGCCCGCTTCCGCCCCCGCGGCCTCTTCGGGCTCCTCTACTGGTATGCCGTCGTGCCTCTGCACGAGATCGTGTTCGGCGGGATGCTGCGCGGCATCCGCAAGACGGCTGAAGCGATGCATCGTCTGCATGCGACGTCCCCGGAGGCCGTCCCGCCCCTCGAGACCGCACCCGGGTACGGGAGGGCGCGGCTTTGGCTGGGGGTGAGTGGTGTGGGCACGATCATCGCGCTGGCGACCGCCGGGCTCGCGCTCGGACTGCCCGCCCGGCTGCTGCCCGCGGCCGGGTCGCTCGGGGCCGAGGTGGCGGCGCTCGGCTCGTTCGTGCTGGCCTACCTCCTGATCCATCTCCCCTTCGATCTCTGTGGTGGATACCTCCTGCCGCGCGCGTACGGCCGCGGGCATCCATCGCTGCTCATGTTCGTGGCGCTGCTGGCGCGGGGTGTGCTGGTTCATGCCGCGATGCTCACGCTGGTGGCGGTCGTCCTGCTCCTGGCCGGACGATCCTGGGGCGTGCCCGGGGTGATCGCCGCCGCGGGGCTCGTGATGCTCGCGCTCCTCCAGGGACGGATCGCGGTCGCCAAGGCCCTCGCGCCGCTCGAACTCACCCCGAGCCTGCCCGCGGCGGCCGCCGACCCGCACGCTCCGATGCTGCCCGCCACGATCGTGGAATCGGACGACGAGGGCTTCACCGGCGGGATCGCCGGTGTGCTGCGTCCGTCGCTTCACCTCGTGCCGCTCCGGTGGCGCGAGGTCCTCGACCCGGAGGCGTTCGCCGTGGCGGTGCGGCGCCGACAGATGGCCGTGCAGACCGGTGAATGGTGGCGGGGCCGCCTGCTGGCGCTCGCCTTCACGCTCGCGGGCGTGGTGCTGGCGGCCTCGGTCGTGGGGGATCGACGGCTCGCGACCGCGGAGGGGATCGTGGTCTTCAGCCTCGTGTTCACGCTCTGGTCGTTCGTCGGCCTGCTCACGCTGCCCACGCCGAGCCGACGCGGGGTCGCCGACATCGATCGCAGCCTGATCGCAGACGGCTGTCGTCGCGACGTCCTCGTGCGCACGATCGAGCTGCTCGACCAGTTTCAGGATCGCGAGCGGTCACGCGGTCCGTGGATCGAGACCATCTTCCATCCGGTGCCCAGCGTCGAGTCGCGGATCCACGGGCCCCGGGCCACGGGAGCGACCGGCTGCTGGGATGCCGCGCGCTCCGCGGTGTACCTGAGCGCGGCTGGGCTCGGCCTCCTCGGGAGGGCCGTGCACTGCAACTGCGGGCGTCCCGCGCTCTGGGCCTTCCTTCCGATCGACTGACTACGGCCTCGCTCGCAGCACGCACGAGCGGTGGACGATCCTGGGGTCGGGAAGCCTCGAGCGCCTGCGCCGCGACGTCGGGATTGTCGGGAGCTGGTCCGTTCCATGAAGCCCTCGATCCTTCGCGAACAGGCCCTGACGCCGGACGGCCGGCTCATGACGCTTTCCGAGCACGACGGCTCGTACACGATCCGTGTGGCGGGCGTCGAGCTGATGACCACGCGGCAGCACCATTCCGAGGAGCAGCTCGCGCGACGCGCCTGTGAGCCACTCCGGCACGCGCGCTCGGCCCGGGTGCTGATCGGCGGCCTGGGTTTTGGCTACACCCTGCGGGCCGCGCTCGGTTCCCTGCGTCCGGATGCCACCGTGACCGTCGTCGAGATCATGCCCGAGGTGGTGTGTTGGAATCGGAAGCCGGACTACGGCCTGGCCGGCGTCCTGCTCGACGATCCGAGGGTCGAGACCGTTCTCGGCGATGTGGCCGACGTGGTCGGGCGACGACGTGGCTTCTTCGATGCCGTGATCCTCGATGTCGACAACGGTGCCGCGGGCCTGACCACCACGGAGAACGCTCGACTCTACGCCGCGCCGGGGCTCGCCCGTCTCCATGCATCGCTGCGGCCCGACGGGCTTCTGGCCATCTGGTCGGCCGCCGGCGACCCGGCCTTCGAGGAACGCATGCGCCGCTGCGGCTTCGCCGTCATCACCGAGCGGGCGCCGCTCCACGTCGGGAGCGGATCGAGTGCCTGCCTCTTCATCGGGCGGAAGGAGAAGGCCGCCGGGTGAACCGACGACCGTCCACCGCGGGCACTGCCGGAGGTGGGACTTGAACCCACACGCCCTTGCGGGCAACGGATTTTGAGTCCGCCGCGTCTGCCATTCCGCCACTCCGGCGCGACCGATTCCCTGGGAGGCAACGTACGCGGAAGACGAC
>Ga0172376_10002053_pt1 | contig 25092 bp, 23 predicted proteins | sample Lak35m_FD_121114 | JGI IMG/M metagenome (GOLD analysis project Ga0172376, IMG submission 121114) | Freshwater microbial communities from Kabuno Bay, South-Kivu, Congo - kab_092012_35m | ecosystem: Environmental > Aquatic > Freshwater > Lake | place: Democratic Republic of the Congo: South-Kivu...
GCACGTAAACGTCATCGGCTGTGCCGCACTCGCTAATTCCTTGAGCGCCGCGTCGCTGCGGGTGCCACCCCCTCGCATCGACCAGCTGCCGTCGGCTTGCAGCAAAGCACTATAGGCCACGCCGTTGATGTTGCCGCGCGCCACAAGGTCACAAACCGCGCCGCCCGGGGCCGTCGCCTGACCGCGTAGCAACGCGAGCCGCGACTCCACCGCCTCAGGCGAACCCGGGCGCCAGGTCACCTGCTGACCCACCACCGGCGCCAAGTCACTATCGAACGCCAGCACGAAGGCAATGACTTGCCGCCGACTCTGATCCGCCGGCGCCGGGAAGAAAAACACGGGATCGCGGAAGAAATTATCCAGCGTGTCGATCGCCCCATCGTTACTGAAACCGAAGCCACGAATCTGCGCCCCGGTGTTGCCACCGCCGTCGGCACTGAAACCAAACATCCCGGCCTTGGTGTACACGTTGCGCAGCTGCGGCACCTTGAAGTTTTCGCTGATGCGCCCACCTTCGAAGGACATCAGCCCACCGGTGCCGAACTTTCCTTCGCTCGGACGCAACCGATGGCAGTTGTCGCAACTGCCGAGCAACGTGGTTGGTACGTTCATGTAGATATTGCGACCGGCGGCCTCATCCGCGGTCAGCGACCCATCGAGTGCGCGAACGGGATTGGGTGGCATCGCCAGGCGCAGGGCGAAATCCGTGAATGCCTGCATCTGCGCAGGCGTCAACACCGTCTCGCGCCCGAGCAAGCCGATGAAGGCGCCGTTGAATTCTTTGAATGCGGCCTCTTCGAGTGTCTCCACGGCGCCGCGCACGACCTGCCGGTTAGTGCCCGTGCGATCACCGCGCCAGTGCAACGGGCCGTGTCCACGCATACCACGCAACGTTTGCGTGGTCATGGGCCCCTTCAATGGATGGAAGCGCGGCGTCGTACGCGGGCTATTCGAGACGTACGCGTTCGGGTTGAGCTCCGTCGCATCATCCGGATTGCCGAGGTCCCAAGACAGATGATCGAGATCCGCGAACACGTGGCAACTCGCGCAGGACACCGAGCCGTTGGCCGAGCTCAAGGTCGCGTCGTACAGGAACTGCCGGCCGGTTTTGACCGCCGTGCTCTCGGGCGAGAAGAGGCTGCGCGTCGTGAGCACACTGCGCTGGGCGGTGTCGACGATGCTGACGCTGTGCGCGATCCGCGAGTACACATAGAGCCGCGAGCCCGAGGCATTGAGCGCAAGACCCGAGGGGCCTGCCGGCACGGCGATATGACGACTCGCATCGGGTTCGAAGCCGCTCGTCGTGAGGCTTGCCGTCGGCAGCGCCGCCACTTTCGCCGAGCCAAACGCCGCGACATAGAGCGTGTCGCCATTGGGACTGAACGTGAGTGCGGTCGGTTGCGACAGGCTGCGCGCCTTGTCGGCCGCGGGCAGGCTCTGGCCCTGCGGCAAAGCGAAGTTCACGTGCTTATTGAGGTGCACGGCGGACACCGTGCTCGAGCCCGGCGTCACCAGCGACAGGCGACTCTCCGCGATACGCCCGCGCACGGTGCTGTTGCCACGCCGACCTGAACCCTCGAAGCGCACTTCGTTGAACGATTCGGTATTGCTCACGACCAGCCGTCCGTCCGGCGCGACCGCCATGTTGAATAGCACCGTGCCAACACCGCTGATGCGCTGCGTGACGGTGGGCGTCGCAGCGGCGGCATCGATGACGAACAGATCCTCATCGGGCAGCGTGAACTTGACCCGCGAAGACCAGTCGTTGCGCGCCTCATCGCGCCAAGCCGTGCCGTCGTAGCGAACGATCAAGCCCGTGCCCGGCGCCTGCACGCCGTCTGTGCTCGTGGAAATTCCGGGCTTCGGCGTATTCAAGGCATCGCGATGCAGCACCGTGCTGCGATTACCCGACATGAACACCGCCGCGTACACGCTACGTCCGTCGTTGCTCACCGCGAGGGCTCGCGGCACATCAGCCGGCAGCGTGAGCGTGGTCACCGGCTTGCCGTTCAAAGATTCATCGAGTTGCGAAGCCTCGAACACCCATACGTCAGCCCGCCCGGTGCCGGGCGTGGTCAGCGACGAGGAGGTGAAACCCGGGCGGTTCTGACCGCGAAACGCCGCGGTGATGAACGCGCGATCGCGGTTGGTCCCGGCGAACACCACATCTCGCGGTTCATCGCCGACCTGCAGCGTGCGCAGCACCCGCGGCGTGCCATCGAGGCGCACCACGCTCACCGAATCGGAGAGGTGATTGACGACCCACACCTCGTTGCTATTGCGCTCCGCCACGGCCACCGGCTCGAGTCCGACCGCCACGGTGCTCACGAGACGCAGCGTGTCGCCCTCGACGGCAAAGATCTCCAGACAATGCGCGGGCGCGTTGGCGACATACAGGCGCTGACCATCAGCGGAGAGCGCGAGCGGACGAACCGGACCGCTCTCGAACAGGGTCACGCTATTGGCCGCCGTGTCGGCGGTAACGTTGTCGGCGGAGGTGCCGCACTGGAACACCGGCCGCTGCAGCAACGTTCCCTGCGATTGTTCAATGGGCGATGCGGTCACCGGCGTGTTTGAGCCGCCCGAGGTCGGTGGCGCGCTCGACCCACTTGATGAACCGCCACCCCCGCCCCCACCACAGGACACGACGAGTAACGCGGCTGCGATGCCTGCGACCCACGTTCGCCACGCCTCGCCGATGTGCGCTTGCTGCATGCCCCTAGCCCCCATGCACCACAGCCTACCGCGGTACGGGCATCGGCTGCACCTCCCTCACCTGCCCCTTGTCGGCGGCCGGGTCGGCTGCCTACCCTTTGGACCCATGGACGCACTACCTACGAGTTGGACGGCTCTGGCCGCGGTTGTTTTTCTGCTCGGCGTGAAGCACGGGTTCGACGCCGATCACCTCGCCACCATCGACGGTCTGACGCGAGTCAACGCCCGTAGTCGCAAGGCCTTCGCCCCGTATTGCGGAGCCCTGTTTTCCTTGGGTCACGGCGTGGTGGTCATGGCCATCGCGGTGTTCGTCAGTCTGCTGGCTGGCCAGTGGCAAACGCCTGATTGGCTGCAGACGGGTGGGGTGTGGATCTCGATCACGTTCCTCGCCGCGCTCGGCATCGCCAATGTTCATGCCGCCGTCACCGCGCCCGCCGATGAAATCGTGGCGCCGGTGGGTCTGAAGGCTCGACTGCTCGGGCGATTGGGGCGCGCAGGCTCCCCGGGCTTGATCGCCTTCGTCGGTGCGCTGTTTGCGCTCTCGTTCGACACCATCAGCCAAGCCGCCCTGTTCTCGCTGACTGCCCAGCAATTCGGCGGCCTGGGTCACGCCGTAATGCTCGGCGCCTTGTTCACCGCGGGCATGCTGGTCACCGACGGCATCAACGGTATTTGGATTTCGCGCCTGATCGCTCGCGCCGATGAGTTGGCCCGCATCGCCTCGCGAGTCATGAGCCTCGCCGTCGGCGGCGTGAGCTTGCTGATCGCTGCGTTTGCGTTCGCCAAACTCACGCTGCCCGATATCGATGCCTGGTCAGAGGGCAAGGAGCTCTACTTCGGCGCTGCCGTGGTGCTGACCGTGCTGATGAGCTACATCGCCGGCAAGCGGCTCGCGCGAGCCCCGCTCGCGTGAACGGCCGCGTCGAGTCGATCGACGGTCCCATCATCAGCACGGCGGACCTGCCCCGCCAGCGTGAACTGTTCGTCGATGTCATCGGCATGCAGGTCGTGGATGACACAGCGCTGGATGCCAGCGCGACTCACGCACTGTTTGGCGTTTCAGGGCAGACCGCACGGCTGATGCGGCTCGTCACGCCAGGTTCAGAACTCGGCGTGTGGCTCGTGCAGTTCTCGCCGGGCTCGCCCGTGATCATCCGCGAGGGTGGAGTCGGGGTCGCCTGCAATGCCCTGAAGATGATCGACTTCTTTACTGCCGATCGCCCCGCGGCCGTGGCACGACTGCGAGCGCACGGCTTTGAGTTGGTCTCCGAAGGGGCCCACGTTGATCTGCCGGACGGGTCGCGCTTTCTCGAAGCCCATGCCAAGGGTCCCGATGGCGTCATGATCGCGGCCATCGAGCCGCAGAACGTCGAGGCCGCGCAGTTCGTCACCCTGACCCATCAAGTATTCAGCGAAGTGCAGAGCAGCTCGGGCCCCGTGAGCGATTTCGAACCGGTGCGCCGTTTCTATGAAGAGACGCTCGGCGTGCCGCTCGGGTTTCGCTACGAGTTCGCGAGCGAGTCGTTCTCGCGCATGGTTGGCGTCAGCCAGACGCTGCATATCCGCGCCAACAATTACGGGCGCGTGGTCGAGGATGTGATGCTCGGCATCATTCATTACGGGCTGCCGGAAGGCAGCTACGCCGATTTGCGCGACCGCGCTCGAGCGCCCAATCGCGGTATCATCGGCGTCCGCCTGCGGGTGAGCGGCCTCGAGTCACTCGTGGCGCGCTGCCGCAGCGCCGGCATCGAGATCGCGAGTGAGCCGCAATCCCTGTCCATCGGGGATCGCGCGTGTCGCACAGCGATCATCCGTGCACCCCACGGCGTTTTCCACTGGCTCATCGAGCACTGAGGCCCATGCAACGCAGAGACTTTCTCATCGCCGGTTCGGCGGCTTCGCTGTGCGCGGCCACTTCGCTTCACGCACAGTCTCCTACCGTGCTGCACCGCGTGGTCTCGAGCGAGCTGACCTCGCTCGACCCACAGCGCCCGACCGGCCAGGTCACTGCAGAGATGGCCGCCGAGCTTTTCGCAGGGCTGGCCGTCACCGATGCCGTGGGCCGCGTGGTGCCTGGCTGCGCCGAGTCATGGTCGACGAGTGCAGACGGACTCATCTGGACCTTTCGCCTGCGGCGCAATCTCAGCTGGTCCGATGGCAAGCCGCTCGCCGCCCGTGATTTCGTCTACACGCTGCGGCGTTACCTGCAACCGGAGACGGGCGCTGCGCAAGCCGCGCGCCTCGACTCCATCGTCGGCGCGGTGGATGTGCGCTTTGGCCGCAAGCCACCCTCGACCCTCGGCGTCAGTGCGCCGGATCCCGCGACGCTCGTCATTCGCTTGCAGCACCCGGATGTGGAATTACCCGTCAATCTCGTCACCGCCTACTGCGTGCCCGAGCACGTGATCTCGGTTCACGGGCGCGAGTGGGCGAAGCCGACGCTGATCGTCAGCAACGGACCGTATCGGCTCGAGTCCTGGGCGGCGGGTGCCAAAGATTTGAAACTGCGGCGTAATCCGCGGTTCTATGCTGCGGCGGAAGTCGCCATCGAGAACATCGAATGGCTCACCGGCTACGACGACAGCACTCGGCTACGGCTCTTTAGACTCGGACAAGCGGATATCGCCTCGATCGAGGACATGGGCAACTACGCCGCAGCACGCCGCGAACTCGGCAGCGCGCTGCGCAGCTCGCCAGAGTGCGCGCTCGGCGCCATCGGCATCAACATCTCGCGCAAGCCTCTCGACAAGCCAGATCTGCGCCGCGCGCTCTCCCTCGCGGTCGACCGCGATGTGCTCGTCGGCAAGGTGCGCGGTCTTGGCGAGCAGCCGTGGCACAGCGTGCTGCCCCCAGGAATCCCGGGCTATCCCGCCTTGCGCAAACCCGCCGACAGCGGCACGGCCATGGCGCAGCGCCTCGACACGGCGCGTACCCTCGTGCGTCAAAGTATCGGCTCCGGGCGGTTGCGCCTCGGCATCGGTTTTCCCACGAGTCCAACGGGCCGCAAGATGTACTTGGCCGTAGCCGCGATGTGGAAACCCATCGGCGTGGATCTGGAGCTGCTGCCCCTCGATGGCCGCGCCTACAGCGCTGCGCTGCAGCGCGGGGACTATGACCTTTTCAGCTACGCCGCCTTCGCCGTCGTCCCCTCGGCGTCCAACTTCCTGCTGCGCTTTGTCGCCGACTCAGCCGAAAACGTCACCCGCTATCGCAACCCGGTCTTTGACCGCGTGGTCACGGCTGCAGAGCGCCAGCTCAGCTTGGCGGCCCGTTTTGGGGGGTACGGGGAAGCGGAGAACGTGCTGTTGCGCGATGTGCCGCTGATTCCGCTGTGGGCGGGCAACTCGCATCGGCTGATATCCCGCCGCGTGCGCGGCTGGATGGACCACCCCGGCCACTCGCACCCATCACGGTATTTGTCGCTGACGGGCTAAGCGCTGCGTCGGCCTAGGGCCCCCTCGAGCGAGCCGCTGCGTCGGGCGAGTCGTGCGGTCAGCTTGCCGGGTCGACGGTTGCGACCACGAAGGTCAGGGGGTCGATTCGCCGCGCCCCCGTGAAGCGGCCGCGATAGCCGACATCATCGAGCTGATCGATGCGCACCAAGGTGCGGGCTCGGGGAGCGTGGACGAAACGCCCGTCCCCCAGGTAAATGCCCACGTGCGAGTTCGGCGCGCCACGCGTGTTGAAGAACACGAGATCTCCCGCGCGCAGGTCCTCTCGCGCGACTTCGATACCCACCGTTGCCAACTGCCGAGACGTACGGGGCAAACTGACACCGAGCGTTTCGCGGAACACGTGATTGACGAGCCCGCTGCAATCGAACCCCTTGTCGGGGTGACTGCCCCCAAAGCGATAGGGGATGCCGATGTAACCGAGGGCACGATCGACGACGCCTTGCATGACGACCGCCTGCGCCGACAACGCAATCTGCAGCCCCTGAACCACGCCCTGCTCTTCCTGCGTCTCGGCGGCCACGGGTCGAGCGGCCCCGATGCCCACAAGGGCAATGAGACCGACCACCAAGGCTCGGGCAGGACGTTGCAGGAATACGGGTCGCATGGCTCGGGTCGACTACACTCGAGGACGTTCCGGGGCGCGCAGTGTAGCCTCGCCCCCACCGATTCGTACACCCTCCCCGAGTAGGAGATTCGCATGCGCCGATACCCCCGTCCTGCAGCCCTGTTTCATGTCGTCGCTCTCTGGCTTGGCCTGAGCCTCAGCGGCATCGGCGCCGCGCAGTCGGCCGGTCCCGATCGCGGCTTCGACCCCGAGGTATTTCGCCAGTGGGTGCAAATGCGCGTCGGCTCGGGTAAGCCGGTGTATTGGTATGCGGTCGGCACGGTCTACAGTTCGCCGGGCGGGCAGCCGTTGATGCGCATGGAAGGCATCGATGCGGGCCGCCTCGACACCACCCAGTCCACGGCAAGCAAGGCGCATCAACTCTCGCGCAAGACCTTTGTGTACCGTGACTTGCAAAGCAACGCGATCCTTCGCGAGTGGCAGGGCAAGCCGCTCCCGCCGATCAGCTACCCGTATCAGTACATCACCTACGAGTTGCGCGGCAGCGGCGTAGAGACTTGGGTCGAGCAAGGCGCCGGTGCGCGCGTACAACGCATCGGCCCCGGTACAGACATCATGGCGCGCCGTATCGGCGGGACGCTCGCCTTCTCCGCGCCGCTGTTCCTCGACTTTCCGCTGCGCGATGGCACCCGCAGTCAGTCATTCGAGCATTACGATTTCTTCGACCAGTCCGCCGCAAAGGGACTCAAGCATCCGTATCAGATCAGCTGGTTGCGCTTCGGCGATTTGCCGGCTGGGCTCGGCAAGGGCGTGATGCACATGGTGTCGTGGCGGGTCGATCGCTTCGAGGACTTGCCGCAAAGTATCCGCGAGTACGTGCAAAGTGAGGCGGCTCTATGGCGCGAACCGCCGCGTGACATCGCCGAAATTCGCCGTCTGCAGCAACCCGGCACACCCTGACGAACCGACCCGCGCGCCGACTTTTCCGTGTCGATACTCACAAGCGGCGCAGCCGAGCGTAAAGCGCTGTGGCAAATCCACGCCTGTGTGCTCTTGTGGGGTTTCACGGCGATTCTCGGCAAACTGATTGCGCTGCCGGCGATGGCACTGGTCATCTGGCGCGTCAGTCTCGTGGCCGCAGCGCTCGCCATCGTCCCCCGTGTTTGGCGTGAGCTGCGCTCGCTCGGGGCGCGCAACATCGCCCTGTTTGCGGCCATCAGCTGCGTCATCGCCCTCCACTGGCTCGCGTTCTTTGCCGCCATCAAGATCGCCAACGCGTCGGTGGCCGTGGCCTGCCTGGCGCTCAGTACGATCTTCGCCGCCATCATCGAGCCCACGTTGATAGGCCGCCGTCACCAAGCCGACGAGCTGGTGTTAGGCGTGCTCGCCCTGCCAGGGGTTTGGCTGCTCGTCGGCGGCGTGCCCCTCGCCATGCAGACCGGGGTACTCATCGGCACGGCGGCCGCCTTTCTGACAGCGCTCTTCGCCACGCTCAATAAACGCTACGTGACCCGCGGTGACCCTGCAGCCATCACCTTCGTGCAGATGACGAGCAGCGGGTTGTTTCTTGCACTCGTGGGTTCGTTGACACTCGGGGTCGAGGCTACGTTACAGCCGCCGAGCCTGAGTGATTTCGGCTGGCTGCTGCTGCTCTCGCTGCTGTGCACGCTGCTACCGTTTCTGCTCTTTTTGCGTGCGCTGCGGCATATCACGGCGTTCACGACGCAACTGGCGCTGAATCTCGAGCCGGTCTACGCGATCGTGATCGCGGCTTTGCTCTTTCGCGAGTACGCGGAACTCACGCCGCGGTTTTATCTCGGCGTGGCCTTGATTCTCGCGGTGGTGTTCGCGCAGCCCTACCTGCAACGACGACTGCGCCACACCACTGCCGATTCGCCGCAGGCCGATTCGCCGCAGGCCGATTCCCCGCGGGCCGATTCACCGCGCGGCTGAGGCAGCGGCCTTGTGCATGCGCGGCAGCGCGGGCGCCAGCGAACATTGCACGCTCACGCCCTCGTGCTCGAGGGCGATCGACGCCGCTCGCGGCTCGGACTCGGTTTGGTACAGCGGCGCGTCTTCACCAGGTTTCTGCAGCAACAGACGCAACTTATCGTGCATGCCGCGCCCGGCTGTATCCGGCATCGGCGCGCGCAACAGCATCAGCTGGCGCTCACCCGCAGCGGTTTGCACGGCCAGTTTCGCGCCCCGGTCGTAAGCCTGCCAGAGACGCTCGCCCCCGGCATCGCGCACACGACAGTCATAGCCGCGCGCCCGATACATCTTGATGTGGGTTTTATCCTTTCGGCCAATGAATTGATGCCCCGCCATTTCGTTGATGTCGTAGTCCCAGAACACCTCGGGCGAGAGCACCCACTCGGCATCCGCAATGAACCGCACGTCGGTGTTGTTGACCATGTAGGTGCACGTGCCGGGCCCCTGGGTGCGACCGGCTGCCGTCTTTCCGTCAAGCACGCCGACGATCTGCTCACCATCGCGACGCCAGATGAAATCGCAGTTGATCTTCGCCGGATCACGCATGCGAACCTCTTTCCACAACTCCGGACGCTCGTGCAGATCGACGTACTTGTCCGGATCAGCGGGGCCCTGACCATTGACGACCACCACGCCGCGCTGCTCGTCGATCCAGACTTTGTAGAGAATTTGCGAGCGATGCATCATCGGCGCATCGCGCCCGCCCGGATTGATTTGACCGTAAAACACAACCTCGCCGATTTGCGGCGCATCGATCCGTTCGAAGATATGGTGCCAGTGCTCATGCTCACCCTCGGCAGGCATGCGATGGCGGCGCTCGAAATGCACTTGGGGGTAGGAATCCCAGCCGCCCGGCAACCAGGCAATGAGATCGGCGAGAACCGACTCGAGCTCCTGCCGCGATGGATCGTGGGCGGGCCCAGCTGAAGCCGGCAATCCAAACCCGCTGATCACCGCTCCCACCACGGCGGCGGTAACCGCCCGTTGCCATCGTTTCATTGACGTGCTCCTCGCTTCGACGATGAATTCTGCCGACGATGGCTGCGGGATACCAACCGGACTTGCTACATTCGGCAGGCTTCATCACGCGTCGTTCACCCTTTGGAGGTTGGTCTGTGTATTTGCCAGCGCCCGCCATCGCCCCCTCTGCCGAGAGCATCCACGCCTTCTGCGCCCGCGCGCAGCAGGCCAACCCGTCCCTCACACTGACCGCAGACAACGTCGAGGTTCGCTGGATCGGGCTCGATGCCGACAGCACCTTGCAGATCTTCGAGTTGATTCGCTCCGGCGACAAACGCGGCACCTTCACCCTCCCCTGGATCGTCGAACGCACCGGCTCACCCGTGCCAGCCGTCGGCCGCTTGCTGGTCCTCATCGACATGGGCGGCAAGCCGGTACTGCTCACGCGAGTGGTTCGCCTCGACAGTGCGATCTTTGGTGCCGTCCGCGCCGAACACACCGCGATCGACGGCTCGCCGGTGCGGGACCCAGAGAACTGGGTCCCCTTGCACACGTTTTACTGGAACACTCACCTGCAGCCCTTCGGTCTTACGGTGTCGCCCGATATGCCGTTCTGGATCGAAGAGTTCGAACTCGTGTACGACGGCGGCAACTAGAGGTATAACCAGCGTTCGGAGGAGGGTTCACCATGTCTGTCACTGCGGAACGCACGGCCACACCGCCTGCCCCGGCCAAGAAGGGTCTCAAGGCAAAGCTGATTTCCTGGGCCATGAAAAAAATGATGGCGAGCGCCGGCGGCGGCGCACCCGGCTCTGGCGGCGGTCCGCCGCCCTGGGTCAAGGCCATGATGGCGGGCGGCGGCGCTCCGCAAAGCATGGCCGCAATGCTTGCCACCTCGAGCGGCTTCGAAGGGCGCGAAAAAGTGCTGGGTGAAGCGGTGGCCATGGCCATTCGCACCCTCAAGGACACCGCGGCCTATCCACACGAAATGAACGATGCATTGGTCAACATGCATCTGACGTCCGTGCAGTTCGCCAAGAATAATGGCGTGCTGCAGGATTACGTCGAGCACGACATCCGCACGATGCAGCCGATGCTCGAACGCTTGAAAGGCATGATCGAAAAAACCGGCGAAAAAGAAATCGCACTGGCCGGTATCTTCGATCGCACCGCGTGCCTCTACCAACTCTGCCTCGATCTGAAGGTGGAGCCCGGCAAGCGCACCTTCACCTTCCCCTATTCCTATGTGCTCGCCGAGGCGCGGCGCTCGGGTCAGTTCGACCTCAGCGACGCCGAAATGCACGAGAGCTGGCTGAAGCCACGACTGCTCGGCTACGCCGCGGCCATGGGCGTACCCATCAGCGTGTCCGACATCGGCGCCGACAACAAGGTGACGGTCGCGCTCGCCGCCTGAGCGTTACGCCACGAAAGCCTTCACGGCGTCGCTCCAGGCCTCGGTCGCCTGATCGACGATGTCCACGTTGCCGCCCTGCAGTTCGACGTAGGCCATATCCGGTCGCATCTGCCGCGCCCGCTGCGCCATCGGGTACGCCATGTCGCCGGTGTTGGTGAGTATCAGCGTCGGGTGCTTCAGCAAGGGCAGCGTGCTGGCGTGATCGTAGCGGTAGGCGGCGTTGTGGCCGTACCAAAACGGCCCGTAGCCCATGAATTTCTCAACCTGGATGCGCGTGATGTGCCGTGGGTCGGCGTCCGGTCCGTAGAACTTCGAGCGCTTGAGGAAACTCTCCGACAGGTGAGTGCCATCGGCGCGATATTCGAAATCGATTTCCGTCTTTTGCAAATCGGCGAGAAACATGGCCCGCTCTGATTCGTTGATCGGGAACGGCCCGTTCAAAATCACCCGTCGCACGCGCTTCGGATACTGCAGTGCCACCTCGGTGGCGAGCAGCGCACCGGTGTGATGGCCCAGCACATCGGCCTGGCGGATGCGCAAATGATCGAGCACCGCAGCGATCGAGCTCGCCCAGTCAGCTACCTTAGGCACGAACGGCGTCGGATCCGACATGCCAAAGCCCGGCATGTCGATACCGATCGCGCGAACCCCGCGCTGTTTCAGAGGACCGTACACCGCATCGAATTGTCGATGTGACATCGGTGCTTGATGCAGCAACAGCAACGGCATCTCACTCGCGCCCTGGTTGTCGTGGTAGTGCACTTGACCGTGCGGACCGCGGGCATACCCTCGCTCTCCACTTGGGCGCGGCACGTTGGCCTCGGTGGGCGCGGCCGCGATCAGCGGCGCAAGCCCGGCAACGGCGGCGGTCTGCAGCACATCACGCCGTGACACACGCTTGTCGTTCATTTTTGATTCTCCCACTGCAGCAACCGTACATCGAGCGACTCGGCCAGCACCGACGGGTAGTACTCGAGTTTCGACTTCTTGGCCTTGCTCACGAACTCACGCAACTCCTGCGCATCGATCTGTAACCCGCAACCCGCCAAGCGCCCGTTCAACACGTACGAGGGGTAGCCCAGCAGCCCGGCCAGTCGCCCGTAGATGGCCGATTCGCGGATCAGTTGCGCAGCGCGGCAGGGATTCTTGGGCGAGGCGTAAGAGCCTTCGAGATAAAGGTACCCCACCACGAACATGGCCTGCGGATACTTCTGTGCTGCCGCCCGCTCGATGAAAGGCAGTGCTTCGGTCACCTTACCCGCGTAGGTCAGCGAGCGCGCGAGCTGATAACCGATGCGCGGGTTGTTCGGATCCTTGGCGAGATCAGTCCGGCAAACGCGGATGGCGGTATCGAGATTCATCTCGCGTGAGGTGCGGCCGGGCAGCACTTTATTCGGATCGTCAGGGTGTGCCGCCTCGCGATCACAGTCGGTCACAGTTTGCGAATAGGGCGATGGATCAAACGTCTGCCACTCGATCGCCTGCGCCTTCGGCGACAAGGCACCGAGCACCACACCTATTACGGCCGACACGCTCAGCTTGAACAAAGTCATTTGAAGAAACCCTCATCTTCGAGTTGTGCCCAAATTTTCCGAACCACCTCGCCGCCGCGCGCCAGCAATGCGGTCTCGTCATCGACTCGCAGTACGCCGTCGAATACTTTGAATGCGCCGCCAATCAACACGTGTCGCACCATCAGCCCGTTGGCATAGAGCAGATGATAGAGCGGCTCGGGTGGCAACGCGCCGGTTCCCACCAGCAGCCCCGACACGTCGATCGAGACGAGGTCCGCTTTCGCACCGACCGCAATGCGTCCGATATCGTCGCGGCCAAGACCACGCGCTGCATCGACCGTCGCCGCCTCCACGGCACGCTGGATACTCGGCCGTTGCAGCGGCACCGGCGAACTGCGACGCAACAAAGACCAGCGCGCCTCGCCCTTGAGCACCGCGAACTTGAGATTCTCGACGTAATCGTTGGAGTGGGTGTCGATACCGATATTCGTATTCACACCCGCCGCCAGCATTTCCGGCCAGGGTTGGGTGAAACCGCTGGCACCCCCCGCTGAGGGGCAGGTGCAATAGGTAAACGTACTACGCCGCAGCAGCGGCGCATCCACAGCCGGATCGGCACTCGACATGTGCGCGGCAAACACGCGCTGCCCGAATACCCCGAGGGACTCCAACCATTGCACCGGTCGCTGTTGCCACAAGCGCTGCACGGCTTCCACCTCGCGAGCGCCCTGACAGAGGTGCAGATGCAAGCCGTTACCGAGTTCGGTCGCTGCAGCGAGGGTAGCAGCGATCGTTTCGGGCGTGTGCGTATCGCTCGCATGCATCGCCATTTGCGGCCGGATCAAACCTTCATCGACCCCGTTGATTTGCCGCGCGTAAGTGATCGCGGCTTCGATCTCCGCCAAGGTGCCCGGCACCGACTCGCGCAACACCGCATCGTTGTCGCGTTGCCAAATCGGAAAGAGTCGTCCAACGCCCGGCACCATCGCCGAGGGATAAGCCCGTACCCCCCAACGCCGCGCTACGCGCACGTAGCTTTGCATCTGTCGCAAAGAGAGCGCCATATCGAGTTGCGTGGTGCACCCGGAGCGCAGCAACTCCGCCAAATTCAGTGCGGTCAGCGCATCCAGGGCCTCATCGTCCAGCGTCTCGGCAAGCTCCAACGCGCGCGCATAGGAACGACGACCTTCGAAGATGCCGCGCGTGACGGTACCGCCTGCGACGTGGGTGTGCCCCGAAATGAATCCAGGCAGTACCAGATGACGGCGTGCATCCACCCGCGGCAACATCGAGCGCAGCGCGCCGGCGTGCACGGCGGCGATCCGATCACCGTCGATGACGATCGACACATCGCGCTGCAGCGCAAAGCCCTGACCATCATGCAGCAGCGCCCAGCCGGCATCGATGATGCAGCGCCGATCAGGCAAGGCACTCGGCGGGGTGGCTGGTGATTCGCTGTGCGTCGGAGCAGAAGCGCCCAACAACGAACCGACGAGCAGGCCCTGCAACAGGCCCCGTCGGTCCGTCGCGGGCGGCACACTCACGCCGGCGGTCGCCCAGGTGGCCAGACTAGGGCCGACTCGGCACGCCGCGAACGCAGGAAGGGGAACAGCATCTGCGTGTACCACTTCTCGTGACCATGCGCGCGGTCATCCGCCAGCCCGAAGGCGGGCGGATAGCGCCGCGTGATGCGTGCCGTGCCGAAAATCACGTCCCAGAGAAACAGCAGGTTGCCGAAGTTGCCGGAGTAGTGCCCAACGCCGTCGTCCTGCGACAACGCGTGATGCGCCCAGTGCGTCGCTGGCGTGGAGATGGTGCGCTCGAGAATCCACATCACGGGTCGCAGTGCCGGGATGCGATAAAGAGGCGCATCCCAAGGCAGGCTGCAGTGCGCACCGGCGATGACGGTGAGCTTCACCATCACATAGCCGACGTAGACCCAACTGAAGCCGAGAAAACTGAACATGGCGCTCAACCACAGCCCGGGCATCATGGCGTAGTACAGCGCGTTGTTGCGATACACCACACGCACGCTCATGTACGAGGCGCTGTGATGCGCCCGATGCAGCGGCCACAGCACGCTCGTGTGCGACAGGCGATGCCAGAAGTACTGCGTCAGATCGTCGACGAGCAGCAACGTAAGCACCATCGCCCACCAGGGCCAGTGCGCGAGCGCGCCAGCCTGCTCCGGCATGAAGGTCTGACACAGCGCCACCGCCGCAATCGATACGCCGCCTGATACCAGCGGGAACATCATCATCACCGCTACATCGAGCCGATTGTCTTCCCGATCGGCTGCCGCGGTGAAGAACCGCCCACGTACAAGCTCCAGCAGGGCGTAGAACAGCAGGATGCCGACGACCACCAGGCTTTGGAACTGCAGCGGCGTCATGTCATGGACCGGGCGGCATCCGCCGCGTCACGCGCAACTCGGCGTCCATACGACCTTCGAGAAAGTTGCGGACGTCGGGAATCACGATGCCGGGGTTCTCCATGTAGACGTAGTGGCCAAAGCGAGGATACTTTTTTTTGATCGAAGGCGCTTGGGTCAACCACAGTTGGAAGACGTCGGCCTCAAGGTGTGCCACGGTGATGTTACCCATACCCCACAGGATCAGCGTGGGCGCGCGCACTTGCCCGAGCACGGTCTCGGGATCGCCGGTGCGGAAATTGCGCATGTAGATCGCCGACTCCTCGACGAGCCCCGATCGCCGATTGAGATCGAACACGCGCTCGACGATGTCGGCAGGCGGGGGCTGGCCGCCGGTGAACTGCGCAGTCAGCGACTGCTGCCAATAACTTCGCGACTTGTACTTGCCTTGCAGCCAGCGACTGAACGCTGAACCCCGCTCCCGGTTCGGATCCGTCACGGCCGTGCGCGGCATGCCCGCCGCATTGATCAGGATGAGCCGGGTCACCGCTTCGGGCTTGGCCGCCGCTTGGCGAAAGCCGACGATGGCGCCCGAGGAAGTCGACATGATCGAATAGGTACTCACGCCGAGTTTGGCGAGCAGACCGTTCATCAATTCGGTGCTGCGTTCCATCGAGTATCGACTCTGCGGATCCGGACCCGTCAGCCCCGCGAGCGGAAAATCGAAACGGATGACCCGGTGATCCCGCGCCAGATCTGCCGCAAGACCATCCCAGCTGTGCAGGCTCATGAAGGAGGCGTGCAGCATCACCACCGCAGGCCCCGTGCCCTCGTCCTTGTAGTGCATGCGCACGCCGTCGATATCGACGAACCGCGAAGTGGGTGTGACGTATCGGGATTCAAGCGTGGCGAGCGGCACCGATGGCGTCCCGAGCGCCCACGCCGTCCCGGCAGGGGTACCGAGCAGCAACGCCCACGCCGCCATCCACGCGAGTTGATTCCACCGAAACGTCATCATTGCGCACTCCCTTTGGCCACGCCTGCTTTCCCTACGAAAGCCGCGAGCTCTTGATTGAATCGTGCGGGGTGCTCGATGAACGCCGAGTGCCCCGTCTGCTCGAATATTCGCACCGTGATGTTGGCTCGTGATGCGAGCGCCGCCGCGATTGTATCGGCGGGCAGGCTCAGATCCTGCCGACCGAGGATCATCAGTACCGGCAACTGCAAGCGCGGCGTGAGATCGGTATTGTCGAGACGCTTACCCCACATGGCATTACGCACGTAAGGCGGCATCATCACATTGGCATAGGTACCACGATCAATGGTGGCCGGTGCGGGCGGCTCCACCGACATCATTTTCATGAATGTCCGCGCGCCCTCGATAGCGAGATCAAGATCGCCGGTGAATGCCGGCGGTGGCCCCATGGGACGCGACAGCAGTCCGCCATGGCTGCCCGTCATCATCACGCCGGCCACCGCGCCCTCACCGTATTCGCGCACGTAATCCATGGCGACGAACCCGCCGAACGACCAGCCGACGAGCCATGGCCGACTCACGCCGAGTTGCTCGACGACACTGCGCACGTCACGCGCCCACGGCAAATGGCCCGCGTAGGCCGCCTTGTCCCAAGGCTTGCCCGACGCGCCATGCCCGCGCAGATCGACGGCGATCAAGCGGTACTGGGCACGCAACGCCGCATCGTCGAGTTGCGGGTGCCAGCTGAGATAGCTCTGCGTATACCCATGCAAAAAAACGATCGCGGGCCCCTGCGGGTTACCGGTCTCGACCACGTTGAGCGGCACACCATCGCTCGCCGTCACGTACCGGAAGATAAACCTTGCGGGCGCCCCGGGGGCGGCAGGCTCCGCGGCCACCGACGTGAGCGGGGATAAGCCCCACAGCAACAAAGAAAAGAATACGGCACGCAACATGGTCACCTCATCGATCAAAACGCGCTGCAGCACCCTCGAGCGCAGCAATGGGGTCGGCAGCAATCTTCGGTGCCACGGTCATTAGCTGATCGCGCCACCGCTGCGGCAAATCCTCGTAACGCCTGACTTTACGACCCGTCAGTCGCGAGGTCAGATTACCCGCGCGCTCGCCCATGTTCATCCACCGTTGCCAGCCTGTGACCTCGGCGAAGAACACGGTCGCCTCGCCCACGGCCACCGCGGGGTCGGCAAGATTGGCAAGACTGCCGTGATAGACCGCGATGTCATTGACCTCGAAGGGCGTAGTGCGGCCGGGCGTAAACACGCGGGCCACCGACTCGTCGCGCTGGAATACATCGTCACCGACGATCAGCGGTGCATGCATGATGGCGGTCGCCTGCAGCGGCGTCCCCCCGATCTCGGTCGGCAGCACGCGCGAGTTGTCGGCTCGATAGCGCACCACGGTCGGCCCGACCGGCGAGAAACGAATGGGGATCGTCTCGTTGGTGTAGGGGTTTCGCCACTGACTGAGCGGCTCGCCGGTGGTCAAGTCGCAGAGGATGATCAGCTCCAACTGCGTGACGTCGAACCCGCCGTCCTCCCGGTGACGCACACGCTGCAAGGTGCCAATACTGCTTGTGTAGAGCGGCGTTAAGGTGGTCCCGACCTGCCCGATCTTTGGCCCCTGTAGCCACCAGAACAGCAGGCCATCGTCCGTTCGAAGATGCAGTTTGCGATAGAGCGTGAGCGGATCGGGCGTTGTCGGCGACGGTATCGCCGCGCGCGCGGCGCCCGTCGCCACAGCACCGAGTGCCCCGCCGACCACCTCGCGTCGATTGATGCGTGTTGTCATCGCCACTCCCCCTGCACATCCACCAGCACGTACGTCTGGCGTAAATTCTTTGATCGTAGCTGAACCGGCAAGCAGTCCTCGCCGCCCGCCCAGACCTCGAAATCATCCACGCCGGGCACATCGATGCGGATATGTCGGGTGGCGAACTCGCCGGCCGGCACCGCGAGCGTCTTGTCGCCGAGATCGTGGATCCGCGAATAACCTTCGCCGAGACGAATCAGCGTTGGTCCCGAGGCGCCGTTAGCCTGTGTCGAATTGGTGAAGGTTGCGAGTGCAAAGCGCTCCATCGGCCCCGTGTGCCGGCGCAAACGGGCTACAACCCAGGCATCCCCGTGCAAAGCATGGGTCCCGAAAGACTCGATATCCTCATCGAGTTCGAAGCGCTGCGACACCCGCCCGTCGCGCGAGGTGAGCCCCTCGCAGTGCGCGGTACGCGTGGTGAAGTTGAACCACGAGGTACCGAGCAGCTCGCCGTCGACCGTCAAGCGCATGAAAGCGTCCTTCGGGCGCCATTCGGCATCGACGGTCAGCACCACATCGCGCAGTAGCCGATCATCGTCCATCTCGCATTGGGCACGCAGCGTGCGCTCGCCGTTCGGCTGTACGGTGACGCTGAAGAACTCGCGGCCCATCTCACCGATGCCGTCGGTGAGATACAGCATCTTGCCGCGGTAGTTTCGATGCAACGGACCACTCACGACGGTTTACGCTCGCGCATGAAGCGAATCATGCTGGGCTCGCTCTTGCGCACTTCGGTGGGCGGCTGCAAGAACTCCGGCAGACGCTCGCGCACGATACCGAGAATGTGCGCGGGCACGTTCTCGGCACGCAGCGCACTGCCGGTCATCGCGCTGTAGAGGCAATGCCCGGGGTGCGTGCCCATCAGCATCCACGGCTGCCACGGGCGTACGTGCACCCAATGACCCGCATACTCGACGCTGTCGCGTCGCGGATCGACGAGCTCGTCGTAGCGCGCGTTGTAACTCATGCAATCGGAGACCTGGATGCGTGGTCCGCCGCTTTCGCGCTTCCAGATCGCAGGATCGAGTGGATTATTCGCCCAAAAGTGGGTGCGCTGTTCGAGCATCACGCGATCGCCGGCACGCTGCCACGGCAGCACGAAGGGACGCTCCACCGGCGCCTCGTTCTGCACGCGATCATAGAAGCGCTCCTCTTTCACCACCGGAAGGATCCAGCGATTCACGGCAGGATTGGCGATGTGGAACGGCTCAACGCGCTCGTTGAGGTAAGGATTGACCCAGCGATCGAGCACGGCACCGGTCGCAAGATCGGTAAAAAAGCCGCACTCCTTCTGCAACAGTTGATAGCCGCCCTGTTCCGGTACCGCGCGCAGCCGCTGCGTGCTCATGCCGATGATGCCGACGAGTTCGCGCACCGCTTGCCCGGGCACCACGCCCATCAAGACACCGCTGTACCAACCGTGTTTGTAACCATCGGGCGCGAGCGTGGCCGACATCTTCGCCATCGCCTTGACATTGCCCTCCGCAGTACGCAGATCGAGCGCACCCGGTACGCTGCTCCCAGCCGCCGTGGACGCAGTGACAGCCGTGGCGGCAGCTTCAGCCAGCACCGGGGCTTGCAGCACCGCCGCGAAGCCCACGCCTTGCAAGAGACTTCGTCGATCGATCATGCGCCCTCACTCCCTTTGCGACCATCGGCCTTGAGCAAATCCGGGTGCTCGCGCTCGATGCGCGCACGCAAGGCACTCGGTACGGCGTCGCGGTCTTCAATGCGACATTTGATGCCGACGAGCCGCATGTCCTGCACGCCCGCCCGACCGCCGAGCTGCAGCCAGTCGACGAAGGTATTGAGCGTGGTGTAGTTGAACTGGCAGTCGACCCATTCGTTCGCCGGACGCTGCAGGTTGCGTCGCAGGGTCGTGAAGGTCGCCAACGAATTGGCGAAGCGCACCGGACGCGCGGGGCGATCCGCCGTTCCGACCGTAGCGCCCATACGCACATACAAGTCTTCGGTCATCGCCGCGGTTCCGGCGACCTCGCCGAGGCGCGTGATCTCGCCATGAAAGTCGATGCCCGGGGGCAGCTCGCGGCCAGGCAAAACTCCGTTGCGACTGAAGCGCAGCGTCTGTGGTGAGCGATAGTGTTTCGGGACCACGGTCTGCCCGATGAAGGGATTGAACAGTGAAGAAGCGACCTCGCCGGTCAGTGGATCGCAGTAATAACCCGCTTCATCGAGCGTCCAGAGATAACTGCCATCGGGCTGCGCCACCGCAAACGAGCGACTCAAACCCTCGATTCGCGCGAGCGGCTGCGCCACTTCGCCCTCGGGCTTGACGACCAGAACGCCGGAATACACCCAGAGCACAGGCCGACCATCCGGGGACGTCCGCAGGCGAATGAAATCGGCAAAAGCCTCAGCCGATAGCGCCGCTTGCGCAGACGAACGGGGCGTTTTGGACGCCCCAGCGTTGGCGGTACTCGGCTCGCCGGCCTGAACCCTACCCCCCGCGATCGCAAGCAGCCCAAAGCCCGTCAAGGCCTCACGTCTGGACCATGCATTGGCTTCGCTCATCCGACCCCCCTGAGCAACAGGAGGACAGGGTAACGTCGCAAGGGACAACACGCATCGGCTTGCGTTATGTTCAGCGCTCATTTTTCGAGGGGGTTCACATGTCGGACATGGGTATTTCGCGTCGCTCGATGCTTGGCGCTTCAGTGGCCATCGGCGGATCAATGGCCGCCTCGATGCTCTCACCGGCCGTGGGCGCCACACCCGGTGGCGTGTCGGCCCTGCAACTCGAAGACCCCAAAGCACGCGCGCGCCTGCTCGCCAAGTTGAAGGGCTCGATTGCCGAGGAAACGGTCTACACCTTCACCCGCCTGCACCTGTACCTCTGGCTCAACGACGGCAACCTGAAGCCCATGCTAACCATGCAGAACTTGGCTGCAGGTTCCTGGTCACCGCTGCCCAACGGCAACTACAAGTGCCTTGTACGCGAGGTGGGTGCCTACACCGCCTTCGACACCGACGAGCTCCTCGATCACTGGGTCAATCCCGTCACCGGCGAGAAGCGTGAGATCTGGCAATTCGTCGGCGGTCCGCTGTCGGTGGAGATCGGGCCTGAGGGCATCGTCACCGGCCCCGAGGCGACTCTCAAACCCAAAGAAATGCGCATCGACGTGATCGCCGGCAAAGTACTCGTGCCCAACCAGTCGTCGTTTTCCTTTCCCAATCCCTTCAGGGAAGACAAATGGCCGAAGGAAGCGGGCGGCCCGACGTTCTACTGGGACTCGCACTACTTTTTTGCTGCCGACGTGCGCGACATCCAGGACTCGAGCAAATCGAGCGCCCTATCGACCGTACAGTTCCAGAACCTGGTCAGCTTTCACCCGTGGCTGGGCATGGGCAAGACACCCGGGCGCACCTGGGGCAAGGGTCTCGGCACGAAGCTGCGCAGCCTCGATGATCTGCCGCGCGGCGCGCGCCTTGCCCTCGAGAAGAAGACACCAGAAATCTTTGACTTGAAGTCCTGGACCAAGCCGCGCATCGACTTCGCCGAATACATGAGCAAATACGGGCCGGGTCAGCCCATCATGGGTCGCTGAGTTCGAAGAATTCGAGCACAGCGCCCTCGGGCGAGCTCACCGCCAGCCATCGGACGCGGCCGTAGGGCGGCAATTGCCGCTCGGTTGGCTCCCGTAGCAGCGGCCATTGTGCGGCACGCAAACGCTCCTCGATGGCCGCGAGTCGGCTCACGGGAAAGCGCAGCGCCGTGAGGCCCAGCGTCGGTGCCGAATCGGTTGGCAACGCGCGACCCTCAATGCCATTGAAGCGCACCACTTCGATCTGCGTAGGGCCGCTCTTGACTGGGGCCAGGATCATGTAGTCGAGTGAGACCTCGCCTGCGAGATTGGCCGGCATGCCGAAATTATTGACGACGCCGGGCGCGCCCCGATAACGCCCTTCAGACAGCACTTCGAATTTCAACACATCGACATAGAAGCGTCGCGCCGCAATCGGATCGCGCACGATCTGCATGGCGTTGAACGGGCGGCGTAGCCCGCGCAAATCAGCGGCATCCGGCAAACGCGGGGCGCGTCGCTCATAGATCGACACGTTGACGCCCTCGGGGCCGCGCAAGATCACATTCGCGAGCCGCACGCCGCCGAAATCCAACTCTACCGGGGCATTCCACGCGCCCCAGCCGAGCGCTTCGGCCGCGCGCCAGCGACCCTCGGCATCGTTGGAGCGCGTCATCACACTGAAATGCCCGCCCGTGTCCCAGGGCTGGGCGGAAGCGCGCGGCGCTGTGACTGCAGAACCCGCAGTCGACACGCCGGCCTCGATCACCCGCAGCACACCGGGCTGCCCCGAGGCATCACCCACCCGCCATTCGCGCGGCTCGCCGGAGGTCGTCCTTGGCAAGGCTTCGATGTGCCAACCGGCGACCTGCTCGGCCAGCTGCAGCACAGCGCCAGGCTGCCGCACCGTGAAAACTGCCTCGAGCCACCCCCGATCGAGCGCCTCCGCATAACCGGCAGCGACCGTGGCCCGCGGCGCCGAAGACGACGGCTCCGCCGCCACGATCAGGGTGGTCCCGTAAGTGGCGAGCAGCAGCGCCAGGTTGAAGATGCGATACGTCATAGGTTGCAAAGTGTACGACCTTTGCCGAGCACCGCGTCTTCCGGGCATCATGCCGCGCGTGAACCTGCCCAATGCCCTGTCGGTATTTCGCTTCTTCGGCTCGCCGCTATTGCTCGTCTTCGACACGCAGACGCACCAAACGGCGGTGCTGGGATGGTTTGCGCTGCTCGGTCTCAGCGACTTTCTCGATGGCTGGTTGGCGCGTCGCTGGCAACAGACCAGCGAGCGCGGCGCCATGCTCGATGGCATCGCCGATCTCGTGTTCTATCCCTGCGCGGCATTGCTGTTGTATCAGTGGTTTCCCGCGGTGGTGCTCGGCAATCTGGCCTTCATCGCGCTGGCGCTCAGCCTGCTTGGCGTGATGCTCGCGGTGTCGTGGTTCAAATGCGGTCGACTCATCTTGCTGCACACCCATCTCAACCGCACCGCTGCCGTCTGCGTGGTGGTCGTGGTGTTCGCCTCATTGGTGATCGACACTCAGTGGCTGCTGCGCGCCACCGCCCTGCTCTATACGCTCGGCTTTATCGAGGGCATCGCGATTTTCCTGCGCTACGGCGCGGTCCCCGCCGATACGCGGAGTTTCTTTGCGCTCAACGAAAATCCGTCGCCGAGTGGCGTTCGCGCACCTGCAACTCCTCAGGCCCCCAACTCCGATTGACCCGCTGCCCGCGCTGCACCGCCGGGCGCTCGCGCAACTCGTTCGCCCAGCGCACGACGTGGCGATAGCTCGCTACTTCGAGAAACTCGGCCGCGCTGTAGAGGTTGTTGAGCACGAGTCCGCCGTACCACGGGAAAATGGCCATATCGGCGATGCTGTACGCCTCGCCCGCCACGTAGCGACGATTCGCCAGATTGCGATCGAGCACATCGAGTTGGCGCTTGACCTCGAGCGCGAACCGATCGATCGGGTACTCCCACTTCTGCGGCGCGTAGGCGTAGAAATGTCCGAAACCGCCGCCCAGATACGGCGTGCTGCCCATCTGCCAAAACAGCCACGAGAGACACTCGGCACGCGCCGCAGTGTCTTTTGGGAGAAAAGCGGAAAACTTTTCGGCGAGATAGACGAGGATCGAACCGGACTCGAACACTCGCGTGGCGGGGGAGGTGCTCACATCGAGTAGCGCCGGGATCTTGGAGTTCGGGTTGATCGCGACGAACTCGCTGCCGAATTGATCACCCTCGCCGATATTGATGAGCCAGGCGTCGTACTCCGCACCCGCATGGCCCGCCTCGAGCAGTTCCTCGAGCATCACCGTCACTTTGACTCCGTTGGGCGTCCCCAGCGAATACAGCTGCAGCGGATGGCGACCGCGCGGCAGTTCCTTGTCGTGGGTGGCGCCAGCGGTCGGCCGGTTGATATTGGCGAACTTGCCGCCGTTGCTGCGATTCCATACCCAAACTTTGGGTGGCGTGTAGTCGGTACTCATGGGCTCAAGATCTCCGTCAGCGCGATAGATGATGTTACCAAGCAAATGGTCAATAATCGGCCGATGTCAGACACCCTCGCGATCCATCATCGGACCTGTCATCTGTGCGAAGCGATGTGCGGGGTGGAAATCCGCCATCGCGGTCGCGAGATCGTATCGATCCGCGGCGATGAAGCGGACCCATTCAGCCGCGGTCACATCTGCCCGAAAGCGTTGGCGCTGAAGGACGTACACGAGGATCCCGACCGACTGCGACGACCCGTGCGTCGTGAGGGCGACACCTGGCGTGAGATATCGTGGGACGAAGCCATCGACGAAGCCGCGAAGCGGCTGCTCGCCATCCAGCGCGAGCACGGCTCCGAAGCCGTGGCCAGTTACTTCGGTAACCCGCAGGTGCACAGCTACGGCGGCTTGATGGGTGGCGCGCGACTGCTACGGGCCTTGCGCAGTCGCAATCGCTACTCGGCCACGTCGGTCGATCAGTTGCCGCATCACCTGGTGTCCTGGTTGATGTACGGCCACCAGCTGATGATTCCGATCCCCGATCTCGATCGCACACAATTCTTGCTGGTGCTCGGCGCCAATCCCGTGGTCTCCAACGGCAGTTTGATGACGGCACCGGACGTGGCGCAACGACTGAAGGCGTTGCGCGCACGAGGCGGCAGACTGGTGGTCGTCGATCCGCGGCGCTCGGAAACGGCAGATCTGGCTGACACTCACGTGTTCGTCACGCCGGGTACCGACGCGCTGCTACTGCTCGCCTTGCTGCAGGTGATCTTTGCTGAAGGTCTCGCGGCCCCAAGTCGACTTGCCGACTCACTCGAGGGTCTCGACGAGTTGCGTAGCCTCTGCGCGGAATGGCCGCCCGAGCGCGTGGCAGAGCCCACGGGTATCGATGCCGCGATCATCCGTCAGCTCGCGCGCGACTTCGCAGCCTCGCCGGCGGCCGTTTGCTACGGTCGGATGGGCGTGTCGACGCAAGCGTTCGGGGCGCTGGCGCAGTGGCTGATCCAAGCGCTCAATATCGTCACGGGCAATCTTGATCGCGAAGGCGGAGCCCTGTTCACCTCCCCGGCGCTCGATACGCGGCGCAGCGGCGTAGGTTTTGGCACAGCGGGATCCTTCGGTAAACGCCGCACCCGCGTTCGCGGCCTGCCGGAATTCAGCGGCGAGTACCCGGTGGCCGCGCTGGCCGAAGAAATCCTCACCGCAGGCCCAGGTCAAATCCGTGGCCTCGTGACCGCAGCGGGTAATCCCGTGCTCTCGAC
>Ga0172376_10002054_pt1 | contig 25088 bp, 22 predicted proteins | sample Lak35m_FD_121114 | JGI IMG/M metagenome (GOLD analysis project Ga0172376, IMG submission 121114) | Freshwater microbial communities from Kabuno Bay, South-Kivu, Congo - kab_092012_35m | ecosystem: Environmental > Aquatic > Freshwater > Lake | place: Democratic Republic of the Congo: South-Kivu...
CCGGGTCGAGTTCGGGCCGCCACCGCCGTCTACGGCCTGGGCCTGTGCGCGATGTTCGCCGCTTCCGGGGCCTATCACCGGCTGTCGCGCAGTCGACGCGTGGCCTCGATCCTGCGCCGGGTGGACCACTCGATGATCTACGTGATGATCGCCGGCACATGGACGCCGGTGGCGGTCGCCGTCCTGCCGCCCCGTCAGGCCCGGGTGGCACTGGGCGTCGTGTGGGGCACGGCCCTGGCCGCCATCGGAGCGAAGGTCGCCCTGCTCGACGGCGAGCACCGCGCCGGTTCGTGGTTCTACCCAGTCCTTGGCGTGGCGGGCGTTGCCCTCGCTCCCGCCGTCGTGCGCGAAGGCGGACCGGCGCCGCTCGCCGGGCTCACCGTTGGTGGCGCCGCGCTGCTCGGGGGCGCAGCGGTGTTCGCCGCGCAACGCCCCGACCCGTGGCCGACCCGGTTCGGCTTCCACGAGATCTTCCATGCTGCGGTCGTGGTCGGAGTGGCCTCGCACTTCGCCGCCATCTGGCGACTCACCCGTCGCCGGCGCTGAGGACGGCGTTCGCGTCGGCCCCTACACTCACCGTCGTTCGAGCGGAGGGGGCACCCATGGCAGCAGCAGGTGGTTGGGACAAGGTCGTCGACGTGATCGTCGTCGGTTCGGGCGGCGCCGCACTGGTGGCCGCCACCATGGCGTCGGACGAGGGCGCCGAGGTGTTGGTCACCGAGAAGGACTCCATGCTCGGCGGCACCACTGCGGTGTCGGGCGGTGGCATCTGGTTGCCCAACAACCACGTGATGGCCGAGGCCGGCATCCCCGACTCCAAGGAGGCTGCGCTCACCTACATCGAGCGTTGCGTGGCCGGTCGGGCCCCTGATCCCTCGTTGCTCGAGGTGTTCGTCGACACCGCGCCCGAGGTGGCCAAGTACCTGACCGAGAACACACCGTGCTCGTTCCACATCCAGCCGCTCCCCGACTACTACACGCCGTGGGGATGGGAGGGGCATGTACCGCGTCCCGGCCGGACACTGGAGGCCGATCCGTATCCGGTGGGCGAACGTCTGCCCGAGTGGGCGGATCGCATCGTCAAGCGCGGCACGCTCATGTCACTCGGCGCAGCCACCACGCTGACCGAGGACTTCATGCCCCGTACCCCCGAGCTCGAGGCCGAACTGGCCCGACGCGAAGCCGCCGATGTGCGGCCGAAGGGCGCTGCCCTCATCGCTGCGCTCCTCGAAGGGTTGCTGGATCGCAACGTCGACATCTGGCTGTCGTCGCCAGCCCGTGAACTGGTGATGGACGACGCGGGAACCGGCGTGATCGGTGTGGTCGTCGACCACGACGGCACCACCGAACGCATCGGGGCCCGCAAGGGGGTGATCCTCGCCTGCGGTGGGTTCGAGTGGAACCGGGAGATGGTCATGACCCACATCGGCTACGACGTGAAGCCCCTCAGTCCGGGCGGCAACACCGGCGACGGTCTGCGCATGGCGGCACGTGTCGGTGCGCAGTTGGGCAACACCACGTCGTACTGGGGCACGCCGGTGATGTTCGATCCCGAGATCACGCGCGACGGCGAGATGGTGCCGCAGTTCGAATGGGGACGGGGCGAGCCCTCGTCGTTCATCGTCAACCAGGACGGTCGACGCTTCGCCAACGAGGCGCTGCCCTACAACGACTTCCCGAAGGCATTCGGCGTGTTCGACGCCGATCAGCAACGCTTCCCCAACGCCGGACCGTGCTGGCAGATCTTCGACAGCAAGGTTCGTCAGGGCACCCGTGTGCTCTCCATGTTCCCCGGCCAGCCCGATCCGGAATGGGCCATCAAGGCCGACACGATCGAGGAACTCGCTGCGCTGATCGAGGTCGATCCTGCCGCACTGCGCGCCACGTTCGACGAGTACAACGCCAACGCCGCCGACGGCAACGATCCCCTCTTCGAGCGGCACCGCCTCGGTCTCATGGGACCGGGTTCGGTCACGCCCCTGGACGAGGCGCCGTACTACGCCGTGCGGATCTGGCCCGGCATGCTCGGCACCAACGGTGGCCCGGCCATCACCGCCGACGCCCAGGTGAAGCGTCAGGGCGGTGGGGTCGTCGACGGCCTCTACGCCGCCGGCAACACGGCGGCCAACGTGTTCGGCTGGGCCTACCCCAGCGGGGGCGGCACCATCGGCAACGGCACCGTGTTCGGGTACCGAGCCGGCATCCACGCCGGCTCACGACCGGCCCGCGACATCTGACGGTCAGGTGACGGCATCGGCGGCGCCGCCGTCGATGCGCAGGTGGGCACCGTCGAGGTGCCACGCCGGCTCGCTGCACACGAAGGTGACGAACCGGCCGATGTCGTCGGGGAACGCCACCCGTCCCGACGGGTTGGGCATCGCCGTGTCCAGGATCATCCGCTCCACTGTCGGCCAGTCGGTGGCGAGTCCACGACGACGGGCCTGATCGGTGAAGCGCTCGACCATCTCATCGGTGGCGATGAGCCCGGGACTCACACAGTTGACGGTGATGCCGGTGCCGGCGAGATGCTTGGCCAGACTGACGGTGACCGACGGCAGCGCGCCCTTCGCCGCGTAGTACTCGGGCAATCGGTCACCGGGTCGGGTGGCGCCCACCGTCGAAATGAACACGATGCGACCCCAACCACCTCGTCGCAGGTCGTCGAGGAAGGCGTCGGTGACGCGCACCGCGCTCACCACGTTGGTGTCGTAGCTCGCATGCCACGAGTCGGCGTCCGACTCCGGCCAGGTCGTGCCGTCGGCCACGCCGTAGTTGTTGACGATGATGTCGACGCGTTCGGCGACCGAGCGCACCGACCGCACGAGTTCGGCCGTCCCCTCGTCGGTGCGGATGTCCCCGGCAACGGCATGGGCCCGACCGCCGGTGGCGATGATCGACGCCACCACCTCCTCGGCACTACCCGACTCGAGTCCGTGGACCAGCACCACCGCACCCTCCGCCGCCAGCATGCGAGCGATCCCGGCCCCGGTACCGCGCCAGGACCCGGTGACCAGCGCCACGCGATCGGCCAGGCCGAGTTCCATCTCAGTGAGCGGCGCGGACGAGACGCCCGGGTCGGGCGCCGGTGTCGGTGTCGTGGCGACGGGTGATCACCCCGTTGACGATGGTGGCCACGTACCCGGTGGCCGGCTGGAGGATGCGGCGCCCACCGGCCGGGAGGTCGTCGACCGGACGCGGCGGATGCAGCGTCAGCGCGTCGAGATCGATGACATTGAGGTCGGCGCGCTTGCCCACCTCGATCCGACCGCGGTCGTGCAGTCCGACGATCTCGGCGGTGGCCGCTGTCTGCTTGTGCACGAGCGATTCGATGGGCAGCCGGTCACCGCGGCGGCGGTCACGGGCCCAGTGCGTCAGCAGGTAGGTCGGCAGCGAGGCATCGCAGATGAACCGCACATGGGCGCCGCCGTCGGACAGACCGAGCACGGTCTGGGGGTCGGAGAGCATCTCGTGCAGGTGGTCACCCGACCGGGAGGCGTAGTTGGTGAAGGCTCCGAGCAGGAGATCACCGTCGGCGATGGCGTCGTAGAGCACCTCCCACGGATCGCGTCCGGTCGCCTCGGCGATCCCGGCGATCGACCGATCCCGGGTCGGTTCGTAGTCGGGAGGATCACCGAGCACGAACAGCATCTCGAACATGAACCCGGTGCTCTCGGCGATGGACTCGTACTGACGGCCGGGATCGGCGGGAAGGTCGTCCTCGGCCAGGATCGCCGCCTTCACCTCGGGCCGACGCAGTTCGACAAGCAGATCCTCATAGGCGAGCGTCGACTCGAGGCGACGGAACGTCGGTCGGCGCATGAGGCCGTGGTAGGTGGCCACGCCGATCAACATGCCACCGGGCCGACCGGCCACCTGCGGCACCAATCGGGCACCCGCCGCGTTCTGGGCGTGCACGGCGGTCAGCTGCTCACGCCACAACTCGGGCGCTCCCGAGGCCTGGATCATGAGGAAGCTGACCGGCGCGCCGGTGCGCCGCGACACCTCACCGAGCAGTTCGATCTCCCCGATGACGAGGTCGCGGTCCACGCCGGTCTCGCCCGAAGGCACTGCTTCGAAGAGTCCGCCGCCCGCCTCCATCATCGCCTGCGCCAGTCCGACGAGTTCGTCGGAATCGGCGAAGGTGCCGGGCACGAGTTCACCATCGAGCGTGCGGTGATTGAGCGATCGCGAGGTCGACACTCCGATCGCACCGGCGGCGATCGAGGCACGCACGTGCGCCGCCATCTGATCGATCTCCTCGGCCGTCGGTTCGACGTCGAGCGCGCCCCGGTCGCCCATCACGTAGACGCGCAATGGCGCGTGGGGAACGTAGGCGGCGACATCCATCGAGTACTGGCGCGCAGCGAGAGCATCGAGGTACTCGGGGAAGGTCTCCCACGACCATTCGATGCCCTCGTGCAGCGCCGTACCCGGGATGTCCTCCACTCCCTCCATCAACTCCACCAACCACTGCTCACGACCGGGCTCGACCGGTGCGAACCCGACGCCGCAGTTCCCCACCACGACGGTGGTGACGCCGTGACTGGCCGAGGGGTCGAGCAACGAGTCCCACGTGGCCTGACCGTCATAGTGGGTGTGGATGTCGACCCATCCGGGTGCCACCACGAGCCCAGTGGCGTCGATGGTCTCACGGGCCTCGCCGTCGATCGCGACGCCTACGGCCACAATTCGCCCATCGGCGATGGCGACGTCGCCCTCGAAGGCCGGACGCCCGGAACCGTCGATGATGGTGCCGTTGAGGATCTTGAGATCGAACATGCCCCGACGATAGGTGCCCGCCGCAGGACTCGGGCCGACCGGTGCGCTCAGCGATCGACGGCGAGGAACTCGAGCAGGTTCCCGTCGAGGTCCCGGAAGTACACCGATGAGGCGGGTCGGCCATCACTGGAATGGCGCGGCACCGGACCTTCGAGCACCTCGATGCCCTGGGCTCCGAGATGGGCCACGACCTCATCGATCGAACCCTCCCACCGCAGGCACAGGTCGACCGCCCCCGGTGTGGGTGACGTGGCGTGGGGTCGGGCCGGGGCCGACGCCCGATGGAGGCTGAGGTTCTGGGCCCCGACGTTCATCAGGGCCACGGGCATCGCACCGGCACGCCAGTGCTCGGCATGGAGCAGGCGCGCGCCGAGCACCCGCTCGTAGAAGGTGATGGAGGCATCGACGTCGCTGCAGGTGATGGCCAGATGATCGAAACCCGAGATCATGGCCAGCACACTACGCAGCGAGCTCACCCCTGACGGACGTCGTGATGGGCGTCCTGATGGGTGTCGGCCACCGAACCCCGCTAGGGTTCACATGCCGGTCATCGTGATCGGCCCCGCTGGATCACCTTGTTCCCTCCGGCTGCGGTCGGATCGCTCGTGCCTCGTTGCACGTTTCGTCGGGATTCGAAGTCATTCCCGCGGACCCCCGAAACAGAACAAGAGGTTCCCATGGCGGCCACCCGCCCCTCCCGTCATCGTTCGCGCGGTCAGTCGCGCCCCAACTCCCGCTCCCGTCGTTCGGGCGGCCCGGCGCCGTCCGCGGCGCGCCCGCCCGCCGTCGTGCCGGTCGAGTCGGACAATCCCTTCCTCGCCCTCGGTGTGCCCGAGCAGTTGTGTGGCGCACTGGCCGCGTCGGGCATCACCGAACCGTTCCCCATCCAGAGCGCCACGCTCCCCGACTCGCTCTCGGGCCGGGATGTCCTCGGCCGGGGCCGTACCGGCTCGGGCAAGACCCTCGCCTTCGGTCTGGCCGTGATCACGCGGCTGTCGACGCTGGACATCCGGTGTCGTCCGTCGCGGCCGAGGGCATTGATCCTCGCCCCCACCCGTGAGCTGGCGCTGCAGATCGACGCCACCGTGGCGCCGCTGGCCCGACTCATGGGTCTGCGCACCACCACGGTCTTCGGTGGTGTGGGCCAGAACCCGCAGGTCGATGCGCTGCGTCGCGGTGTCGACATCGCCATCGCCTGTCCGGGACGACTCGAGGACCTCATCGGTCAGGGCCACTGCCGTCTCGATGACGTCGAGATCTCGGTGCTGGACGAGGCCGATCACATGGCGGACCTCGGATTCCTGCCCGGCGTGAAGCGCCTGCTCGACCGTGTGCCCTCCGATGCACAGCACCTCTTGTTCTCGGCCACCCTCGACAAGGGTGTCGATGTGCTGGTGAAGCGCTACCTGCAGGACCCGGTCACCCACAGCGTCGACTCCGAACAGTCGCCGGTGCAGACCATGACCCATCACGTGCTGCACGTGCGCAGTGATGACCGCGTGCCGGTGGTCGTGGATCTCGCGGCGGCGCCGGGTCGCACGATCGTGTTCACCCGCACCAAGCACCGGGCCAAGCAGTTGACCAAGCAACTGAACGCCAACGGCGTGCGCGCGGTGGAGATGCACGGGAATCTGTCCCAGGCCGCGCGTACTCGCAACCTGGCCGAGTTCTCGAGTGGCCGGGCTGCTGCGTTGGTCGCCACCGACATCGCCGCTCGCGGCATCCACGTCGACGACGTGTCTCTGGTCGTCCATGCCGATCCCCCGATCGAGCACAAGGCGTACCTCCACCGCTCCGGACGAACGGCCCGAGCCGGTGCCGAGGGCGTGGTGGTGACCATCGCCGTGGAGACCCAGCGCCGCGAAGTGGAGAAGCTCATGAAGAAGGCCGGCATCTCCCCGACCGTCACCGTGGCCCGTCCCGACTCACCGATCCTCTCGGAGATCGCGCCGGGTCAACGCCTCAAAGCGGGCTGATCCAGCGACGACGCGTCAGGCCTGTGCGTCAGGCCTGAGTCGCAGTTCCGTGCGTCAGGTCGAGGTCTCGGCGACGTTGCGCACGCTGCCATCGGCGGCGTAGATCACGTCGTTGTAGGCCCGGCCCGATGCCATGGCGTGGAACAGGTCCTCACGCTCGAAGCCGACGTACACGGCGCGCCTCCCCCGACCGGAGGACGCCGTGGGCGCCGGTGCGGCGTGCAGCACGTGCTGGTGATGCACGGTCACATCGCCCGGTTCACAGTCGACGGCCACCACGCGATGGCCAGCGGTGATCGGATCCCCTACCGGGCCTCCGTGTCGGTGCGAGCCGGGCAGGAACCACAACTGTCCGTGCTCGGCATCGGCCCGATCGAGGTTCACGCCCACGAGGATCCCGGGACACATGTTGGGGTGGCCGCCCAGACCACAGTCGCGGTGCCAGGGCAGATCGGACAGGCCGCTCACCGCGCCCGGGTTCTTGATCACCACCGAGACGCCGTCGTTGCGATCGGGTGCGACGCGCAGGTCGAGCCCGGACAGCGCAGCCAACCGAAACAGTCGCGGGTCGTGAGCGAGTGAGGCGAAGGTGTCGGAGCGATCGGCCATGTACGTCACGCGACAGCACACTTCGGTTCCGTCGTCGAGCGTCGCCCACCACGACGTGCGGTCACCGGGTGTGGCTTCGGCGCGCAGCCGTTCGGATTCCTCCGACATGCGGGCGATCTCGTCAGGCCTGAACACCCCGCGCAGGTGCAGGAAGCCGGCACGGTCGAGCATCTCTCGCATCTCGGTCTCGTCGTCGTCGAGGGTCCACACCCGAGCGACGTCCACCTCTGCCGGAACCTCGCAGGAATCGTCGAACACCGGTCGTCCGTAGAGCAGGGCCTGCAGCGCCGGCTCCCACGCCGCGAAGTGATCGAACGCGGCGCGCTCGACGCTGAGGCGACCGCTGTAGAGGAGCCCGAACATCGACTGCTCCTCGGCGACGAGATCGTCGAACGCGGCGCGGTCCAACGCGACGACCAACGCCGTGTCGTCGATACCGTCGGTGACGATCGCCCCGTCGACGGTGGTGGTGACCGTCACGGCCTCCCCTTCGACGAGGAACCCAACGGCCCGACCCACGCCCATGGCTCTCGCGGCTTCGTTCGCGCCCGCACCCTCGGCAACGGCCCGCAGGGTGGCGCCGACAGTGGTCATCGACGGGTCAGTCGACAACGGTGGTGCCGAGCTCGTTGAGGAGCCGCTCCTGCTCACGCAGACGGAGCAACTCCCCCTGGAGCGCCTCGATCCGGGTCTGCACGCCACCGATCTCCTGCCGGACACGACCGAGCATCGACTGCACGAGCGCCGAGTCGAGACCCCTCGACGGCCGATCGCCCAACTGGTTTCTGTCGAGGGTGTCGGACACAGCTTGTCCTTGTCTGCGCAGGGCGGGATCGGTGCGGGAAGGTGAACTTTTTAGCCCCGACGGAACCGCATTTCCACGACTCCGAGAGCGCTCGTAGCATACCCGACGTGCTGCCACGACCCCTGCATTTCCTGCGCTCGGCCGGCGCCCGAGCGCTGGTGGCCGGGAGCGTTCTGCTCGGGGTCGTGCTGGTCGTCGGCGTGCTGGTCGTGGGTTGGATCGTCTCGGCGCCGTCGGTTCTCGCCGATGTGCCGGGCAAGTCCTCGATCCCGTCCACCGGCAGCACCGTGCGTCCCCCGTCGCCGTCGTCGACGGTGAGCCCGCCCACCGTGCCCGGCGGAGGGTCCGCGACCTCATCGACCGTCGGCGGCTCGACGGTGACCACGGGCAACCAGGGCGGAGGGGCCACTTCGGTGCCGGTGCCCACCACCGCAGGCGGTTCGGGTTCGGACGGCGGTTCCGGCGTGGACCCGCTGGTCCCGGCGGTGGCCGGCATGGTGCTGATCGGTGGGGCGGCAGCCGCGGCAGTCATCGTGGGCAGTCGTCGGCGTCGGGCCGAAGGTGCGGCGATCGTGGCCGCAGGCACGGCCGCTCCGGTAGGCGAGGCGGTGGCGACTGGCCCGGTCGGTGCCGGAACCCCGATGCCGGCCGCGCCCGCGGCATCATCCGCGCCAGCGGGACCTGCCGCGGTGGTCTCCCCCTCTCCTGCGAGTGGGTCGCCGTCGGCGACACCTGCGGTCAGTCCTGCGGCAACGCGGGCGACCGCAGGGACGGGCGCCACCGCCGCCGTGGCGGTCGGCACCGCGGCCGGGACCGCGACCGGGACTACGGCCACCACGGCGGCGGATCCGGTCAGGCCGTCGGCGGCGGCGCGGGCTCGCCGGTTCGACATGTCACCGCAATTGGCCAGTGACTGGGCCACCGCCGATGCCGCGGCCGATGTCGCCACCGAACTGGCCGGTCGACTCCAGGATGCCAAGCAGACGACCGTCGCCGATCAGGCGGCCGACGAGTGGGCCACCGCGGCGCGCATCGCCGACACGGCCCGCATCAAGGCGATCGAGAACCGACTGCGCGCCCTCGACGGGATCTCGAACGCCGACGTCGGCGTATGGCGTGCTCGACTCATCGAAGAACTCGAACGCGCCCGATCCGGCTGACCGACGGCTCGTGCACGTGAGCACCATGGGCTCAGTGGCGTGATCAGCGAGGTCGTGCCCGAGGCGATCGGGTTGTTCGCCGTCACCAACGTCGACGACCTGGTGCTGCTCACCGTGTTCTTCGGCCGTGCTCCGTCGGCCCGAGGGACCCGACGGGTGGTGACGGGCCAGTACCTGGGTTTCGGTGCCATCGTCCTCGTCTCCCTGGCCGCTGCGATCGGTGCCCGACAACTGCCCAAGGAGACGATCGCTCTGCTCGGTCTCCTACCCCTTGCGCTCGGGGTCCGAGCCGCATGGTCGGTGTGGCGGAACCGCCACGATCCCGACCGAGACCCGTCGACAGCCACGACCCCGCTCGGCCCGTTGGCCATCGCCGGTGTCACCTTCGCCAACGGGGCCGACAACATCGGTGTCTACGTCCCGGTGTTCGCCGTCAGTCGCGCCGGCGACACGGTCGCCTACGTGGCGATCTTCCTCGTGCTGGTCGCTGTCTGGTGTGGGGCGGGTCTGTGGTTGGCCCGACGGCCGCCGATCGCCCGAGCCCTGTCGCGCTGGGGGCACCTCGTGCTGCCCGTGGTACTGATCGGCATCGGTGTGGTGATCCTCGTCGAGGGCGGAGCGCTCGGCCTCTGAGCGCGTGCGCGCTCGCTCGGAGAGGAGTCAGGAGCGCGCCGTGCCCTCGTCGAACGAGACGAAGCCGTCATCGGCGGTGTCCGACAACAGATCGTCGAACGACCGGCCCGGACCGATGACGTCATAGGCCTCCTGTCGCCCGTAGCCGAGATACAGCGTGCGGCGACCGGGTCCGTCTCCGGTGGGCGGCGGCGCGGCATGGAACACGTGCGGGACGTGGATCGTCACATCCCCCGGTCGGGTGTCGGCCACCACGACCGGCCATGTCGACTCGTCCACCCCGGCGCGCCGCACCGACGACTCGTGCGAACCGGCCAGCACGGCGAAGGCGCCGACGTCCGGGTTCGAGGCGGTGAGCTGCACACCTATGTGGAGTCCGGGACACAGCAGCGTGTGACCGCCCAACCCGCAATCGATGTGCCAGGGAAGATCGGTCATCCCCCCTCGCGCCCCAGGGTGCTTCAACACGGCGAACACCCCGTTGCCCCGGTCGGGATGGGGAACGAGACCGGGGATCGACGCCTCGACCAGCGCCGTCATGCGCACGTCGGTCTCGATCCACGCCATCTCCGGCGACCGTTGGGTCGTGTAGTGGATCTGACACGGTCGATCGACGCCGTCGGCGTCGGTGGTCCACCACGTTCCCGGTGTGTCCGGCGTCGACTCCTGTTCGAGGCGAGCGACCGCCGCATCGAGCGCGGCGATCTCCTCGGCACTGAACACGTCACGCACGACGGCGAAACCATGGGTGCGCACGTGGGCGCCGACCACCTCCACAGGATCGACACCGTGCACGAACGTGCAGGCCGCCAGCGCCGCGTCATGGTCGGTCGGGTCGTAGACGGGCCGCCCCTGATAGAGGGCGCGCAGCGCCGGCTCCCACCCGTCGAACTCCCCGTAGCCGCCCCGCTCGTAGGTGATGCCACCGCAGAGATGCACACCCGTGGCCGATCGCAGTTCGTTGTGGAAGTCGGAGTAGGCCGATGCGCTGGCGAACACCACGACGCAGGCGGCGTCCTCGGCGACACCCTCGACGATCTCCACCATCGACCCCGGCCGGATGGTGACCGCCGCGTCGCCCGAGACGAGGGCGATGGGGGCGAGCCCCGCCGTGCCGGAACCCGCGGCGCGTCGGCGACCGTCATCGACGGCGAGCCGCCGATGGGCATCGACGAAGTCCACTTCGGGGAACAGCGCAGAGATGTGGGCCAGACTCATGGCGTCATCTTGTCCCGTCCGCCGCCGCCGGCGTCACACGGGGAGTACCGTGAGGATCTCACGCAGGAGGAACCGTCATGGCGTCATCGTGTTGTTCGACCAGCCCCGTGGCCAAGAGCAACCTCGACCACGGACTGGGTTCCGCCCCGGCCACCGTCGAGCCGGCCCACCACGCCCGGAAGTCGTCCACCGGTGATCGCGCCGACCTGCTGGTGGTCGGGCGCATCGTCACCAATGATCCGTCGATGCCGTCGGCCGAGGCCATGGCCGTGTCGGGTGGGGCGGTCATCGGGATCGGCACGAGGGCCGAGATGGATGGTCTCGTCGGGCCGTCGACCAAGACCCTCGCCCCCGATGGCCTCATCCTCCCGGGCCTCATCGACCCGCACATGCACATCTGGACCTCGTTGCTGAACCTGTCGTGGACGGACCTGTCGCATCACAAGTGCCCGAAGTTCGACGACGTGCTGGCCACCGTGCGGGCCACCGCCGCCCAGACACCCAAGGGAGCCTGGGTCATGGGCAAGGCCTTCGACCCCAGCCTCTACCCGGGCGAGCCGATCGTGACCCGTGCGCTGCTCGATCAGGCGTCGCCCGACAACCCGGTGCTGATCATGAACGCCTCGGGACACTTCTTCTACGCCAACTCGGCGGCCTTCGCCGCCGCCAACGTCACCGACACCACGCCCAACCCACCCGGAGGCACCTTCGGTCGGGTCGACGGCAGACTCGACGGTTCCATCGGCGAACCGCCGGCGATGTTGATGATGATCGCGGCGCTGCCCAAGCCGACCCCGCAGGACATCGCGTCCGGCGTGAACGAGATCCTGATGGCCGCGGCGCGTCGCGGCGTGACCTCGGTCCGTGAGGCCGCCACCGGATCGATCGCCGGCATGGGCGAGTACACGCTGCTCCACCAGTTGAACGGCGCAAAGCGCCTGCCGGTGCGCGTGTCGACCGCGCAGTTCTCCGTCGTCTCGGGCAAGTCACCGAAGGAGGTCGCCGCCGACTGGGCCGCGGCCGGTGTGACGCCCTTCAGTGGCGACGAGATGGTGCGCGCCGACGCCTGGAAGGTCGTGACCGACGGCTCGAACCAGGGACGTTCGGGCTACTTCCTGCAGCCCTACCTCGGCGAGGAGAGCGGCGGGAAGGCCGACTGGACCCCTGAGGGACTGCGCGAGGTGCTCGGCGTCGGTCTCGACGCCGGCTGGCAGTTGATGGTGCACACCAACGGTGATGCGGCCGTCGAATTCGCCCTCACCGCCCTAGAGGAACTGCTTCCCGGTCGCAGCGCCAGCGATCTGCGCCACCGGTTCGAGCACGCGTCGTTCACCACCGACGATCAGTTGCGTCGTATGGCCCTCGCCGGGATCTCACCGAGTTTCTTGATGAATCACGTGTACTACTGGGGCGCGGCGTTCCGCGACACCATCCTCGGCCCCGAGCGCGCCAACCGACTCGATCGTGTCGCATCGGCCTACGCCGCCGGACTGCGACCGTCGCTGCACTCCGATTACAACGTGACCGACATCGACCCGATGCTCAGCGCCCGCACCGCCGTGCTGCGCAACCTCGAGGCCGACGGTTCCATCCTCAACCCGGCCGAGTGTGCAACTCCCGAACAGGCCCTGGCCGCCATCACCACCCACGCGGCGTGGCAGATCCACGCCGACGACCGCGGGTCGCTGTCGGTGGGCAAGCGAGCCGACTTCACCGTGGCCTCGGATGATCCGTGGTCGAGCGATCCGCAGTCGTGGCCGGACATCACCTTCCATGGCACATGGATCGACGGGACACCGGCCTACGAGGGCTGATGTCACCGGCGTTCGGTGGCGAGGAGCGGACATGAGCAACGGTGCCAGCGTTCGCGACCTGCTCACCATCGGCTGTGCCAATTTCGCTCCGGTGTGGGGCGACAAGGCCGCCACGCTCGACAAGATGGAGTCGACGATCCGCGAAGCGGCGTCGCAGGGCATCGAATTGCTGCTCTTCCCCGAGAAGGTGCTCGACTACGGACCCGCCGATCAGGACTGGGCGGCGCTGGCCGAGACCGTTCCCGGCCCATCGACCGAGCGCATCGCCGCGTTGTGTCGGGAGCTCGACATGCATGTGGTGTTCGGTCTGGGCGAACGCGACCCCGACGACGCCGACGTGCTCTACAACGCGGCTGCCTACGTCTCACCCGAGGGCGTGCAGGGCACCTATCGCAAGTTGTTCCTCGGGCAGCCGCCATGGGTCACCGAGGGGCTCGTCTACACCCCCGGTGACGCGCTGCCGGTGTGGGACACACCCTGGGGCCCGATCGGCATCCTCATCTGCTTCGACTTCTGGCTGAATCCCGAACTGAGCCGCATCATGGCCCTCAAGGGGGCCCGACTCATCCTCAACCCGACGGCATCGTTCGCCGGTCCGGGCAAGGAGGAGTTCTTCATCTGGACCACAGTGGTGCGCGGTGCCGAGAACGTCTGCTTCACGGCCTCGGCCAACCTGGTGGGCGGGCCCGGTCGGCGCGACAGCTACGGCGCCACCGATCTCGATGCGGCCCGTGAATCGGTGTTCGGCGGCAACTCGACGATCGCCGGCCCGGCGTTCCCTCGCTTCAACTCCGTCTACGCGCAGGCCGGAGACACAGAGGAGTTGATCTCTGCCACCGTGTCGATGAAGCGATTGGCCCGATGGGACCCGGTGTACCCGTGGCGTGACTGGCACTCGTCGATCCAGCGCGATGCCCAACGCGTGGTGGCCGACGAGTTCCGTCGACTACTCGATGACGGGTCATGAGCCGCTGACTGACCGACTGCAGTCATGTGGTTGACTCGTGGCCATGACGAGGCCGATGCGCACCAACCGTCCAACACCTTCGGCTACGGGGCGGCTCGCCCTCGTCCTGCTCGCGGCGTTCATGGTGGTGACCGCCGCATCGTGCTCCGGCGATGAGCCTTCGTCGCGCACCCTCGTGATCACGCAGGATCCACCGACGCTCACGAGGTTCGCGATCTCTCCGTCGACGTCGTCCGAAGCAGCAGCCCCCGCCGGCAGCCAGGCCACTCCTGCCGATGTCCTGACGTTCGACGCGGCGATCACCGGCCCCGACGGGCTGGCCGGAACACTGATCGGCTATCTCCTCACCGTCGATCTCGCCGATGTTGCGACCGATGACTTCCTCGAGGAACGGATCGGCTCGCTCGTGTTCGACTTCGGCGTCGACACACTCGTGGTGTCGGGCGGCACGAGCTATCCCCTGAACGACAAGCAGATGCGAATCGACGAGCCGCAGATCCGGGCCGTCATCGGTGGCACCGGATCGCTCATCGGATCACGGGGCGAGGTCGTCACCACCCGCAACGGCGATGGCAGCTACACCCATACGTTCACGTTGCTGAACTGACGCTCACTCGGTTCGCTCTCGGCTGCTCGGTCGGGATGCTGCGGGTGAAGAACAGGCCGACGAGCGCGACACCGGCGAGGACGGCGAGCGCCTCGCGCAGACCGTCGATGCGGGCCCGGGTGTTCTCGTCGACCACGGCCGCCGCCAGCTCGGCCGGAACTCCTGCGTCATCGAGCGCGGTCGAGAGCTGGGCGTCTGAGATGAAGGGGACACCGCTGGAGAGTTCGACCTCGGCCGCGGCGGCCACCTGCTCGGGAACGGCAGGGTTGTCGGAGATCCCGGCACGGAACGAGGCCGAGAGTGCGGCGATGAGCACCGCACCGGCCAGCGCGGTGCCGATGGACGCGCCGAGGTTGGTCACCGTGTTCTGCAGCGCACCGACCTCGCCGCTCTGCTCGTCGGGAGCCGACGACACCGTCACACTGCCCAACTGTGAGGACAGCGCACCGATGCCGAGTCCGGCGAGGATCGGAAGTTCGATGTGCATGATCGCGTTGCGATCGGCCTCCGACAGCTCCGGAGCACCGGGCGGCATGGGCATGTCACCGATCCGCACGATGGGCTCGATGAACTCGGTACCGAACACCTCCTTGTAGAAGTTGAAGGCTTCCTCGGTCCGACCCAGGAAGTTCAGATAGGTGCTGACCCGACTCATGGGTGTGTTCTAGCCCTGAGATTCGAGTCGGGCGGACACGGCGTCACGCCATCGCTCGACCTCGGCCCGGGCATGCGGCCCGGCATCGCGGCGAGCCTCCGGTTCGGCCACGTAGCGCGCGGCGGCCATCGCTCGCAGTCCGGCCACCTGCTCGTCGTCGAACGTGAACCGGCTCTCGATGTGATGGACGGCACTGACGACGGTGCCGTCGGAGTGCAGATCGAATGTCCGGAACCCCGGCGCGGGCCGTCCCGTATAGGTCGATGGCGTGAGGAACACCGGGATCCCGTCCAGTTCGTGCTCCGCCGCGACGTGGACACGACCGGCCGCGATCGCTCGCACGCGGTCGTCCCCGGCCAGCACGGCCCGGAGGTCCTCGCGCACCAGCATTTCGTGGGCCGCGAGGTGTTGACCGACCGGCGGATGATGGATCCACACGAACACGTGGGCAGCGTCGCTGGCGGCGAGCTCCGATCGCAGTTCAGCGATGTGATCGGGATCGATCTCGCCCCACTCGGTGTTCCCGGTGCGCACGTAGAGGAACGACCAGTCACCGTGTCGACTGCTCGTCGCCGAGTCGATGCCGTCACCGACGAGGTGTGCGTCGAACGCATCGGCGAGGTCGTGGTTACCGGGAAGCACCCACACCGGGACATCGAGCGGAAGGAATCGCTCACGCCACCGCCGGTAGGCCTCGGGGTCGCCCGTGTCGGCCAGATCACCGGTTCCGACGATCACATCGGCAGCGGGCTCCAGGCTCGCGATGCTTTCGAGGACTGCATCGAGATGGATCATCGGATCCCCGGCATCGATGTCGGCGAGGAGTCCGAGCACGGTCACCGCGCCCGATGCTGTCGTCACATGGGTGTCAGTCACCTGCACCACTCGGAAGGAACTCGAATCAGCCATTGCGCCGGACCGTAGCAACCGTCGAGCGGTGAAGTGGCGGAGGGGGAAAGTCTCGACCTTCCGCTCTTGACACCGCAAGGGAACACTCTCGCTGCCGCAGTCGAGACCCGAGTGGTCCATCGTCGCGGCGTCGACGGGCCATGGCCATCTCGGACAACGCCCCGAATCCCCACTACCGTCCCCCGCCATGAACGACGCGACCCCACAGCCGGCAGCGCCGAATCACTCCTCGCTCGTCAGCCGGCGAGCCGTCCTCGCCCTCCTCGGGGCCGCGGGAGCGGCCGTGGCCATCGGGCCGCTCGTCGGGTGCTCTCAGTCCGGGGTTCTCGACGCGCAACGACGCGGTGCGACTCCACAGGACGGCGACGTGGTCCGCACCGCCGAGGCCGCCGGCATCGTCGTCCTCGCACAGTCCAGGCAGGCGTTGGCCGAAGGATCGTTCGGTGTGGGGGGCGCCATCATCGACAATCGGACCGGCGTGATCGTCCATCAGTGGCACAACACCGTGATCCAACCCCTGCCCAATGGTCAGACCGGGCTGAGCGGATCGTCGTTCCTCTTCGATCCCACCAATCACGGCGAACGTCAACTCGTGTCGTGGTACTACGAGAACGAAATGGCGCTAGGACTGCCGAAGACGTCCGACCTGACCGTCGTCACGTCGCTCGATCCTTGCGCGCAGTGCGCAGGCTCACTGCTCGCCGCGGGCTTCAACGTGGGTGTCGTCGCCTTCGATGATCCCTCGGGCATCAACTACACCTTCGACTGCACCTACCCCGATCTTCCCCCCAACCTGCGTGCGCAGGCCCAGCAGACCTTCACCTACTACGCGATCGATGGCGTTCGATCGCAGGTCGGAACCTCATCGGGACCAGCGTTCGTTGGGCAATCGCTCACGAAGCCGACGGCCGATGGCTGCACAGAGGTGTTCGAAGCGAGTCGCGCTGTCGTGGCCAACAACCGCAAGATCCCCGGGCTCGATCCAGCCGAGATGACCGATCCGTCGACGCTGCCGTCGACCTCACTCGTGCGCCAGGCCCTCGTCGCCGCATCTCCGTTGGCGTTCACGCTCCGACTCGCCGATTTCCGGCGACCCGACGCCGCGCTGAAGAAGGTGCTCACCGATCTCGCCGCCTCGACGCCGCAGGCGGAGAACGCCGTCGCCTACATCGACCCGTTCGGAAATCTGATCTCCGCCTTCGCCGATCGTTTCGACATCAGCCCGATCGCCACTGCGTTCATGAACGTCGTGCAGTCGTACTCGCGTACCCGGTTCGAACTCATGGGTCAGCCGGCGACCAACGAGGAAGCGACGAAGACCCTCACCACGCCGAAGTACGGAACGTTCGTCTTCCTGCGGGCTCTCGCAGGTGACGCGGCGACATCGGTGAAGGACCTCGGCATCTACGACCTCACCATCGAGGGCAAGGCCTACCAACCGACCACCTCGAACTGGCAGTACTACCTCGACCCGCCGACCGGCACCGAAGCGAGCTTCCTCGCACTCGTGAAGCAGATGAAGTCGGTGACTGGGGCCGATCCCAAACGAGTCGTCTCTTAGGGGTCGTCTCCTAGGGGACGTTGCCGGGCGCGGTCCGGTCGGCGCGAGCGCGCAGCCACTGCGCACGAGAACGCGGCAAGTGTCCCAATACCACCGGACCTGCTGCGTCGCCGAGTGATCGGTCAGGTCGCCCCCGACGTGAAGGTCCAGCTCATCACCGGACGGGACGACTCGTCGTACGACTCGACGTAACTGCCGACCACCGACCACGTCGTCGGCACCCCCTCCGACGATTTCAGGTTGACGGGTCGATAGGCGCTCTCCCAGGTCGTCCCGCTCGTCGGACCGACCTGGCTCCATCCCTCGAAAAGGCCCATGCCGAGATCGAAGTCCTCGTTCGCAGCCAGCGAGACACGAGCGGTCGTGCGGGATGTGTCGGTCTGCACGTCCCAGATCCACCACCCTCGATAGCCGCCGGGGATGTAGCCGGACTCCGATTCAAGGCCGTCATCGCCGAGGTACACACCCTTGACAGGAGAAGTGGATCGGGCGGGAACGGTGAACGTCAGCACGGACCGGTAGTTGTCCTTGACATTGTTGAAGTTGCGAGCCGAGAGCGTGATCTCCACGTCGCTGTTGTTGGTCACGGTGAAGGCCGCAGGATTCTTCGCACAGCCGAACCGCGCCGGGCAGTCTGACGTAGAGGCCGTGCGGGGCCCATCAGTCTTCGAGTCGCTGCACGCGACGCTGACGATCGTGAGTGCGCCCACCGCGACGAGGGCGACCAGCGAGCGGGACAAGTGAGATCTCGACATGTTGACTCCGCCTGGAGCTCGGGCCACGGTGCGCGACTTTTCGTCCACCGTACTGAATGTTCCCCGCCGCAACCCGGCACCCTCACCGAACGGCCTCCGCCGTCGATCAGGGAGCAGCCAGGGTGAACGTCGAGGTCGGGATGAGGGCGGTCCCGACGTTCTTCGCGTAGACCGAAAAGTGCGGAGAGAACCCGCGCGGGAGTTGGGGAAAGTGGCCGTCGGCGCGGGCCAGGTGAGTGGGGCTGCCCACTGTGCTGGCGTCCACCAATCGGTGTTTGCGAAAGTGTGCTCCCCTAGGCGACGTCGCCGTCGGCTGCGCGCGGTTCGGTGAGGCGGTCCATCATCTTCGCCATCCGGTGCAGTGCGTTGCCGTCGACGCCGAACTTCACGGCGACATGGGCGGCTCTATGGCAGTGGGCCCAGGACGAGTAGGAGTGGGCCCTCGATGGCGGCCGGATGTTGGCGCAGCACACCTCCCACTCGTCGGCGTCGGGACGGAACCGACGAGCGCCGTCACACCGTTCGGTCGGAGAGGACTGCTTGTCGCGACGTTGCCGCCATTCGGTGGCGGCAACGACTACGTCGCCCTCGAGAGCGGCGAAGGCGATCATGACCTCGAGACGTTCGAACGCGCCCAGAAGGTCACGGGCACGAAGAAGTCCGGTCGACCGCGCAAGCCCAGGGCGAGTCATCGCCCCTATCTCCTGTCCGGGATCCGCTTCTGCGCGGACTGCGGCTGCCGCATGGAAGGGGACGAGCGGAATGGGAGGGTTCGCTAGCGATGCCGATACGGGCGTCGCTTCCCGGGCGCGACCCACTGCGAGACGAACGACGTGTGGGAGGAAGTGCTGCTTCCACAGCTGGACAACTGGCTTGGCGCGATCTTCCATCCCGAGTCGATCGAGCGCGACCTGGATCGAATCATCGCGGCGCTCGACGAACCCGATGAGGCGCATGCGGCGACACTGGCGGCACTGCGCAACGAGGAGCGTCGGGTTCAGACGCAGGTCGAGAACCTTCGGAGGGCGATCGCCGATGGAGCAGATTCCGAGGCGATCGTCCGGGCCCTCAACGATGCCCAGGCCCGCGTCAAGGCCGCCCAGAACCGTCGCGCGGCAATCGCACTTCCTGCCCCCAAGGTGAACCGAGAAGAGATGATGGAGGCCCTGGGAGGCGCCCTCGACGTCGCCACCGTCCTAGAGGTCGCGATGCCCGCAGAGCGCGCTGGCCTCTACCGATCGTGTGGGGTGAGCGTGCATGGCGATCACACCGGGAAGGAGGCGAACACCAAGGTGGACTTGGGGAATCCGGGTGTGGGGTTCCGTAGTGTCGGAGGGGGGACTTGAACCCCCACGTCCTTGCGGACACCAGCCCCTCAAGCTGGCGCGTCTGCCTATTCCGCCACTCCGACGTGGCTGCGGCCGAACCACCGGAGCGGGTCGACTGCGGGTCGCAAACCTAGCCGAGCACCATCGCCGCTCCCCAACCGGATCGGCGACACCAGTCCCGATCAGGGGACCAGCGGCGGCACCCCGTACCGCGTCCGAACCTGCTTGAGCGGCCACTCGGCCATGGCGAAGTGGTCGGCGATGGCGAAGTCCGCGGTGCACGTCGCTCCCCTGGCCAGGGCCCGGGCGAAGGTGTCGGCCACCCCGGGACGCGACAGCGTGGCGCTCTTCGGGGCGATGTCGCCGAACTGGATGACACCGGCCTCGTGGATGGCCAGATTGGTGAGACAGAGGATCCACGACACCTCGGAGTCGTTCATCCCCATCTGGAACGCGCCGAGAGCGAGTTCCCCCTCGGCCACCGGGTCGTACCCGGCGATGACGTGGTTCATGTCGTGGGCCACGAACTCGTAGCTGAAGGAGTCCGAGGTCGCGCCGGGCACGTCGAAGCCGAACTCGGCATAGAAGCGCGTGAGCGAATGACCGAGCGTTCCCTCGGGCAGCCGTTCCATGGCCATGATCCGCTCGACGAGTTCGGGATCGGTGAGGTCGTCTCGTGGCACGCGATCGCGCAACTGTGGCTCCCTCTGCTCCCGACCCAGCTCGGCCTCGAACCGATCGTGGTCGGCCCGGGCGACCTCGGCCCCCTTGACCACGAGGTCCCGGCAGAACTCGAGACCCATACCGTCCAACGAGAGTGCGACGGCGTACTCCTCCACCCGTGCGTCCTGCGCGGCGGTGAGCGGGTGGCGACACAGTTCGAGCACGACGAGCAGGTAGTGGTACCGGCGCACCGCGTCGGTCCCCCGATGGCGGCGGCCACCTCGTGCGGCGACAGGGGCCGGGTCGAATCGAGATCGAGATCGGGCCGTCCCCACACGTGGGTCGTGAGGGCGCGCAGCAACCGAACCTGCTCGTCGGTGGGGCCACCGTCGACGTCGATCGCGCCCAGCAGTCCACCCACCACCGGATCCACCTGACCGGGTTCGACGAGTCTCGGCACCTCCGGCCCTCCTGTTCGAACAAGTGATGAACCCAGTGGGAGCTGCGTCGCAGCGATCGGCGGGTCAGACCGTGTCGTGGACGACGACGCCGCGGATGTTGCGACCCTCGAGCAGATCGTCGACGGCGACGTTGATGTCGTCGAGGCGGTACCGTCGGGTGATCATCTCGTCGAGCTTCAACCTCCCGGCCCGGTAGAGATCGATCTGACGCAGGATGTCGGCCGGCGGATTGCACATGCCGAACAGCGCGCCCCGGATCGTCTTCTGCATGCCGCCCAACTCCAGCAGGTGCACAGGGATGCCCATGGGTTCGGTGGCGGCCGCCATGCCGGTGACGACGACGGTGCCGCCCTTGCCGACGGCGGCGAAGGCCTCGGCCACGTCGGTGTTGGTGGGCGAACCCATGGCCAGCACCGCCGCGTCGGCACCCTGGCCATCGGTGACCGACCGCACGAACTCGGTGGCCTCTGCCATCGAGGCGAAGGCGTGGGTGGCGCCCAACTTCTGGGCCATCTCCCGCTTGAACGGCACCGGGTCGACGGCGATCACCACGGCAGCGCCGGCCAACGCCGCGCCCTGCACCGCACTGGTCCCTACTCCTCCGACGCCGACGACGAGCACATGGTCACCCGGGCGAACCCCGGCGGCGTTGGTCGACGAACCGAGCCCGGTGCCCACCCCGCAACCGAGCAGGCACAGCGTCTCCAGCGGCAGGTCGTCGGCCACCTTCACCAACGAGTTCTCCGATACCACGGCGAACTGCGAGAACGTCGAGATCAGAAGGAACTGGTGGAGGTCACGCCCGTCGAGGTGCATGCGATAGGTGCCGTCGGGCATCGGGCCGACCTGGAGGTGGGCGCCCAGTTGGCACAGGTTCATGCGCCCGGACGCGCAATAGCGGCACCGCCCGCAACTGGGGATGAACGAGGCCACGACGTGATCACCGGGGCGCAGCGCGGTCACTCCCCGACCGACGGCCTCGACCACGCCGGCGCCCTCGTGGCCGGCACAGAACGGCAACGGGCCGTGGTGGTCGCCGGTGAGGAAGTGCACGTCGCTGTGGCACAGGCCGCTGGCCACGTAGCGCACCAGCACCTCGTTGTCCCGGGGCTCGTCGACCTCGACGTCGACGACCTCGTACCGACCCGGACTCTCGAGCAGGACTGCGGCCCTCGACCTCATGGCTCCCCCGTTGGTGCTCGCCGGCCGATGCGACGACGCCGACCGATGGTAGGTGACGCCGTGCCGCCCCGACCCCGGCGACGGGGCAGAATGGGGCCCTGAGCGAGGGGGACCAGTGGGAGCGAACGACCGACGCATCATCGTGATCGGGGCCGGACCGGGAGGGATCGCCTCGTCGCACCTGTTGCGCGAGGCCGGCTACACCGACGTCACCGTGATCGAGCGGGACGACGACGTCGGAGGCACGTGGCAACGCAGTCGCTATCCGGGACTTTCGTGCGACGTGATGGTTCACGCCTACCAGTTCTCGTTCAACCTCAAGCCCGACTGGCCGCGGTCGTACGCGTCGCAGCCCGAGATCCTCGACTACATGCGCCAGACGGTCGACACGCTCGATCTGTGGCCGATGATCCGCCTCGGCACCGGCGCCTGCGGGGCCGCCTGGAACGACTCCACCGGGGAGTGGACGGTCACCACCACCACGGGCGAGACCCTGGTCGGCGACGTGCTCATCAGCGGCCAAGGCATGTTCGGCGAGATCAAGTGGCCCGACATCGCCGGGCGCGACACGTTCGGTGGCCAACTGGTCCACACCGGCGACTGGCCCCGAGATCTCGATCCCACGGGCAAGCGGGTCGCCGTGATCGGCTCCGCGGCCAGCGCGGTGCAGTCGTTGCCCGAGATCGCCAAGGTGGCCGGGCAGGTCTACTCCTATCAACGCTCACCGCAGTGGGTGCTGCCCAAGGAGGACTACCCGCACCCGCCGGAGCAGATCGAACTGTTCCTCAATGATCACGACGCGCTGCAGGCGCACCGCGACGGCATCATGATGTGGATCGGCACCAATGCGCCGTTCAGCAACCGCGACATCCTCCTCGGTGCCGAATGGGCCGGGGCGGTGGCCATCTCGGTGGTGGAGGATCCGGTCACCCGCGAAGGACTCACGCCGCACATCCCGTGGGGTTGTTTCCGTCCATTGTTCTCGAACGACTACTACCCGGCGTTCAATCGCGACAATGTCGAACTGGTCACCAGCGGCATCGAGCGCATCACGCCCAACGGCATCCTCACCGTCGACGGCACCGAACGCGAGGTCGACGTGATCGTGTGCGCCACCGGCTACGTGGTCGACAAGTTCGCGTCGCGCATCCCCATCACCGGCCGTGACGGTCGTAGCCTCGACCACGCGTGGGCCGACGGCGCCGAGGCCCATCTGGGTGTCACCACCACCGGGTTCCCCAACCTGTTCATGCTCTACGGACCCAACAACAACGCCGGCTCGCTGGTGGTGATGGCCGAGTACGAAGTGGGCTACGTGCGCGACCTGCTGCTGGCCATGGACGAGGCCGGTGTCGACTGGATCGACGTGCGTCGTGAGGCCATGGACGCCTACAACGCCGAGTTGCAGTCAGCCATCGCCGGGGTCGAGGTGTGGCACGCGGGCTGCGGGCACTACTACGAGAGTCCGTCGGGGAAGATCGTCACCCAGTACCCGTACTCGATGTTCCACTACCGCGACTCGGTGGCCAACCCGACGCTCGACGACTTCGAACTCGGCCGGGTCGAGGCCTGAGGTCGGTCGGTCAGAGCCGGCCGGCGTCGCGGGCGGCGGCCTCGGCCGCGGCCAGTTGCGCGTCGATGATGGCCAGTCCCCCGTCCCAGAACCGCGGGTCGGAGAGGTCGACACCGACGATGTGGCCCAGTTCCTCGGGCGATCGCGAACCTCCGGCTCGCAACAGGTCGAGATAGGCGGGCACGAAGGCATCGCCCTCCACCTCGTAACGGGCGTAGACGGCGAGCGCCAGCAACTGACCGTAGGCGTAGGCGTAGACGTACCCGGGTGAGCCGATGAAGTGCGGGATGTAGCTCCACCACGACCGGTAGCCCGGTGTGATCTCGACGGCATCACCCAACATGGCCGTCTGGGTGGCGGCCCAGGCGTCGGCGAAGTCCTCGGTCGACAGTTCCCCGATGTCGCGTCGGTGCGTGTGCACGGCGTCCTCGAACCGGTTCATGGCGATCTGTCGGAACACGGTGGCGATCTGACCCTCGAGGCTCTCGGCCAGCAGCGACAGTCGGGCATCGGGATCGGTGGTGTCGGCCAACAGGCGACCGAAGGTGACCGTCTCGCCGAACACCGAGGCCGTCTCGGCCAACGTGAGCGGCGTGGTCTGGTGGAAGATCCCCTGCTGGCGGGCCAGATAGGCGTGCAGGCCGTGGCCGAGTTCGTGAGCCAGCGTCAACACGTCGCGACGACGACTCGTCCAGTTGAGCAACAGGAACGGATGGGCACTGGGCACGGTGTAGGCACAGAACGCCCCTGGGCGTTTGCCGGGCCGCACCGGCGCGTCGATCCATCCTTCGTCGAGGAACCGACGCACACCGTCGGCCAGTTCGGCCGAGAACGACCCGTAGGAGTCGAGCACGATGCCGGTGGCCCGCGACCACGAGAACTCCTCGTCGACCTCGGCCACCGACGCCATGCGGTCGAAGTCGGCCAGACGATCGACGCCCAACAGTTGCGCCTTGAGTCGGTACCACCGTTGGGGGATGTCGTAGCGGGCGACGACCGCGTCGACGAGAGCCTGCACCGACTCGTCACTGGCCTCGTTGGAGAGGTTCCGACTGGCCACCCACGACGGATAGGACCGCAGTCGATCATCGATGGCCTTGTCACCCATCAGCGTGTTGAACACATAGGCGCGCGTGCGCAGCCCGGGTTCGAGTGCCGCGGTCACCGCCGCGGCGGTGGCAGCCCGCTCGTTGCGTTCGGGCGAGGCCAGTCGCGACAGCGCCTGTTCGAGACTGGTGGCGCCGTCGGGCAACTCGACGACGATGGCCGAGGTCAGTTCGTCGAACAGTCGACTCCAGGGCGACGCTCCCTTCACCTGCTTCTCCGACGGGATCATCTCCTCGGGTGCGGTGAGCAGGTACGGCCGGTAGCGGCGGTCCGAGTCGAGGTACCACCGGCAGAAGTCGAGGGCCGGATCGGCCAGCAACAGCTCG
>Ga0172376_10002056_pt1 | contig 25060 bp, 18 predicted proteins | sample Lak35m_FD_121114 | JGI IMG/M metagenome (GOLD analysis project Ga0172376, IMG submission 121114) | Freshwater microbial communities from Kabuno Bay, South-Kivu, Congo - kab_092012_35m | ecosystem: Environmental > Aquatic > Freshwater > Lake | place: Democratic Republic of the Congo: South-Kivu...
AATGGAAGTGTGGGCGATGGAAGCCTACGGCGCGGCCTACACGTTGCAGGAGCTCCTGACCGTGAAGTCCGACGACGTGCAGGGCCGCACCCGCATCTACGAGGCCATCGTCAAGGGCGACAATGCCCTCGAGGCCGGCGTTCCCGAGTCGTTCAACGTGCTCGTGAAGGAAATGCAATCCCTCGGCCTTGATGTGAAGGTCGGCTACAGCAACCCGGTGGAATCCGCGCAGGCCGCGCCCAACCCGCAGGCCCTGCTCGCCGCCCTCTGATTCAACGTAACAACCAACGCACTAAACATCATGATTAGCGCCAAAGAAACCGCCCGCGAACTGCTCGGCCTGGACAAGGTCAACCTGGTTGATTACGTCAGCATCACCGTTGCCAGCCCGGAGACCATGCGCGCCTGGTCCAAGGGCGAGGTCAAGAACCCCGAGACCATCAACTACCGCACGTTCAAGCCCGAAAAAGGCGGCCTGTTCTGCGAGCGCATCTTCGGTCCCGTCAAGGACTGGGAGTGCTCGTGCGGCAAGTATAAGCGCATCAAGCACCGGGGCGTGGTCTGCGACCGCTGCGGCGTCGAGGTCACCCTCGCCCGCGTGCGCCGCGAACGCATGGGGCACATCGAGTTGTCCGTGCCGGTATCGCACATCTGGTTTTTCAAGTGCATGCCTTCGCGCCTGGGGCTCATGCTGGACATGACCGCCCGCAACCTCGAGCGCGTGATCTACTACGAGGACTACCTCGTCATTGACCCCGGTAACACGCCCCTCAAGCAGCATCAGCTGCTGAGCGAGCACGAGTATCGGGAAGCGAAGGAAACTTACGGAGCCGACGCCTTTCAGGCGAAAATCGGCGCCGAAGGTGTCCGCGACGCGCTCGCCAAGCTCGACCTGCAAAAGACCGTGGACGAGCTGCAGATCGCGATGACCGAGACCAAGTCCAAGCAAATCCGCAAGAAGCTCGCCAAACGCATCAAGCTTCATCAGGGCTTCATCAGCTCCAAGTCGCGGCCTGAGTGGATGATCCTCACCGTGCTGCCGGTCATTCCTCCGGACCTGCGTCCCCTCGTGCCGCTCGAAGGCGGCCGCTTTGCGACCTCCGACCTCAACGATCTCTATCGCCGCGTCATCAACCGGAACAACCGGTTGAAGAACCTGCTCCAGCTCAAGACGCCCTAGGTCATCATCCGCAACGAAAAGCGCATGCTCCAGGAAGCCGTGGACGCGCTCTTCGACAACGGCCGTCACGGTCGTGCGGTCACTGGCGCGGGCAACCGTTCGCTGAAATCGCTCTCCGACATGCTCAAGGGCAAGTCGGGCCGTTTCCGCCAGAACCTGCTCGGCAAGCGCGTTGACTACTCCGGCCGCTCGGTCATCGTCATCGGTCCGGAACTCAAGCTCAACCAGTGCGGTCTGCCCAAGAAGATGGCGCTCGTGCTGTTCGAGCCGTTCATCATCCGCAAGCTCAAGGAACGTGGCTACGTCCACACCGTGCGCTCGGCCAAGAAGATGATCGAGCGTCAGTCGCCCGAAGTGTGGGACATCTTGGAAGAAGTCACCAAGGGCCACCCGGTGCTGCTGAACCGTGCCCCAACGTTGCACCGCCTCTCGATCCAGGCCTTCGAGCCGACGCTGATTGAAGGCGAGGCCATCCGCATTCACCCCTTGGTCTGCACCGCTTACAACGCGGACTTCGACGGTGACCAGATGGCCGTGCACGTGCCCCTCTCCGTCGAGGCGCAAATGGAGGCCCGCATGTTGATGATGGCCCCGCTGAACGTGTTCAGCCCGTCGTCCGGCAAGCCCATCATGACGCCTACCCAGGACATCACGCTGGGCTGTTACTACCTCACGGCCGAGCCGCGTGCGGGCAAGAGCAAGAAGGTGCCGATGCTGTTCGGGTCCAAGGACGAGGTCATCTTCGCTTATCAGGAAGGCGACGTGAAGACGCATGATCGCATCGTCATCGCGAACCCCGATCTTGGCCGCAAGACCGTTTATGGTTCTGCCGACAAGAAGACCGTCGATACCACCGTGGGACGCGTGATCTTCTCGGAGATCTGGCCTGAGGGCATGGGTTTCCCGAACATCGTGGTCAACAAGAGCAAGATCGGCGAGCTGATCTGGAACTGCTACAAGACCTGCGGTCACGAAAAGACGATTGAGGCGCTCGACCGGCTCAAGGAGCTCGGCTTCCGTGAGGCCACCAAGGCAGGCGTGTCAATCGGCATTGACGACATGATCATTCCTCACGCCAAGAAGGAGGAGATCGATGCCGCGCTCAAGCAGATCGGCCAGGTCGACAAGCAGCACCGCGCCGGCGCCATCACGGGTGGCGAGCGCTACAACAAGGTCATCGACATCTGGACTCACTGCACTGACCAGATCGCGAACGTCATGCTCAAGACGTTGCAGGAGAACCAGGGCAAAAAGGAGTTCAACCCGGTCTATCTGATGGTGGACTCCGGCGCGCGCGGCAACAAGGCCCAGGTCCGGCAGCTCGCCGGTCTTCGCGGCCTGATGGCCAAGCCCTCCGGTGAAATCATCGAGAAGCCGATTCTCTCGAACTTCCGCGAAGGCCTCACGGTCGTCGAATACTTCATGTCGACGCACGGTGCCCGCAAAGGCCTCGCCGACACGGCACTCAAGACGGCGGACTCTGGCTACATGACCCGCAAGCTCGTTGACGTGGCGCAGGACGTGATCATCCGCATGGAAGATTGCGGCACCACCAACGGCATCTGGGTTTCCGAAATCCGTGAGGGCGAGGAAGTGGTGGTCAAGCTCAGCGAGCGCCTCATCGGCCGGCATGCCGCCGAGGACATCGTGGATCCGACCAGCCCGAAGACCAAGCTGGTCAAGGCCAACGAAGAGATTGACGAACTCAAGGCGAAGGCCGTCGAGGCCGCGAATGTTGACCGTGTCAAGATCCGGTCCGTGCTCACCTGCGAGGCGAAGGTCGGTTGCTGCATGCTCTGCTACGGCCGTCATCTCGGCACCGGCTTGACGGTCAAGCTCGGCGAGGCCGTCGGCATCATTGCCGCGCAGTCCATCGGCGAACCCGGCACGCAGCTGACCATGCGCACGTTCCACCTTGGTGGCACCGCGCAGGGCACGTTCAAGCAGCCGCAGATCAAGACGAAGGTCGACGCCACCGTCCGTTTCAACGATCTCCGCATCGTTGAACTGGAAGATGGCAACTGCATCGTCCTGAACAAGAATGGTTCACTCACGCTGCTGGCCGACGACGGCCGCGAGCTGGAGACCCACAACATCGTCATCGGCTCCGTCATCTCCGTGAAGAACGGGGGCAAGGTCAAGAAGGGCGAGACGTTCGTGCAGTGGGATCCCTACAACGTCCCAGTGCTCTCCGAGAAGGCTGGCACGATTGTCTTCAACGACATCATCGAGGGCGTGACCATGAAGCAGGAGCTCGAGGAATCCACCAGCCAGGAGGCCATGGTCGTCATCGAGCATAAGGAAGACCTGCATCCGCAGATCATCATTGAGGACAAGAACGGCGAGCCGCTCGCGCAGTATCCCATTCCCGCGGGGGCGCACATCGTTGTCAACGAAGGGGATCACATCGTTGCCGGTTCCCTCCTCGCCAAGACGCCGCGCAAATCCTCCAAGACCAAGGACATCACCGGTGGTCTTCCGCGTGTGGCTGAGCTGTTCGAAGCCCGCCGCCCGAAGGACGCCGCCGAGATCGCCAAGATCGACGGTATCGTCGATTTCGGTCCGAGCGTGCGGGGCAAGCGCTGTATCCTGGTCAAGGACGCTGCGACCGGCCTCGAAGAGGAGCATCTCATCGCCATCGGCAAGCACGTCATCGTCTTCAAGGGTGACTTCGTGAAGAAGGGCCAGCAGCTCACCGAAGGCCCGGTGGTCCCGCACGAAATCCTGGATGTCTGCGGCACCCAAGAGTTGCAGGAGCACCTCGTGAACGAGATTCAGGAGGTCTATCGCGTGCAGGGCGTGACGATTAACGACAAGCACATCGAGATCATCATCCGGCAGATGCTCCGCAAAGTCCGCATCACCGAACCCGGCGACACCACGTTCCTCTGGGGCGAGCAGATCGACAAGATTGCCTTCGACGAGGAGAATGCACGCGTCGAAAAGATGGGTGGCAAGCCTGCCGAGGGCGCTCCCGTGCTACTCGGCATCACCAAGGCCTCGCTCGAGACCGAGTCGTTCCTCAGCGCCGCATCCTTCCAGGACACCACCCGTGTTCTCACCGAGGCGGCGACGATGGGCAAGAGCGACTACCTGCGCGGCTTCAAGGAAAACATCATCATGGGCCACATCATCCCGGCAGGCACGGGATTCCCGATGCATCGCAACGTGACCCTCAAGCCCACCGTCGAGGAGTTGCCCATTGAGGAACCTCCCGCGGCTGAGGCCCCGGCTCCGGCCCCCCTGCTGGCTTGAGTTGAAATGTTTCCGTCAATCCAAAAAACAGGTTGCCACGAAAAAACCGTTCGCTAACAATCCGCGCTCCTTTCCCCAAGACGGGGTTGGGGTGCACAACTGAAGGCTGATAAGCAATGCCGACCATCAACCAGCTCGTCCGCAAGGGCCGCAGCAAGATCCGTTACAAGTCGAAGTCACCGGCGCTCGAAGGCGCATCCTTCCGCCGTGGTGTGTGCGTGCAGGTCATGACCCGCACGCCCAAGAAGCCGAACTCCGCGCTCCGCAAGGTCGCCAAGGTTCGTCTCACCAATGGCTATGAGGTCATCGCCTACATTCCCGATGAAGGCCACAACCTTCAGGAACACTCCATCGTGCTGGTGCGCGGCGGCCGTGTGAAGGACCTTCCCGGCGTCTGCTACCACATTGTCCGCGGCACGTTCGATGCCGCCGGCGTGGAAAAGCGCCGTGTCAGCCGCTCGAAATACGGCGTCAAGCGCCCGAAGGAAGCCAAGAAAGCCGCATAATCTCCACCCACCCGTTTTGCCATGTCTCGTCGTCGTCAAGCAGTCAAACGTGAAATCACCCCGGACGGCCGCTTCAACAGCGCGCTCGTCGGCCGGCTCATCAACACCGTCATGAAGTGCGGCAAGAAGAGCGTCGCCCAGCGCATCGTTTACGGTGCCTTCAACTCGCTCACCGAAAAGGTGCCGGATGCCAGCCCGGTGGATGTCCTCCAGCGCGCGGTGGACAACGCCAAGCCGCGCCTCGAAGTCAAGCCCCGCCGCGTTGGCGGTGCCACCTATCAGGTGCCCCTTGAAGTCCCCGCTGACCGTCAGGCCTCCCTCGCGGTCCGCTGGATTGTCACTTTCGCCGACGCGCGCAAGGGCGTCCCCATGAGTCAGGCGCTCGCCTCCGAAATCATGGATGCCTACCAGGGCCAGGGCAATGCCATCCGCAAGCGCGACGAAGTCCACAAGACGGCGCAGGCGAACAAGGCTTTCGCGCACTTCCGCTGGTAGTCGCAACCACCTTTTTGCCGCCCCGAAGGCGCACCACGCATCGGGGCGTTTTTTTTACCAAGACCCATCCTGAATTCCTATGAGCACCCTCGCCGAAAACAAGGCCATCAACTCGCCCAACCGGCAATACACGCTGGAACGCACCCGTAACATTGGCATTGCCGCACACATCGACGCCGGCAAGACCACCACGACCGAGCGCATTCTGTTTTACACCGGCCTGATTCATAAGATCGGTGACGTGGATGACGGCAATACCGTCACCGACTGGATGGAGCAGGAGAAGGAGCGCGGCATCACCATCACATCGGCCGCCGTGACCTGCTTCTGGACCCAGAAGTCCACCAAGCCCGGCGAAGACGGCATCTACAAGGCCTATAGAGACGTGCCGCATCGCATCAACATCATCGACACGCCGGGCCACGTGGACTTCACCGCCGAGGTGGAGCGCTCGATGCGCGTGCTGGATGGCGCGGTCGCCGTTTTCTGCGGTGTGGCAGGCGTGCAACCCCAGTCAGAGACAGTCTGGCGCCAGGCGACCAAATACAAGGTTCCGCGCATTGCATTCGTTAACAAGATGGACCGCACCGGCGCAAACTTTGATAACGCGCTCGCCGACATGCGCAACAAGCTGAAGGCTTACGCCTTCCCCGTCTTTCTTCCGATCGGTGCGGAAGACAAGTTCGCGGGCCTGATCGACGTGGTGAACCAGAAGGCCTTTATCTGGGGTGAAGGTGATGTGGTCAACGAGGGGCTTAACTATGAGGTCAAAGAAATCCCCGACGCCCTCAAGGATAAAGCCAAGGCTGCCCTGGCCGACCTGATTGACGCCGTGTCCAACAAGGATGACGTCATCGCCGATTTGGTGCTCGAGGAAAAGCCCATCGCGCCCGAGGTGCTCAAGGCGGCCATCCGCCGGCTCACCTGCAAGATTGAACTCATCCCCGTCCTCTGCGGGTCCGCTTTCAAGAAGAAGGGCGTGCAGGTGCTCGTGGACACCGTGATCGACTATCTCCCGAGCCCCATCGACATCCCTCAGGCTGAGGGCCATGAACCCGGCACGGAGAACAAGGTGGTCGCCGCCTCGGATGACAACGCCAAGTTCTGCTCGCTCGCTTTCAAGCTCTGGACCGATCCCTACGCCGGCAAGCTCGTCTTCTTCCGCGTCTATTCCGGCCAGCTCAAGAAGGGCGACACCATCTACAACGCGCGCACTCGTCGGCGCGAGCGCGTCAGCCGCTTGATGATCATTCAGGGCAGCGAGCGCAAGGACATTGACGTGGCCTACTCCGGCGACATCGCCGCGCTCGTCGGCTTGCGCAACATCACCACCGGCGACACCCTCTGCAACGAGGACTTCGACATCGCGCTCGAGCCGCCGACCTTCCCCGAGCCGGTCATCAGCATGGCCGTCGAGCCCAAGACCAAGGCCGACCGCGACAAGATGTCGGAAGGCCTCCAGCGCCTCGCGGAAGAAGATCCCACCTTCCGTTGCTTCACCAACGAGGAGACTGGCCAGCTCATCATCGCGGGCATGGGCGAGTTGCACCTCGAAATCATCATCGATCGCCTCAAGCGCGAATTCAAAGTCGAGGCCAACTCCGGCGCGCCACAGATCGCCTATCGCGAGACCATCACCAAGGCTGCCGAGGGTGAAGGCAAGTTCATCCGCCAGTCCGGTGGCCGCGGCCAATACGGTCACGCCTGCGTCACCGTTGAGCCCAACGAGAAGGGCAAAGGCATCGAGATCGAGAACAAGATCGTCGGCGGTGCCATTCCGAAGGAATACGTGCCGGCGGTCATCGACGGCATCGAGGAGGCCTGCCGCAGCGGCGTGTATGCCGGCTATCAGGTCATTGACATCAAGGTCGCCGTCACCGACGGCTCCTTCCACGAGGTGGACTCCAACGAGCTCGCGTTCAAGATGGCCGGCATCTTCGCGCTGAAGGAAGCGTTCAAGGACGCCAAGCCCATCATCCTCGAGCCGATCATGAAGGTCGAGGTCACCACGCCGGATGAGTATCAGGGCGACCTCATCGGCGACATCAACCGCCGCCGGGGCATCATTCAGGGCGTGGACGCCAAGGCCGGTCAGACCGTCCTAAACGCGCACGTGCCGCTCGCTGAAATGTTCGGCTACGCTACCGCCATCCGCTCCCTCTCGAAGGGCCGCGCCAGCTACTCGATGGAGCCGCACACCTTCGAGCAGGTGCCTTCGCAGATCGCGCAGCAGATTCTCGAGACGGCCGCGAAAAAGCCTGCCGCCCGCTCGTAATCGCATTCCGCTTCCACCAAGCCCGCCGCCCGCAAGGTCGGCGGGCTTCTTTTTTTACCAAGGCGGGACGTCCTGCGGCGCTTGGAACCGGGACTGGCATCTGGACGTTGGCGAGACAACAAAGTGCGGTCCGCCCGGGTCGGTCGCGAAGACGGCGTTCGCTCAGGCTGGGAACCGTTACTTGGTCTCGGGACTGCCCCGCAGGCCGTTCAAGGCCTCACGCGAAGGCTTCGCGCAGTTCGGCGAGGCTTTGGGGCACGGCGATGTCCGGGTTCTCCCGGCCTTCCATTTCCAGCGAGACGAAGCCTTTGTAATTCGCCGCTGCCAGCATCTTGGCGATGCGCCGGTAATCAATCTTGAGCGAATACCATTCGCCGCCGCCGGGGTAGGTCTTGGCCTGCACGAACACTGCCCGCGGAGCGAGTCGCGCGAGCTGCGCGTAGTCGGCCTCCACGTAGGGTGCGGTGAGGAAGTTGCCCGTGTCCATCAGCGCCCCGAGCCACGGCGAGGGCAGGGCGTCCAGGATGCGCAGCAGGCCGTCCGCGGTCCGGGCCAGGCCCCAGTGGTTTTCCAGCGCCAGCATTACGCCGCATTCCTCGGCCTTGGCCAGGCAGGCCTCGATGCCGCCGATGCACCACTTGAAGCCCTCCGCCTCCGTGTGCCCGGGCAGCACGGCTTCCTCGCCGTGGTTGTTCATCAGCTCCGTGAAGTCCTTGGTGGTCCCCCAGCGGCCGGTGTTCAACCGCAGACAGGGAATGCCTAGGGCGGCGCAGATTTCGAGGCACTTCTTCGTGTGCTCCACGTTCGCGGCGATGACCGCCGGGTCCGGGCTGACGAAGGTCTGGTGCGTGGACAGGCATACCGGCGCCAGGCCCGCCCGGAACAGCCGGCGCTTCAGCCCGTTGAGATACCCGCGATGGGCGGCAGTCAGCGGCTCCTTCTCCGGCAGGTCCATCTGGCGGTGCAGGAAATCCACGCCCGCCACGCCCAGCGCGGCGGCTTTGTCGATCACCGTCTCCACGGGGACTTTCGGCCCGCGGAAATGCCAGTAGGAATACGTGCTCACCGCGAGCTTCACGCGCGGCCGGGGCGACGGCGCGGGGGCAGGGGAGGGCGTGGCCGCGAAGGCGGATCCGGCCGTGAGCGCCACGGCGCCGGTTGCGAGGCTGGACTGGGTAAGAAACGCGCGTCGGTGCATGGTGGTATTAGCCGCGACGCTAATCCCCGTTCCTTCCACGGGCAAGCCTTCCGCACTCGGCTTCTTGCCAGCAGCGGGCCGTTGGCGAATCGGTTTACTTTGCGCTTAATTTCCTTCCTCCGGCGGAATCCGTATCCGGTCTGCCGTCACCAGACAGTGAATCGGCAAGATTCCTCGACTTAGATCTGGGATGATTACGGAGCGGGCTCGCGGTCGGAAAGAATGGCTGCTGGTTGAGGTTGGCGGGAGATTTCCGTTGAGGATTCGGGATGGCTGGGCTCTACTGGGACCGTCACCAAAGCCACCTCAACGCCACCGCGTCATGGAAATCAATGACTCCATTGCCACCATCCTCCAGCACAAGGGCCACGCCGCCGTGCAGGCGGTCGCGCCGGACACGCTGGTGTATGAAGCCATCAGGCTCATGGCGGACCGGAACATCGGCTGCGTGCTGGTGATGGACGGCGCACGGTTGCTGGGCATCCTCTCGGAACGCGATTACACGCGGAAGGTGGTGTTGCAGGGCCGGTCCTCAAAAATCACCACGGTGCAGGAGATCATGACGCGCGACGTGATCTGCGTGACGCCCCAGCACGGGGTGGAACAGGCGCTGCGGCTCATCACGGAGAACCGGGTGCGGCATCTGCCGGTCATCGAGCGCGGGCGAGTCACCGGTCTCATCTCCATCGGGGACCTCGTGAAATGGGTCATCCACGCGCAGCGGTCGGCCTTGAGCCAGTTGGAGGCCTACGTGGCGGGCGGCTATCCCGGGTGACCGATCTCAAAAACTCATTCAATTTCCGCCCTTGCCGTCGCGTCCACTCCCGACTAAATAGCTGCAAAACCCATAGCCCTATGATCCGCATCCCTGGCGAACCCGGCAAAGACCTCTGCGACAAACACCTCGGCGTCACGCGCCGCGACATCCTCCGCATCGGCGGCAGCGGCCTGCTCGGCCTCTCGCTCGGCGGCGCGATGAAACTTCAGGCGCTCGCCAACCCAGCCACCGGCGGGCGCGGCTGGGGCAAGGCCAAGAGCGTCATCATGATTTATTTGCAGGGCGGGCCGTCGCATCTCGACCTGTGGGATCCGAAGGACAACGTGCCCGACAACGTGAAGTCCGTCTTCGCGCCCATTGCCACCAAACTCACCGGCGTCAAATACACCGAGCTGCTGCCCAAGCTCGCGAAGGTGAACGACAAGTTCACCATGATCCGTTCGATGAGCTACACGCCCAACGGCCTCTTCAACCACACGGCGGCCATCTACCAGATCATGACCGGCTACACGACGGACAAGGTCTCGCCGTCCGGCCAGCTTGAGCCGCCCAGCCCGAAGGACTTCCCGAACTTCGGCTCGAACATCATCCGGCTCAAGCCGCCTACCGAGCCGATGCTCCCGTTCGTCATGTTCCCGCGCCCGTTGCAGGAGTCGAACGTCGTCGGCAAGGGCGGCAACGCCGGCTTCCTCGGAAAAGCCTTCGATCCCTACACGCTCTTCCCCGACGGCGACGACCTCGACATGGCCAAGATGGACAAGATCAAGGTGGATGACCTCAACCTCCGCCCGGACATGTTCAGCGTGCGCCTCCAGCGGCGCGCCAAGCTGCGTGACGAACTCAGCAACGCGCTTCCCGAAATCGAAAAGGCCGTCGAGAACTACAACCTCGACGAATACTACAAGCAGGCGATGAACCTCATCGTCTCCGGCCGCGCCCGCGAAGCTTTCGACCTCAATCAGGAGCCCGACAAACTCCGCGACCGCTACGGCCGCAACACCTTCGGCCAAAGCTGCCTCCTCGCCCGCCGTCTCGTCGAAGCCGGCACCCGCGTTGTCGAGTTGATCTGGCCCAAAGTCGCCAACTCCGACCGCCACTCGTGGGATGTCCATGTCGGCCTCAATGACCGCATGAAGAAGGAAAGCGGTCCCATGCTGGACACCGGTCTTTCCGCGCTCTTTGATGACTTGGATTCACGCGGATTGCTCGCTGAAACCCTTGTCGTCGCCATTGGTGAATTCGGCCGCAGCCCGCAAAAAGGCGTGAGCACCTCCGGCAACGGCAACAGCGCCGACGGCCGCGACCACTGGCCGTATTGCTACACCAGCGTCATCGGCGGCGCGGGCATCAAGCGCGGCTACGTCCACGGCCAGTCGGACAAGACCGGCTCCGCGCCGACCGAGGATCCCGTCCACCCGGCGGAGCTCCTCGCGACCATCTATCACAGCTTCGGCATTGACCCGGAGACCATCGTGATGAACCACCTCAACCAGCCCCGCGAACTCGTGAAGGCGAAGGCCGTCACCAAGCTCTTCGCGTAAGGCCAGGCCGGGGCGCGGCAAAGCCACGCTGCGGCGTGGCTTTTTTCGCGTCCATCCCTCTGTCCGCCCCGTGAATTTCACCCCCCTCGGGCCGTCCGTTTCCCATAACTTCCGCCATGGGCCGGCGCACTTGCCGTGCACGCGGAGTCCGCACAGCTTCAAGCCATGAACAGCAACCTATTCGCGACCGGTCTGGGCCTCTTCGCGTTCGCCGTCGGCCTCTTTGCCGCGCCCGCTGATAAGAAGGCCGCCCCGCCCAAGAAGATCAGTTACTACAAGGACATCCGTCCGATCTTCCAGGCCAACTGCCAGGGCTGTCACCAGCCCGCCAAGGCCAAGGGGGATTACGTGATGACCGACTTCAAGCTGATGCTCGGCGCGGGCGAGTCGAAACTCCCCGCCGTCGTCGCCAATTCGCCGGACAAGTCCAACCTCTTAAAGCTCATCACGCCCAAGGACGGCAAGGCCGAGATGCCCGAGGGCCGCAAGCCGCTGCACGCGACGGAAATCGAGACCATCCGCAACTGGATTGCCCAGGGCGCGCTCGACGACACGCCGGCCAACGCGAAGGAACGCTATGACATGAATCATCCGCCGGTGTATTCGCTGCCGCCGGTCATCACTTCAATTGACTACTCCAGCGACGGCACGCTGCTCGCGGTCGCAGGTTTCCACGAAGTCCTCCTGCACAAGGCTGACGGTTCCGGGCTCGTGGCACGGCTGGTTGGTCTCAGCGAGCGCATCGAGTCGGTGAAGTTTTCGCCGGACGGCAAGCGGCTCGCCGTCGCGGGCGGCCTGCCCGGGCGCATGGGCGAAATCCAGATTTGGGATGTCGAGAAGCGCAAGCTCGCGCTCTCGCACTCGGTCACTTACGACACGCTTTACGGCGCGAGCTGGTCGCCGGACGGCCAACTCATCGCGTTTGGCTGCGGCGACAACTCGGTGCGCGTCATCGAGGCTGGCTCCGGCAAGCAGGTGCTCTTCATGGGCACGCACAACGACTGGGCGCTCGACACGACTTGGTCCCTCAAGGGCGACCACGTCATCTCCGTCTCGCGCGACATGACGGCGAAGCTCACGGAACTCGCCACGCAGCGCTTCGTGGACAACATAACGAGCATCACGCCCAACGCGCTCAAGGGCGGCATCGCCGCTGTGTCGCGCCACCCGTTCCGCGAGGAAATCCTCATGGGCGGCTCCGACGGCTTGCCGAAGCTCTACCAATACTTCCGCACCGCGAACCGCCAGATTGGCGACGACAGCAACGGCATTTTCTTCTTCGACGCGATGCTCGGCCGCGTCACGTCCGTGGCGTGGAGCGCGGACGGCAAATTGCTCGCCGCCGGCAGCGCGCTCGACGGGAAGGGCGAAGTCTTCGCGTCCACGTTCAGCTTCGGCACGAACGCCATCACGAAGGAAATGGCCGACGTGATGAAGAAAATCCCCGCCAGCCGTTCGCCGCAGGACAAGGAAGTCATCGCCAAATACCGCGCGAGCGGCACGAAGACACTTTTCAAAATCGCCGTCCCGCAGGCCGGCGTCTTCGCCGTGGCCGTCGCGCCCGACGCGAAGACCATCGCCGCCGCCGGCTCCGACGGCCAAATCCGCCTGCTCAACGCGGAGAACGGTTCCGTGCTCAAGGAATTCCCCAGCGTGAAAGTCAGCGCGTCCAGCAAGGCGCTCGCGGCCAAGAAGTTTGAAGCCCCGGCCGCGCCCGCCGCGAAAACCGACGGCGAACCGGAGTCGCTGCCGAAGGACGCGAAGGTCGTCGCGCTCGAAGTCGAGCCGAAGGAACTTGCGCTCAACAAGTGGACCGACAGCGCGCAAATCATCGTGACCGCGCGGCTGGCGAACGGCGAGGCGCTCGACGTGACGCGGCTCGCGAAGCTCGAACTCAGCGGCTTCAGCAAGAGCGCCGCGAGCGTGAGCGCGACCGGCGTGGTGCTGCCGAAAGCCAACGGCTCCGTCACCGTGAAAGCGTCGCTCGCGGGCAAATCCGTTTCCGTCCCCGTCAAAGTTTCCGGCATCGGCAAGGCGCTCGACACTGACTTCATCCGCGACGTGAACCCGGTGCTGACGAAAGCCGGTTGCAACCAAGGCACCTGCCACGGCGCGAAGGACGGCAAGAACGGTTTTAAGCTGTCGCTGCGCGGCTACGACGCGGAGTTCGACGTGCGCGCGTTCACCGACGAGTTGGCCAGCCGCCGTGCGAACGTCGCGTCGCCGGACGATTCACTGATGTTGCTGAAAGCCACGGCTGGTGTGCCGCATCAAGGGCAGCAGGTTTTTCAGCCCGGCGATTTGAACTACCGCGTCGTGCGCGAGTGGATTGGCGCGGGCGCGAAGCTCAATGCCTCCGCGCCGCGCGTGACGAAGATTGAGTTGTCGCCGCAAAACCCCGTCGTGCAACGCGTCGGCGCCCGCCAGCAGATGCGCGTCATCGCGACTTATGCCGACGGCTCCACGCGCGACGTGACCACGCTGGCGTTCGTCGAGACCGGCAATCAGGACGTGGCCAAGACCGACAGCGCGAATGTCGTGACCACGCTGCGCCGCGGCGAAGCGCCGATGCTCGCGCGCTTCGAGGGAGCTTACGCCGCGACGACGGTCACGGTGATGGGCGACCGCAGCGGCTTCGTGTGGGCCGAGCCGGAGAAGTGGAACAAGATAGATGAGCTCAGCGCCGCGAAGTGGCAGCGCATGAAGATTCTGCCCAGCGCGCTTTGCACGGACGACGAGTTCATCCGCCGCGTCTTCCTCGACCTCACCGGCGTGCCGCCGAGCGCGGAGGACGTGAAGAGTTTCCTCGCCGACAAGCGCCCGACGCGCGAGAAGCGCGACGCGCTCGTGGACCGGCTCGTGGGCAACGACGACTTCGTCGAGCATTGGGCGAACAAGTGGGCGGACCTGCTGCAAGTGAACAGCAAATTCCTTGGGGCGGAGGGCGCGAAGGCGTTCCGTGATTGGATTCGCAAGGAAGTCGCCGACAACACGCCGCACGACCAGTTCGCGCGCAAAATCATCACGGCCAACGGCTCGAACAAAGACAACCCGCCCGCGAGCTACTACAAGATTCTCCGCAAGCCCGAGGACACGATGGAGAACACCACGCACCTGTTCCTCGCCGTGCGTTTCAACTGCAACAAATGCCATGACCATCCCTTCGAGCGCTGGACGCAGGACCAGTATTATCAAACGGCGGCTTACTTCGCGCGCGTGGGCTTGAAGAAAGACCCGGCCGCCGGCGACAAGCTGCTCGGCGGCACGGCGGTCGAGGGCGGCAAGCCGCTCTATGAAATCGTCGAGGAACTCGGCGCGGGCGAGGTGAAACACGACCGCACCGGCAAGGAGACGCCGCCCGCGTTCCCGTATCCCGCGACGTGCGGCGAGGACGGCAAACCCGCCGCCGAGAAGAAGAAAGCTTCCCGCCGCGAGGAGTTGGCGATGTGGATTACCGCGAAGGACAACCGCTACTTCGCCTCCAGTTTCGCAAACCGCATTTGGGGCTATCTCACGGGCGTCGGCATCATCGAGCCGCTCGACGACATCCGCGCCGGCAATCCACCGAGCAACCCCGAGCTGCTCGACTATCTCACGAAGGAGTTCGTGGACAGCGGCTTCAACACGCGGCACTTGATGAAGCTCATCGCCAAGTCGCGCACCTACCAGCTCTCCGTCGCGACGCACCAGTGGAACAGCGACGACAAAATCAACTTCAGCCACGCCACCGCGCGCCGCCTCAGCGCCGAGGCGCTCTATGACAGCATTTACAAGGTCACCGGTGCGAAGTCAGCCATCCCCGGCGTGCCCGCCGGCACCCGCGCCGCCGCGCTCGCGGACACCGTGAAGCTGCCCGACGGCTTCTTCGCCACGATGGGCAAGCCGCCCCGCGAGTCGGCCTGCGAGTGCGAGCGCATCACCGACGTGCAGCTCGGCCCCGTGATGGCCCTCATTTCCGGCGCGACCGTCGGCGACGCCGTCAGCGCCTCCGACAACGCCATTGCGAAGCTCGTGAAGGAAACCACTGACGACCGCGAACTCATCAACGAGCTGTTTCTCCGCATCATGAACCGCCCGGCGCGCGCCTCGGAAATCGAGGCCACGCTCAAGAGCTGGGCCACGATGAAAGCCGATCACGGTCTTGTCGCCAGCGCCCTCACGGAATACGAGCGGCTGGCACCCGGTGTGCAGAAGAAGCGCGAAGAGCAACGCGCGAAAGACCTCGCGGACGTCAGGACCGAACTCGCCACCTATGAAAAAGAGATTGCCCCGCGCGAGGCCAAGCTCGACGCCGAGCAAAAAGAACGCACCGCCAAAGCGGAGGCCGAACTGAAGCGCTTCAACGAGCAGGACTTCCCCAAGCGCATGGCTGATTTCGAGAAAAAGCAGGACCTGAAGGTGGACTGGAAACCCGTCGTGGCGAAAAGCCTCAAGGCCACCGGTGACCTCAAGCTCGCCCAGCAGGAGGACAAATCCATCGTCGTCACCGAAGGCAAGGACGTGCGCTCGGTTTACACCGTCACCGTCGAGCCAACGGACAAGGTCATCAGCGCGCTGCGGCTGGAAGCCATCGTGGACAAGCAGTTTCCGCGGGGTGGCCCCGGCCGCGCCAAAGACGGCAATTTTGTTCTCAATGAGCTGGCCGTGACCGTGACGCCGAAGGGCGGGAAGCCCGCCGACGCAAAGAAATTGGAACTGACCAAGGCACTGGCCGACTTCAGCCAGCAGAACTTCGAGGTGGCCAAAGCCATTGATGGCGGCAACAACCGGCAGCAGGGCTGGGCGGTCTCGCCCAACGGCGGCGCCACGCACTGGGCGACGTTCGAGTTCAAGACGCCTTACACCAACCAGCCGGGCTCGACGCTCACCTTCACGCTCACGCAGCAGTTCAACGGCGGCAATGACAACGCCTACACGCTCGGCCGCTTCCGGCTCGCGACCACGGATGCGAAGTCACCCGGCCTGAGCCAGAGCGCGGAGCTGCGCAGCCTGCTTGCCAAGCCGGCGGCCCAGCGCTCCAAAGAAGAGGTCGCTGCCCTGGAGAAAGTCGTCCGCGCCACCGACCCCGAGCTGGCCAAGCGCACGAAGGAACTGGCGGACGCGAAGGCCCCGCGCCCAATTGACCCGCGGCTCAAGGAACTTCAGGACAGCGTGAAGCGCCTCGGTGAGCCGCTCCCTGCCGACGTGAAATTGGTCAACCTCAAGCGCGCCGCCGAGCTGAGCACCAAGCAGTTGGAAAACGCCCGCCTTATCGGCGCGCAGGACCTCGCGTGGGCCCTGATCAACAATCCGGCGTTCCTCTTCAACCGGTAGCCGGCGGCCAGCATCAGATCAGCCTGAGGGCGCGGCTTAACCCAGTCGCGTCCCCTCGGGGGGCATGCCAGGTTTCGTAACGTGTGGGCTGAACTGGGCTGGTTGATTGAGGTCCAAGTCATCGCCGGCTCGACTTTCCCGGCGACCGAACTTACACGTCGCGCGTGCAAGATTGGTCTTCCATCGTCCTCGCGGCAGTGGCGGTGCTGTTCATCGGCCTGTCGAAAGCGGGGTTTGGCGGCGGGTTGGGCATGCTCACCACGCCGCTTTGCGTGCTTGCCTTCGGTCCCAAGGACGCCATTGGCATTCTGCTGCCCCTGCTGTGCGCCGGGGATGCGTTCAGCGTGTATCACTATTGGGGCAAGTGGGAGCGCGCGAATCTTAAGTTCCTCCTGCCCGGTGTGGTCGTCGGCGTGGTGATCGGCGTGCAGCTTATCGGGCGGTTTTCGGCGCGGGAACTCAACGTCTGCATCGGCCTGCTGGCGGTGGCCTTCGTCGCGTTTCAACTGCTGAAGGAAAAGATTTTTGCGGCCGAAGGGGCGTTCGCCCCGAATCATCGGATCGGTATTCCTTGCGGCATCGGTGCGGGCATCACGAGCACGTTTGCGCACGGCGCGGGACCGGTGGTGAGCGTGTTCCTCATCCCGCAGCAGATGGCCAAGGAACGTTATGTGGCGACAACGGTGCTGGTTTTCACCTGGATCAACTGGATCAAGATGCCGTTCTTTGTCGTGGACCGCGCCATGGTTGATCTGCCGTTCCTCGCGCCACACGCCATCATCAACGCGCACACGCTCCAGCAAAGTCTGGTCTTCCTGCCGTTCATTCCGGTCGGGGTCTGGCTGGGCGTGTGGCTCAATCGCAAGTTCTCCGAGAAGCTGTTTCTGAAGGTCGTATATGCGATGACCTTCCTGACCGGGCTGCAGCTCATCACGGGCTTCAATCCGGCGAAGTTCTTCCGGTGACCGCCGCGGAGCCTTGGTGAGCGTGGCTGAGTATTTGGGGCAAACCAATGCCTTGACCAAGTCAATCCGCTCGGGGACAAAGGGCAAAGATTCCTCCCCACCATGATTAAGAAAATCCTCCTTGGTCTCGCCGCCTTTGTGGTCGGCTTTTGTGTCATCGTCGCCACGCGCCCCGTGGACTTTCGGGTTGTCCGTTCAACCACCATCTCCGCCGCGCCGGATGCGGTCTTTCCGCACATCAACGACCTCAAGAAGTGGCAGGAGTGGTCGCCGTGGGCGAAGATCGACCCGAACTGCAAGGTCGCTTTCGAGGGGCCGGTGGCGGGGCAGGGCGCCAAGTTCTCGTGGGCCGGCAACAACGACGTGGGCGCGGGCAGCATGACCATCACCGAGAGTAAGTCGCCCGATGTCGTCCGCATCAAGCTCGCCTTCCTCAAGCCGATGGAGGGCGACAGCGATGTGGTCTTCACGCTGAAGCCCGAAGGCTCCGGCACGCTCGTGACGTGGCAGATGGACAGCAAGAACGGCTTCGCGGCGAAGGCGTTCGGCCTCTTCGTGGACTGCGAGAAGATGTGCGGCGACCAGTTCGAGCAGGGTTTCAAGAACTTGAAGGAAGTCCTCGCCAAGCCCGCAACTGCCGCGCCGCCCGCGAAGTAACGCAGGTGAATTGAACGCGTGGCCCGCCCAACTCCAAACCCCAAACCCGAAACTTCCCCGTGTCCACGAACACCATCCGCCTCCATCGCGTGCTCCGCGCGCCGCCTGAGCGCATCTACCGCGCGTTCCTCGATGCCGACGCGCTGGCGAAGTGGCTTCCACCCAATGGCTTCACCGGCAAGGTCCACGCGATGGACGCGCGGGTCGGCGGCGGCTACCGGATGTCGTTCACGAACTTCACCACCGGCCACAGCCACTCCTTCAGCGCGAAATACACGGAGCTGACGCCCGGCGAGCGCATCCGCTACACGAGCACATTGGACAACCCGGGCTTGCCCGGTGAGATGCCCACGAGCATTTCCCTGCGGCAAGTTTCGTGCGGCACCGAGCTGACCGCCGTGCAGGAAGGCATCCCGGAAGTCATTCCCGCCGAAGCCTGCTACCTCGGCTGGCAGGAATCGCTCGCCCTGCTGACGAAACTGGTCGAGGCGGAAATCCCCGAGTGAACGGCTTCGTTCGCGAACGTGGTGAACCCGAAACCAAGAACCAAGAATCCAAAACCACGAACGAACCATGAGCACCCTCCGAGTCCTCGTCGGCACCAAGAAAGGCGCGTTCATCCTCACCGCCGATGGCACGCGCAAAAACTGGAGCATCACCGGTCCGCACTTCGCCGGCTGGGAGATTTACCATCTCAAAGGCTCGCCGCTGGACCCGAACCGCATCTACGCGTCGCAGACGAGCGGGTGGTTCGGGCAAATCATCCAGCGCTCCGATGATGGCGGGAAAACGTGGAACCCGCCGGGCACGAAGCCGGAGGATTTGATGGGGCCGGACGGGATGCCGAAGGGGAAAAGCAATGAGTTCGCCTACGAAGGCGAAACGGGCACGCACTTGTTTTTCGATGGCTCGCAGAAGCCGTGGGAGTTCAAGCGCATCTGGCACATCGAGCCGTCGCACACCGACCCGGATACCGCCTACGCGGGCGCGGAGGACGCGGCGATTTTCAAGACCACGGACGGCGGAAAAACGTGGAAGGAACTGCCCGGCCTACGGCAGGTGAAAGGCCACTTGTGGCAACCCGGCGCGGGCGGCCTTGGACTGCACACCATCCTGCTCGACCCGACGAACCCGAACCGCATCTACATCGCCATCTCGGCGGCGGGCGCATTCCGCACGGACGACGGCGGTGCGACATGGCGGCCCATCAACCGCGGCCTCAAGTCGCAATACGAGCTGCCCGACCCAGACGCGGATGTGGGGCATTGCGTGCATCGCATCGCGCTGCACCCGTCGCGGCCCGACGTGCTCTTCATGCAGAAGCACTGGAACGTCCTGCGCACCGACAACGCCGGCGACCAGTGGACGCAGGTCAGCGGGAATTTGCCGAGCGACTTTGGCTTCCCGATTGATGTCCACGCGCACGAGCCGGAGACGATTTACGTGGTGCCCATCACGAGCGATTCGCTGCACTACCCGCCCGACGGCAAGCTGCGCGTGTATCGCAGCAAGACCGGCGGCAACGAGTGGGAGCCGCTCACGAAGGGCCTGCCGCAGAAGGATTGCTACGTGAACGTGCTGCGCGACGCGATGGCGACCGACTCGCTCGACCCGTGCGGCGTGTATTTCGGCACGACCGGTGGACAGGTCTATTGCTCGCCCGACGGCGGCGACACGTGGACGAGCATAGCGGACCATCTGCCCGGCGTGCTGTCGGTCGAGGTGCAGACGTTGAAGTGAAAAGCGGTGACACGGATTTCACGGATTGGCACGGATTGAATCCAATCCGTGTAAATCCGTGCAATCAGTGTCAAATCTTCGCTTCTTGATGATTCGAGTGGTCCTCCCTTTTCACCTCCGCAACCTCGCGCGCGTGGAGGGCGACGTGCTGCTCGAAGTCCCGCCGCCCGTGACTATCGCCGCCGTGCTGGACGCGCTCGAAGCGCGCTCCCCCGTGCTGCGCGGGACGATTCGCGACCACGGCACGCTCAAGCGGCGGCCGTTCATCCGCTTCTTCGCCTGCAAGGAAGACTTCTCGATGCTGCCCCCGGACACGCATCTGCCGGACGCGGTGGTTCAAGGGGAAGAGCCGTTTCTCATCGTCGGTGCGATGGCGGGCGGGTGAACCCGTGCCGGCGATTTGTAATCGCCGTGTTGCGCGTGGACAGCTCGGGGCCACCTCTGCCTGCTTCTCCCGGTGGACGGCGGTTGCAAACCGCCGGCACACGCTTCACCGCCCGGACACCAGCACCATGTTCGCGTATTGGATGGTGTCGCCGGTGCGAATCAAACCGATGGCCCGGGGCACGCGCTGGCGGAGCTGCTCGTGCGGCTCGAAGTCCACGGCGCAGCCTTGGAGCGCGCGGAGGAAGGCATTCTTCGTCCTACGCGAGTTCTCCTTCACGAACTCCTGCGCCATGTAGGCCTGGCCGATGACGAAGTTCTGCCGCACGGCGGCCAGCACCTGGAGCACGGTGGGCACGTTGTCCACGAGCGAGATGTCCACCGTCTCGACGCCTGGCCAGAGCGGAAAGCCACGGTCGGCGATGACGAGCGTGTTCGTGTGCCGCACGCGCGCGAGCAGGGAAACGAGGGCGGGATTGAGAATGCCGGTGACGAGCATGACAGCAGCGTAGGCACGTGCGTCATCCGGACAAGCGGGAACCGCACTTCAAGCCCGGCGGACGAATGCGCCGGACTGCCACTCCTTCTCCACCTCGGTCGCGACGAGTTGCATGCCGGCCTGCTGATAGGCGCGCTTCACCCTGGCAAACTGCGTCTCCAAGATGCCCGCCAGCACCAGCACGCCGTCGGGCCGTAGGCGGGCAAGGATGCGCTCGCGCTCGGTGATGAGGAGGTCGTAGATCAGGTTCGCGCAGACGACGTCATACCGCGTTGCGCTGGCGGCCGGGAGCTTGGTGAGATCTTGGCGCACGGGTTTCACGAGGTGCGCGACGCCGTTTTGTGCCGCGTTCTCCCTGGCCACGCGCACGGACTCGGGATCGAAGTCAAAGCAGCGCACGGGCGCGTAACCCAGCTTGGCGGCGGCGATGGCGAGGATTCCGGAGCCGGTCCCGATGTCGAGGAATGACAACGGGGGAGCAGGAGCAGGATCAGGATTACGAGCACGAGCCGGGGCGCGCGTTTCCCCTCGTGCTCCTGATCTTGATCCTAATCCAGCTCCCACTTTCACAGCCGCGATTTGCTTCAAGCAAAACCCTGTCGTTGCGTGATGCCCCGTGCCGAAGCTCAGGCCGGGGTCGAGCACCACGACGGCCTGGCCCTTGCGCGGTTTCTGCTTCACCCAGCTCGGTTTGATGAGCAGCGCGTCGCCGATGGCCAGCGGCTTGAAATGCCGTTTCCACGACTCGGCCCAATCTTCGCGGCGCACCTTTGCGGTGGTGATTTCGCCCGCACCCACGGCGAGACCGCATTCGGTCAACAGCGCCAAACCCGCCCGCAGTTCCGCGTGCGCGGCGGGGTTCCACTGCGCGGGCTTTTCGAGGTAAGTCGAGACGGTCGTCTCGCCCGTCTCGGCATCCGAGTAGGTCGAAGGCGTCTGCCCGAGCACGCGCAGGAGCAGCTCGGCGACGGCTTCCTCCGCCTCGGGCGTGGTGGCGATGGAGATGCGGGTGAGCGGGGCTGCCTTCATGTCGTTATTTCGCGGGTTTCGCCGGCACATCCCGCCACGGGGTAAAGTTCAGCAGCTCGACTTCGCTCCGGTGCGGTCGCTGCTCGACGGTGGTGACGCTCGCATACTCGATGTCGAAGTGCGCGAGCTTGGGCAGCGGCAGTTCGAGCAGCACGGCGAGCAACATGCGGATCACGCCGCCGTGGCAGACGACGGCGACGCTTTGCCCGGGACAGTCGCGGAGAATCTGCCTGAGGCACGGTTCGACGCGTGCGCGGAACTGGGCGCCGCTTTCCGCGCCGGGCACATGGCCGCCCTCCAGCCGGTCCAGCCAGTCAAACGCGCTGACGCCAAACCGCTCCTGCACCTGCTGCCAGCCCAGTCCGGTCCAGTCGCCGAAGTCCACTTCACGCAGGCCCGCGAGCGTGGTGGCGGTCATGCCCTTTTGCGCGGCGAGCGGCGCGAGCGTCTGCTGCGCGCGCTTCATCGGGCTCACGTAAATGGCATTGAAGTGCGTGGCGGCGAGGTAGTCCGCCATGGCCTTCGCCTGCTCGTGACCGCGCGGCGAAAGCTCCATGTCAATCCGTCCGCCGAAGATGCGGTGGTAACGCGTCTCGACTTCGCCGTGGCGGAGGAGAAAGAGGCGGGTTGGGGAGGAAGGTGTGCTCATGTGGAATGTCCAATGTTCAATTCCCAATGCCCAATGAATGCCCAATGCTCAATGCCCGGACACCGCCGCGCGCTTGGCCCATTGGTCATTGGGAAGTGGTCCTTCATTGGGCATTGGACATTGGGGAGATTGGTCATTTCACCGCCGCTTCCTGCAAGGCCAGCAGTTCGCGGATGCCCACCCGCCCGAGCGTCAGCATCGCCGCGAGTTGGTCGTCGCTGAACGTGCTTTCCTCGCCCGTGCCTTGCAGCTCGATGAACTCGCCGGAGCCGGTCATCACGAGGTTCATGTCCACCTGCGCGGCGGCGTCCTCGGTGTAGCAGAGGTCGAGCAGCGGGATGCCGTTGACGATGCCCACGCTCACGGCGGCGACGGTGTTGGCGATGGGGTCGGCGGTGAGCTTGCCTTCGGCAGTAAGTTTCTTCAGCGCCAGCCGCAGCGCGACGAACGCGCCGGTGATCGCGGCCGTGCGCGTGCCGCCGTCAGCTTGCAACACGTCGCAATCCACGCAGATGGTGCGCGCGCCAAGCTTTTCAAGGTCGAGCGCGGAACGCATCGCGCGGCCGATGAGCCGCTGGATTTCGACCGAACGGCCGTCCACCTTGCCCTTGCTGCTGTCGCGCTGCTTCCGCGTGAGCGTCGAGTAGGGGAGCATGGAATACTCCGCCGTAATCCAACCGCCGGTCACACCCTGCTCCTTCATCCAGCGCGGCACGGACTCCTCGATGGTCACGCCGCAGATGACACGCGTGTTACCCCACTCGATGAGCGTGGAGCCGGCGGCATGTGGCGCAATGTGGTTTTGGAAGCGGACGGGGCGGAGCTGGTCCGCGCGGCGACCCGCGGCGCGCAGAAAGGTGATGGAAGTGTCGGCCATAAGGGCGGCGATGGTAGGAGCCGTTCATCCACCGGGCAACGCGAATGTCCGCCGACTTTGGACTTTGGCCCGCAGCCCTCGGACTCTACGCTTCCGCCCATGGACAAAGAGCAAGTCGCCGCCGTGCTCACCGAGATTGGCACGCTGCTGGAACTCAAGGGCGAGAACCCCTTCAAGACCCGCGCCTACCACAACGCCGCGCGCACGCTCGAAGGCCTCGCCGAGCCGCTGGGGAAGGTCGTCGCCGAGGGCCGCCTCGGCGAAATCAAGGGCTTCGGCGAGGCGCTCGTGGACAAAATCACCAAGCTCGTCACCACCGGGAAGCTGCCTTACTACGACGAGCTGAAAGCCTCCGTCGCGCCCGGCCTCGTCGAGATGCTCGGCATCCCCAGCCTCGGGCCGAAGAAGGTCAAGAAGCTCCACGACGAACTCGGCGTGGACACCATCGAGGCGCTCGAAGCCGCGTGCAAGGCCGGCAAGGTCGCGGTCATTGAAGGCTTCGGCGAAAAGACGCAGGCGAAAATCCTCGAAGGCATCGCGTTCAAGCGCCAGTTCGCCAGCAAGCACCACTTGCACAAGGCGCTCGCCGTCGCGCAGCCCATTCTCGAAAGCCTCCGCCAGCATCCCGGCGTGACGCGATGCAGCACCGCCGGCAGCCTGCGCCGCTGGAAGGAAACCATCGGCGACATTGACTTCCTCGTCTCCTCACGCGCGCCCGCCGAGGTCATCGAGTTCTTCGTCACGCAGCCCGGCGTCCTCAGCGTCAGCGCGAAGGGCGACACCAAGGCCAGCGTGATTGTCGAGGGCGGCATCCAGGCGGACCTGCGCGTGGTCAGCGACGCCGAGTATCCCTTCGCGCTCGCCTACTTCACCGGCAGCAAGGAGCACAACATCGTCATGCGCCAGCGGGCCATCGCGCGCGGCCTGCGCCTCAACGAATACGGCCTCTTCCGCTCAAAGGAGGAAACCCGCGACCCCGCGCTCCGCCTGCCGTGCCACACCGAGGAGGACATCTTCCGCGAACTCGACCTCGCCTACGTCGAGCCGGAGCTGCGCGAAGACCACGGCGAGTTCACCGCCGCCGAGGCCGGCAAGCTCCCGCGCCTGCTCGAATGGACCGACCTCCGCGGCTCGCTCCACAACCACTCCCACTGGAGCGACGGCCACGAGACGCTCGAGCAAATCGCCGCGCACGCGGAGGAACTCGGCTTGAGCTACTGGGCCATCACCGACCACTCGCGCGCGAGCTTTCAGGCGAACGGCCTTGCCCCCGAGCGCCTCCGCGACCAGCTCAAAGCCATCGCCGAGGTGAACAAGAAGTTGGCCGACGACGGCACGGACTTCCGCCTGCTCACCGGCACCGAGGTGGACATCCTCAAGGAGAAGCTCGACTTCCCCGACGACCTGCTCGCCGAGCTGGACGTGGTCGTGGCCAGCCTGCACGTCGCGGGCAGCGACGAGGCGGACAACACCAAGCGCCTCCTCCGCGCGGCGGAGAATCCGCACGTCCACATGCTCGGCCACCTCACCGGCCGGCTGCTGCTGGAGCGCAACCCGTATCCCGTGAACCAGCAGGCGGTGATTGACGCCTGCGCCGCGACCGGCACCTGGATTGAGCTGAACGCCAGCCCGTGGCGCTTCGACCTCGACTGGCGGCTCTGGCACTACGCGCGGAGCCGGGGCGTGAAGTGCGTCATCAACTGCGACGCCCACCGCCTC
>Ga0172376_10002057_pt1 | contig 25058 bp, 16 predicted proteins | sample Lak35m_FD_121114 | JGI IMG/M metagenome (GOLD analysis project Ga0172376, IMG submission 121114) | Freshwater microbial communities from Kabuno Bay, South-Kivu, Congo - kab_092012_35m | ecosystem: Environmental > Aquatic > Freshwater > Lake | place: Democratic Republic of the Congo: South-Kivu...
CTGACTACGCACTTTGCCCGCCACCATCAGGCCCGACGGGCCTCTCACCCGACAAGTCTCGCGGTCCTTCCCTGAGGAGCCGTTCCCGCATGTTCCAGCTCTCTAACTGGTCGATCACCCGCCGTCTGTTCGCCATCTCCGGCCTGGCGCTCGCCTGCCTCGTCGCCGTGGGCGCGCTCGCCCTGCGCGGCTTCCAGGCGGCCAGCGTCCAGCTGGAGGAGGTCGTGACGAGCGGCCAGATGCTCAAGAACCAGGTCCTCGCGGATATGCTGCACGACGGCATCCGCGGCGACGTGCTCTCGATCCTCGTCACCGACGAGCCGGCGGTGCGCGCGGAGTTCTACCAGGGACTCGTGGACCACACCGAGGAGCTGCGCGCTTTCGTGGCCGAGAACGAGGAGCTGGTCGACGAGATCGACGAGAGCGCGGGCGAGACGCTGATCAAGATGCTGGGCGAGGTCATGCCGGCCCTGGAGGGCTACGTCGCGGACGCGCGCCGCATCGGCGAGCACGCCAAGGACGACCCGCTCGTGGCCAAGGCCGAGCTGCCGGAGTTCGAGCGCTCGTTCGTCTCGCTCGAGGAGCCGATGGAGGCCTTCGCCGACGAGATCCTGGCCTACTCCGCCACGGCCCAGACGCACGCGAACGCGGGCCTGGCCGGCTCGCGCCGCGACGCCCTGCTGGGCGGAGCGCTGGCCACGCTGCTCCTGTTCGGCTTCGCCCTGGCCGTGCGCGCCAGCATCGCGCGACCGCTGGCCGACATCCTGGCCAGCGTGCGCGCGGTCGCCAACCGCGACTTCACGCGCAAGTCCTCGATCGCCTCGCGCGACGAGATCGGCGAGATCGCACGCGCCACCAACACGGCCATCGACGCGATCCAGGAGGCGATGTCCTCGATCGAATGCACCTCGCGCGAGCTCACGCGGGCCTCGTCCGAGCTGAAGTCCATCAGCGGTAAGGTGTGCGAGGATTCGCGCCACACCACCACGGCCGCGGAATCCGCCACGGCCGAGTCGCGCGAGATCTCGGCCCACGTCACCTCGGCCGCTACGGGCGTGCAGGAACTCGAGAGCACGACCCATAGCATCTCGCAGAGCGTGCAGCAGAGCTCGCAGGTCGCGCGCAACGCCGTGCAGGTCGCCTCGACCGCGACCGACACCGTGCGCAAGCTCGGCCAGTCGAGCACGGAGATCGGCGGCATCCTGCGCCTGATCAACTCGATCGCCGAGCAGACCAACCTGCTGGCGCTCAACGCGACGATCGAGGCCGCCTCGGCCGGTGACGCGGGCCGCGGCTTCGCGGTCGTGGCCAACGAGGTCAAGGCCCTGGCCCAGCAGACGGCCAAAGCCACCGACGACATCGCCCACCGCGTGCGCGCGCTGCAGAGCGACTCGCAGGGCGCCGTGAGCGCGATCGCCTCGATCGCGCAGATCATCGACGAGATGAACACGCTGACGGACAGCGTCGCGAACTCGATCTCGGCCCAGGGCACGACGATCTCCGACATCGCCAACCGCGTGACCCACGCGGCCCAGGGCACGGGCAGCATCGCCGAGGAGTTCCAGGGCGTGTCGAAGCGCTCCGAGGAGTCGCTCGGGCGCCTCGAGGGTGTCACCTCGGCCGCCGACCAGCTCAGCCACCTCGCCCGCAACCTGAACGACCTGGTCGGTCGCTACCAGTTCCAGCGCGGGGACTGCTCGGTGGCGCGCTAGCGGGGCCAGGCGGCGCTTCCGGGCGCCGCCGACTGGACGAAGTGCGCGCGCGCCGTACCCTGACGCGCGCCGATGAACCTGCCCCCCTGGTCGGGACGGATCCTGCACGGTCTCTGCGCCGGCATCCTGCTGGCGGTGCTGCGCGCTCCGCTGGGACTCGACTGGACCCAGGTCGCCGTCGTGCAGGGCACGAGCGCCGCCCTGTTCCGCGCGGCCGGCTTGCTGGTCGTCGCGCTGGCCCTGGATGGCCGCCGGGCGGCCTTCCGCGGCGGACTGGGCGCGGACTGGGCCTGCGCCGTGGCGGCGGGCTTCGGGACGCAGCTGTTCCTGCTGGACCGCACGCCCGAGAGCCGCGCCGGCCATGCGCTCCTGTGCGTGCTGGCGGTGCTGTTCCTGCGCGCCCTGTCCGGTGCGCGCGGCGAGCCGTCCGGGGTCGAGCAGGAAGGTGAGGAGAAGCTCGCGCGCCGCGAGCGCCCCGGGCTGGTCGCGCTCGGCGCCGGCGTGGCGTTGGCGCTCGAGGGCCTGGCCCACGAGGCCCGGCTCTTCACGGGCGGCACGGGCGACGACGAGGGCCTGCTCGCGCTGGTCTTCCTGGTGCTGGTCGCCCTCGGAGGCGTGGCCTTCGGACCGCTCTGCCGACGCCTGAAGAGCCCCGCCCCGCGCTTCGCGCTCGGCCTGGCTCTGGCCGCGGCCACGGGACTGATCGGCCTGCAGTTCCTGGCGGCGCTGACGCCCGAGGGACTCTTCACCTACCTGCGGCGCATGGAGCCCCTGCTCGACCTCGGGCGACGCCTCGACGGCGTGCTGGGCATCGACCTCGGCCTGGCCGACGCTCCTTCGCTGGACGGCGCGTCGATCGGCACGCTGTGGACCACGGCCCTGCTCGGCGCGGCGGCCCTGGCGCTGCCGGCCTTCGGCCTGGGCGCCGCGCTGGCGAGCACGCGCGACGTCGCGCGCGTCACTCACGCCCTGGCGGGCGCCGCCCTCGGCCTGTTCGTGCGGCCGCACCTCGTGCGCCTGCTCGCCGACCCCCTGACCGCGGGTGAATACCCGACCGTCACCTGGCAGCTGCTGGCGGGCGGAACGCTGCTCGCCGCGGCCGCCCTGGCGGGCCTGGCCTGGGGCGCCCCGCGCAGCGTCGCGGGTCTCGCCCTCGCAGCCCTGGCCGCCGCCCTGCCCTGGAGCCGCCCCGGGCTCTTCCTGCCGACGCTTTCTCCCTGGAGCGTGCGCCCGATCGAGCCCGAGCTGCTGCTGCCGAGCGCCGAGGGCCTGCTGGCGCTCGAGCCCCTGCGCGGCGGCATCCTCGGGCTGACGCTCGATCGCCGGCGCCTGACACCGACGCTCGACGAGGAGGCGGGTGACGAGCTCGGCCTGCGCTGCGCCTTCGAGCTCCTGGCGCCCGAGGTGCGCGCGCGGACCGTGCGCGCGCTCGTCGTCGGACAGCTGACGCCGGCTCGGGCGCGGGTCCTGCGCTCGCTCGGCACGCTCGAGCTCGAGCGCACGGCGCCCTGGCACGCGGCCATGGCGCAGCTCGAGACGCGGCTCTTCGCAGGCGAGGAAGCGCCGCCCGGAACGATCGTGCCCCCCGGCGCGGCCCGGGCACGCCTGGCCGACGGCGCCTACGACTGGGTCGTGGCCTTCGGCGCACGCGGTCCGATCATCAGCTGGAAGAGCGAGGCGCGGGAGCTGTGGGGCGGGGTCGACGCGCCGCGCATGACCGCCCTCGATCTGCCCGAGGGAACGCTCGGCGTGGCCTGGATCGCGGCCGATGCGCGCGTCGCGCGCGGGGTCGAGCTCGCCCCGCTGCTCTTGACCTTCGACCAGCTCGAGCGGCCGAGCTTCGGGCTCGTGCGCGGGACCGCCGCACCGGGCCCGCTGCCGCTGTTCGAGCTCGGCGCCTGGCCCGGCCCGAGCGTGCGCGCCAACCTGATGCGCATGCCGCAGCTGCGCGCCTTCGAGCTCGAGCGGGCCTGGGCCGCGGGTCTCAGCTCCGCGATGCACCCCGGCCTGGCCCGCGGGCTGGCCCTGCACTACGCGGCCCAGACGCTCTCCTCGCCCTACGAGAGTCGCGCGCAGCAGATCGAGCTCGACGAGGAGGCCCTGCGCGGCTTCTTCGAGGCCGTGCCCCCGCCCGGGGGCCTGGATCGGCTCTCCGCGGCGCTGTGGGAGTCGCTGTCCTGGCTCTTCCTCGAGAAGCGTCAGCCCGAGCACGCGCTCGTCTTCCTGGAGCCCGTGGCCGAGCGCTTCGCGCCCTGGCCGCAGCTCGACCGCACCCTGGCGCGCGCCTACCGCGAGCTGCTCGAGCCGGCCGAGGCCCTGCGCTTCGCGGACCGGGCCCTGGCGCTCGCCCCGGGCGACATCGACCTCCTGGTGGAGGCGGGCCGCGCGGCCATCGAGCTCGGCGACCCCCGGCGCGGGGTCGACTACCTGGAACGCGCCCTCGCCCTGCAACGCGCCCGGCCCGATCTGCAGCGCGCCCTCGGGCTCGCCCTGCTGGCCGCCGGCGACGGGCGTGGGCGGCCGCTGCTCGAACCGCTGCTGGACGAGCATCCGGACGATCTGGAGCTGCGCGAGGCCCTGTTCGGCCCTTCCGAGAATCCCTGAGGGGGTTGCGGGCCCGTTTTCGGAGTTCCTGGGGTCACACAAATCGGCCCTCGGTGATGTAATGGGGTTCTGTACCCAGATCCGGGCCCGGTCCGGATCCGGCCCACCCCCCATTGGCGCGGGCCGCCCCTCGACGCCCCGCAAGTCTCCTGACACCCATGAAGCGAAGCCCTACCGCGTGGTGCGCGGCCCTGCTCCTCGGAGCCCTGGCCGCCGTCGCCCATGCCCAGATCAAGCATTTCACGCTCGAAGAGATGGTCCAGACGGCCGACGGCGCCGTGTACGGCCAGATCGTCAGCTCGCGCGCCTTCCGCATCGACCACCCCGTCGACGGTGACCAGCTCTACTTCACCGAGCTCACCATCCAGGGCAAGTCGATGAAGGACGGCACCCCGATCACGGTCGCGGTGACCTACAACGGCGGCTTCATCAGCGAGTCGGAGGGCGTGTTCAACTCCGAGGCGCCCGCCAAGGATGACGTGAAGGTCGGCAACAAGGTCGTCGCCTTCTACACGTGGATGGACGACATGGGCGGCGAGGTCGCGGCCAACGCGCTGGTCGCGTCGCACGGCGGGCTGTACCGCACCGTCGACGGGCCGCGCGGCACGACCGTGCTCGGCCGTGGCGAGGGCTACGCCCTGCGCAACAACCTCCGCATCGGCGATCTCGAGGGCTCCCTCGGCCGCCTCTACTCCGGCAAGCGCAAGTAAGGAGGCCCCATGAACGCCAAGCACTTCATCCTCCCCTCGCTCTGCCTGGGCGGCGCGGCCCTGCTGGTCCTGCCGGCGCGCCCGTCCGAGGCCTTCTCGAAGATCGGTGGCAGCCTGGGCACGACCCAGCGCGACTTCCGCGTCTTCAACAACTTCGTCGACGCGGCCTCCAACAACAACACGACCTCGCCGTCCCAGTTCCCCGGCTGGGACGGGGCCGAGCTGGCCATCTGGAAGGGCGCCATCGAGTGGAGCAGCCTGCTGCACGGCGACGGCACCGGTGACCCCCAGGGCGGCAACCTGCTCGGCGGGGCGGGCGCGAACTTCGACCCGTTCTGGGCCGGCTCGTCGACCGCGGTCGGCAACTCCGACCAGAACGTCGTCTCGACGATCAACAGCTGCAGCTCGGGCGTGATCGCCTACATGGAAGGCCCGATCTCCGACGGCTGGCGCATCCGCTTCTGCGACGCGAGCTTCAACTTCGACGACGGTCCCGGCTCGGTCGGCGGCCTGATCGACATCCAGGGCATCATGACGCACGAGTACGGGCACGCGCTCGGCCTCGGGCACTCGACGGTCAACGGCGCCACGATGTTCGCCAGCTACTCGGGCGGCACGGGCACGCGCTCGATCGCGACCGACGACGTCAACGGCATCCTGTGCATCTACGGCGCCGCCTCGGCCACCAAGCCGACGATCGTCGCCACGGTGCCGAACGCCGGCCAGATGACGATCTACGGCACCAACTTCAGCGCCACCGGCAACGAGGTGTGGTTCACGAACAACACGGCGACCACGCCGGCCACGGATCCGCTCGTCAAGGTCACCGGGGTGGCCTCGAACGGGACCGACATCACCGTCACGATCCCGGCCAACGCGAGCCCGGGCGACGTGATGGTGAAGAAGTCGGGCGCGGGCAACGCGACGCTCTCGAACGCCTTCCCGACCGACCTCGTGAACACCTTCGGCATCCCGCCGGTCCCGCACCCGAACATCACGGGTGTGAGCCCGTCGACGATCGATGCGCTGATCCCGGGCACGGCCCAGACGATCACGATCACGGGCACGGACCTCGATCTCACCACCAGCCTCCTGATCGACGGCTCGCCGATCGCCGCCTCGCGCTACACGGTCGTGAACGCGACGACGATCACGCTCGACATGCCGCAGGTGGCGACCCTCGGGGCCCACAACATCGGCGCCACGGACGGCTCCGCGACCGACAACTTCTCGGTCACGATCGTCGCTCCGGCCACGCCGCAGTACGAGCTCGGCAACGGTGACGTGCTCAACGTCGTGGATCGCACGAACGGCCTGCCGTTCATCATCGCCGGCACGCCCGGCTCGGTGCATGTCGTGAACGCGTCGCAGTCGAACGTCCCGAGCGTGAACTCGGCCGTCAGCCTCGACCTCGGCAACAACTTCACCGAGCTCCTGAACGGCGGGTCCTACGTGATCCCGGCCGCGGGCTGGCTCCAGATCACGGTCACCCCGGCCCAGCTGCCGATCCCGCCGCTGGCCGGCACGACCTACTACTCGCAGACGTACGACCAGACGTTCCCGCTGCCCTTCGACACCAGCAGCCTGCAGTCGATCGTGCTCGTGCCCTGAGCCGAGCGTTTCCCCTCCGCGGGCCGGCCCCTCCACGCGAGGGGCCGGCCCGCGTGCTTTCCGGCCCACGGAAGTCATTTCCGGGGCCGCGCGCGGCCGGGCCCGCTACGGTTCGAGCGGAACTTCCCGCGACCCGCGCCGCCCTCATGCTCTTGCTCAAGAACGGGCTTCTTGCCCTGTGTCTCGCCGCCCTGGCGCTCCCCGCCCCGGCCCAGATCCGCCGTCTGTCGCTCGAGACGATGGTGGCCGAGGCCGACGAGGCCGTGCACGGCACGATCGTGGCGAGCCGCTCGTTCCGCCTCGACGACCCGCTCGACGGGCCCGAGCTCTACTACACGACGATCACGATCCAGGGCCGCACGCTGTCGAGCGGAACGGCGCTGACGGTGGACGTCACCTTCCGCGGCGGCTTCGTGAGCGCGACCGAAGGCGTGTTCAACTCCGAGGCGCCGGCCGCCGACGACGTGCGCCTCGGACGCGAGGTGGTGGCCTTCTACGCCTGGACCGACGACTTCGGCGCGGGCCTCGCGACCAACGCGCTCGTGGCCGCCCACGGCGGTCTGTACCGCGCCGCCAGCGGTCCGCGCGGCACGACGGTCCTCGGCCGAGGGGACGGCTACGCGCTGCGCGCGAACCTGCGCGTGAGCGAGCTCGAGGGCGCCCTGCGCCGCCTCTACGCCGCCAAACCCCGTCGCTGATCCCGGAGAACTCGCATGCTGATCCGCACCATCGTCCTGCCCTCGGCGGCCCTCGGCGGCGCTCTCCTCATGCTCCTCCCCGCGCGGCCCGCGGGCGCTTTCTCGAAGATCGGCGAGAGCCTCTCCGAGGCCCAGCGTGACGTGCGCGTGTTCGACAACTTCGCCGACGCGACGGCCAATGACAACGGAGCACCGCCGGCGCAGTTCCCCGGCTGGAGCGGGGTCGAGCTCGCCGTCTGGAAGGCGGTCGTCGAATGGGGCAGCCGCCTGCACGGCAGCGGCGCGGGCGATCCGCAGGGCGGAAACGTGCTCGGCAACGGCGGCGCAAACTTCGACGCCTTCTGGGCCGGTGCGGCCACGGCCACCGGCAACACGAACCAGAACATCGTCTCGGCCATCGCGAGCTGCAACGGCAACACGCTGGCCTACACCGAGCTCCCGCTGGCCGACGGCTGGCGCATCCGCTACTGCGACAACCAGACCTTCGACGACGGTCCGGGCACGATCGGCAACCGCTACGACATCCAGGGCATCATGGTGCACGAGTACGGGCATGCGCTCGGACTCGGACACTCGAGCGTCTCGGGCGCGACGATGTTCCCGACCGGTTCGCCGGGCCAGACGAGCCTGCGCTCGATCGAGGCCGACGACGTGGCCGGCGTGCAATGTGTCTACGGCCTGGCCTCGCTGACCAAGCCGACGATCGTCGCCACGGTGCCGAACGGCGCGAGCCTGACGATCCACGGCACGCACTTCGACGCGACGAACAACGAGGTGTGGTTCACGCCCGCGGCGCCGACCAGCGCCAGCGTCGACCCGATCGTGCGCGTGAGCGGCGTGCCTTCGACCGGCAGCGAGCTCACGGTGACGATCCCGGCCGCGGCTGGTCCTGGTGACGTGCTGGTCAAGCGCCCCGGCTCCGGCGGAGCAACGCTCTCGAACGCCTTCCCGACCGACCTCGTCACGACCTTCGGCGTGCCTCCGGTCGCGCACCCGAGCCTGCAGACGGTCACGCCCGACACGCTCGAGTGCCTGATCCCGGGCACCGCTCGCACGGTCACGCTGGGCGGCGCGCACCTCGACCTCGTGACCAGCGTGCTCGTCGACGGACTCCCCCTCGCGCCCGCGCGCTGGGGCGCGCTCGACGCCACGACCCTGACGCTCGACATGCCGCAGGTCGCGGATCTCGGCGAACACACCCTCTCCGTCAGCGACGGCAGCACGACCTCCGACCTGATCGTCACGGTCGTCGCTCCGGCCGGACCGCGGCTCGAGCTCGGCACGGGCGATCCGCTCAACGTGGTCGACCGGGATGCCGGCCTGCGTCTACGCATCGCGGGCCCGGTCGGCATGCCGGTGCGCGTGCTCGGTTCGCGGAGCGACCTCCCCAGCGTGAACTCCTGGATCGCGCTCGAGCTCGGCAACGCCTTCAAGGACCTGCTGCCCGGCGGCACGTGGCTCGTGCCGGCCGCCGGCTGGCTCGAGGTCGTGCTGCCGGCTTCGGCGCTGCCCGTCGTGCCGCTCCCCGGTCAAGTCTTCTTCTCCGAAGCCTTCGCGCTCGAGTTCCCGGCGCCCTTCGCGACGAGCGAGCTGCAATCGATGTGGCTCGTGCCGTGAAGAGAACGGCGCGGGACCTCCCCGCCGCGGCCCGGCGCGGCTAGCCTGGAGATACGCTCCGTGCCCGGTTCGCCGGACGGTGCGAGCTTCCCCCCGGCTGCAGCGCCCCTCTGCGGAGACGCCCCATGAACGTACGGCTCCTCTTCCTGCCCACCGTCTGCCTCGGCGGTGCGGCGCTCCTGCTGCTGCCGGCCCGCGAGTCACGCGCCTTCTCCCGGCTCGGTAGCAACCTGAGCGTGAACGAGCGCGACGTGCGCGTGTTCGACAACTTCTCGGACGCGACCGCCAACGACAACAACGTGGCCGCCTCGCAGTTCCCGGGCCAGACCGGCGCCGAGCTCGCCATCTGGAAGGGCATCGTCGAGTGGGGCAGCCAGGCCCACGGCAACGGCACGGGCGACACGACGCAGGCCACGCTCGGCAACGGCGGCGCGAACTTCGACGCCTTCTGGGCCGGCAAGACCACCGCTCCGGGCGGCACGATGAACAACGTCGTCTCGCGCATCAACACGTGCTCGAGCGGCGTGCTCGCCTACTGCGAAGCGCCGTTCCAGAGCGGCTGGCGCATCCGCTTCTGCGAGTCGTGGGTGTGGAACGACGGCCCGGGCACGATCACGGGCGGGCAGTTCGACCTCCAGGGCGTCATGGCGCACGAGTACGGCCACGCACTCGGCCTCGGCCACTCGGCCGTCAGTGGCACCACCATGTGGCCCTCGATCGGCTCGGGCTCGAGCGCGACGCGCTCGATCGAGGCCGACGACATCGCCGGCGTCCAGGACATCTATGGCGTCAGGTCGGCCACGAAGCCGACGATCACCGCCACCGTGGCGAGCGCGGGCTCGCTGACGATCCACGGCACGAACTTCTCCGCCACCGGGAACAGCGTGTGGTTCCGTCCGGCCGCGAACACGGCCGCGACGCTCGCCGATCCGCGCATCCAGGTCACGGGGGTCGCCTCGAACGGTGTGCGCCTGACGGTCGCCATCCCGGCCACGGCCGGCCCGGGCGACGTGATCGTGCGCAACGCGACCGCGGGCCACCCCTCGGTCTCGAACGCCTTTCCGACCGACCTCCTCGGCACCTTCGGCAACCCGCCGGTGGTGGCGCAGCCGAGTCTGACAGCGATCGTTCCCGCCGTGGTCGAGTCGCTCGTGCCCGGCACGCAGCGCACCGTGACGCTCGAGGGCGCGAACCTGCTGGCGGTCGAGGCGGTGACTCTCGACGGCCTCGCACTCGCGCCGGGCAGCTGGTTCATCGAGGACGACGCGCGCCTGACGCTCGACCTGCCGCAGACGAGCCTCGGCCGGCACGAGCTCGCGCTGGTGCTCGGCGCGCCGGTCGCGGCGCTCGAGTTCGAGGTCGTGCCGCCCACCGCGCCGCGTCTCGAGCTCGCCAGCGGCGAGGCGGGCGTGCTCGTGCCGCGCGCGGACGGTCTCAGCGTGCGCCTGGCCGGCACGCCGGGCGCGCGCCTCGCGCTGCTCGTCTCGACCAGCGCGAGCCCGAGCTCGAGCCCGCTCGTGACGCTCGGCCTCGGCGACGGCTTCCGCCAGCTCACGCTGGTCGGTCTGCACGTGATCCCGGCCGAGAGCTGGCTCGAAATCCCGATCTCGAACCTGCCTGACCCCGGTCCGACCGGGCAAGCTTGGTTCGCTCAGGCGCTCGAACTCGGAGCGATCGGATCTCTTCCGGTCTCGAACCTGCAATCGATCCGACTCGTGCGCTGAACGCTCTCCTTTCCCAGGTGTCCCCGGGGGCCGCTTCCGCTCGCGCGGAGGCGGCCCCCGCCCTTTCAAGCCGGGCGCGCGCGTGACCGACGCCCCCCACGTGCGCTAACTTCCCGCGGTGAACGCAGGATCGAGCGAGAGCGACGGGACCCGCCGCACCGTCCGGCTCTGGGCGCTCGGCATCCTGCTGGCGACGGCGCTGGTACACCTGCGCGCCCTGGGCGGCGAGCTGGTCTACGACGACCGCCTGCTGATCGCGCGCAACCCGCTGATCGCCGACCTCGCCAACCTGCCGCGCCTCTTCACCAGCGGCTACTGGGACTTCCTCGAGCTGCGCGAGGCCGAGTACATCGGCTACTGGCGTCCGCTGACGGCGATCGTGCAGGCCCTGATCTGGCCGATCGCGGGGCCCGCGCCGCTGCCGTACCACGCGGTCTCGCTCCTGATCCACCTCGGCGCGGTGCTGGCGGCCTTCGCGCTGGCCCGGCGGCTCGGCGCAAGCCCGTGGGTGGCCGGCGCGAGCGGGCTCCTCTTCGGCCTGCATCCCGCGCACGTCGAGAGCGTGGCCTGGATCTCGGCCCTGAACGACCCGCTCTTCGGCTGCCTCGCGCTCGTCTCGCTCGAGCGCTTCCTGGCCTGGCGCGCGCGCGGCTCGCACGGCTGGCCGCTCGCGTCGCTCGTCGCCTTCGCGCTCGCGCTGCTCGCCAAGGAGCTCGCCGCCGCGCTCGTGCCGCTACTCTTCCTGCTCGATCTCTTGCGCGCGGCCGGCGCGGGCGAGCCGGAACGCACGCTGGCCGAGCTGCCCGGCACGCCCGCACCGCTGCGCGGCGTGGCCAGCCTCTTCCGCGCGCCCTGGCGCGCGCCGGCTGCCTGGACGCCGTTCGCGCTCGTCTTCGCGCTCTACCTCGTGGCGCGCATGCTCGTCTTCGCGAGCCCGTGGGCCGGCTTCGACCGCATCACGACCGACTTCGGCGTGGAGGCCTGGCGCCTCGTCCAGCTGCGCGTCGAGCTCTTCGGCGGCGCGCTCGAGCTGCTCGTCGTGCCGCTGCGGCTCGTGCTCTTCCGCCCGTTCCGTCCCGTGATCGACGCACTCGATCCGGCGCTGGTGCGCGCGACCGTGTTCACGCTGCTCTACCTCGGCCTGCTCGCGGCGATGGCGCTCGGGCGCCGGCGCCTCGCGCTGGCCGCACTGCTCGTGATCCCGGCCGGCCTGCTGCCCGCGCTGATCCGCGTGCAATCACTCGGCCAGTTCCCGCTCTCCGACCGCTTCCTCTACCTGCCGGTGTTCGGGCTCGCGCTCGGCGCGGCGCTGCTCCTGCGCGCATGGTTCCCCGGACGCGGCGCGAGCGTCGCGCTGGCGCTCGTCGCAGGGCTCTACGCGACGCGCACCTGGACGCGCATCGGCGCCTGGCGCGAAGAGCTGACGGTCTTCCGCACCGCCGCGCAGCAGGAACCGCGCTCGGTGTACGTGCTGTGGGGCCTCGGGCGGGCCGAGCTCGAGCGCTACAACGCGACGCGCGCGCCCGACGCGCTCGAGGCCGCCTGGCGCGCCTTCGAACAGGCCGAGCAGCTCTTGCTCGAGGTGCGCCGCGGCACGGCCGGCGACCTGATGGTGACGCAGCGCGACTTCGTGCAGGTCACGCTGGGCTTCGCCTGGTGCTCGATCTACCGCCAGGAGTTCGCCGGCGCAATCCTCGCGCTCGAGGACCTCGTGCGGCGCATCGAAGAGATCCAGGGCCAGGAGAAAGCCGCGCGCGAGGCCGGCTTCGAGGTGCGCGCCGATTTCCTCGACCTCGAGAAGGCCTACACCGCGCTCGGCACGGCGCAGTTCCTGGCGCAGAAGTACGAGGAGGCCGAGCGCTCCTTCGCACGCTCGCTCGAGCTGCAACCCGCGGCGCCCGAGACGCACCAGAACCTCGGCCGCATGCAGCTCGCGCGCGGGCGCGCGGCCGAGGCCGCCGCTTCCTTCGAGCGCGCGCTGGCCCAGCGCCCGGGCAACGCCGAGGACCGCCTGCTGCTCGCGCAGGCGCTCGAGACCGCGGGCGAGACGGCGCGCGCCGAGGAGCTCGCCCGCGCGCTCGCCGGCGAGCTCCCGCAGCGCGTCGAACCGCTGCTCGTGCTCGCCACTGCCGCCCTGAAACGGCGCGACGCGGTGGCGGCCCTGGAGTCCCTCGAGCGCGCACTCGCGCTCGAACCGCGCAACGCGCTGGTCTGGTACCAGCGCGCGCGCGCCTACCTGCTGCGCGACGACGCGCGCAACGCCGTGGCCGCCTTCCGCAACGCGGTCGAGCTCGACCCGACGCACTTCGAGGCCCACTACGACCTCGCCGCCTGGCTGCTCTCGCAGGGTGCGCTGGCCGAGGCGCGCCCGTACCTCGTGCGCGCCTACACGCTGGCCGCGCCCGAGTTCCGCGAGCCGCTGCGCCAGAACCTCCTGCTGCTCGAGCTCTCCGACCCTGCCGAGCTCGGCGAGCTCGCGCGCACCGACCACGCGCGCGGCGAGTGGGCCTCCGCGCGCGTCTTCGTCGACCGCCTGCTCGCGCTGCAGCCGACGCACTTCGAGGCCCTGCTGCTGAGCGCGCGCGTGGCGCGCCGCACGGAGGACGTCGCGCGCGCCCTGGCCGACTACCGCGCCGCGCTCGCACGCGCGCCCGACAACTTCACGGCGCTCTCCGAGCTCGGCCCGTACCTGATGGAGCTCGAACGCCCGGACGAAGCCCGCCCGCTGCTCGAAAGGGCGCTGGAGCTCGGCCCCCCCGCCGGCTGGCCCGCCGACCTGCGCGAGAGCTCGCTCGGCAACCTGCGCCGGCTGCTGGAGAGTCCTCCGGCACGCTAGTGCCGAGAGGCCTGCACAGATAGGCAACTTCTTCCTCGCCCCGGCGGGCCCCGGGTCGCCACAGGTAGTCGCGCGCCGCTGCGGGGCGGGCGAAGCCCGTTTCTTGCCGCGCCCGGCCAGTCTGAAGCATGGGGACGTGCGACACTTGCATCGAAGGCTCCCCATGCGCTCGCACTCCCGCAGTCGGACTTCTCTCCACCTCGGCGCCAGCCTTGTCGCGCTGCTGTCCTCGAACCTCAGCGCGCAGGGGGTCCAGCTGGGCCCTGACCCCCTGCAGGTGCCGGGCAGCGCTGCTCCCGACGCCGCGCGCTTCGTCGTCCGTCCGGACGGACGGCGCGCGCTCCCTGCAGAGACTCAACGGCCAGCTCTACGGCACCTCGACCTTCGGCGGCCCGTCCTGGCGCCTCACCACCCTTCCCGCCGAGGACGACCTCACCTACACCTCGGACGGCACTCGCTACCTCTACACCTCCAGCGTGGCGGGCGGCGACTTCGAGACCATCGCCCTCCATTCCGCGCGGAGCGACGACGGCGAGACGCCGATCGAGCTCACTTCGACCTTTGCGCTCTCAGGCTTTGCGAGTCTCGAGTTCCGCTTGACGCCCGACGGCAGGCGAGTGGTGTGGACCACGGACGCGGATCGGCTCTACAGCCAGTCGGTCGAAGGTGGCCTTGTGGTGGAGCTCAGCAGGACGAGCGACGGAGCCGTGCTCCCGGACCTGATCGAGGTCAGTCCGGACTCGACGCATGTCCTGTACCGGACGAACCAGCCCACCTCCCTGTCGCTCCTTTTCAGTGCACCCCTCGATGGCAGTCGCCCGCCGGTAGCGCTGGGTGGAACGGCCACGGTCGGGTTCCGCCAGCTGATCGAGCAGCGCTTCACGCCGGATGGCAAGTACGTCGTCTTCCTGACCGACAGCTTGCTCGACGACCGCTTCGAGCTCTTCGCGCAGCCGGTCGACGGCAGCGCCTCCCCCACACTCCTCTCCGCAGCGCTGGTAGCGAACGGCGACGTGCTCCCGGGCTTCGTGCCCGCACCGGACAGCAGCGCGATCTTCTATGTGGCCGACGCGCTGGTCGATGAGCGCGTGGACCTTTTCCGGGCCCCGCTCGACGGCAGCGCCCCGCCCACGCTCCTCAACGGCCCGCTGGTGGCCGGCGGGGACGTCCGGATCGGCATCGCCGTCGATCCCGCGGGCAGCTTCATCGTGTACCGCGCCGACCAGGAGGTCGATGACCGCTTCGAGCTCTACTCCGTGCCCACCGCGGGCGGCCCGTCGACGAAGCTCAATGCCGTGCTGCCCGGCCCGGGCGACGTCACCGACTTCCGCCTGGCTCCCGTCGGTTCCCGCCTCGTCTACCGCGCCGACGGCGCGCTCGACGAGCAGTTCGAGCTCTACTCGGCCCGCCTGGACGGCAGCACGCCGCCCGTATCCCTGTGCGGCCCGCTGCCGCCCGGCGCGGATGCCGAGCCGGACTTCCGCTTCGGAGCGGCCGGCAACTTCGTGCTCTTCCGCATGGACCGCGAGGTGGACGGCAGGTTGCAGCTCTTCGGCCGGACCCTGGGCTCCGCGGGCACGCTGCTCGACCTCGGCGCCTCGCCCCTCGTGACGACGAGCATCGAGACCGACTTCGTCTCGGCCCCGGGCGGGCGCATCGTCTTCCGCGCCGGCCAGCGCGTCTTCGCCACGTCCCCGCAGGAGACTCCGATCGAGCTGACCAACCAGGGCAGCGGAACGGTCGTGCTCGGTGACGTGAGCGAGTTCCACGAGCTGCCCGGCCGCCAGGTGGTCGAGCTCGTCGAAGGCTCCTTCGAGGGCCGCTTCGAGCTGCAGGTGATCGGGTTCGGCGGCGCGCGCACGCAGCGCAGGCTCGACACGTCCTACCACGTGCTCGAATCCCGCCCGACTCCGGATGGCTCCCGGGTGCTGTATCTCGCCCAGTCGGAGCTCCTCGGTCGCATCCGCCTCTTCAGCGTTTCCACCGCGGGCGCCGGCGTTCCGGTCGCCCTGAGCCCCGCACTGAGCGACGTGTTCGACTTCGCGCTCGCCCCCGATGGCCAGCGCGTGGTCATGCAGACGGGGTCGGATCTGTTCGTCTCCCCGGTCGACGGCCTCACGCCGCCCGTACCGCTCGGTGACGACGGCCACCGGCCGGTCGTGTCTCCCAGCGGCGCGCGCGTCGTCTTCGGGGCCCGATCCGGCGGTTCGGTGCTCTGGTCCGAGCTGTGGAGCGCTCCGCTCGACGCCTCGCAGCCCGCCGTGCTCCTGACGCCGCCCGCGGACCCGAATCGGAGCGTCGAACGCTACGTCATCACCCCGGACGAAAGCCGGGTGATCTATCGCGCCGACCAGGACACGGACGAGCAGTACGAGCTCTACAGCGTGCCGATCGACGGCAGCGCCGCACCCGTGCGCCTGAACGGCCCGCTGGTCGCGGGCGGCGACGTCGGTGGACGGCGCTCCACGCTCGAAGTGCCGCACGAGCTCGAACCCACCTTCGAGCTCACGCCGGATGGCCTGCAGGTGATCTACCGCGCCGACGCGGATGTCGTGGAGCAGCGCGGACTCTTCCGCGTCGCGAGCGACGGCAGCACGGCAGCTGCGCCGCTCTTCGCCCTGCCCGCGCACGCCTCCGTGAGCGACTTCGTCCTCTCGCCGGACGGGACGCGCGTCGCCCTGCGCGCGGATCTCGACGTCGACGAGGCGCAGGAGCTCTACGTTGTCGCGCTGGGCGGAGGCACGCCCGTGCGCGTGAGCGGCCCGCTCGTGCCCGGTGGCGAGGTCGCCTTCCTCGACGGAAACGGCTTCGCCTTCAGCCCGGACGGCAACACGCTCGTCTACGTGGCCGATCAGGAGCAGGACGGGCGCTTCGAGCTCTTCCGCACGCAGGCGGACGGCAGCGGCACGCCCGTGTGGCTGAGCGACGTCGGCGCGAGCGGCACGAGCGCGGGCGGAGTGCGCGCCTTCCAGCTGAGCCCGAACGGGCGCTGGGTCGCCTTCGAGGCGGACCTCCTGCAGCCGGGGACGTTCGAAGCCCACGCCACGCGACTCGACGGCGGCCGAGCCCGCCGCGTGAGCGGCGACATGTCCATGGGCGGGAATGTCACGCGCGGCAGCCTCCTCATCAGCGCGGACTCGCGCCTCGTCTTCTATCTCGCCGACCAGGAAGAGGAAGACGTCCAGCAGCTCTTCCTCGGCCGGCTCGAGCGCGCGCTCTGGTCGCGCTGAGGCGACCCGCGCCGCAGCGCTGAATCAGTTCCCGGCGCGGCCGCGCTCGGGCTGGTGCACGGGCTCGGCGGCGCAGGGCACGGGCTTCGGCGCGCCGTGTTCCTCGCCGGGATGCTCGAGCGTCACGGCCGAGATCGGGAAGACCGGGCCCTCGACGCAGCATTTCGCGTTCGACCAGGCACCGAGCGGACCCTCGGGGCGCGTGCTCACCGGACAGCCGTTGCAGATGCCGACGCCGCAGCCCATGCGCGTCTCGAGCGAGAGCCAGCACTCGAGGTTCTGCGCGCGCGCCAGGCGCTCGATCGCGACCAGCATCGGGTGCGGACCGCAGGCGAGCAGGCGCACCTCGCGCGGCAGCTTCCGCTCGCTCCACAGCTTCTCGAGCAGCTGCAGCACGTTGCCCTTGAAGCCCTCCGAGCCGTCGTCGGTCGCGGTGTAGGTCGGCACGCCGAGCGCGCGGAAGCGCTCCAGGTCGTAGAGCAGCCCCTTGCGCGCCGCGCCGTAGAGGTAGACGAGCTCGTCGGGCCGCGCCGCGCGCTTCCCGTCCATGCCCGCCAGGGCCTGACGGATGCCCAGATAAAACGGCGCCGAGCCGACGCCGCCGGCCAGCATCACCCACGGCTTGCCGCCACCCTCGAGCGCCGGCCAGCCGTTGCCGAGCGGCCCGATCAGCGCGAGCTCGTCCCCCGGCCGCGAGCGCGCCAGGGCCTGCGTACCGCGCCCCATCACCTTGATCAGGAACAGGAGCACGTCGCCCTCCTGCCGGTAGAGCGAGAAGGGGCGCGGAATCAAGGGCGAGAGCGTGTCGCGGCGCTTCAGCATGAAGAAGCGGCTGGCGCGCACGGAGGGGATCGGCGTCGCGGGGCGCACGCCGAGCACGACGCCGTCCTCGCCGCTGCGCTCGACGGACACGACCTCGGCGGACTGCGAGCGGGCGTCGGGGGGCGGGGCGGGCATGGCTAGCCCCATACTTGTAGCGGATCGGAGCGCAGCGGTCGCGGGGCGACTCACCCTCCTCTCCTGTCCCACGCGCAACTCGCACGCGCGTCGCCGAGGGACCCGAAGATCCGCTCCGGCGTATGGCCCCGGCTGCCGCGGACCTGCAAGATCCGCATCCCGTTCCCTCCGTCGCGCCCTCGCCCCCCCAGCCATGTCCCGGACGTTCCCCCTCGCCCTCCTGCTCGCCCTTGCCGCCGCCTGCGCGGGCCCCCGCAACGACCTCGCGCCCGTCGAGAAGGGCCCCAGCGTCAACCCGGGCATCAACGACAACTTCCTCGCCCCCGACCTCGACGTAGCGAGCTTCGTCGAGCGCTTCGAGACCGAGAGCCGCGAGATCTACGCCGAGCGCGCCGCGATCCTCGCGCAGGTCGGCCTGCGGCCGGGCATGGAGGTGGCCGACATCGGCGCCGGAACGGGCCTCTTCACCTACGCCTTCGCCGAGAGCGTCGGCGCCAAGGGCAAGGTCTACGCGGTCGACATCGCCCAGGGCTTCGTCGAGCGCATCGCCGCGGGCGCCGCCGAGCGCAAGCTCGCCAACATCGAGGGCGTGCTGTGCGCCGAGGACGACGCGCGCCTGCCGAAGAACTCGCTCGACCTCGCCTTCGTGTGCGACACGTACCACCACTTCGAGTACCCCGCCGCGACGCTGAGCACGATCCACCGCGCCCTGCGGCGCGGGGGCGAGCTGGTCGTGATCGACTTCCACCGCATCGAGGGCGTCACGAGCGAGCGCATGCTGAGCCACGTGCGCGCCGGAGAGGAGGTCTTCACACGCGAGATCGAGGCCGCGGGCTTCGAACTCGTCGGCAAGGAGACGATTCCCGGCCTGAAGGAGAACTATTTCCTGCGCTTCCGGCGGCGCTGAGGCGTCCGCGCGGCTACTTGCCGCGGATGGCGCGGATCACGTCCGGGGCGCGCTCGTTCGGGACGAGCAGGGTCAGGCTGTAGTGGGCGATCTTCCAGGTGCCGTCCTCGCGCTTCAGCGCGCCGGTGCCGCGGCAGTCGCCGTACTTGTCGTTCCACAGGCGCTCGTCGAACCAGGCCACGTCGCCCACGACCGTGACGTGGCGGTTCTTCGGCACGTAGGTCCAGCCGATGCCCTTCGAGAAGTAGGGCTCGCAGAAGGCGCGGAAGCTCTCCAGCGACCAGCGCTCGGTCGCGTCGGTGCCGAGGAAGACCGAGTCGGCCGTCATGTGCCCGAAGTAGCGCGCCCCGTCGGCCGCGCCGGCCGCGGCGTGCCAGTCGTCGAGCACGGCGAAGATGGCCGCCTCGTCCTCGGCGAGCGGCGGACGCTCGGGTCCGGGGGCGGCCGCCGGCTCGGCCTGCGGCGCTCCGCGCGGAGCAAGGTTCTGACAGGCCGCCAGCGACAGGAGCAACGCGACGAGGATCGGCAAGGACTTCATCGTTGGGGAGCGAGGACCGGAGCCGTGGGACCCGCGCTATCATGCCGTGCTCACCGCCCCGCTCCCATGACCGTCCTGTCGATCCAGGCCCTGCAGAAGGCCCACGGCGCCCGCGAGATCCTGCACGGGGTCGAGCTGTACGTCGCGCGCGGCGAGAAGATCGGCATCGTCGGCCGCAACGGGGCCGGCAAGACGACCCTGCTGCGCCTGATCGAGGGCGAGGAGCAGCCCGACCGCGGCTCGGTCCAGCTCGAGCGCGACGCGCGCATCGGCTACGTCGTGCAGCGCCCGGTGTTCGAGCCCGGCCTGACGGTGCGCGCCTTCGTGCAGCAGGGTCTGGAGGCGATCCACGCCCTCGAGCGCGAGCTCGACACGCTCTCGCACGCCATGGCGGAGGCCTCCGGGGTCGAGCTCGACGCGCTCACGAAGCGCCACGGCGACCTGACGGCGCGCATGGAGCACCTCGGCGGCTGGGAGGCCGAGCACCTCGTCGAGAAGATCCTCTCGGGCATCGGCCTCGACGAATCGTTCTGGGAGCGCGAGGCGCGCACGCTCTCGGGTGGCGAGAAGAGCCGCGCCTGCCTCGCACGCGTCCTGACCAGCGTGCCCGACGTGCTTCTGCTCGACGAGCCCACGAACCACCTCGATCTCGTGGGCATCGAGTGGCTCGAGGACTTCCTGCAGCACCTGAAGAGCGCCGTCCTGATCGTCAGCCACGACCGGCGCCTGCTCGACCGCGTGGTCGATTCGATCGTCGAGATCGAGCGCGCCGGCCTGACGCGCTACCCGGGCAACTACGCGAAGTACCTCGACCTCAAGGCCGAGCGCTACAAGAGCGAGCTCTCGGCCTGGGAGGTGCAGCAGGAGTTCCTCAAGAAGGAGGAGCTCTTCATCCGCACCCACATGGGCAGCCAGCGCACGGGCGAGGCCAAGGGGCGCCAGAAGAAGCTCGAGAACGTCGTGCGCCTGCCGCAGCCGTACCTCGACGTGCGCCGCCCGGTGATCCGCATGGCGGCCACCGAGCGCGGCGGCGAGACGGTGCTCGAGGCGCGCGGACTCGCGCTCGGCCACGGCGAGAAGCCGCTGATGAAGGGCATCGACCTGAAGCTCGCGCGTGGCGAGCGCATCGGCATCGTCGGCCCGAACGGCTCGGGCAAGTCGACCCTGCTGAAGACGCTCGCCGGACGCCTCGCGCCGCTGGCGGGCACGCTCGAGAAGGGCCACAAGGCCGTGTGCGGCTACTACGACCAGGACACGAGCGAGCTGGCCGACGACGGCACGCCGCACGAGGAGATCCGCCGCATCCAGCCGCTGTGGACCGACCTCGAGATCCGCAGCCACCTGGCGCGCTTCCTGTTCCGCGGCAACGAGGTCGAGGCCTCGATCGCGCGCCTCTCGGGCGGCGAGCGTGCGCGTCTCGCGCTGGCGAAGCTCGTGCTCGCCAAGCCCTCGTGGCTCGCGCTCGACGAGCCCACGAACCACCTCGACCTCGCCGGCCGCACGGCGCTCGAAGAGATGCTCTCCGAGTTCCCCGGCACGCTGGTCTTCGTCAGCCACGACCGCGCCTTCATCGACACGCTCGCCACGCGCGTGCTCGAGGTGAAGGACGGCAAGGTGCGCTCCTACGGCGGCAACTACAGCGAGTACCGCGCGGCCCTGGGCGGCGAGGTCGAGGAGGCGCGCGCCGAGCGCGAGGCCGAGAAGCAGCGCGTGGCCGCGGCCGAGCGCGCGCGCGCCGCCAAGGCCGCCCCGGCGAAGAAGGAGAAGGCCAGGAACCCCTGGCTGCTGGCCAAGGTCGAGGAGGCGATCCTCGCGCTCGAGAAGGAGAAGGGCGAGCTCACGGCCGCCCTGTGCGACGAGGCGGTCTACAAGAACGGCGCGAAGCTGCGCGAGGTGCAGCACCGTCTGGCCGAGGTCGAGCGTGACCTCGAGGAGAAGAACGCGCAGTGGGAGTCGATGATCTGAGCGGGCGCGGAGGCCCCGCCCGCGCGGGAAGACGCGCGCGAATCCGTCGTCGGAGCCACCTCGGCGCTACAGTCGTGGACGCATGATTCGGCTCTTCTCCCTGGCGCTGCTCGCCCTCCTCCCGCTCCAGGCCACGCGCAAGCTCGAGCCGGGCTCCAGCGCGCCGCCGCTGCGGCTCGAGCGCTGGTTGAAGGGCGAGCCGGCTTCGCCGGGCAAGGGCGTGCCGGTCGTGCTCGACCTCTTCGCGCCCTGGAACGAGCAGTGCGTCGCCAGCCAGCCGTATCTGAGCGAGCTCGCGCGCGAGTTCGCGCCGCAGGGCGTGCGCGTGGTCGGCCTGACCGGCCCCGACGACCGCACCACGCTCGAGAAGGCCCAGGCCTTCGCGCTCGAGCACGCTGCGACGCTCGATTACACGCTGGCCTGGGACAAGGGCGTCGGGACGCGCGGCCCCTACCTCGAGGGTCGGCGCGCGTTGCCGTGCACCTTCGTGATCGATGCGCAGGGCACGATCGTCTGGGTCGGCAACCCGATGTTCGCCGTCGAGCCGGTGGCGCGGATGCTGGCCGGCACCTGGGACCGTGCGCGCGATCCGGCCGCGCTCGAGGCGGACGAGCGCGAGCTCGCGGCGCTGTACGGGCTCGGCGTGGTCGATCCCGCGGGCGCACTCGGGAAGCTCGCCGCGCTCGAGGCGCGCCGGCCGCGGCTCGTGGCCTTGACCCAGCCGCTGCGCTTCGAGCTCGAGCTCGGCGCGGGGCGCCTCGAGGCGGCCTCGACCACCGGCCGCGCGCTGGTCGAGCGCGCCCTGCGCGTGCGCGACGCGGGCGCGCTGCGCCAGGTCGCCGAGCGCCTGGTCGATCCCGCCCGCCCGCTCGCGCAGCCCGACCTCGCGCTCGCGCGCCTGGCCGGCGAGCGCGCGGTCGAGCTCACCGCCGCGCGCGACTACCGCCCGCTCGAGTCCCTGGCCCGCGTGCACCACGCGCTCGGCGAGACCGCGCGCGCCGTCGAGCTCCTGACCCAGGCCATCCAGGTGGCCCCTCCGCTCGCCAAGACGAACCTGCTCGAGACCCTGGCCGAGCTCGAGAAGCCCTGACTCGATCCGGCACGGTAGAGTGCCGACGATGCAGCCCGGACTCACCCTGGCGGAGGCCGCCGCCACGCTCGAGCGCACGCCCGCCGTCCTGCAGGCCCTGCTGGCGGGCCTCGAGCCGCGCTGGCTCGAGGTGAACGAGGGCCCGGGCACTTACAGCACGCGTGACGTGGTCGGGCACCTGATCCACGGCGAGGACACGGACTGGATCCCGCGCCTCGAGCACATGCTCGCGCACGGCGACGCGCGGCCGTTCGAGCCCTTCGACCGCGAGGGCATGCGCGGGAAGCACGCACAGGACTCGGTCGACGAGCTGCTCACGACCTTCGCGCGGCGCCGTAGGGAATCCCTGGCTCGGCTCGCCGAACTGCGCCTCCGTCCCGCGGATGGCCGGCGTCCCGGCCTCCATCCCGCCCTCGGTCCCGTCACCCTGTCAGAGCTCGTCGCCACGTGGGTCGTGCACGACCTCGCGCACCTCGCGCAGATCGCGCGCGTGCTCGCCAAGGCGCGCGCCGACGAGATCGGGCCCTGGCGGGCCTACTTCCGCACGCTCGACGACCGCCAAACCGACTGACCGCTCCCACGATGCTCCTCGCCGCCGCGCTGCTCGCCTTCCCCGCCCTGCCCGCCACGTCGCAGGACCCGAACTGGCCCTCCTTCCGCGGGCCGCGCGCGAGCGGGATCGCCGAGGGCTTCGCGCTCCCGACCGAGTTCGACGTGCCGAGCGGCAAGAACGTGCTGTGGAAGACGCCGATCCCGGGCCTCGCGCACTCGAGCCCGGTCGTGTGGGGCGGGAAGGTGTTCGTGACCACCGCCGTGCGCAAGGAGAAGGAGGCCGAGCTCGGCAGCCTGTTCGGCTCGGAGAACTACGGCTCGGGCGACTCGGTGACCGACGAGGGAACGCACCGCTTCGAGCTCTGGTGCCTGGACGCGACGAGCGGCAAGGTCCTGTGGACGCGCACCGCCTTCGAGGGGCCGCCGGCCATCAAGCGCCACCCGAAGTCGACCCACGCGAACTCGACGCCCGCGGCCGATGCGAAGCACGTGCTCGCCTTCTTCGGCTCGGAGGGCCTGCACTGCTACGACCACGACGGCAAGCTGCTGTGGTCGAAGAGCTTCGGCGTGCTCGACGCGGGCGCGCCGAACGGCGTCGACGACACGACGAACTTCCAGTGGGGCTTCGCGAGCTCGCCGGTGATCCACGGCGAGCGCGTGCTGGTGCAGTGCGACATCCAGGTGGGCTCCTTCGTGACCGCGCTCGAGCTCGCGAGCGGCAAGGAGCTGTGGCGCACGCCGCGCGAGGAGAAGCCGACCTGGTGCACGCCCGCGGTCGCCGAGCACGATGGCCGCGCACAGGTGATCTGCAACGGCTACTTCCACACCGGCGGCTACGACCTCGCGACCGGCAAGGAACTGTGGAAGCTCGTCGGCGGCGGCGACGTGCCCGTGCCCACGCCGCTCGTGCACGAGGACGTGGTCTTCCTGACCAGCGCCCACGGCCGCCTCGCGCCGCTGCGCGCGCTCCTGCTCACGGCCGAGGGCGAGATCCCGGCCCATCCGGCCGAGTCCGAGCACCGCCTGTGGGAGCTCCCGAACGCCGGCATCTACATGCAGACGCCGCTCGTTTACGAGAGCGAGCTCTACGCCTGCAACGACGCCGGCATCCTCGCCTGCCACGACGCCGCCACCGGCGAGCGCCTCTACCGCGAGCGCCTCGGCGACGGCAGCTACGGTTTCTCCGCTTCGGCCGTGGCCGGCGACGCCAAGCTCTATTTCACGGCCGAGAGCGGCCTCGTGCACGTGCTCGCCCCCGGCCCCGAGTTCGCACGCCTCGCCACGAACGACCTCGGCGAACCCTGCCTCGCCACCCCCGCCCTCTCCGCCGGGCGCCTCTTCTTCCGCACGCGCTCACAGCTCGTCGCGATCGGAGTCAGGCAATGACTTGCCCTCGCCGCCAGGATCACAGACAACAGGATGAGGGGGCAAGCAAACTGCGCCTATTGTAAGCACGAAAAAAAACCATGTTTGTTACTCAAGCCACCAATCGATGTAGTTGTCTAGATCGAGGTACCCTGCCGCCCTGGCCTGGTTCGTGGACAGAGGAAGAGCAGAGTCCAAGATGCCGTCACGATTAGCGTCAAATAGATGCAAGCGGAGATCGTCGTCGTCGATGTCCGCACCGCCGTAGAAGCCTGAAAGCGCCGACGAACCGGTACCAAGGAAGTAGGTGTATCCGTAGTCTGCGTGATTGAAGACTGCAATTCCGGAGTATTCCTTGATGCCCAGAGAAGGCTGGACACCGAAGAGGCCGGACGCGTTCGTCTCGCTCGCGAGCAATGCCTTGCTTCCTGTCGCAAGGTCCAGCACGTAGAGATCGTTCGGTTGAACAAACTGAACCAGAGCCTTCCCAGAGGCACCAGTCCCCCGAAGCCCGGAGACTCCAGACATGACCGAGGACCAGTCTCCGTTGAATTGTTGGCTTGTAGAGAGGGTGACACGTTGGACGCCAGGGAGCACGATCTCGACCTCCATCAAACGTAAGCGTCCGGGCGCTGATCCCTGTGCGACGTAGTTGAGCGGTTCCGCGGGCGGGATCTTCTGGGGATGGACCAGAGGAAGATCGGAGCGTCGAGTCGAGGGCCGGGCGAGGCGTACTACCGCGCGGTGCTGAGCGAGCAGGAGTCGAGCGGGCAGAGCCTGCGGTCGTTTGCTCGGGCGCGGGGGCTCTCAGCCTGGACGCTGTACGGATGGCGAGCGCGGCTCGGTCGGACTCGAGCACGGCGATCGCGGACGGCTGGTGAGACGACGCCGGCCCTGGTTGCCGTCGATGTCGTGGGCCGCGATGCGCCGCCGCGCGAGATC
>Ga0172376_10002059_pt1 | contig 25055 bp, 13 predicted proteins | sample Lak35m_FD_121114 | JGI IMG/M metagenome (GOLD analysis project Ga0172376, IMG submission 121114) | Freshwater microbial communities from Kabuno Bay, South-Kivu, Congo - kab_092012_35m | ecosystem: Environmental > Aquatic > Freshwater > Lake | place: Democratic Republic of the Congo: South-Kivu...
TCCGCGCTGCAGGCACTTCGCGCGACGCTGCCGGTTCGGCCTCAAGGCGAAGCGATCGAACGCACGCCGCAGCTGCGCTGCCTGGTGCGGTCGCTGGAACAGCTCGAAGCGGTGCTCGACACCGGCCTGACATCGCTCATGGCGGACCTGCAGGACATCCGCGAATACCGCGAAGCAGTCGCGATGGCGCACGCCCGCGGCGCGGAACTCTTCATCGCCACGCCGCGCATTCAGAAGCCGGACGAGGCCGGTTTGTTCCGCTCGCTGCTCAAACATCAGGCCGATGGCCTTCTGGTCCGCAACCTGTCCGGCCTGCGGTTCTTCACGGAGCAGCAGGTGCCGGTGGTCTGCGACTTTTCTCTGAATGTTGCCAACGAACTGACCGCGCAGTGGCTGGTGGAGCAGGGAGCGCAGCGCGTCACCGCGTCTTACGATCTCAACCGCGATCAACTGCTGGACCTCGTGCAGGCCGCGCCGCCCGAATGGCTGGAAGTGGTGATTCACCAGCACATGCCCATGTTCCACATGGAGCATTGTGTGTTCTGCGCGGTGCTGTCGCCGGGGACGAACAAAACGAACTGCGGTCGTCCGTGCGATCACCACGACGTCCAGCTCCGCGACCGCGTCGGGATGGAACATCCCTTGAAGGCCGACGTCGGCTGCCGCAACACGCTGTTCAACGCGGTCCCGCAGAGCGCCGCCGAGATTGTTCCTGCGCTGCGTTCAGCTGGAGTCCACCACTTCCGGATCGAACTGCTGGAGACTCCCGCCGCGGAAGTCTCCGGCATCATCGAGCTGTACCAGTCGCTGCTGCGCGGCGAAGTCAGCGGCCGCGAAGTCTGGTCTCGCTTGAACGCTTCAAACCGCGTCGGCGTCACGCGCGGAACGCTGGAAGAACGCCGCGACCCCCTGGCAATTCTCTAGGGAAATCCCCTACGGATTGAAAATCCGGACAAATCCGGGTAACCCAGCCACGGGAGCGTCTGGCGAACTCTCGCCATCTTCTGTGAAACCTCGGGCCAAATGAGGGGACAGCATGATTTTCCGCAACTGGTTGACCCGGTTTCAGAATTCCAGCCGTGCTCGACGTCGGCCAGTCGACTACCGGGCTGGATCGTGCCTGATGGCGCCTGCCGTACAGAGCCTGGAAGACCGCGCTCTGCTGACGGCCGTGTTTGACGGTGTCTACACCGGAACGTTCGTGGGGACTCTCACTCAGGACAGTGAAACATTCCCGGTCACCGACTTTGTGAGCGACAATTCCATCCTCGTCTCCATCGTCGATGGTGAAGTCAATGTTCTAGTGCCTGGTATCCAGGGAACAGGAGTCGCCACTCTGACTGATGATGGTGATTTCTCTGTTGAAGTCGTGGGTGACCTGAGCGGCACGGGAAATGTTGTTTACACAGGGGCGCTGGTGGATAACGGAGGCGTCGTTTCCGGCAGCGGAACGTGGATGCTCGTCGGCGATCCCGACCTGACCGGGAACGGAACGTGGTCCATCAATGAAGTCGGCGAACCAGTCACACAGTTCGACGGGCATTACACCGGTGAGTATTTCGGTTCTCTGGAAACAGGCCTGGGAATAGATTCCATCCCCGGCGACACCATCACGGACAACTCACTGGACATCACCGTCTTCAATGGTGTGATCACAGTGAATGTGCCTGGTGTGCCAGCCAGTGGCACGGGATTAATTTTCCCGGATGGGCAGTTTGTGGTCGGCACCGTGGCATCCGGTGGTGATACTCCCGTCAACATCCGGTACTTCGGACAGATCAATTCTTCCGGAACTTCAGCGTCCGGCTTCGGCAGCTTTGAAATCGTTGATACTCCCGGAGTGTCCGGCGAAGGAAGCTGGAGTATTCAGCGGGATGTGGCGGTAGACTTTACAGTCAATCTGCCAAGGCCGGACAGCTATCAATTGTTCGGCGATGGCGGTCAGGTTGTTCTCACCGACAGTGAGGGGGCGGAACTGTTCCGCGAGTTTCGTGGACAGATTCAAAGCCTGACCATCAACGGTACGGTGGCAAATGAGATTCTCGAAGTCGATGTGGATACGGGACTGAATCTGAGCGGCCAGACATTGACATTCAATGCCGGTGACTCGGAAGTATTCGATGACCTGATCCGCTTTGTCTCATCGGAACTCTGGCAGAGCGTTTCCACCAGCGTTACCAGAGCCAGTTTCGAGTCGATTTTTCTGTCTGGCAACCGGACCGTCTTCAGCGAAGTCTCATCACAGTCATTCTTCTTCTTCGCGAATCTGCGCGGTATCGAGACGATGGAAGTCTTTGTCTCGAACGAGTTCTCATCGTTCAGTTCGTTCATCAATACCGATCAAGAGATGACCATTGGCGTACCGCTCTTTGAGGGGACTGCACTGACTCAGGTGCGAAGCGATCAGATGGCTGCGGAGATTGACTTCCTGGCCGGCACTCAGATCACGTCAATTTCCTCCGGAGGCGGTAACGACACCATCACCATTTCAACGTCCTCTGGATTGAACTCCGGACAGCGGTTATTCGTCGACGGCACTGGCGGCAACGACACCATCAATGGCAGTTCCGGGCCGGACATTCTGGAAGGCGGCGATGGCAATGACATGCTGTTCGGCAATGGTGGCAGTGACACTCTGACCGGCGATGCTGGTGACGATACTCTCGACGGTGGCAGTGGTCCTGAGATCGACCAGGTCACGGAAACCGAGATTGAAAACGACGCCGTCCTGACGCCTGCCTCCCTGAATGCGAAAGGCAGCGACACGCTGGTCAGTATCGAGCGTGCTCTGCTGTTTCTGGATACAACCGGCGGCGCTCCGGGACATATGCTGAACGCGACCACGTTCGGTGGATCGGTGACGCTGCATGGCGGGGATGGCGATGACACCCTGATTGGCAGCAATTTCGATGACTCCATCAGCGGAGCCAACGGCAACGACCTGCTGATCGGCAACGGCGGTCACGACGTGATTTCCGGAGCGGCGGGCGATGATGACATTCGTGGCCGCTCCGGGAATGACACGCTTTCCGGAGGCTCCGGCAACAACCGGATCGATGGTGGCAACGGATTCGACGTTCTCCGCGAGAATGTCAACGGTGCGACCACGTTGACGGGATCACCATTCTCGTTTGAGGCGTCATCATTTTCTTCAGAGTTTGGAACGGACACGTTCACCCTTATCGAAGCCGCCCACTTGATTGGAGGTTTTGGTCATGACTTCATTGACGCTTCCGGATTCAACGGGCCGGTGACGCTGGATGGCGGCTTCGGAAATGACACCCTGATCGGGGGATCCGGACGCGATGTCCTGAATGGCGAAGCCGGACGGGACCGCCTGGATGGTGGTGACGGCAACGATACTCTGGACGGCGGTCGCGGGAACGATCTGCTGCGGGGACGCCGCGGGAATGACCTGCTGCTGGGAGGCGGTGAGAACGACCGGCTCGATGGTGGTAACGGCAACGACACCTTGAAAGGTGGTGGAGGAGACGACCTGCTGAATGGCGGTGCTGGCGATGACCGTCTTGAAGGCCAGGCCGGCAATGATGGTCTGTCCGGGCTGGATGGCAACGACTTCCTGATCGGCGGTGATGACCTCGACACGCTCTTTGGTGGAGCAGGCAACGATTCTCTGCAAGGCGGCGCCGGGAATGACACGCTGCGCGGTGGTGCCGGCGATGACTTCGTCGATGGGAAAGGCGGATCGGACCTGGTGGCTGGCGGCGACGGCTCTTCAGCGTCACCGGATGCCGGCGACACGGTCCTGGGTGAAATTCATGACGAACTTTTCAGCTTCTCAGCAAGCTGGATTGACCGCATCTGACTGGTGTTGACACGCCCCTCGGAGCACCTGCTCCGGGGGCAGCGCCGGTCGTTCCCGTCGCGGTATTTCAGCGCTGCAGTTCCACCATCCGGCGATTGCCGGTATCAGCCACGACGATGCGTCCGGTTTCATCCACAGCCAGTCCCCACGGTGTGTGAAACTGACCTGGCTGACTGCCGTCACTGCCGAAGGTTCCCAGAACCTGACCGGTCAGGTTCAGACGCGTGACTCGTCCGGCGCCGTATTCGATGACAAACAGGTCATCATCCGGCCCACGCGCCAGATTGTAGGGATAATGCAAAGGAAGGGGACGACCGTCGGCATTCAGCAGCCCGACGAACTCTCCGGAATCCTTGAAGATCTGGATCCGGTTATTGATGGCGTCGGCGACATAGACGCGTCCGTCGCGCCACACCAGACCGCTCGGCCGCTGAAACTGTCCGACTTCAGTTCCGAATGCACCAAACGTCAGAAGCAGCTGGCCGTCCTCAGAAAACTTCTGAACTCGATCGTTCCCGCCATACTCGCCGACGTAATAGTTGCCGTCCGGATCCTGAACGATAGCGACCGGATAAATGAACTGCCCCGGCCCTTCTCCCAGCTGGCCGTGTTTACTCACCACATCGCCGTTCGCATTGAAGAACACCACTCGATGATAGTGCGTGTCCGCCACTCCGATCCGGCCGTCGCGGAAGATCCAGATCCCTTCCGGCTTCCCGACGGAATACTCCGGCATGAACCACTTGCGGATCAGCTTTCCGTGACGATCGATCACCAGCACGCGGCCGGCATTATCGAGAACATAAAGTTCCCGCTGTGGTCCGAATGTCATTCCGCGCGGAGCCGGGATGCCGGTGTCTTCGGGGGGCATGGACCACTGGTGAACTTCGCGCACCGGAATTTCCGGGAACGACGTCCCGCTGCCACATCCCGCGAGGAACAGACATGCGAAGAATGCCACAGGCTGGAATGCAGTGACGAGCGGTTTCAATCCAGCGAATCCAGTGCTGTCTGTCAGAAGGTCAATCCGCTTTGAAATCGGCTGCAAAAGCGCGCGGGTTGAGTTTCTCACCGGTGGCGAACTCCGTCAAAGCATTCCAGCTCAAAGTTCTACCCGGAGCGAAGACTTTCGCCGTCAGAAACGCACCAGCGTCGCGATTGCCGACATACGTGACCTGACGCGGATCATCCTTGAAGACCTCGCGCGCAATCGTGTGATGCAGCTGAGATGCGAACAGCTCGCCCATCATGTAATTGTGATAGTAGACCGGCGCGCCGACGATATGAATCTTGCTGGCGTAATCCGGCGCATTCCGTTCGTCAGGGCGATGGACCATCTGGTATTTCTCCACCAGATCCCACCACAGTGAATTGAGATTCTGTTCGGGATTCTCATACAGACCTTTCTCGAACCGCAGCATCACCTGACACCAGCGGGAGAAGATCAGAAGTTGATTGCGCAGCACGCGCGCGCCGTCTTCGCTGAGTTTCTTCCGTTCGGCGGCATTCTGCGGTCCGACTCCCATCTGCGCCTGCCAGATTCCGCTTTTAGCCAGTCGGCCGAACATCATGGCGATGCCTTCGGTCGTCAGGATGTGAGCGGCATCGCGGAGCAGGTACGGCACGCTGCGGGGAATGTTCTTGCTCGAATAGACCGCGTGGCCCAGCTCGTGGAGCATCGTTTCCATCCAGCGTTCGCTGGGGACGACATTCGCCAGCACGCGGACATCGCCTTCCCGGTCGATGTCGGTGCAGAACGCGTGCGGACTCTTGCCCGGCTTCTCAAACAGATCGCTGCGTTCCAGGACATCGTCGATGGGCAGATTGATCCCGGTGAAGAAGGTGCGACACAGAGCGAGCACATCCTGGCCGCGGTAAATCGCGTTGAGATCCGTTCCGAAGACGGCCGGAGATTCCTGGAAGAACGGGTCGTGGTAATGCCAGGGCCGAAGCTGCTCGACACGAATGCCGCAGTGAGCCGCCAGTCGTTCGTCAATTTCTGCTTTGGCCGCCTGGAACGGCTCGCGGGTCAGTTCATCGAGGCTGTCGAAGAGCTGCATGATTTCCGACTGATCCTGCTCGGAAAGATGCATCATCATCTGATGAAAGTTCGCGAAGCCGAGTTGCGAGGCGGCCTGATTCCGCAGTCGGGCCAGTTCGCGAAGATCCTTCTCGACGATCGCACCGACCCCTTTGCTCCCCTCCCAGGCCTTGCGACGTTCCTCGGAGTCCTTTGATCCGATCAGGATTTTCTGCACTTCGTTGGCCGACAGCTCTTTGCCATCCACTTTCGCGCGGTAGACGTTGAAGGCTTTCTCAACCGTGTTGGCGCGAGCGGTCATTTCCCGAAGCAGCAGGGGATCCACCTGCTTTTCGAGGTATTGCAGATAGAGCACGTCGAGCTGCCGGTTGAGCACGGCGTCCTTCGCTCCGCCTTTCTCGCGAATGCTCTTCAGCGAGCGGAACCGCACGGGATCCGACAGGGCGGAATCGATCCGGTTCTGAGCCTCTTCCTTCCGCTTGAAGTCTTCGTCGCGACCAGTGGTGTTGGCACTCCACCAGGCCAGACCGGCCGTCTTTTCCAGCGGTTTCATCAATGCGACATGCGCGTCCACGAACTTCTGAGCCTGCTCATCAAGGCTGCTTTCTGCCGCCGGTGACATTCCCGCAGCACAACTCACAGCAGCAGCCGAAGCGACGAAAAATTCACGGCGAGAGACCGCAGGCTGACTCATGGCGACAATCTCCTGTGGATGGGAGCGGCATAGCGGGCATCGACGAACTCATCCTGGCAGAATTACGGCGAGCGCGTCAGGGATGAGAGGCTCGCCGATCAAACTGGCAGAAACAGACACGTCAGAGCGGCTGGATTGCCAGAGTGGCAGCAATCAGGGCGACCATCGCTGTTGATCGACGGGACGCAAGTATTCTGTCACCATTCAGTTGAGGATCATGCCATGTGGCCGGCACAGCGATTGCTTCCCGGCGCTGATTGCGCCGGACAGTATCCGCCGTCAGTTTCAAGGTCTTGAATTCCGGGCCTGGAAGCACGCAGGCGGTTCTCGTCTGCCAGTTTCAAACTTCAAACACGGTTTTCTTCAGAATCAGCGGAGAGACTCAAGACGATGTCATCAAGCTCTGGCTCTTCTGAGAGTGCAGCCCCGGTCATGATCGAAGCGATCGGGCTGACCCGTTACTACGGGTCGTTCGTGGCTTCCGAAGACGTGACCTTTCAGGTTCCTCGCGGGCAGGTCGCCGCGTTCCTGGGGCCGAACGGTGCCGGCAAGTCCACCACGATGAAGATGCTGACCGGCTATCTCGCGCCGACACGCGGATCGGCGAAGATCGGCGGACACGACGTTCAGACGGATCGCATCGCGGCGACTTCAATGCTCGGCTATCTCCCGGAGAACGGGCCGCTGTATCCGGAGATGACACCCCACGGGCTGCTCAAGTACCTCGGCGAAGCACGAGGACTTTCCAGCGGTCGGCTGGCCGAGCGGCTGGAGTATGTGGCCACCGCGTGTTCGCTGAAATCGGTCTGGGCCAAGCCGATCGGCAAGCTGTCGAAAGGTTACCGCCAGCGGGTGGGCATGGCTCAGGCACTTCTTCACGATCCGGAAGTGCTGATCCTCGACGAACCCACCAGCGGACTGGACCCGAATCAGGTGCATGATGTGCGCGAGCTGATTATCAGCCTGGGAAAGACGAAGACGATCCTGTTGTCGACGCACATTCTGCGGGAAGTCAAAGCCGTCTGCAGCCGCGTCATCCTGATCAATCAGGGACGCTGCGTCTTCGACGGGGCCACCGGCGAACTGGCCGGTACCGAAGAGACGATGGAAGACCGCTTCCGCGAACTCACACTGGCCGGCCGCTGAAGCCTGGTCACCTGATTGAATCATGCGGGAGCAGTCGATTCCGTGTCCTGCTCCGGCCCCCGTTTCCCCCTCCTTCCGGAATCTGATTGAGATGCGAACTCACGTTATTCTCGCGGTGCTCAAGCGGAACCTGCTGAGTTACTTCTCCGGCGTGCTCGGATACCTCTTCATCATGGTGTTCGTGATTGCCGCCGCGTTCTGCGCCTTCAACACGCAGTTCTTCACGAGCAACCTGGCCAACCTGGATCAGCTCACGCAGAAGTTTCCCTATCTGCTCCTGTTCATCATCCCGGCCATCACGATGACGGCCTGGGCGGATGAGAAGCGGCAGGGCACGGACGAGCTGCTGTTCACTCTGCCGGCTTCCGATGTTGAGATTCTGCTGGGCAAGTACCTGTCGCTGGTGCTGGTGTATTCCGTCGCGCTGGCGTTTTCCCTGACCATGCTGGGCGTGCTGGGTTACTACGCCGATCCGGACTGGGGCCTGCTGCTGACCACGTACTTCGGCTACTGGCTGGCCGGTTCCACGCTGATCAGCCTCGGTATGTTCGCCTCGGCGCTGACGGGCAGTGTGACCGTGGCATTCGTGCTGGGTGCCGCGATCTGCGCGGTGCCTGTCTTCGTGGGGCTGCTGAGTTCCGCCCGGCCTCTGGTTTCTGAACCGCGCCTCAGCGATCGGCTGGATGACCTGCTGTCACTGCTGTTCCGCGAGCTCAGCCTCAGCGAACGGCTGAGCGAATTCACGATGGGAGTCGTGCCCGTCAGCGGCCTGGTTTACTTTGCGTCTCTGACCGGTTTCGCGCTGTATCTGAACGCGGCTCTGATCGGGCGCCGGCACTGGGTTTCCCGGAAGGGCGAAGTGCCGATGAGCAGCCACATCGTGATGCGGGCGATCTGCCTGCTGGTGGGCCTCATCGCCTGCAACTCGTTCATCTCGTCGGCCAGTGAATCGCTGGGACTGCGGTTCGATCTGACCGCCGAGAATCTCTACACGCTGTCGGATACCACCGAAGACCTGATGAGGAAGATCGAGAAGGAAAACCCGGTCACGATCCAGGCCTTCCTGAGTCCGCAGGTGCCGCGCGAGTACGTGGGGCACCTGACCCGCTTGAAGGGACTGCTGCGACAGTACGACCGCATGGGAGGGCGGTTGATTGACGTCCGCTTCGTGGAAGTGATGCCTTTCAGCGAGGAAGCCGAAGAGGCCCGGCACTTCGGCATCGAACCGCTCCGCGTTCCGGCGGAGAACGAAGGCCGCTACGAAGCCGCCGACATGTTCATGGGCGCCGTCATCAGCAGCCCCTACGACCAGGTGGTGATCCCCTTCTTCGAACCGGGTACTTCCACCGAATACGAACTGACCCGTTCGATCCGCACCGTGTCGCAGAAGGAGCGTCTGACGGTCGGCATGCTCCGAACGGATGCGAAGGTCAATGGCGGCTTCGATATGCAGAGCATGCGCAGCTCGGCCGAATGGCGGATCCAGCGCGAGCTGAAGAAGCAGTATACGGTGAAGGAAATCAGCCCGGATTCAAAGATTGAAGAAAAGGTGGATGTGCTGGTCGCGGTGCTGCCGTCCTCGCTGACGCAGCCGCAGTTCGACAACTTTGTGGAGTATGCGAAGTCCGGCAAGCCGGTTCTGATTCTCGATGATCCCATGCCGCTCATCGACCTCCGCAACGCTCCCAGCCAGCGCAAGCAGGCTCAGGGCGGAATGGGAGGCATGTTCGGAGGCAGCCCGCCTCCGGAACAGCGCGCCTATGATGGAACCGCGAAGCCGCTGGTAGATCTGCTGGATATTGAGTGGGAAAACAACGCTGTCGTCTGGGATCTGACCAATCCTCATCCACAGTTCGCGGAGATTCCTCCCGAGTACGTTTTCATCACGCCGCTCAACAAGAACCCCGAAGCGATCAACCGGGAAAGCGATGTGACCAGCGGGTTACAGGAAGTGCTGGTACTCAATGCCGGCCGCATTCGCTGGTTGCCGTCCAGCAAACTGAAGCATGAGCCACTGCTCCGCATCGGCACGGATTCGGGTTATGTCCGCTTTGATGATCTCATCGAAGCCAGCTTCTTCGGCATGCAGATGAAGGATTCGCGGACAGTCAGACGGTCGCTCAGCCCGGCTGGCGAGCAGGGTGAGGTGGTCGCGGCGCGGATCACGGGTGAGAACAACGGCGGCAAGGTCGATGCGATCTATGTGGCCGACGTGGATATCGTTTCGGATGCTCTCTTCAACGTCGTGCAGAGCGAAATGCATGGGCTGAAGCTCGACAACGTGAAGTTCATTCTGAACTGCGTGGACGTGCTGGCGGGCGACAAGTCGTATGTGGAACTCCGCAAGCGCCGGCCTCAGCACCGCGCGCTCAAGGAGATTCAAAGACAGGCGGACGAATATCGCAAAGAGGCCGTCAAGGAACAGGAGCTGGCCGAGGAAGAGACCCGCAGAGAGAAGGACAAACTGCAGGCGGAACTCGACAGCGATATCGAAAAGATCCGCAAGGATGACAGCCTGACCCGCATCGAAAAAGAACAGCGGATGCAGATGGCTGAGCAGCGCCGGCAGCGGGAACTGGATGTCCGGCAGGCCAGCATTGATCGGGAGAAGCAGGAGAAAATCCAGAAGTTGAAGGCCCGCGAACAGCGACAGATCCGGCAGATGGAAGACGGCATACGTCTGAAAGCAGTCCTCTTCCCGCCGCTGCCGGCCATTGCACTGGGACTGGTGGTCTACATCCTCCGACTGATGGCCGAGCAGTCCACCATTGAAGAAAACCGTCGCCGCCGCTGATGAGATGACCGGGCGCGTTGCAGGCCATCGTACTGTCCCGCTTCGATCGTTACTTCATCCCTGACTGGGTGAGTTGAGTTATGAAACAGAACGCCAGAACTCTCGTCTTCTTTCTGACCGCCTTCGGTTCGGTCGCGCTGGCGGCCGTGACCAACTGGGCCACTCGTCCGACGCCCGTGGAAGGCTTTGGCCGGGTCGGCCAGCCTTTCTTTCCAGATCTCACCGATCCCAACGCCGCGACGGGACTGGAAGTGGTCGCGGTCGATGAGAAGACCGCCGAGGCAAAACTGTTCGCGGTGGAATTCAAGGACGGCGCCTGGCGCATTCCCTCCCGTCACAACTATCCGGCGGACGGCAAGGATCGTCTGGCTCAGACGGCGACGTCACTGATCGGAGTGACGCGCGGCGCTCTCGCCAGCCGGCTGCCCGCCGATCACAAACGCCTGGGTGTCATCGATCCGCTGGATGAAGCGGCCGAAAGTATCGAGGGACGTGGTCAGCGGCTCACGGTCTACAAAGAGGGCAAGGTCAAGCTGGCCGACCTGATCATCGGCAGGAAGGTCGCGGATCGCGAGGGTGACTACTACGTTCGCCGGCCGGATGAAGCCGATACCTACATCGCGTCGCTGAAGATTGACGTTTCGACAAAGTTCTCGGACTGGGTCGAGTCGGACCTGTTGAAACTCGAACGCGACAACCTCAACCGGATCGAGCAGAAGAACTACAGCGTCAGTCAGGACGACAAGCTCACCGAGACGGTGGAAGCGACGCTGACCCGCGAGAAGTTTTCAGATCCCTGGGTGCTGGCCGACCTGAAGGCAGACTCGGAAGAGGTCAATCAGGACAACCTCCGCGAGATGGTCAATGTTCTGGATAATCTCAAGCTGACCGGCATCCGCCCGCGACCGAAACCGCTGGGCGCTGAACTGGACAGTTCTCTGCGACTCAAGGTGCCGAAGGCCGCGCGCGAGAATCCCGCGCTGGTCCGCGAGATCATTGGTCAGATCCAGAACAGCCTGGGCTCGCGCGGCTTCTTCATCTATCAGGACCAGAACTCCGGTGAGCTTTCTCTGCTGTCCGATTCGGGTGAGCTGACGGCGGCCACCAATGACGGTGTGCGGTTTCATTTGAGCTTCGGCAGCGTGTTTGAAGGCTCGGACGAAGAGATTGAAATCGGTGGCACGGCGACCGAAGAAAAGAAAGCTGAAGACGCCAAAGCCGCGGACGCGAAAGAGCAGAAGCCGGCTGATCCGCCGGGAACCGACGCGAAAAAGGACGAAGACGCGCCGGTCGGAAAGAAGAGCCGCTATCTGTTTGTCCGCACGTCGTTCGACCCGGGTCTGCTGGGGCCGCCGCTGCTGGAGCCTGTGAAGCCGGTTGTTCCCGAAGGTGTGAAAGTGGATGCGGACGGGAAGCCCGTTGAGGACGCGAAGCCGGCTGAACAACCGGCCGGGAAGAAAGACGACGCGCAGGCTGCGAAGGATGAGTCTGCTGACGACAAGGCTGCCCCGGCGGCCGACGCGGCCAGGAAGGACGATGCCGCTCAACCGGCCGGAGACAAGCCGGCAGATGACGCTGCCGCGGAAGCACCGAAGCCGGATCCCGCCGCCGAGTACCGCCAGGCCTGGGACGCTTACCAGGCGGCAAAGACGAAGCATGACGCCGATGTCAAATCTCTGGATGAGAAAGTGAAGGCCGGTGAGAAGAAGATTGACGAACTCAATGCCCGGTTCAGCGACTGGTACTATGTGATCTCGGCCGAAGACTTCGACAAGCTGCGGCTGCCGCGCGAGAAGATCGTCAAGCTGAAGGAGAAGGCCGAGCCGTCTCCAGCCGATGCTGCCAGTCCCGATGCCAGTCCGGCGACAACGCCTGATGCCGCTCCGAAGACCGAAGATGCTCCGAAGTCCGAAGATGCTCCGAAGTCCGAAGATGCTCCGAAAGCGGAAGCTCCGCCCACTCCCGCGAAGGACGCCGCGGCTCCGGCCGATAAACCTGCCGATGCCAAACCGGCGGATTCCAAACCCGCCGAAGCGAAGCCGGCCACAGAGGCAAAGCCGGCTGAAACAAAGCCCGCAGAGGCCGACAAGCCGGTTTAGGCAACTCCAGCCTCTCAGGACAAGTAGAGAGCAGTCTGCGTGACGCCCCGGATTCATCCGGGGCGTTTTTCTGCGCGGTGGTCGAGATGTGATACGGATCGCGGAGAAGACCTGCGCTCGGAATACCGGGAGGGCGAGGCTCCTGCCGAGCCGGGCTTGCGATTCGGCAGCAGCCTCGCCTTCCCGGACACTCGCGGTTATTTCCGGGATTCCTATGAGGTTGTGCCCGGATTGCGAACGGTCCGCACGGACGCATGAAGCCGGACAACAACGAGCGATCGGTGAATCTTTGATGAAGACAGCCCGGCAATGCGCGGGAAGTCCGTCTTGAGTGTGAACTGTTCGAGAAGTGTCTGCGTTGGCGTGATCGCTGGAAGATGACGTTCAACAACCTGATGACGGACCTGACTGGAGCCAGACATGCCGAACGATTCACGTCCACGGGAAGATCGCTCCGCCGATTCAACATTCGCTCTGCCCGAGGATCTGTCCGGGGGACTGATTCCCGCCGACTGGCCCGTGCCGCCTGTTTTTCGCCGCCGCCTGGGCGATCGCGCGGGACGTCAGCGCAGCATGACTGCCGAAGGGCATCTGCTGCTGGTGCTGCATACTCCGCCACAGACAGAAGAGCACGACCGGCAGGCGCGGCTGTTCTGGCGTCAGCCGGATGGAACGTGGCGGGCGATCAATGCCTTTGACGGAGCCAGAGCACTCAGCAGTCACTTCGCCGAGTATCAGACGCTGATCGACGATCTGGAGAAGAAAGAAGACGCGGCTCAATCGGCGGAAGAGTACTTCGCCATTCTTTCAGTGATTACGGGCATCTATCGCGAGGCGCGGAACCAGCATCTGGCGCTGCAGCAGGCTCGCGAACAGGTTCCCGACGCGCGTGATGTCATCAACTTCCGCGACCGCGCTTATGAACTGGAGCGCGAAGCCGATCTGCTGAGTTCCGACACGCGGAACTCGATGGAGTTTCTGATCGCCCGCCGGACCGAGGAACAGGCTCAGGCTTCTTACCGGATGGCTTTGTCCTCGCATCGCCTGAACGTGCTGGCTGCGTTCTTCTTTCCGATCGCCACGCTGAGCACCATCTTCGGCATGAGTCTTCGCACGGGGCTTGAAGAGCTGCAGCCACCGGTTCCGTTTCTGACGATCATCGCCACCGGTCTGCTGTTCGGAGTGATCCTGAAGTCGATCCTCAACCGCAGCCAGCGCTGACGGAAACGTGATGGTCAGGTATGCCATGCCGACAGACAGGGTGACTTTCGCAAGCATTGTGCCTCAGTTGTCGAGCTTGAGACTGGTTCTGAAGGGGCAGACCATTGATTCGTGCTTTCCCCCGGATTGATTTCCCGGGAACTCCAGGATGTTGTCGCTCGCAGTGGCACACGGCTAATCTTTGATTGAGTCAGAACATCTCCGTGGAGAAAAAGCTGTGAGACAGGTCATTCTTTATCCGGATCGCGAAGACGGTGGCTGGATCGTTGAAGTTCCAAGCCTCCCCGGCTGCATCAGCCAGGGTGAAACGCGGCAGGAAGCGCTGCGGAACATTCAGGATGCCATTGAGACCTGGATCGCCGGAGCAGCCGCCGTCGGCATCGAGATTCCGGAAGACTCACTGGAAGTCCAGGTCTGCGTTGTCTGACGCGATCTTGAACCACGCTGCGTGTGACGAGTATCACACGGGATCTGTGATATTGATCCCAGGGAGCGTGGGTGTATGCCGGCACCTACATAAGACTGTCAGCTAAAGACTCGACATCACAAGAGAACCTGAGGAGAACGGCCACGTTAGAGTGATGCCGTTGTGAGGCCCACCTTTCTCGACACAATTCGCTGTGTGCTGACGGATCCCTGACTGCGAAGACGAAAGGTGGATATGAAGAAGCAGCAAAAGAAGAGCTCTCCTGCTCCGAAAAAATCTGGTGCGGCAGATTCGGCTTCAACCCATGAAGCATCCGCTTCAAAGAACACCAGAATCTGGGGCAGCGCTGAAGCTGATGATTTCGTAAAGGTTCCGCGTTGCCTGTTGCGTCCCGGTGCCAGTTCGGTGCTGGCCGATAAGAAGTTGCAGCCTCGACATCTCCTGCTCCTGCTCTCCCTTGCAGAGAGAAAATTCCAAAACAAACGTCCGAGAGCCTACTGGGAAGAGATCGCGTCTGACCTGCAGATCAAGAAGGATACGGTCCGTAAGTGGGCCTACGAATTGCGGGATATGGGGCTGATCAAGATCAAGAACCATCATGGTCGTGATCCGGATAAGGATCGAGTTGGCTACAGAAATGAGCGGAATTCATTCGACCTCAGCCCATTTGTCGATCTCGTGGAGCAGGCTTACCGCGAACGCAAGAATGCGAAGGAAACTCGACGCCAGAGGACGACATCGCAATCACAGGAGGGTGAGGATGAGTAAGCACCTTCCGGTTGTTTCTTCCCAGTCTGTTTGTGAAGCACTCTCAAAGGTCGGCTTCAGGGAGATTCCAGGGCGTGGCAAGGGCAGTCATACCTTCCTCTACCGCGCAGATCCTCCCGCTGGAATCACTGTGCCACAGCAGCGCGAAGTTAAAAGGGGTACGCTGCGCGCCATCATCCGACAGGCTGGACTGTCGGTCGATGAATTCATCGGTCTGCTTTGAGGCAACGCCGACGACAACCGACTGCCTCTTCATGAGCTGAGGCAGAATTTGTATTGGCCGGGTAGGCGCCGTGAGGCTTGCTTCGCCGATACAAGTCACCAGGACCATCAACTATCGGAATCCGACGGCCGGAAGCTGCTGCGGACTCAATACCCAACGGCCGCTCCGTCCTTGCGGGGTTCAGTGGCGCCGTGCAGAGTTCCGTTGCGGTGGTCCAGCAGGATGCCCTGATAGCCGCCGAAGCCGCCGACGGAGCGGACGACTTTGTGACCTCGACGACGCAGTTCTTCGGCCACCGAATCCGGGATACCGGCTTCGATCGCGACCGTGCCTCCATCGGGACTCATGGGCGAACCGGTTGGAGTGGCAGAGCCGGCATGCGAGACGCGCGCGGCATCGCCAGCCTGCTGCACGTTCATCCCGAAGTCGATCAGGTTCAGCAGAATCTGCACGTGTCCCTGAGGCTGCATGTCGCCACCCATGACGCCGAAGCAGAACCACGGCTGGCCGTCCTTCGTGACAAAGGCGGGGATGATCGTGTGGAACGGCCGCTTGTGCGGCTCCAGCCGGTTGAGATGCGTGTCGTCCAGCGCGAACAACTGACCTCGATTCTGCAGCGCGAAGCCCAGATTGCCCGGCACCATCTGCGAGCCGAAGCCGTGGAAGTTGCTTTGAATCAGCGAGCAGCAGTTGCGGTCTTTATCGACGACCGTCAGATAGATCGTGTCGCCCTGGCTGAGCACCGGGTCGCCGGGTGGTACGTCCAGCGCCGCTCGCTGCGGGTCGATCCGTTTGAGCTGCCGGGCGGCGTATTCCTTCGAGATCAATTCCTTCACCGGCAGCTTCGCGAAGGCGGGATCCGCATAGAACTTCGCACGGTCGGCGAAGGCCAGCTTCTTGGCTTCCACAAACAGATGCAGCAGGTCCGCCGAGTTGTGTCCGATGGCCTTCACATCGTGCGCTTCCAGGATGTTGAGCATCTCCAGCGCGGCGATACCCTGTCCGTTCGGCGGCAGTTCCCACACGTCGTATCCGCGGTAGTTCGCAGAGACCGGCTCGATCCACTCCGAGGTGTGTTCCGAGAAATCCCGCAGCGAGAAGTAACCGCCGTTCTGCTGGCTGAACTTCACGATCTCGATGGCGATCGGACCGAGATAAAACGCGTCGCGTCCGCGTTCGGCGAGCATCCGGTACGTCGCGCCGAGATTCGGGTTGCGGAAGACCTCACCGGCTTTCGGAGCCAGTCCCTTCGGCAGGTAGGTCCGCGCGGAATCGGGATACTGACTCAGGGATGACTCCGATCCCTTCCAGTAACCCGCGATGACCTCGCTGACCGCGAAGCCCTGTTCCGCATAGTCGATGGATGGCTTGAGCAACTGCGCGAAGCTCTGCGTTCCGAACCGCCGTCGCAGAGCTTCCCAGCCATCCACGCAGCCCGGCACGGACCACGACAGCGGACCGTAAACGGGGACATCTTTCAAACCGGCCTTGCGGAAAACCTCGCGGTTGAGGTCATACGGACTGCGTCCGCTGGCGTTGAGTCCGTACAGCTTCTTCGTCTTCGCGTCCCAGTAGATGACGAACAGATCGCCTCCGATTCCGCAGCTCATCGGTTCGACCAGCCCGATCATGGCACTGGCCGCGATGGCCGCATCCGCCGCGTTGCCGCCCGCCTTGAGCACATCGACTCCAACCTGCGCGGCCAGCGGATGACTGGTCGCCACCATGCCGTTCTTCGCGATGGTGACCGAACGGCTCTGCCGCGGATGGCCGGCCGTTCGTTCGTAACCCGGACCATGCGGAGCAGTCTCGGCGGCGGTCACAGTCTCCAGGCCGTATCCGAGCGATCCGCGCGACATGGTTTCCCCTCCACAGATTGAGACCAGAGCCGCCGTCAGCAGAACCGTGCATGATCGAGAAAACAGGCGGGGCATGGTCACCTCGGCTGAGACAGAGCGGGAAGTGATGAAGGCTCACACAATGAGCCGGATGATACGGAAACCGGAAGAAACCTGCGCGGTGAGGAATGATGGACCGCAGCCGCTCTGTGGTGAGTTTCTGAATTCACCACGGAGACACAGAGGACACGAAGAAGAATGAAACCTCGCGCGACCGCCAATGAGTTGTTTCAGGTGTCGCACATCATTGTTTAACCCGCAGCCGAAGGCGCAGGCGTCGAACGGCCATCCAGTCCCCGAAACACCTGCGCCTTCGGCTGCGGGTTAAACGATCAAAGGCCTCATTCATGGCCGCGTGAAGAATGAAACAGACTGCAGACCATCAGAATCAGCCAGCCGGTCAACTCCTGCGATGGTGAACAGCTTCAATTCAAGGCTCGCGTTCCGTTCTTCTGTCGTTCTCTCTGTGCTCTCCGTGCCTCTGTGGTGAGATCCTGAATTCACGACAGCTTGACCTTCTCCGCTTTCGGCTTCCGGCGCGTGGACGGGGTGGCTTCACCGGAGCGGATCAGGTCCACCAGTTCGGTGGTGGAAAGTTTTCCGGCGCGATCGGTGCCTTCCAGGATGCCCGCCACCAGATTCCGTTTGTCGGCGTGCAGTTCGAGAATCTGTTCTTCGATCGTGCCTCTGGCCACCAGCCGGATGATCGTGACGGCACGTGTCTGGCCGATGCGATGGGCGCGATCCGAGGCCTGATCTTCCACGGCCGGATTCCACCAGGGATCGAGATGAATGACATAGTTCGCGGCCGTCAGATTGAGTCCCGTGCCGCCGGCCTTCAGCGAGATCAGAAACAGCTCGCCTTCGCCGTTCTGAAAAGCATCAACCCGCTTGCGGCGCGTGGCGGCGGGCGTTTTTCCATCGAGGTACTGATACGGAATCTTCTCTTGATCAAGCGCCGCGCGAACCAGCGCGAGATGTTCGGTGAACTGACTGAAGACCAGCGCGCGATGTCCGCCTTCACGCAGCTCTTCGATGGTGTCCATCAACATGTCGAGCTTCGAAGACGATCCCTTCCAGCTCGCATCGACCAGCGCCGGATGACAGGCGAGTTGCCGCAACCGGGTCAGAGCCGCCAGCACCTGAAAGCGCGGATCGTCCTTTTTTGAAGTCGCTTTCTGCAGCAGGCCGGTCAACTGCATGACCGCCGCCAGCCGGACGTTCTCGTAAAGCTTCTTCTCCTTCGGCGCGAGTTCGCAGGAGCGGGTCACCTCCGTGCGTTCGGGCAGTTCCCGCAGCACTTCTTCCTTGGTTCGGCGCAGCACGAACGGACGAATCATGCGGGCCAGCGCCTGCTGCCGTTCCGGATTGTGATCGCGTTCGATCGGCGAAGCGAACTTCGTCCGGAACCGGTCCCAGCTTCCGAACAGACCGGGGCTGATCGCGCGGAACAGGCTCCACAGTTCGCCGAGGTGATTTTCAATAGGCGTGCCGGTCAGCGCCAGTTTCCAGTCGGCGTCGATGCGGCGGACCGCCTGCGCGGTCTGCGTCTGGCTGTTCTTGATGGCCTGCGCTTCGTCGAGCACCAGCGTGCCCCACTTCACTTCAGCCAGCTTGTCGATCTCGCGCTGCAGCAGCGCATAACCGATGACGACAACATCGCCGGGTTTGAGCTGCTGGAGGAAGCTGTCGCGATCTGTTTCGTGGAACGCGATGGGATTCAGCGTCGGTGCGAAGCGTTCGCATTCGCGGCACCAGTTGAACCCGACCGACTTCGGCGCCACGACCAGAGCCGGTCCCTTCTCCTGACGGTCCACCAGCATGGCCAGCGTCTGCACGGTCTTGCCCAGGCCCATGTCATCGGCCAGACACGCTCCCGTTCCCCATTCCGCGAGGTGCTTCAGCCAGCGGAAGCCGTCCACCTGATAATCGCGCAGCGTCGCGTTCAACTCAGCCGGGACTTCGGGACGCAGCCGGCCGGTCGACAGCATCCGTTCTGACAGCCGGGACCACGACTGGCAGGCCTTCAGCGTGACCTGATCGTTGAAGACATCCTGCAGCACGGGGGCGGCGGTGAGGTCCAGTTCGAGGCCGTCCTTCGAGCGATGGACGACATCATCAACCGCCTGAAGCCGCTGTCGCAGCTCTTCGGCGACACGCACGAACCGCCCCGGACCGGCTTCGATGAACCGACGACCGGACTGCAGGCCGTCCAGCAGCGTCGCCAGCGGAATGTCTTCACCACCGAAATTGATCGTGCCCGCGATTCCGAACCAGTCCTTGCGATCATCAATCTCCACGCGCCAGGAGACGGGACCATCGGACGAGACGACTCGAACAGACCGGCCTTCCTCCCATTCGATCAGGACCAGGTTCAAGCCTCGAGCTGTCATCGCATTCGAGAATGCCTGCAGCCGCTCGATGAATTCCAGCGACTCATCAATGGACGTGAACTGCCACGACCAGCCGGAGTTCTCGCTCAGTTCCAGGGCCTGGATGACCTGCCGGGCTTCTCTGAGTTCCGTGGCCAGATCGCGCTGCAGCAACCGGATCTGTCCATCCTGCTGCGTCAGCAATCGTTCGGGAGCCGCACCGGGGAGCTGATCCGCAGCGGTTCCCTCGAAGCGCGCCCGCATGCGCGCAGCCAGCAGCCCATCCGGCGCGGAACTCATCTGCAGCACCAGTTGAGCGGGAGCGGATTCACTGCCGGCTGTCAGTTCTTCGGGCCACCGCACCGGCAGCAGCTCGTCGATACGCTGCAGGCGGGGAAGCAGTTCCGGCAAAGCCTGCTCTGGAATGACGGGACGGGATCGCAGTGTCTGGAAAATGGGGACCGCCTGCGGCCTGAGCGGCACGACATACAGCGTCCGCCGGTCAGGGCTTCTTCCCAGGGCTCCCGCTCCGGGCACCGGCAGCCATTCGTCGATGCGAGGCTGGTCTTCCGCGTCTGGTTGCGGCTGCAGTTCATACCCATCGGGAGTGCGTTCGAGATGCAGCCGGGCGCGGGTCGCGATGATCCTGACCGGCTGCTCCATCGCGTCATCCAGAAACAGAAGCGGATGGCCGGCCAGCGCTTCAGCAGCCCGGAAGAGCGGTTGAAGATCGTCCTCAAAATCCGAGCCAAGAATCTGACGAGCGGCTTCCCGGTCCTGGTCCGTGACAAGCTCTGAGAAATCGTGAAGCAGGTTGTGTTCGTTAATCGGACGCGGTTTCAGCCAGATTCCCGTCGCGGACAGCTTCTGCTCCAGCGCATGCAGATCGAACGGCTGGTTGCCGACTGTGCCGAAGCTGATCCGCCAGGCGATCCGGCGCGGCTGGGCCTTGTTCCGCACGTCCGCCTCGATCCCGCCCAGCTCGCGATCCAGCTCCTCCAGCACATACTGCCACTCGGCCTTTCGAGGCTGGAAGACATCCTTCAGCAGCGCATCGGGTTTTGAACCGAGTCGGTTCACCAGCACACTCAGCATGGCCAGAGTGTGCTTGCAGGTGTCTTCGCCGGCGCTGTAAGGGCAGGTGCATACACACGGGCCGGGCAGACCCTTCGGCATATTCTTCAACAGGTCTGTGGTCGAAGCTGTTCGAGCCGCCACGAGATCCGGCGGATCGAACTCCGGGACATAAATCAGAGCGTCGTACGGTTTGTATTCCGAGCCTTGAATCGTGGCGTGAAAGACTCGTTCCTTATTCATCCACTTCAGGTTCCGCACGCGGCTCACGTACTTCCGCGCTCGCGAATGCAGCGAGGAATGATGCCGGTTCTGCAGGTCCGTCAGATAACGCTGCAGCCAGATTCTTCGAAACGCGGCAGTCGGCTCAGTAACAGGTTCGGACATGGGACAGCCTCAGCGGTAATCAGTTCTGAAACAGAATGTGAAGTCAGGAATCCCGGACCCGCGGCAGATGGTCATTCCGGAGAGGGCGAATCATTCCGGCTGCTCATCAGCGCTGCCAGTTCGGGCGGTACGTTCCGCAGATGGATATCGCGCTGCGGGAACGGGATTTCAATCTGATGCTTCTGCAGAGCCTGGTAGATGGCGGCGTTGAGTTCGTGAATGGTGGCGAATCGCTTTTGCAGTCCCGGCAGAAAAGCGCGCAGAGTGAAGTTCAATGAACTGTCTCCGAACTGTTCCAGGACCACGGATGGCTTCGGGTCTTTCAGAATGTGGGGATGTTCGGCGGCAACGTTCAACAGAACCTGTCGAACCTGTTCCACATCCGAGCCGTATGCGACACCCACCGGCAGTTGAATCCGGTTGACGGGATCGGACAGCGTCCAGTTCAGAACTCGTCCGGTGATGAATTCCTTGTTGGGAACGATGAACTCCTGCCGGTCGCCGTTGGTGATGGTTGTCGCCCGGATGCGGATGCGCGACACCACACCGGTTACGCCATCCACCGTCACAAAATCGCCGACACGCAAGGGCCGCTCGAAGAGAATGATCAGCCCGGCCACGGAGTTCGCGAAGATCTCCTGCAGCCCAAAGACCAGCCCGAACGTCAGAGCCGTGGCCATCCATTGCACTTTCGACCAGCCGATGTGAATCGCTCCGCAGATGGTGATCAGACCGAAGACCATGATGCCGTAGCGGGCCAGCGTCTGGACCGCGTAACGCGCCGAGCGGTCCAGCGGCAGTCGTTCGAGCAGCGTCAGCTCCAGCAGCGAAGGCACGCTCTTCACGGCCATTGTGGTCAGCAGCCCGAACAGCAGCGCCACCAGCACGTGCCGGATGGTGACCGGCAGCGGCGGAGCACCGGCTTCTCCAGCGACGGACCAGAGCGTCCATTGATCGAGAATGCGCAGAGCCGGCAGGACGTCGGCCCAGATGAACCACAGACCGGCCACGCTCAGCGCGATCATCACGGCATTCAACAGTTGCCGGACCTGCTCGGTGAACTGAGCCAGATCGGGCTGAAGTGGCTCCGGCGGTTTGACGGGTACCCCGGATCCGGAAGGATCGGTCATGGATTCCGCGAGTATGGCTTCGGCCTGTTTCCGGGCCAGTTCCTGATCGATCCGGCGACGCCGGAGCAGCATCAATCGCAACAGCAGACCATCAGCGGCAACCACTGCCAGAAGCAGCCACAGCGTGGCCAGCAGGCGCCATGCCAGATGTCGCGCCGTGTAGTCCCAGCCCAGGAACGACAGCGCCGCCAGTCCCAGCGGCAGACACAGCCCGGTTGGATACCACAGCTTCTGGCAGCGATCGACCCACTGCTTCTGGTGGTGCGTGATGTAGGTTTCCAGCACTCCGCCGATGGGATGCAGGACTCGCCGGATGGACCACGCCAGAGCCAGCATGCCGGCGATGAAGAGCACGCGCTGCGGACCGCTCAGCGTCGTTTCCGGCGATGAGTACGCGAGGATCAGACCGGTCATGAACACCGGCAGCAGCAGAGCGCTCAGCCAGCGCAGATGCCGGCGCAGCGTGCGGCAGGTCGTATCCGGCCAGCCCAGATGCACGATGCCCAGTCCATCCCGGCGGCAGGTCTGTCGCAGCAGTTCGAGCGGAAACAGCACGATGCTCAACGTCTGCAGGCTGTGCCCCAGCGCGTCCGTCAGCACATCGCCCGTTCCCGCCGCCACCAGTCGCCATCCCGCAGCTTTCGTGAGCGCGGGCCAGAACGATGCCAGCAACACGGTCAGGCCGGTCGCTTTGAAACTGAGCGACATGGACGTGCAGGTCGGCAGCGACGCATGGAGGCTGATGCTTTCGAGCTTCCGTGGAATGCGGCGCCGCATGCGGAACAGCATCAGCAGAACCAGTCCCGTCAGCAGAGTTCCGGCCGGATTCCGCAGCGCGTCGTCGCCGATGGTTTGCAGCAGCATCTTCCAGCCGCCGGGATTGATCAGCACGTTCCAGCCGGAGGAGCTGCCGGCGGTCAGTTCACGCAGCGACAGGACGGCTCCGCTGCGGATCCACAACACATGCTCGTTGATGAAATGCGTGTATTCCCCAACGGTCTGGATCAGCGCCTGTTCGCTGTCGTCGAGATCGCGGAGACGATTGAAGTACCGGTCCATGCTCTTGCGGAGACTCTTGAGCAGATCGCGCTGCTGCTCGAAGAGCAGGTCGGCGGCGGCTTCCATCGCAGCCTGATCGCTCGCGGCCGGAAGCGACTGAATCAGCGTTTCCGGACTGGCCAGTTGATCGAGTTCGTCGTCGCAGGTCAGCAGTTGAAAGTGCGTGTCGTTCATGACCGAGCGGCGTTCGCGACTGCGCCGCTGGTAATGTGTGGCATCGGGAAGACTCGACCGCTCGCGCCTCAGCAGCAGTCCCAGCGCATCGGTCGTGCCGACTTCACGCACCTTTGTCTGCGCATCTTCAAAGCTGCGACGCACCGTTTCCTTCAAGGCTTCCGCCTGCGTCAGTTCGTCATCGACCGTTTCCAGCAGACGCGTGTAGCGGGCAATCTCAGTCGCCAGAGTCCGGTTGCGAACCACAACCGGTTCCAGCCCGGGGAACACCGTGACGGTCGCTTCCGTCTGTCGCTGGACGTGGTCGGCGGCGGCCTGTCGCAACTGCTGCAGATGATCGAGCAGTACCTGCCGCTGCCCGGCGGCCAGGACCGTCTTCTTCGCAAAGACATCGCGTTCGAGTCGCGGCAGATCCAGTTGCTCTTCCGCCTCCAGCAGAACCAGTTCCTGCTGCGCGGCCAGCACCTGTTGTTCCGCGGCCATGCGTCGTGCGGTCAGTTCCGTCTCACGAGCGGCGAGCAGCGGTCGCGCTTCACCGGCCGGCGGCTCCGACTTCAACCGGCTGAGCTGTTCGGTCAGAGTGCGAACGCTGGTCTGCGCGTCCGTGATGAGCTGTCGCAGATCCGGCTTGCGGGTGCTCTGAGAACCGGCGGCCGCTTCCTTCTTTTCCTGTTCGGTCTTCAGCGCGGCAAAGTCGCGGTCGAAGGTGAGCAGCGCCTGTTCGTGGTCTTCGAGCGACTGGAGTCCGCGGTACGGCATGGCTCCGGGATGAATCTGATCGAGCCGCTTCTCTTCGTCCTTTAATGCGGTGACGCGACGCTGCAGCGCGGCGGACTGAGCCTTCACCTGGAACTCGCGAACCGCCTGAGCGGACTCCGTCGCGCGCTGCAGTTGTTCCAGAGCTGAGCGGTACAGGTCGGCCGCCGACTGCTTCGCGGCGTCGTCCAGCTCTTTCGAGGCCGCCGCTTCCTGAGCCAGCGCGTCGATCCGCTCTTTCGTGAGCGGCTGCGATGCCGCGGCCGTCGTCACCGGTCGCGAAGCCGCAGCGCCGGGGGTTTGTGCCCGACACCAGTTCGTCACCGACAACAGCAATACGATGACCCACAGCAACCGCGATTGTCCGGACATGATCCAGCATTGCGGCACAGGCATCCGTTCCATGATGAGCTGCCACTCCCGGCTGATCCGCCTCCAGTGTCAATCCCCGTCGCTGCCAATTCCCGCCGCCTCGCGACGAGGCGCGGAGCTTATCGCGAATCGCGACGATAAACGAAGCATGCGGGCCGCGAGACGGCCACGGAATCGACAGTGGTCCGCATTCTCCACAGCGCGGGTGCCCGGTCTGCGGACAGCTCGATATGGACTTCCCATCCGGCCGGATAGACTCTGGACTGGAACTGTCGTCCTCTCCGTGATCCGGGAGCGTGTCATGAACTGTGTGTCGTTTCTGCTGCGGGACATGCGGTGGAGTCAGCAAGCGGGATTGCTCGTTATTGGCTTGAGTCTGCTGTTCGCAACCGGTCACGAAAGCCGGATTCAGGCTCAGGAGCAGAAACCCGCCGCGAGCAACTGGGCACACATCGAACTCAAAGGCGCCTACCCCGAAGCCGCGCCGATGCCGGGCGTCTTCGGAGCCGCTCTGGAAAACCTGGCGACCGGGATCGCGCGGCTGGACAAGGCCGCTCAGGATCCGGAGGTCGCGGGCGTCGTGCTGCGGATCAA